>Ga0210022_1000300_pt1 | contig 37439 bp, 27 predicted proteins | sample CryGeymeta201520_FD_183984 | JGI IMG/M metagenome (GOLD analysis project Ga0210022, IMG submission 183984) | Groundwater microbial communities from Crystal Geyser aquifers in Utah, USA - Crystal Geyser metaG 2015-20 (SPAdes) (version 2) | ecosystem: Environmental > Aquatic > Deep subsurface >... | reverse complement strand
TCCCGCCCGGGACCGCCGGGTCTGCCTGATGCAGGACCCCATCTACCGGATGGACGTGTGCCTCCAGGCCATGGGCTACACGCAGTGCCCGATGACCACGGAGTGTCTCTCGGCAGGCGAGCCCAGCGTGACGCAGGTGCCGCCCAAGGCTGGGTAGGGCTGCCGGCCGCCCCTCGCCTGCGTGCCCTCTTGGGCCGACCCTGCCCTGCTGGGCGAAGGTCTCCTGACCGAGCCCTTGTGCCGACCGCAGGTCTCCACAACGCGCATCGTGTGCCAACAGGAGACTTCCGCCCAGCAGTGCCTGTCCGGCGTAACCTGGATGCCGGTCGGTTGCAGCGCCTGGTCAGGCTGCAGCGCCACGAGCCTGTGCGCCTGCCCAGGGCTTGATCTTCGCGAGCGTCTTGGCGAGGGCGTCCTTGGCGCGGGCTGCGTCGTAGTCCATCTGCAAACCGATCCAGAAACCGTCCGACATGCCGAAGAAGCGGGACAGCCGCAGGCCAGTATCCGAGGTGACGCTCCGAGCACCCGCCACGATCTCCCCGATGCGCCGCTGCGACACACCGATCTCTTTCGCCAGCCGGTATTGTGTCAGGCCCATCGGCTTCAGGAACTCCTCCAACAGGATTTCCCCCGGGTGCGGGTAGGGTACTTTGCGCATGAGCTTCTCTCCTTCAGTGGTAGTCCACGATCTCAACGTCTTCAGGCCCTTCCGCCTGCCACACGAAGCACACGCGGAACTGGTCGTTGATGCGAATGCTGTGTTGCCCCACACGGTCGCCCCTCAACGCCTCCAACCGATTCCCCGGGGGCACGCGCAGGTCGTCGAGCCGCCCCGCACGGTTCAGCATCGCCAGCTTACGCATTGCGACCGCTTCGATGTTGACGAACCGCTTGACGCGGATGCCGTTGAACAGACTCCTCGTCTGACCGCATTTGAAGGACTTGATTGCCACGAGCTTATGCTTGCGACAATCGTTAGCAGTGTCAAGCGGCAGGAACGCAAGTTGGTCTGCCATGCGGCCGAGGGAACCCACGGACCTCTCGACACGCCGCCGCGTCTGCCTGATGCAGGACCCGCTCTACCGGCTGGACGTGTGCATTCAGGCGATGGGCTACACCCAGTGCCCGATGACCAGCGAGTGCCTGTCGGCGGGAGAACCAGGTGTGACGCAGGTGCCGCCCAAGGCTGGGTAGGACTGCCGGCCGCCCCTCGTCTGCGTGCCCAAGCCGCGACAAGCCGGAAGGATGTCCGCTCCTCCCGGCCGGTCCGCCGGCCGCAACGTAAGTTCCTCTCCTTCCAGATCCACCCGGACATGCTGTCCGTCGCGAAGGTCGTCGGCGAGGAGCTTGCGGCTGAGCGGCGTCTCGATGAGACGCTGGATCGCGCGCTTGAGCGGGCGGGCGCCGGATGCCGCGCCGAGCACCCTCTACTTGAACTTCAGTTCCTCCGAGACTCTCACCAGCACCTCGCTCACCTCCGCTGCCACTTCCGTCGGTGCGGGCTTCTCGCGACCGAGTTCCACGATCAGACGGAACGTGATGCCATGCCCGACAGCACCTTGCTTGACTTCGCCGACCACGTCCGCCAAGTCCTGTATCTGGCCCACTGACAGCTCGGCCTCGGCTCGCCAGACGCCAGGGGGAGGCGGGGGCGGGGGAGGTGGGGGTGGCGTGCCGGTCGGCACACGGAACTTGGCATTGCGGGCGGTAGCCAGTTCGCACGGCCACGGCGCGGAATCCGCCGTTCGCTCCAGCATTCTGACACGCACGGCGCTCTCGATGGACTCGCGCACTGTGGTCCACGGCAGCGTGCGCCCGGTCCGGTTCGAAAGCGCCACGCAGAGGGCCAGGGCATTGGTCGCCCCGCTCTCCCACGCCTCTGGCAGGAACTCTGGCAACAGGTCGGTGACGGGCACCGGCGGAGGTGGCGGGAGCAGCGTCGCGGCGTCGGACAGCACACCCGCCGGGATCGACTCCTTGAACAGGCTCGCCGGGCCGGACACCAGCCAAACGTGCCCCTGCTCCACGGCCAACCGGATCGCGGCCTCCACCACGGACCGCTCGGCTTTGGGGATCACGAGCGGCTCGGAGTAGCCCTCCTTCGGGACCTGTATCACCTTGCCACCGAAGTAGGCGAAGACGTCCGCCACACTGAGCTCCTGCTCGGGAGGCCACAACTCGGGCAGGCTGCCGGGCTTCAGGAGGTGCGGCGGCAACTCGGCCAGTTCAGCGGACTCGGGCAGCACCACCTCCAGCCCCGGGTCCTTCAGGTCAGCGTCGCCAGGCTCCTGACGCCAGAGGGTCCGCACCGAGCGATCGGGCCGCATCACTCTGAGGACGAACAGTCCCCGTTGGGCCCCCAGAGCCAACGTGGCGACGATGTCCTGCCGACGCAGCATCTTCGGCAGGTGTGGAAGCTGGGCGAAGGATCCCACTAGGTCTTTCGCCAGTCGGCTTGTCTCGCCCTCACGCCAGAGGTTGTATGGGCCCTCCGGCAGCAGAGCCTCGGCGTTGATGGGCTGCTCCTGGATGCGGGACTTGCCATCTCCCTTGATAGCCGTGAATAGCGGGTCACCGGTGAGGGCCACCTTGAACGCCTGCACCTCGTTCTTGTCAGAGACAGTCACGACGATGGAGTACGCTTGCTGGATCGCCTCGGCGACACGTTGGGTTGCTGCCGTGAGGTAACCCGCCAGCAGAGCCGTGCGGGCGGGGTCGGACTCCTCGCTCTGTTGCTGCTTCAGCGTCGTCCGCACGTCCTCCCAGCCCAGGTACTCCCGCACCCGGTCCCGGGCCACACCCAGTCCGTCACGTGACGGCACCGCCAGCACCACGGCATTGCGGTAGACTCGGGGGCGGTCCGGTCTGGTGGTCTCGTCGAGGAACCGTCTCGCCTCGGCACTGGGGTTGCCGGACATCGAGGCCGCCGATGGCCCCAGCACCGCATAGTGGAACTCGCCGTCATCGTCGATGTCGCTCGGCTTCAGCGGCAGGTTGTGCACCCGGGCCCCGGCAGCCGAGGCCCCGGAGGTCAGGTTCTTCTGCTTCTGGATCGCCTGCAGCAAGTACGCCTCCACGCCGTCGGTGCCGACGCGGCGGCAGGCATCGTTGTGCATCTGCTTCAGGTTGGGTTTCGAGCCCAGCCGCCAGTACTGCGGCAGCCGGTCGCCTTGAGCCTCGCCGAACAGGTTCTCGTCCAGGAACCAGGACTCACGACCCCATCGCGTGAGGGCCTTGCCGACCTCGATCTGGTCCGGTCGCGTGTGGCCGACCAGCACTATCAGTTCCGGCGTGGAGGCACGCTGTCCGATGGGCTGGGAGTGCAGGAACGTCGCGACGACCGCCTGCTCCACCTCTCGGTGCTTGACGCCGGGGTAGTCGCCCTGGGCACCGCGGGCTTTCTCCAGCTCACCGTCAATGATTGCCGTCCAGTCCTGCCGCTTGCCCTCATACTCCTCCGTCGTGGCGATCTTGGTCAGCTCCTGCAGACCGTGCGCGATGCCCGTTCGCCCCGGCTCGGTCAGGAAAGCGTTGCAGCTCACCAGCGGGCTTTGGTCCCATCGCTCGGCGTCACGCAGGGCCAGGGCGAATGTGCGCAGGACGCCGCGGGTTCGCTGGAAGCCCTCCAGACTGGTCCACTTGGAGTACAGCACTTCGGTCAGGTCGGGGTGGAACGGGTAGCTCGCAAGGAATCGCTCTTCGGCCTCGGCTCCCATCTTCTTCGTCTGCTCGTCTAGGTCGCAGATGCCCCGCAGGGCCGCCGACACGTGGGGCCGGAACAGGCCCGAATCGGCGATGGAGTCCGGCTTGAAGAACCGCCGTCGCAGGACCTCGGCCACGTCCGTCTTCTCCACCGGCTGGATGCCCTCTTCGTTCTCGCGGCGGAAGACGGCGTACAGGTCGGAGGTGATGGCCTTGCCCAACTCGTCGCTCTTCGCCGGGTCGGTCGCAAGGAGCGAGGCCACGACACAGCACGGCATGCCCGACTTCGCGGCGGCCTGGGTCAGGTACTGGAAGAAGCTCACCAGGGCATCCCGCCACGCCGGGTCGAGCCGCACCTTCTCCCGGGCGTACATCAGCACTTCGTCAATCAGGACGAGCGTCGCCAGGCCCTCCTGCTGGGGGAGCCGTAGAAGTTCGTCCATCAGATTCTCGGCGGGGACGCTGTCCCGCTCCTCGGGCTTGTTGTCCGGGTGGAGGACCTGCAGGCCCTCGGGACCGGCGAGCTGCCACGCTAAGACGCTCCACGGTTGCCGCAGCCAACGCTTCTGGCCGTCAGGAGAGCTGGTCTCCATCCCCTTCTCCACGTCGAGCTTGTCGCAGGCCAGGATCGCCACTCTCGCCGGTGGTGGCTGGATGCCGGCATGTTGGACGAACTCCGCGACCGCCGGGAGCTGCGGCAGGTTGGCGGGATCGCGTACCAAGTGGTAGAGCGTTATGAGCGTATGCGTCTTCCCACCGCCGTAGGTCAGCTCGAGCTGACGCACTGCCTTGTCGCTCTTCCCGGCCAGACGGAACAGCACATCCCGCACAAGCTGCCGCAAGTTGTACGTGGGATAGGTCAGGGCGAAGAACTCCTCGGGCTGCTGATACACCGCCTGCGCCCGGCCCATCGCCACGTCATACAAGTCGGCGGCGAACATCGAGAGCGGCAGCTCGCCCGCCTTCAGGTCGTCGCGGAGTTGCACCACCTGGTGCCAGGGAGTCCAGGGAAGTTCTGCCATGTCACTCATTGCCTCCGTTGCTGACACGGGCCGGGAGCGGCCGCATCCGGATTCGGTCGTCTGTCACCACGCTGAAGTGTCCAGGCCAGTCTGTGCGGCTCTGAAGCACAGACAGTACGCGCCAGTTGTCGGCGCTCGGGTCTCCGCCGGAAAGCCGGAACAAGATGATGCCGGCGGTGGCGGGGGCCCCCGCGTGGAACGCCAGCTCACCGAAGTCCTTGTCGTGGGTGAGCAGAAGGCGCTGTTCCGCCTGAGCCCGTGCCAGGATCTGCTGGTCGGTGGCGCCCGCCAGTGATTCCTTCACCGCCAACACGTCCTGCCCGGTGGCTCGCAGGCCGCGAATGACTGCGGACGACACGTTCTCGTCGGTCAAGACTCGCACGGACTCACCTCAACTGCCAATTGCCGGAACGGGGTAGACGCGTTCCGACGCCAGCACGTCCCGCGCGTAGCACAGACAAGCCTGGATGTCCCCGAGGCGGAGATGGTCGTACTCCCTCAGCACGTCGTCGCTCGTCCAACCCCGCGCCAGCAGGTCAATGACGAACTCCACCGACATCCGCGTACCTCGGACCACCGGCTTGCCCACGAGCACGGCTGGGTCAACTGCAATGCGTTCGCGCCAATCCATGGCTTTGGCTCCTTTCGCGCCGATAGCTTAGCATACTCCATGCAGCCCGTGGTAGCGCTCCCTGCCAGCTTGTCTCGCAGGACCGAAAGACTGGGCGGGCGAAGGTAGCAGGGCTCATCTCTCCCTCTCCAGCCCTGAGGTCATCTGCTCGTGGTCGCGGCGCAGTCCACGGGCGGCGACGTGATTGCTCAGGCTCTCTAAGACCGCTCGCTCCTCGCTGCCGGCCGGGGCCAGCTCGATCAGCGCTTGCAGCAGGTGTGGGAAGACGCCCTCGTGCCGCATCCCGCTGGTCTCCAGGTATTCGTCAACCTTCACCACGTCCCCCTCTTTCCACAGGTGCATCAGGCGGTGGACGCGATCAATGAGCGGCACGAGGCGAGTGGGCGGGGCGGGCTTGTCCAGTTCTGGGAGCGGGCTCTCCGTCGTCGGGGCCGTGCGCCGCAGGGCCATCTCCGCCGCCGAGCCATAGCCCATGCCCTTGCGGGTCCGCCGGTTCCAGGCCCGCAGCTTCACCTGACTGCCAGAGCCCTCTTCCGGCACGTCGGCAGCCTCGCCCGCGTCTTCGTCGCCCTCTCCGTAACCATCCTCCTCGGCGGCAGAGGACGAGCCGCCAGTGCGGACCAGCAGGTCGTGCTGGTCCACGAGCGCGCCGTCTGACAGGTTGCACGAGACGGCGTACAGGATGCAGGCCCCAACCGGGGCGTCGTTCATCCCGAAGTCGTGGCGGTGCAGCAGGTAGTAGGTGGTCACGTCGTCGAGGCTGCCGACGTCCTCGGCATCGCCGTCCCCGGACAGCACCCGGCCGACCACGAAGTCCACCACGATCCGGCGGACGTGCCGCAGGAACTCGGACACCGTCATGAGCTGATCGGGCTGGTTGGCCTTCTTCACCACGGGGTGCTTGCTGTAGGCCTCCAGGGCGGGCCCGGTGGCGGACCAGACGAAGTCCGGCCCCCGAATGCCGGCGTCCCAGAAGTCCCGCAGCTTCCGGCCGATGCTCTCCCGCATCTCCTCCAGAACGCGGGTATCCCAGCCGGGCCGGGCTGCTTCAGGTCGCTTCTTGCAGACGAGCCAGACGGAGGAGGAAAGAGCGGACGACCCGACAGAACGCATACGACCTACCCGCTCGGTCTGTATGGGCCAGCTCGCGTCTACGATGAACCGGGCCCTCATGACGGCGGAGACGAGGGCTTCCCAGGCATCGGGATGCTTGTGGGCGAAGACGATGGCGACCCGTCCGTTCGGGGCCAGTGCGTTGTGTGAAGCCACGAAGGCTCTGTACATGCCGTCCTCATACGCTGTCCTGGCCCTGGCTCGGTCACCCTCGAACCGGCTCGGGTCATCCACGAGCTCGCCGTCACCAGCATTGTGGTCCCACTTGGGGGCCAGTGGCTCGGAGAAGGCTTCGTTCATTGCGGGAGACAGGTCCCATAGCGTTCTCCTTAACCAGACGTAGTAGAAGTCCATGAGGTCGGAATAGGGAATCGCATCGTAGTATGGGGGGTCCGTGACGACCAGATCGAACCCCCCAACCACAGGATCGATGGCTGACTGCCTGAGTGCAGAAGCGGGGTTCCCCAGGAATGCCGGGCCGGAAAGGTGCTCGCATACCTCGGCGACCCACTCGACGGCCTGCAGGTAACCGCCGCTTGCGTCCGCCCACGGAGACACTTCGCAGAAATCCCATGTTATCGGCAACGCGAAACGGGTGAAGGTTGGCCCGATCTTCTGGGCACTGCTCTGCCACCAGCTAATGGTGCTGTTTCTGTCCGCCAGTCGGTCAACACAGATCGCGACGGCAGAGACCACCGCGTCAACCCACTGCTGTGGATACCCCTCCGCCACCATCGCGGCACGGGCAGCTCTTGTCTCTATCACGAATGTGGCCAATGCCAGCAACTGCCTGCTCGTGAAGACATCACGCCAGCGGTAGATCCCGTACAGGGGAAGAGATGACCCAGTCTGTCTGGGGCCTGATGGCCAAGGAGTGGGCTCCTCTGGAAGGCCAAAGGGCAGGTGGGCAGCCAATTCCTCCATCTGGGGCCCAGCGGCATCTGCTGCGGCGAGTTCCTCTGCGTTGGGGGTTCGGTACTCCTTCCCGACAGGACCTTCCACTACGACCGATGTCATCATCACACCCAGTCGCCCCTGCTGCCCTTCGACGCGGAGGTCAGCCATTTCCATGATCGTGTGGCAGCACGGGCACTGCGCCCCTGACCGCGACATCGTCCCCGCCCCGATCCGCTTGTCATGCTCCCGCCGCTGGGCGGCGTTCCCCCCAACACGGGGCACGTCGTCCTGCACGCCGAAGACGACGCCCGTCCGGTCCTCGTTGGGCGCCATGGTCAGCAGGACCCGTTTGTTGTCCTTCTTGCACAGCCACCGGGTCTTCAGCAGGGGCATCGTTGCCCGGCAGTTCTTGCAGGTCACCGTGCGGGCCCACAGGTACGCCACCGTAGGCTTGCCGTCCACCACCGGGTAGAAGCGTTCGAGGTCCGCCTTGGCCCGCTGCAAGACCCACCAGCCCCACGCCCGCACGTGCCAGGCGAGGTCCACGTCCGGGGCCGGGAACAGGCTGCCCTGCACCGCCTGCAGGTTCCGTTCGAGCTGGTTCTTGGTGAGCTTCCCGGTGCCCTTGAAGTACCCGGCCATGAACTCGGGCGACTCCAGGGCGAACTGCGGCAGGGGCCGGTGCTGCCCGGCCAGCTTCTGGGGGTACTCTAATGTGCACTTGAGGATGAACCAGGCGACGGGGTTGATGTCTATCGCCGTGGCTTCGCAGCCTAAGCGCATCGCCTCCAGCGGGATCGCGCCGCCTCCGGCGAATGGGTCGAGTACCTTCGGCGCCCGCCCGCCGTACGCCTTGCGAATCTCCTGGCGGAACCAGTCCATCTCGGGGCTCTGCTCCCGCCCCCAGTGCAGGACGCCGCCAAGGGTCTCCTCCTTGACGATCTCCTCGACCCGGCCGCTGGGCAGCTTCTTCTTGTGCGGCACCCGCACGACCGTGCCGCCGATCCTCTCCACAAGCTTCTGCCGCTCCTCGGGCGAGCCGGGGTCAGGCAGCAGCGTGGCGATCAACGCCGCCCGGCAAGCCGCCAACGGCCGCCTCGCCGGCCAGATGTGCAGGGTCGAGATATGCCCGTGCCGCACGTTCTTCTCGTGGACGCTGTCCAGCGAGGCTTGCTTGATGGGGAAGGCGTGCTCGATGAGGCGAGGGTGGTCTTCGGTCATATCTTTCCTTCCAAACGGACCCCTGCCGCCTTGCGCGGCAGGTGAAGCAGACTGGGCGGCTAAGGTGCAACGCCGCCTCCCTTCAACGACCCCTGCCGGTTCATCTGGCAGGTGAAGGAGATTCGAACGCGCGGGCTTAGCTCGCCCATCTCGTTCACCTGCCGGGCGAGCCGGCAGGGGTCTCTGGGTCGCGGGGCCGGTCGTTAGCCCACTCAGTCTGGTTCACCTGCGAGACGAGCTCGCAGGGGTCTTCTACCCCTGCCGGTTCACCCGGCAGGTAGAACAGATTGCGCGGGCTACAGCCGAACGCCGCAACACACCGACTCCTGCCGCCTTGTGCGGCAGGTGAAGGAGACTGGGCGGCTACGCAGGCGGCCTTCCGTGCTCACGGGATTGGGCCCAACTTCGCTTCGCCTGCCTCGTACAGGGTCTCGGCGAGAGCAAGAATGTGGTTGGTTGCCTCGATCATCTTCCCTATCCGGCGGCTGCGGCGGTTCCGTCGCGGCGCGTCGAAGTCGATGTCAAGCTCGTGGATGATCCTGTTCCGGTCTGCGAATATCGGGGCAAGAACGCTCTTGTCAACATGCTTCTGCGGAAGACCGAGGGCGCCAGTAGCTCTGAGTAGCTGCTCGCTGGACTGGAGGCTGTCACCCGTAAGTTCCCCCACGTAGTGCTCGATTACCGCGCTCTGGACCGACTCGGCGGTGAGCCAAGTGGCGAACAGCTTCGCGACTTCCGTGGTCAGGTGTCCTTCAGCATCTCCACGAAGCTGCCGCCTGACGAACTCCCTGAAGCCATCAAGCACAGACTCATCGGACTTGCAGAGAATTGGAAGTAAGTCCCTGATCAGTTGTTTGACCATGGAGTCAAGGCCGGACGCAGCCATGACGAGCATAGCCCGCAGAAGGTCCTGATCTTCGTCCGTCAGCGCGCCGCGAGTCGCATGGCGCTGTTTGCGGACCACACGCAGTGCCTCCAGCAGCGCGCTGGCCGACTCGTGGGTGTATTTGAGGATGGCAAACGCGCGCGAGAGTTCCTCACGCCGGTCAGCATCGCTGAGGTCAACCGTTCTGAGTTTGTCCTTCGCAACGGCTTCGCCGCGATCATTCGTCGGCATGGTCCTGTTTTCCTCGATCTGCCGAGACGTTGGTGAGTGCGCACGCAGCCCTATGGAGCGAGGCCCTCGACCTATCCGGCCTCCGCATTCTCGAATATGGCCTGCTCATCAATGACGACCCCGCCCTTGGCCATGGCAAGCAGCTTGGCGAAGGGGTGCTGCACCCGCAGCAAGCGGGGGTGGGCACTCGCACACTCGAAGACCACGTACAGCCAGTAGCGCCCTCCCAGGTTGCACGCCTGCGCCCACTCGTTCTCCGTGAGTTCGATGTCCCCAATGCCCGCCCTCCCCTTGACCTCGATGGCGCGCTCTTCGCCGTCGGGATGCCGAGAGTGCAGGTCGAAGCCAGGGTGCTCGCCAAGCCCGGCGCGCCGAGCCAGGTCAGGCGTGGATACGTCCTTGACCACGGCGGCGTGGCCCTCTTCGTGGGCGATCGCGACCTGCACGGCGAGGGCTTCCACCTCGGCATCGTGCCGCTTGCGGTCCTCCGGGTCGCTGGAGGGCAGCACCAGGGCGTGGGCGATGAAGGTGACCTCGCCGGGCACGACCAGCTCCGGCTCCCTCTCCAGTGCGGCCAGGGCGGCGGCCCGTCGGCTACTCAAGGTCTGCTGGTCGTTGCGGATCGTGGTCAGCTCGCCCTTCGCTCGGGCGTCGCCCGATCGGGCCTTCTCAGTGAAACGTGCCCGGCGAGCCGCCAGATCGGCTTCGAGGAAGTCGTACCCGTTGGCGATGGCCTGACGCCGCTCGGCGACCGTCTGGAGTATCGCGGCGATCTGCTGGTCGGCGAGGTTGCGGGCAACGGACTCGGCGGCGTACTCCCGGGCCCGCTCGACGGCGTCACGGCTGCCAGCGGCGGCCGCCCGCACCACTGGAGAGTGGGCACTGCCGCCCCGCAGCAGGAGCAGGTACTCTACCGGGCACTCCTCGATATGACCGCGACCGACTTCTTGTCGGAGCCCGACGAGACGGCACTCTGTCACCTCGTCACGAGACAGGGAAGGGAACTGCGGGTCGGCCTGCCGACCCACGGACACGGATGCCAGGTGGAAGAGGTATGGCTCCGAGGCCGTCGGATCCACGAACACGGCCCCGCGAACCGCCTCGGCAGCGAACCGTGCGCACACCTGGGCCTGCAGCATGTCGAAGACGGGCTCGCCGGGGTGCAGGAAGACGCACTCCCCGTCGCGGTCGGGCCGGTGGACTGTCAGGCAGTCTCGTTGGTACGAGGGGTAAGCCTCCAGCACCGGCCAGAGGCGGTCGAGCGCTCCCTCGCGTTCGGGGCGGAGCGAGAAGACGCCGTCCAGGTCGCCGACGATCTCGATACCGAGCAGCGGAGCGGCCCGCTCCACGAACCGGCGAACGTAGCCCGGGAGCAGCCGCCGCAGTTCGCTGACCTTGACGCGGTCGGCCAGGGCCGGAAGCTGCGACTTCACGTCGCCACCGTCACCGTAGAGCCGGCGCTCCTTCTCCTTCAGGGCCTCGACCTGCTCTTTGGTGAGCATCCCTTCGAGGCGTCGCCCGACACTCTCGGCCCCTTCCTCGGAGGTGGCCTGCTCCATGTACTGTTTGAGCGACACGCCCTCGAACAGGCGACCGACCACGTCGAAGACCTTGTCTGATCCCATCTCCTTGCGGATGCGTTCCAGCTTATCGAGGAGCGTCTTCAGGACGCGACCCTCGCGGGTGTTGCCCGCGACGAGGTTGACGACGGACACGGGGTCGTGCTTCTGGCCGTACCGGTGGATGCGACCCATTCGCTGTTCGAGGCGGGCGGGATTCCAGGGGATGTCGTAGTTCACCATGATCCAGCAGAACTGCAGGTTGATGCCCTCGCCTGCCGCGTCCGTCGCTGCCAGGCAGACAGCACCGCCCTCGGTGGCTGACTTGCGGAAGAACTCGATCTGTCGCTCCCGCTCCTGGTAGTCCATCCCGCCGTGAATCTGTGCCACCTGACCCGTGTAACCCAGACCCTCCAAGCGGCCGACCAGGAACTGGAGAGTGTCCCGGTGCTCGCTGAAGACGATGAGCTTCTCACCCCGGAAGCGGTCGTCCAAGAGCACCTCCCGCAGCTTCTCGAACTTCGACTCCTCGCCCCGGGCGTAGACCCGCCGGGCGAGGTCGAGGAGTCCCTGCACCTGTACCCTCTCGGCTTCCAGTTCCGCCAGCGACACTGCGACGACGCCACCGAGGGCCCGGTCTTCGGCGGCCTCGTTCTCCTCCAGGCCGTCCTCCGTCTCTTCTTCGTCGGCGGTCTTCTCGTCGAGCGTATCGTGGACCTCGTCATCGAGCGAGGCCTGGTATCGCTGCAACTGCTCTTCGGTGAGCTTGCCGGAGCGGAGGTTCTCGATGAGTGCGTCGAGCTTGGCGAGCCGCCGCTCGAAGGATCGGAGTAGTGCGTAGGTCGAGCTGGCCAGCCGCCGCTGGAAGATGCTCATGGCGAACCGTGCGGCGGAGCGATTCAGGATGCGTGCCCGGTTGTAGAAGGTCTGGATGTAGTCGGTGGTCTGGTCGTAGAGCTGCTGCTCGCTCGGCGTTCCCTGTGTCAGGTCGTAGCTGAGCGTATCGCACACCCGCTGCGGGTAGAGGGGCTTGCCGTCGAATCGCACCATCTCCTCTTTGGTGCGGCGGATGAAATGCCGTTGGCGGGCGTCCTGCGGGTATGCCTCGAAGGCCCTGTCGGTCGAGAGCACTTCCGGCTCCAGCAGCCGCCATAGGCAATAGTAGGGATACGGTTTCCCCATGTGCGGCGTAGCCGTGAGCAGCAGGACGTTGGGGCAGCTCCACCCCAGCCGGCGCTCGTTCCGCGACTCCCCGACCCCGCACAGGGCCTCGGCGAGACGGTACCGGTCCGTCGGGCGGATCGTGCCGTCCTGCTCCCGGTCGGACGAGAGCTTGTGTGCCTCGTCGAATACCACGAGGTCGTAGGGCTCGACCTCAGGCTCGGCCAGCCGGCGGAACACTCTGTCCGATCTCTCACTCGGGGCAAGCGTGTCCATGCTCACGATCACCAAGTCGCTGTTGGGACCGGCGAACGGGTTCCCGGCCTTGGCGTCGGCTCCCCGCACGATCCTGAAGGGCAGTCGGAACAGCGTGTGCATCTCTCGCAGCCAGTTACCCAACAGGCCGGCCGGGGGCACGATGAGCACACGCCGAAGAAGCCGCCGGGTGAGCATCTCCCGCACGTACAGCCCGCACATGATGGTCTTGCCTGCCCCCGCGTCATCCGCGTTCAGGAACCGCAGAGGGGCCTTGCCGAGCATGTGGTCGTAGACGGCGATGAGTTGGTGGGGAAGTGGGTCGACCAGCGAGATCTCGGTGGCGAACGCCGGGCTGAACAGATGCCCGAATGCGAGCCGCTCACCCTCGGCCACCGCCCGGACGATCTCGGGGTCAGCAGTGAAGTCGGTGGGCAGGGCGCCGGGAGCGGTTAACGCCTCGGGACCCGGCTCCGCGGTTGGGGCCGCCCCCCGGCTCGTCAGGCCCCCGATGCCTTCCTGCTCGGTACGCACTACCTGACGCCAGGCCAGCACGGTTGGCCGGGCCTTGCGGTTCTCCCAGCGGTTGACGGTGGCGAACGACACACCAAGCAGGTCGGCAAGCTGCGTCTGCGTAAGGCCGAGGCGGCCGCGCAGAGCGCGGAGTCGGGTGGGATAGTCGTGGGGGATGTCGTGGTCAGAGGATCTCACGGATTGGCCTGCCTGCGCGGCTCCCGGAAAGGAACCGAGACGAATAACATGTGTTCGTTTTGTTTTGCATGTCACACCAGCATAGTGTATGGCATCAACTGCTTTCCGTCAAGTGCTATGGCACATGCTATACCGCGACGACGCCGTGGACCTCGTTGGCGACCACCTGCGTCCGCGTGGCGCTGGCACCCGAGCCACGGCGTCTCTTCCTCAGCCCCCAGTCTCGCGGGTGATGCCAGGAAGCGCCAACCACGGTACGCGACCCCGCATCTTCGGTCTGTGCCGGATCGGCCCCTGCGGTTCCGCGCCAAATGGTGACCCCGCTCATCCCCCGCCCGCCCAAGCCGCCCCCGTAGTGCGCTTGGCTGGCCACGGACCCCGCACGCTCGGCCGCGCACGGGACATAGCATACGCTTGATAGGACTTGCGATGCAGAAGGCTGCGCCTCGCGTACGCCCAGGTCCGCAAAGCGTACGCACGGTCGCGCGCAGCAGGCCCATTGGTGCGCTTGGTATGCCCAGGCATGCGCCATGCAGGCGCGCTGCTGCGCTTCACTGATTCCAGACCGCGCTTGGCACGCGGACCCTCGGGCAAGGCAGGCGCACCGCTCCGGGTGACGCTCCCCTCTCTTGCAGGTGCCTGGCATGTGGGGGAGAATGGAAGGCAAGCCCGTGCGCACGCCAAGGCATCACCGGTGCGCAGCATGCAGGCGTGCGCCCGGTGGACACCCGGACGGAAGGAGGTGACAACCGTGGCGAAGGATGAAGGGAGACGACTCAAGCCCTCGCTGGTGCAGGAGGACAAGGACGCCCTGGCAGCCATTGTGACCATGACCGGCTATCAGCCCAGCAACGCCGCCTATGCCCTGCAGAAGCTGCAGGCAGCGGCGGCTGCGATGACCGCCGCCCAGGATGACGAGACGCAGAAGGCGGCGGCGGCCAAGGCCGCACGAGACGACGCCGCTGCCAAGGAGTGGGAGTTCCACAACCTCGTACTGGGCGCGAAGGACCAGGTCATCGCCCAGTTCGGCAGAGACTCCAACGAAGCGCAGTCGGTTGGGCTGAAGAAGAAGTCGGAGCGCAAGAAGCCGACCAAGAAGCAGCCTGCCAAGTCTGAGTGACTCCTACCGGAAGGAGCTCGCTTCTGAACGCACGCACCTCAGGCTGGTCGCGGTGCAACCGCGGCCAGCCTTTCTTGTGGCTCCTGCAACCTCAACGGCCGAGCGGTGCCGTTCTTGGGTGCGCGGGCACCACAGGTTGGCAACCTGTGCCCCGGTATGTGCTGGCCGTCGCGCAGGTCGCCAGTGGGAAGTGGGTGCCAGCCTCCCCTATGTGCCCAGCCCAGATGCGCGAAGACGCCGGCGCTCCGCCACTCGGTCGGCGTCGTTCAAGCGCAGGATCGTCGCTGTGACGCGTCCTTGCGGGGTCAGGGCGCGGATGACGCCCAACTCCAGCGTGAAGTGGTCTGTCCACCTGTCACGACGGGGGTTGAAGAAGCGAACCAGCTCCCCGGTCTGCGGGTCGAAGGAACCCACGTTCGGCCCTTTGTGACGATTGCACCGCTCCCCGCAGGTCAGGCGGCACGTCCGGGCGCATCAGCCGTCTGCCTCAACATCGCCGGCGAGCTGCGCCTTCAGCATGACCATGACGTGCTCAATTCTCTCCAGTTCGTCCAACTCCCGTTGCTCAGACCGCCCCAGCAGCCCAGCGTCGTTGAGCGCCAATAGCCGGCGCAGCCTGGCTTGTGCCCGGCGGGAGACGTGAAGGGCCAACACTTCATGCGGAGACGGGCTTGTCTCCAGGAACTCGCAGATCTCCGCGGCTGTTTGCGCAGCGGGTGTGCGGAATCCGACCAAGCTCAATTCGAGGATAGCCGGGAGCCAGCTTCTTGCTGGTTCCAGCCGTTGAGCCAGGTCGTCGGAAACAGTAACCGTCATCTCAACCATGGGCGACCTCCCCTGGAATGGGGCGCTGACGCTTGATGATACCAGCGCCGGACGGCATCCGCAAGCAGCGACCGATGGCTGTGACTCGTGGCACAGGTCACTGACCTGGCGGAGCGGCAGACAACGGCACAGGTTGGCAACCTGTGCTACGGTGCACGATCTGCCGCCCGCAGCGTCAGCTCCTCCCCCTCCAGGTCCACCCGCACATGCTGCCCGTCGCGCAGGTCGCCCGCGAGGAGCTTCCGGCTCAGCGGCGTCTCGATCAAGCGCTGGATCACGCGCTTCAACGGACGGGCACCGTAGTTGGGGTCGTAGCCGGCCTTCGCCACGAAGCCCTTGGCGGCGGCGGTCAGCTCCAGTGTCATCCGGCGGTCGGTCAGGCGGTGGTTGAAGCGGGCAAGCTGGATGTCCACGATCTGCGCCAGGTGTTCCTCGGTCAGTGAGTGGAACACGACGATCTCGTCGAGGCGGTTCAGGAACTCGGGCTTGAGCGTCTGGCGGAGCAGAGCGAGCACGTCTTCCTTCATGCGCTCGTACTCGGTGGTGCCGGGGTCGTACGTGCGGCCAAGCATCAGGTGGCTGCCGACGTTGCTGGTCATGAGGACGACGGTGTTGTGGAAGTCCACCGTGCGGCCGTGGCCGTCGGTGAGGCGGCCGTCGTCCATGATTTGCAGCAGGACGTTGAACACGTCTGGATGCGCCTTCTCGACTTCGTCGAAGAGCACGACGGAGTATGGCCGCCGCCGCACGGCTTCGGTAAGCTGCCCGCCTTCGTCGTAGCCGACGTAGCCGGGAGGGGCGCCGAGTAGCCGGGCGACGGTGTGCTTCTCCATGTACTCGCTCATGTCCAGGCGGACCATGGCGTTCTCGTCGTCGAACAGGAACTGGGCGAGGGCCCGCGCCAGCTCGGTCTTGCCGACGCCGGTGGGTCCGAGGAACAGGAACGAGCCGATGGGGCGCTGCGGGTCCTTCAGCCCGGTGCGGGCGCGGACGACGGCATCGGCGACCGCTTGCACGGCTTCGTCCTGGCCGATCACGCGTTGGTGCAGGTGCTGGTCGAGCCTGAGCAGTTTGTCCCTCTCGCCTTCCACGAGCTTGCTGACCGGGACGCCCGTCCAGTGGCTGACGACTTCGGCGATGGCTTCCTCGTCCACCTCTTCCTGCAGGAGCCGCGGGCCGTTCTCCTGCTGGAGCTTCTCTTCCTCGCCACGCAACTGCTTCTCCAGTCCGACCAGCGTGCCGTACTTCAGCTCGGCCGCCTTGTTGAGGTCGTAGCTGCGCTCGGCCTGCTCGACGGCGACTTTCGTCTGCTCGATCTGCTCCTTCAGCGAGCGGAGCCGCGCAACCGCCTCCTTCTCAACCTGCCACTGCGCCGTCAACCCGTCGCACTGGTCCTTCAGTTCGGCAAGCTCCTTCTCGAGCTTCTCGAGGCGGTGCTTTGAGGCCTCGTCGCGCTCCTTCTTGAGCGCTTCCCGCTCGATCTCAAGCTGCATCACGCGGCGCGACAGCTCGTCCAGCTCGATGGGCATCGAGTCGATCTCGGTGCGGAGCCGGGCTGCTGCTTCGTCCATGAGGTCGATGGCCTTGTCGGGCAGGAATCGGTCGGAGATGTACCGGTTGCTCAGCACGGCCGCCGACACCAGCGCGGCGTCTTTGATGCGGACGCCGTGATGCACTTCGTAGCGCTCGCGCAGGCCGCGCAGAATCGAGATCGTGTCTTCCACCGACGGCTGATCGACGAACACCGGCTGGAAACGCCGCTCCAGGGCAGCGTCCTTCTCGATGTGCTTCCGGTACTCATCGAGGGTGGTTGCGCCGACGCAGTTCAGCTCGCCCCGAGCCAGCATGGGCTTCAGTAGATTCGCGGCGTCCATTGCGCCCTCCGCCTTGCCGGCGCCGACGACGAGATGGATCTCATCGATGAACAGGACGATCTCCCCTTCGGCAGACTGGACCTCCTTCAGCACAGCCTTGAGCCGCTCCTCGAACTCGCCGCGGAACTTGGCGCCAGCGACCAGCGCACCCATGTCGAGCTGCACCAGTCGCTTGTCTTTCAGCCCTTCCGGCACATCGCCCCGCACAATGCGCTGAGCAAACCCCTCAACGATGGCGGTCTTGCCGACGCCCGGCTCGCCGATGAGCACGGGGTTGTTCTTGGTCCGCCGGGCGAGGATCTGGATGACGCGACGGATCTCCTCATCGCGCCCGATGACCGGGTCCAGCTTGCCGGCCGCCGCCAGTTGCGTCATGTCGCGGCCGTAGCGCTCCAGCGCTTGGTAGGTGTCTTCAGGGCTCTGGCCAGTGACGCGCTGCGAGCCGCGGACCTCTTTCAGGGCGGTCAGCAGCTTCTCCCGCGTGACGCCCGCGGCGCGGAACGAGTCGCCGACTCCGCCGCCATCCTGGGCCATGGCAAGCAGGAGGTGCTCGACGCTGGTGTAGTCGTCCTTGAGCTTCTTGGCCTCGTCTTCGGCGCGAACCATCACCTGGTTCAGTCGCCCGGTCATGTAGACCTGCTCAGGCGCGCCGCCTGGGCCGGAGACCTGCGGCAGCTTTGCCAGCAGGCGCTCGGTCTCTTCGCGCAGCCGGGCAACGTCGGCGCCGGCCTTCTGCAGGATCGCCGGAGCAATGCCCTGGTCCTGCGCGAGCAGCGCGCTCAGCAGGTGTTCCACGTCGATCTGCTGGTGCGAGCGTCGCATGGCGACGCTCTGCGCTTCCATGACGGCTTGTTGGGTTTTGTCGGTGAACTTGTCGATTCTCATCGTTGGCCCCCTCCTGGGTGTTCTGTACCAAACGCAGGGACGGGAAGGACGCGAAAGACATCAGGGACCCGGGCGGATTGGCGCGAGCACACGGGGCTGACGCCCGGAATCTCATACCAGGTTGGGAATGAGATTCTGGTGACGCACTTCCGGGCTGGTGCTATGCTGCGCGCGGGTCGAACTTGGACGCGCGCGATAGCTCTTCAAAGAGTCGCTTCTCCTCGGGTGTGGGACTGGTGGGCACCGTCACGATGACTCGAGCGTACAGGTCGCCGCGGCTGGCGTCGCGCTTCCTGAGACCTTGACCGCGCAAGCGCAGCCGTCTGCCTGACTGCGTGCCGGCTGGGATCGTCAGGCGGGCCGAGCCCTCGAGGGTCGGCACGGCAATCTCCGCGCCGAGAACTGCCTCCCACGGGGCAAGCCTGGCTTCGGTCTCAAGATCGTGTCCGGTCACCTTGAAGCGCGGATCGGGCAGGAGTCTCACGCGGAGCCGCAGGTCGCCTGGCTTGCCTCCATTCACGCTTGGCGTTCCCTGTCCGGCGAGTCGGATTACGGAACCGTTGGCCACGCCGCGAGGCACGGTCACCTCGACTCCTTTGCCGCCAAGCGAGACCAGTTTCGTGCCGCCGTGGTGTGCCTCATGCAGCGACAGTGGGAGTTCCGCCTCGACATCGCTGCCAGCGAACTCCAGGCTCTCGTGCGCCGAACTCCAGCTCTGCCCATTACCAGCCAGGCCGCCGAGGAGGTCGCTCAGGTCGAACACTCGGGTGCCGCGGCCAGCGGCGCCGCCAACACCACCGAACAGGTCCTTCAGCCCTTCAGACTCCGCGCGATTGCCGAACCCGAAGTGCCCAGGCGAGTGCCCGTTCCGACCGAAGACGCTCTGCCAGTCCGGCTCGGGGTTGTCGTACTGCTTGCGCTTCTCCGGGTCCTTCAGAGCCTGGTGCGCCTCGTTGACTTCCTTGAACCGCTGGGCAGCCTTGGAATCGCCGCGGTTGGCGTCCGGGTGGTGCTTCTTGGCGAGTTTCCGGAACGCGCGACCAATGTCCTTCTGCGTCGCGTCCCGCGACACCCCAAGCACGTCATAGTAGTCCTTGGTTGCTGTTGCCATTGGAACTCACCTCCTGCGACCAACCATCGTTCTCTCGGGCGCCCTGTTCGCGGGCGACGACCACCCGCGCCGGGCGGAGGAGCCGGCCGTTGAGAAGATAGCCGCGCCGCTCTTCGGCAGCAACGCAACCGGCCGGCACGCCGTTTGGGGGCACCGTGCCGACGGCCTCATGGAGTTCGGGATCGAACGGTCGCCCCAGGGACTGGACCGCCTGCACGCTATGGCAGTCCAACAGGTGCAGCACGCGCCGATGAACAGCAGTTAGTCCCTGGCGGAGCGCCTCCGGGTCCGCAGCTCCGGAAGACAGAGCGCGGCCGAGGGTATCGGCAATCTCGACCACGTCAGCAAGTACCTCGGCCTTCCCGTGCTCCCGACACTCAGCCGCCTCACGCTGGGTCCGTCGGCGGTAGTTGTCGAAGTCTGCCGTTAGGCGCGACAGCCGAGCCCGAGTCTGTTCAGGCTCCCGCAGGTCGTCGCCCGATGTTGCACTGTCGGACGCCGTTGAGAGGCATGAGGTCTGGGCATCGTCGCGGATCTCGATTCTGGGCATTGCGTCGCTCTCCATTGCGCGTATCCGATAGTTGGCATAAGGTCAGTTGACATCAATAATGTCACTACAGACGACTTCTTTGCTGTTCGGTTCCGTGTCGGCCGCGGAATGTCCGGGAGGGATGGGAGCACCACTGGCTCGCGCGCAAGGGGCTCGGGGGAGAACGAATGGCTGAGCGACGTGGGGGGAGAGGTCATCCTACTCCATGCAAGCCGCCCGACTGTCCCCAAAGACGCCGTCGGCTGAGCACTGAGACAGAGAGAGCGGCGACCCATTCGAGGCGATGGCCGAGCGAATCGCCACCTGGTTGGAGAGCACCAGCTACCCAGAAAACCTCAGACGCGTGCGCCCGATGAGAGACGTGTCGACGCCCGTGCTTCCAACTGTGCGTCGGTCACACCAAGTGTTTGAGCAGGAGCGTCGCCAGCCCAAGAAAGAAGAGGAACCCCATGGAGTCCGTGACCATCGTCACGAAGATCGACGACGCCAGCGCCGGGTCAACGCCGACTGAGCGCAGGCCCAACGGTACGGCGACACCGGCGACGGCAGCCACAACCATATTCAGCACCATCGCACAGGTAAGCACGAGCCCAAGCACCGCGTTCCCTTGCCAGAGCCAGCCAATCAGTCCAGCCCCAACGCCGACGCACAGACCGGCCGCCAACCCGACGCGGACCTCCTTCCAGAGGGCGCGCCAGGCGCCGCGGCGACTCACCTCGCCAAGGGCCAACCCCCGGACAATGATGGTCAAGGTCTGCGTCCCGAAGTTCCCCCCTTGCCCGGCGACGATGGGCATCATCACCGCCAGGGCGGTGACCTGCGCGATGCTGCTCTTGAACAGACCGACCACATGCGCCGCCACCAGCGCCGTGAGCGTATTCACGAAGAGCCACGGGATCCGTCGGCGCACGGACTGCAGAACCGGGGAGAACACGCGCTCATCCTGGGGCAGACCCACCATGTGGTGCGCGTCTTCGGTGGCTTCCTCGTCGATGACCTCCATGGCGTCATCGAAGGTGATGACACCGACCAGCCGCCGCTCTTCGTCCACGACAGGCAGCGCGAGGTAGTGGTACTTACGGAAGAGCTGAGCGACCTCTTCCTGATCGACGCCCACCGGCACCGTGATCGGGTCGGCAGTGAGGACCTCGCGGATCGGCGTGTCGGGCGAAGCCAGAACCAAGCTGTGCAGCGGGACCACCCCGACCAAGCGCTGCTCCTTGTCGACGACGTAGGCGTAGTAGACACTCCCATGGTCGGCCGCCCAGCGCCGGAGCGACTCAATCGCCCGGGCGACCGTGGCGTTTTCGCGCAACGCGAAGTAGCGCTTGGTCATCTGACCGCCGGCGGAGTCTTCCGGGTACGCCAGCAACTCACCCACGCCCGAGCGGTCGTCCGGCTCCATCTCGGCAAGCGCGGCCCGAGCCGACTCGGGGTCCATCTCCTGCAGCAGGTCGGCGGCTTCGTGCGGGTCGAGTTCCTCCAGCAGATCGGCGGCGGCGCCCGTCACCATAGACTCGAGGATGTCGGAGGCGGCTTCGTCGTCCATTTCCTCCAGCACGTCGGCCGCCATGTCAGCCGACATCTCAGAGAGGACATCGCGAGCCGTCTCCGCGGGGAGGTTCTCCAGCACGTCGGCGGCGTCCTCGGGCGGCATGTCGTCCAAGAGCCCGGCCACCTTGTCTGGCTCCATGCTGCGCACGAGGGTGGAGGCGTGGTCGTCCTCCATTTCGTCGAACACATCGGCCGCTTCGTCCGGAGAGAGCTTATCGAGCACCTCTCGGGCGGTGTCGGGCCCGACCACTTCCAGCACGTCGGCGGCCGACTCCGGCGAGGCCGCAGACGTGCGACTGTCGCGCTCCTGGAACTGCCGCAGCAGGTCCACAAGGCTCTCCACCGAGCGATCCCGGAGCAGCTCAGCCAGCGCGGCCCGATCGTTGGTAGACAGGGCGGTCTGAACGTCCTGAAACCAGTTGGCTCTCTCGGTCATGGTGCAGCCGGACTCTCTCGAAGAACGGGCTCCGCTTGTCCGCGCTGGGCGATCGCCACTCAACGCCCGCTTTGCGCGCGGTCTCCCCTGCGACGCCCGGGGGGTCTTGCCTACTCGCCTATTGTAGCAGAACGCCTCGTCCGCCGGGCGCAGCAAACCGGCGGGGGCCAGCGCCCCCACCGGAGGAAGCGACGGCGGCTCGCCCCTCGATCAGGCCGAGAAAGGGCCGCGCTTCCGTTCGCACGGAAGCGCGGCAAAGGAACTCAGGAATCATCTCCGGCTACGCTCAGGTGCTGGAGGAGAGGTTCGAGTTGACGGTAACGAAGAGGTTCCGGATCTTCCTGCCGAGCACGGTCAGGATGGCGATCACGACCAGCGCAATCAGGGACACCAGCAAGCCATACTCAACCAGCGTCTGGCCTTCCTCTTCCACAAACAAGCGACGGATCATCTGTGCACACCTCCCTTCTGCGTGTAGGTTTCCGCTGAGACCGAGAGGGTCTCCGTGGGCGATCAGCCCCACCCGGGGCAGGAGCGGTAGGATGCCACAGCGCCTGGCGCCAACGCAACAATGCCGGAAACCCCGTCGGGGCACTGCTCGTCACGACACGCGAGCGTTCGCCTCCTCCGCCAACGGGCGCCGCGCCACCGCGCGCAGTGGCTCAGTATCCTCCGGTCGGCACAATGCCAACACGCGGTCATTGGGCTCCAAGAGCGTGTCGCCATGCGGGATCACGGTCCGCGCACCGCGGCGAACCGAGATTAGTAGACAGTCATGGGGAAGATCCAACTGCTTGATCCTCTTGCCCACGGCCTCGGCCCCTGGCGGTAGGTCAACCTCGACGAACTCGGCGCCGGGCGTCTGGACCTGCTTCGTGCGCTCGATGCGGGCCAAGTGATCGGCGTGCTGGAGCGCGGCTTTGGAGTAGGCGGTGACGATGTCCCCTCTGCGGAGCACGCCCAGGAGCCTCCCGTGGTCGAGGCGATCAACCACCGGGAGACGGCCGACGTCCCGAGCCCCGAACTGCTTGAGGGCCTCGTTCAGCGTTTCGTCCGGGTGGCACGAGATGCAGTTCCGCGTGCAGACATCGCCGACAGTCAGGTTCTCCGACGGTTCAAGCGTTGCGCGCGTAATGTCGGTCAGGGTCACGATGCCCACCAGCCGTCCGTCCTTGTCGACCACGGGGAACCCGTGGTGCCAGGTCTCCTCAAACTCGTGGATGAGCTGCGAGACGGGCATCTCTGGAGAGACCGTGTCCGGGTCGCGCGTCATAGACTCTTCCACCAGGATCGTGTCCATGAGGTTGAGGTCCCGCCGCAGGGTCACGTCGATCCCTCGGCGGAGGAGTTTGAGCGTGTAGATGCTCTCCCGCTGCAGCCGTTGGCTGAGGATGGTGCTCACGACCACGGCGGTCATGAGCGGGAGAATGATCGCGTAGTCGTTGGTCATCTCGAACAAAATGAGGATCGAGGTCATCGGCGCGTGCGCGGCGGCGGCGAACACGGCTGCCATGCCCACCATGGCGTAGCCGCCGGAGTGGCCCGTCCAGCCGGGGAACCAGGCGTTCGCGAGTTGCCCAATTGCGCTGCCCATCATGGCGCCGATGAAGAGCGACGGAGCGAAGACGCCACCCGACCCTCCGGAGCCGATGGTGATTGAGGTCGCCAATATCTTGAGCACCGCAAGCAATGCCACAAGCCACACCGCGGTCTCCTCTCGGAGTGCAGCTTCCATCGCCGGATAGCCGACACCGAAGAGCTGCGGCGCGAAGACACCCAGCAGGCCGATGAGCAACCCGCCCACCACGGGCTTCAGCCACTCCGGGATCTTCTTCCAGTCGTCCCACAGATCCTCGATGGCGTACAGGACCCGGACAAAGGCGATCCCAAGCACCGCGGCGAGAATGCCCAGCACAAAGTAGAGCACCAACTCCCACGCGCTCACCATGGAGTACTTGGGCACCGAGAACGCCGGGGTGTTGCCGAACGCCATCCTCCCCACCACCGAGGCCGTGACCGACGCCAGCACCACAACCCCGAAGTAGCTTGTTCGGAACTGCCGGAGAATGACCTCCAATGCGAAGAGGACCCCGGCGATGGGGGCGTTGAAGGTAGCCGAGATGCCGCCGGCGGCGCCGCAGGCCACGAGCAGTCGGACGCGGGCGGGGTCAAGATGAAGGAGCTGCCCCAACGTCGAGCCGAGAGCCGAGCCGATCTGCACGATCGGTCCTTCCCGACCGACTGACCCGCCGGACCCGATGCAGATGCTCGACGCCAACGACTTGATGACCGCCACCCGGGGGCGGATTCGGCCGTTCATCAGGGCCACGGCATACATTACTTCCGGGACGCCGTGTCCCTTCGCCTCCCGGGCCAGGAAGTAGATCATCGGCCCCACGATCAGCCCGCCAACGGCGGGCACCAGCACCACTCGAAACGGTCCGAGGAAGGTCAGATAGCCGCCAAGCCCGTCGAAAAACAGCGTGTGCGCCCCATTGATCAGCCAGCGGAAGGCGACGGCGCCAAGCCCTGACGCAGCGCCAACCAACAACGCCAGAACCACCAGCCCACTCGTCTCGGAACGCTGGAGGAACCGGATCGGGTTGCGCGGGTCGTATCTTGACAGTTGTCCGTTCACAGTAGTACCTTCCTCACCACTAAGCGTAGCGCCCGGCTTGCTGCACCTGCGCGCCGCCTCAGGGCGCGTTCCGGGCCAAAGTGTCGCTGACAATGGAGCAGGCAGGCAGAACGCCTGCCCTTACTCGCCGACCGATAGCACGCTCATGAACGCCTCTTGTGGCACGTCGATGCTGGCCACCTGCTTCATGCGGCGCTTGCCTGCTTTGACCTTCGCCCAGAGCTTGCGCTTGCGGGTGATGTCGCCACCGTAGCATTTGGCGGTGACGTTCTTCGACAGCGCGGTGATTCGCTCACTGGCGATGACCTTGTTGCCGATCGCCGCCTGAATGCGGATCTCCACGAGCTGCCGCGGCAAGATCTCCTTCAGCTTCAGGGCTAAGGCTTTCCCGCGGGCCTGTGAGCGCTCTCTGGGGGTGATGAACGACAGCGCGTCGACGGGCTGGCCGTTCAGCCGGATGTCCAGCCGAACCAAGTCGGCCCGGCGGTAGCCGATGGGTTCATAGTCCATCGAGGCGTAGCCCCGGGTACGGGACTTCAACTGATCGAAGAAGTCGAGGATGATCTCGCTCAACGGCAGTCGGTAGAGGATGAGCACACGCTCGCTGTTTGCGCAGTCCAGGTTGCCGTATTCGCCGCGCCGCTCTTCGCACAACTCCAGGCAGCTCCCGATGTAGGCCGCCGGGCAGATGAGGGTAACTTCGACGAAGGGCTCGGAGATCGACTCAGTCTCGTGCGGCAGCGGCATCTTGGAGGGGTTGTCGATCTCCACCGTCTGGCCGTCCGAGCGTTCGACACGGTAGACGACGCTGGGCGCAGTGGCGATCAGCGGGTGGCCGTACTCGCGCTCCAGGCGCTCCTGGACAATCTCCATGTGCAGCAGCCCGAGGAATCCGCACCGGAATCCAAACCCCAGGGCCAGTGAGCTCTCCGCGGCAAAGGTGAAGGCCGGGTCGTTGAGCCGCAGGCGCTCGAGCGATTCACGCAGGACTGTGTAGTCGCAGCCATCCTCGGGATACAGGCCACAGAAGACCATGGGCTTCGCTTCGCGATAGCCCGGCAGAGCTGCTTGAGCGGGCCGCTCCTTCGCGGTGATCGTGTCGCCGACGTGCACCCGGGTGACATCCCGGACGCCGGCGACGATGTACCCGACATCGCCGGCGAGCAGCTCTTCCGTGGGCGTCACGGCCGGCCGCAGCACGCCTACTTCGTGCACCTCGCCCATCACGCCCGTGGTCATGAAGCGGACGTCGCCGCCAGCGCGCAGGCGCCCCTCGATGACGCGCACGTAGGTCACCACCCCGCGATAGAGGTCGAATGCCGAGTCGAATACCAGCGCTCGTAGCGGTGCCTCGATGTCCGCTACGGGAGGCGGAACCCGGTGGACGATCGCCTCCAGCACCTCGCGCACGCCGGTGCCTTGCTTCGCACTGCACAACAGCGCGCCCTCGCGACTGATACCGACGATGTCCTCCAGCTCTGTGAGCGCCCGCTCGGGGTTGGCGTTGGCCAGGTCGATCTTGTTGACGACCGGGAGAATCTCCAGACCGGCGTTGACGGCCAGGTAGGCGTTTGCCACAGTCTGCGCTTCCACGCTCTGCGCCGCATCGATCACCAGCACGGCACCCTCACAGGCTGCCAGGCTGCGAGACACCTCGTAGTTGAAGTCAACATGCCCCGGCGTGTCGATCAGATTCAGATGGTACGTCTCCCCGTCGTCGGCAACGTAGTCCAACCGCACCGCGCTCGCTTTGATCGTGATGCCGCGTTCGCGCTCCAGATCCATCTGGTCGAGTACTTGCTCAACCATCTCCCGCTCGTCGATTGCACCCGTGATCTCCAGCAGGCGATCCGCCAGCGTAGACTTTCCGTGGTCGATGTGGGCAATGATGCAGAAATTCCGAGTCCGTTGTTGATGCGTCAAGCCGTGCACTTCTCCGAGCAGGGGACTGCGCGCCCAGGCTGGTGCGTGGAGGATTGCTCACTTTTAGCCACTTAACCGTCTTCGCACCCGGTCCCATACGAGCCCCGCTCTGGGGACCCGCAACTCCTTGGAAGCAGCAATGCATATGCCAGTGCCACCCGAGCCACGAACGCCTCCCGGGGCGCCGGAGTAGTGGCCCGGGGGGAGCGGCGCCGGACTGCGCCATCACGCGGTGACACCTGCCGAGTCTTGACGTGGTTGCCTCAGGGGGTTACACTTCTACGTTCCGCTATTGCACAGGTAGAGCAGTCACGCGGCACCGCCGCTGGCCGTTTCAGGAAGTGGACTCGCCACAGGGGATCGCAGCAGATCACCCAGGGGACGTTCGTGAGGGTAGCGGGTACCCCAGCCAAGCGCTGGTCGGTGCGGGTTCGCACCCGAAGTAGGTGGAAGCATGCCAAATATCCAGTCAGCCAAGAAGCGACTACGCCAGAACGTGAAGCGACGGGCCCGCAATCAGGGCCGCAAAGCCCGGCTCCGCACGGCTGTTCGCGGCTATCGCGAAGCCCTTGCGGCGACGGAAGTCGAGCCCGCCACGGAGCGTCTGAAGGAAGCCCTCAAGTTGGTCGACAAAGGCGTCAAGCAGCGGCTTATGCACCGCAACGCCGCGGCCCGGAAGAAGTCTCGGCTGACGAAGAAGCTGACCGCTTTGACGGCCGCGGCGCACCCCGAAACCGCTGCCTCCGCCGACTGAACGCAGGCACGGCACCAAGCCCTGTGTGCGCGCGTAAGTCGCCAGAGAAGCCACCCGCTCCGGCGCGGGTGGCTTTTTCGCGCCAGCATGACGCCGCAACGCCCTGCCAGTGGTGATCGCGGCCGCGTTTATGCGGCCAGACGGGCATCCCCTGCTTCACGCTTCGTCCAGTTCAGCCTGCAACGAGATCTCGCGCAAGACCCCCAGCGCCCGCTGGCAATCGGGCTTCGAGCCCGCACAGGCCACCGCCCTCCCGATGGTGTGCGCCCAGTAGGTGATGGCGAGGGCTTCCTCCCCTGAGCAGCGAGCAGCCTTCCTGACCTGCAGAACGACCTCCTCAAACGTGTGCCAGTTGTCGTTGTAGAGGATCACGCGCCACGGATTGCCCGTGTCGACTCCTCCGGCGGTCGGCTCAGCCTTTCGCAGCGTTTCCGTGGTCATCGCTGTCGGTCAGGTCCCTCTCACAATAGCCGCCCCCCGGCTCGCCGTCAGCCTGGCCAGCACCAATGTCAACAGCGCAATGGCGAGCGTACCTGCCAGCCCACCCTCCGGCCCGAAATCCCCCCCCGTCAGCCACGGCAGGACAGGTCGCGCTTCAGTTAGGACAAGCCCGTCGATCGTGCAACCGCTTACAGGCAGCGAGAAGAGCGCCCCCAGGCCGAAGTTCCACGCCCAGTGCAGCCCGATGGCAAACCATAGCCCGCCTGTCCGCAGGTAGCTCAGCGCGAACAGTAGCCCGATCAGCAGGATATTGAGAAGTGCAAACGGCTGGGCGCCCGGGTTGGCCCCGTGCAGCAGCGCAAACAGCACGCTCGAAACCACTACCGCGGCCGGCTTCCCCCACAGGTCGACGAGGTTCTGCAGTAGGTAGCCCCTCACGATCAACTCTTCGCTTGCGCTCTGGACACCAAAGAGCAGCAGCAGCGCCACCAGCGACCACTCGGGGCCGGCCTCTGCTCGCAGGAGGCGCGTGGGCATCAGCCCGTGCACAGTTACGGCTCCCGTCGCCACCAGCACACCGTACAAGGCCGCCGTGGCAGCCAACCCCGCGGCGAGCCCCGTCGCCAGCCACCGGCCGCCGGCACAGTCAAGCCCAAGCCCGAACTGCGCCATCGTCCGGCCATCGACCCGCCGGGCGAAGACCACCCCGATAGCAGCCATGGGCACGAGCAAGGCGCAGGTGAGGACGAGCAGGTAGCGCTCAAGCAGCGCTTCAGGAGCGGAAGCGCCGGTGTGCACGAGCAGGACAACGACGACCGCGAGGCCGACCGTGACGGCAGCAGCGCCGCCCGTCAGGAAGAACAGCAGCAAACGGATCGCCGGCGAGAGGCGCGCGGAGCGGACGGGCGGAGAACTAGGTGAGGGATAGTGGGCGTCGGGGGAGATCATGTCACGAGCACCAGCAGTGAGGCCGGACCGGGCCGCTTCCGAATCAGGAGACCCTCCCCTACACGCAAGGCGCGCGCAAACCGGTCGCAGGCCGCGTGCATTGCAACTCTCGCAGGCGTGCCCTTCAATGCCTGCAGCGGCTGAATTTCAGGCAAACCCAGGCCTTAGGAGATTTGGGTGCGGGCGTGGGCAACTCGATGGTGAAGACCCTCGAGTCGAATCCCGGCTCGCCAGTCCTGTCCTCCAGCGCTCTTTCGTCTGCGAACGGATCGGGCGCCCCCTCTGCAGGCACCCGGGGGTCTTGCTCGGGTATGAGCGAAAGGGGAACGTCGAGTGCTTCCCGGGGTTTCTTCGTCAAGCGAGCTACTCTCCTTGGTGGGCAACGGCGCCAACCAGACGGTATTCTACACCACCTCCGTTGCGGATGACAACGCAACCCCACCGCCTCACGGGCGCTCGCCTCACTCAGACCGCGCCGCCTTGTGCGCCCCTCAGAATGCGGCTATAATGGGTTGTTCCCCATCTATCTTGGGGACCGTTGGACTGCCGCAGCATTCCTTACTGAGTGTGCGGCGTCCTTCCCGCCTTGCCCGTCGGTGCGATGCGTGTGTCCGTCGCGTCGAAGGGTGGCAGGGCCGAGTGTCCGAGGGAAGGAGGTGACACATGCCAAAAGACTACGAACTCATTTACATTGTGGTTCCACAACTGGATCAGGCGGGGCTTGAGGCGCTTGGAGAAGAGGTCTCAAAGCAGATCCAGCAACTGGGCGGAGCGGTCGACAACGTCCGCACATCCGACATCCGCCAGTTGGCTTACGAGATTGCCGGGCAGACCGAAGGAATCTACGTAGTGGTCAATTTCCACAGCGAGACCAGCGCCATCGCTGAGTTGGAGCAGTCGCTGGTGCTGAACCAGCAGGTCCTCCGACACATGGTAATCCGCCTCGATTAGTCCCAGACTCGAACACCTGGAGGTAAGCCAATGTTGAACCGAGTTTGCCTGATCGGCCGCCTGACCGCCGATCCAGAGTTGCGGTACACCGGTAGCGGGCTGGCGGTAGTGAATTTCCAGATGGCCGTGAAACGGCAGTTCAAGACCCAGGAAGGTGAATACGAGACCGACTTCTTCAGAATCACCGCCTGGCGCAAGACGGCCGAGTTCGTCAGCAACTACGTGCACAAAGGCAACCTGGTCTCCGTGGACGGACGCCTTCAGTCCCGCTCCTACGAGACGCAGGACGGGCAGAAGCGCACGGTCATCGAAGTGGTAGCAGACAGCGTGCAGGCCCTGGAGAGCCGGCGCGACCGCGAAGGCGCAGCGGGCAGCGACACCCCTCCGCCGGTCGCAGATGACCTGGCCCCCGCGGTGACCGACCTCGACGCTGACTCCAACCCCTGGGGCGACCAGTAAACTAGTCCATTTCCCGGAGAACGAATCCCCATGGCAACCGATTCGAGAAGGTCCGGCGGCAGAGGGGGGCCGCGGCGCTATGTGCGTCGCCCCCGCAAGAAAGTTTGCAGCTTCTGCGTCGACCGACAGATCCCCATCGACTATAAGAACGCCAGCCGCCTGCGCGGCTTGATGTCCGACCGCGGGAAGATCCTCCCCCGGCGACAGACCGGCACGTGCGCAAAACACCAACGCCAGGTGGCCGAGGCGATCAAGCGCGCCCGATACATCGCGCTGCTCCCATTCACCGAAGAATAGTGGCGGCCGTAGCACGGCAACCGACCTGTCGCCGCTGAACAGCGCGCGGCGGGTCGGTTTTTTTCTGGTGAGCAATGCGATTCCTCGTCTCCCAATTCCAGAAGACGAAAGCGTTCGGCGAGTTGCGCAGTCTGCTGGGCGCGGGCGCGCGTGACGCTTGGGTCTATCGGGTGCCGCGGGCGGCGCGGGGCACGCTGCTGTCGGCGCTACTGGACGAGCGACCGCGCAAGTGTGTGGTCGTCGTCCCGGACGCCGAGCAGGCCGACCAACTTCTGAGCGACGTGGAAGCGTTCCTGGCACATGCCGGCAGAGACCAAGACTGGGTGCTCCGCGACTATCCGCCCGCCAACCTCTTCCCCGATCCCGGGGAGAAGACCGACCGCGCAGCTACCCGGCGACGCCTGGCCGCGATCGAGGCTCTTCGCGATCCCCGGCCGGGCCTCGTGGTCGCTCCGGTGGCGTCTCTCTGTCACCCCACGCTCTCCCCGGCCCTGTTTGAGCGCGCCACCTTCACGCTGTCACGGGGAGACCCGGTCGACCCGGGCGACCTCGCTGGCAGGCTGTTGGACGGCGGCTACGAGCGGGCGGCAGTAGTCGAAGAACCGGGGCAGTTCTCGACTCGCGGCGGCATCGTGGACGTGTTCTCCGCGGCCGCCGAGCTTCCGGCGCGGCTGGAGTTCTTCGGCGACGAGTTGGACTCCATCCGCTTGTTCGATCCCGACGACCAGCGTTCCGTGGAGTCCGTCGAGACCCTCGCCTGCATCCCCGCGCAAGAGATCGTGCTCACGCGGGAGGTGATCGACCACGCCAGCCCGCTGATCCGCGAATCACTGGCCAACCAGCTCTCGGTCCTGGCGGCAGCCGGCAAGCGCGAGGAATGCCACCGTCTCCGGGCAGACGTAGAACGCGACCTGGAGCGCTTGGCGCAACTCAGCTACTTCGCGGGGATCGACCAGTACCGCCCCTTCCTCTTCGCCGAACCCAGCACGCTGCTCGACCACCTCCTGCCCGAGGGGGTGATCGTGGTCTGCGAGCCGGAAGAAGTTGAGACCCACCATGCGCGGCTGGACTTCGACCTCGGTCGCGTCTACCAGGACTTGTGCAGCCGCGGCGACCAGTTGGCGCCCACCGGGCCGCCGCTCGTGCCACTCAATCACCTCGAAGCCCAGTGGTCAGCGCGACAAGCGATCAGGCTGACGACGAACCCACCGGACGACCTCACCTCTGCGCCCAGCGGCGGGCCGGAGTTCGACCTGCGGCTGGTGGAGGGGTTCGGCAACCGCATGCAGCGGCTGACCGGCAAGCTTCGCGAGTGGGTGGACGCGAAGCGGCACGTCACCATCGCCACCAACAACCCGGACCGCTTCCAGGAGCTTCTCAGCGAAGCCCAGTTGCCGGCCGAGCGCATTCGGCCGGGAGACGCCCGGGCACCCTCGGGCGCGATCCGCGTGGTGACCCCACGCTTGTGGAGCGGCTTCGAGCTGCCCGAAGCAGACTTGGTCGTCGTGACCGACAGCGAGGCCTTCGGCCGCGCCCCGCGACGGCGACACCGGACGCGCAAGCGCGCCGCCGACAGCCTGAGCATCCGCACGGTCGGCGAGCTGCGGCCCAACGACTACGTGGTGCACATCAACCACGGCGTCGGCGTCTACCGAGGGATCCTCAGTCAGGACGTCGGCGGTCGGCAGTCCGACTACCTCTTGGTGGAGTACGCCGGCACAGACAAGCTCTACGTTCCCGTCGCGCAGATCGACCGCATCCAGAAGTACATCGGCACCGGCTCCGAGCCGCCCACCGTCAACTCCCTCAAGGGGCAGCGCTGGCGGAAGCAACGGAGTCGCGCCAAGCAGTCCACACAGAAGCTGGCCGGAGAGCTGACCGCCCTGTATGGCGCGAGAGAGAACGCGGTCGGACACGAGTTTGGCGCCGACCAACCATGGCTGCGCGAGCTGGAGGACTCTTTCGAGTACGACGAGACGCCGGACCAGTTGTCGGCGATTCGGCAGGTCAAGGACGACATGGCCCTGCCGAAGCCGATGGACCGCCTCATCTGCGGTGACGTCGGCTTCGGCAAGACCGAGGTCGCGGTGCGGGCGGCCTTCGCCGCCGTCCTCAACGGGAAACAAGTGGCGGTGCTTGTCCCGACGACGGTGTTGGCACAGCAGCATCACACCACCTTCAAGGAGCGGCTGAGCGCCTATCCGGTTGAGATTCACCTGCTGAGCCGGTTCCGGACCCCGCAACAGCAGCAGGTGACCCTCGAACAACTGAAGAACGGAACGGTCGACATCGTCATCGGCACCCACCGGTTGCTCCAGGACGACGTCGCCTTCAAGGAACTGGGTCTCGCCATCGTCGACGAGGAGCAGCGGTTCGGCGTGAAGCAGAAGGAGCGTCTCAAGGAGCTGCGCAACGAGGTGGACGTGCTCACCCTTACGGCGACGCCCATCCCGCGCACGCTGCACATGGCTTTGGGCGGAATCCGCGAGCTGAGCATCATCAACGACCCGCCCCAGGGCCGACTGCCGATCCGCACGCACGCCACCCGCTACACCGACGACTTGGTGCGCCGGGCCGTACTGCGCGAACTCGACCGCGACGGGCAGGTCTTCTACGTGCACAACCGCGTCGAGTCGATCTACCATGTCCAAGAGCACCTCCAGCGGCTGATCCCCGGCGCGCGCGTGGGGGTGGGACACGGGCAACTGAACGAAGACGAGCTTGAGCGCATCATGCTGGACTTCCTGGCGCGGAAGTTCGACATCCTGCTCTGCACCACCATCATCGAGAGCGGGCTGGATATCCCCAGCGTCAACACCATCATCGTCGACAACTGCGACCTGCTGGGATTGGCGCAGTTGTACCAGTTGCGCGGCCGAGTCGGGCGCGCGGACCGCCAAGCATACAGCTACTTCCTGTTCGGCCGGCGAGGCAAGCTCACCCCCCAGGCCGCGGAGCGGCTGCAGGCCGTGCAGGAACTGACGGATCTGGGCTCCGGGTTCAAGCTGGCAATGCGCGACCTGGAAATCCGCGGCGCCGGCAACCTCCTCGGCGGTGAGCAGCATGGGTTCGTAGACTCGGTGGGATTCGAGATGTACTGCGAGATGCTCGCAGAGGCAGTGCGGACCACGCGCAAGGAGCCAGTGGAAGTGACGGTCGAGCTGCCGGAAGTGGAGCTGCCCATTCCCGGCCGGCTGCCGGAGTCGTTCATTGAAGACTCGGGGCAGCGATTGCTCTACTACCGCAGGATGGTCGCGGTGCGCAGCGAGGAAGAGGCTGACGCCCTCGCCGATGAGCTGAAGGACCGCTACGGCAAGCTGCCGCGCGAGGCCGCAAACCTCGTTCGGGTCCTCAAACTGCGCCTCCTGGGCCTGCGGTGTGGCGTCAACAGCATCGCCCCGCGAGACGGGCAGCACCTCGTCCTGCTGAACGGCGGTCACGGGCTGACCAGTGAATCGCTGGTGCGCGTCTACGCCGTCCTGACCCGAACCGTCCCGCCCCTGGTGCTCAAGCGCATCACAGCCGTTGAAGAGGGGCTCCTGGTCAGCCTCCATCAGTTGAACGACTCAGCGACCCTGAGGATCTTCGAGCAGGTGCTGGATGCGTTGGAGAAGGATAAGAGCTTCCAGCGCAAGAGCCGCGAGCAGAGCGCCGACGGGCCGCGGCCGAACCTCGCGAACCGCGCGGCGAGCGGTCGGACTCTGGTCATGGCGTAGCAGGGCGCGGACAGATGGGGCAAAATGAACACCACGTCTGTCCCCCGCTCGTCCCGCCGGTGCCGGTCTGCTCACCGACAGCCATTGACCACTCACCACCAATCAGTGTCCCCTACCGAGGTGCTCCAATATGCCCACTGTTGTGGGAGTGAAGTTCAGCGAATATTCCCGCATTCACCTGCTGGATGCCGATGCCCTGGAACTCACCGCGGGCGACCGAGTGCTGGTCCAGCTCGACGATGACGAGGAGTTGGGCACGGTGATCGCCGGGCCTCGCCAACTGCCGCCCGGAGACTGCCCGAAGCGGCTTCCCTCGGTCATCCGCCTCGCCACAGAAGACGACGCGAGCCAAGCCGAGGCGCTGGAGAAGCGCCGCGAAGAGGCGCTTCGCCGCTGTCGGGAGGAGATCGAGAAGGACAACCTGGACATGCGCCTGGTCGATGCCGTCTGCAGCTTCGACGGCAAGCGCCTGACCTTCTACTTCGCCTCGGAAGACCGCATCGACTTCCGCAGACTGGTCAAAGAGCTGTCCACGGAGTTCCGCGCGCGAGTGCAGATGGAGCAGATCGGCGTGCGCGACGAGGCGGGCCGACTGGGCGGGTGCGGTTCGTGCGGCCGAGCGCTGTGCTGCGCTGCCTGGTTGCCCCAGTTCTACCCGGTCAGCATCAAGATGGCCAAAGAGCAGCGCCTATCGCTCAATCCGGCCAAGATCTCGGGGGTCTGCGGCCGGTTGTTGTGCTGCCTGCGCTACGAGTGCGAGACCTACACGGAAGCAAATGCCCGCATGCCCAAGATCGGCTCCCGAGCCAAGGTCCACAACGTGCCCGGGGAGGTGCTCGACTTCAACGCGATCAGCGAACAGGTGACGGTCGCCATGGAGTCCGGCGCCCGCGAGACGTTCCCGCTCGCGGACGTCGTCTTCGAGACCCCGGCGGGGCCGCCGCCTACCTCCAGACCTCGCCCAGCGCGGCAAGCCAAAGAAGCCGCCCCTGTGGCCGAGGCGCCGGCTGCCCCGAGCATAGATTCCGCAGAATCCGGGGAGGTCCGGAAGCGCAAGCGCCGCCGACGGAAGAAGCCGGGCGCCGACGCTCAAGCCGCAGCCGGGGCGGGAGACACCCAGGCGGGCCCCATAGACCCCCCTCCGGCCGAAGCTCCCCGCGCTGCCCGACCCAGACGCCAGCCTGCGCCTGCTCGACCACCTCAGCCCAAAGCGCAGGAGCCAGCCCCCGCAGCCGACGCCGCTGCCGCCGCCCAACCCTCCGGCCAACAGGAAGGCGCCCAGCGCAGCCGTCGCCGCACCGGGAGACGCCGCCGACGGCCGGCTGGCGGAGCCAGCGGCGCACCCGAGCAGACAAGCTGAGGGCCCATACCTGAGAACGGACCGCTGACAGCCAAGCACCGGAGGCAGCGCACGTGCCCAACGAACCCTTCTACATAACCACCCCTATCTACTACGTCAACGACGTACCGCACCTCGGCACTGCTTACTGCACCATCGCCGCCGATGTGCAGGCGCGCTACCAGCGGATGCGGGGCAGGCGCGTGCTCTTCCTTACCGGCACCGACGAGAATGCTGGCAAGGTCTCCGGCGCCGCGGCGGATCAAGGCAAAGGCTGCCAGGAATGGTGCGACGAGCTGGCGCAGCGGTTCATGGATGTCTGGCGCGACTGCCACGTCTCGTACGACGACTTCATCCGCACCACTCAGGAGCGGCACACGCGGGTCGTTGCCAAGTTCGTCGAGCGGCTGTATGCCTCGGGCGACATCTACCTCGGCTCCTACTCTGGCTGGTACTGCCCGTTCGACGAGACCTTCTTCCCCGAATCCGAGCTGAACGAAGGCAAGTGCCCCAACGCCGAATGCCGCCGCGAGGTGCAGTGGGTCGAGGAGCCGGCGTACTTCTTCCGCCTGTCCGCCTATGCCGATCGGCTGCTGGAGTACATCGAGCAGCACCCGGAGTTTCTCCAACCGGAGTCCCGCAAGAACGAGGTCGTCAGCTTCATCAAGTCCGGTCTGCAGGACACGTGCATCACCCGCAGGTTGGAGTGGGGCATCCCCCTTCCCGCCTCCATCCCGCAGTCCGAAGGGCTGGTGGTCTACGTCTGGTTCGACGCCCTGATCAACTACCTCAGCGCGGTTGGCTTCGAGTCGGAGCGCGCCGAGGAACGCACCAAGTTCGATAGCTTCTGGCCGGCTGACGTGCACCTGGTCGGGAAGGACATCTACGTCCGCTTCCACTGCACCCTCTGGCCGGCGATGCTCATGGCTGCGGGGGTGTCGGTGCCCAAGCGCATCTTCGGTCACGGTTTCTGGAATATCGAGAGCGAGAAGATGTCCAAGTCGCGGGGCAACATGATCCATCCCGTGGTCCTCGCCGACGAGCTCGCCGCCGCCGCAGGCTGCTCGCGCGACACCGCCGTGGATGCAATCCGCTACCACCTGCTGCGCGAAGTCACCTTCGGTCTTGACGGCGACTTCCAGCGCGCGGCCCTGGAACACCGCTTCAACTCCGACCTCGCCAATGACCTCGGCAATCTGCTCAACCGCACGCTGACCATGGTCAACCGCTACTGCGGCGGCAAAGCCCCTGCCGGCGAGCCGGGGAAGCTACTCGCGCTGACCCAGGAAAAGCTGCCAGTCCTCTCCCAGAGTCTCGACCGGCTGGATTACAGCCGCGCCCTCACCGATCTCTGGGAACTGGTCAGCGCCGCCAACCGCTACATCGAGGAACAGAAGCCGTGGGAGCTGAAGAAGGCCGGCGACCAGCAGGCAGTCGACGCCACCATGCGGGAGACGCTCTGCGCCGTGCGGGCAATCACCCTCGCGCTCACCCCCTTCATGCCCACCGCCACCCAACTCCTCTGGACGCAACTCGGGCTCGCCGGCACCCCCGCCGAAGCCGGCTGGGACTCAATCACTGACTGGGCAGCGCTCCCCGTTGGCAAGCCGGTAGGCAAGCCCGAACCCGTCTTCCCCCGCCTCGACTCCAAACGCCGCACACCAGCGCCCCCGCCGGAGTCCGAACCGCGCGTGTCAGCAAGCGATCCCGAATCCGAGCCGCGCGCGTCAGCAAGCGATCCCGAATCCGAGCCGCGCGCGTCAGCAAGCGTCCCGCCACCCAAGGAGCGGCCCACCGTGCCCGAAATCACCTACGACGAGTTCAAGCAAGTCGAGCTGAGAACCGGCGTCGTGAAGACAGCCGAGAAGATCGAGGGCGCCGACAAGCTCCTGCGGCTGATCGTAGACCTCGGCACCGAAGAGCGCCAGATCGTAGCCGGCATCGCCCAGCAGTTCGCCCCGCAGACCCTCATCGGGAGGCAGCTCGTCGTGGTCGCCAACCTCGCCCCCGCCAAGATCCGCGGCGTTGAGTCCAGAGGCATGATCCTGGCGGCCGGCGACGAAGTACCGCTGGCGCTGATTTCGCCGAGCGCGGACGTGCCGCCGGGGAGCACGGTGCGATAACCACGGCACAGGAATGCAGCCTGCGGCGCCCAGCCGAAGGACAGGAACCGCGTTCTGCCGCGGCCCTCACCCGAGCACTTGACACCAGGGCAATGGCACGAAACCG
>Ga0210022_1000292_pt1 | contig 38276 bp, 39 predicted proteins | sample CryGeymeta201520_FD_183984 | JGI IMG/M metagenome (GOLD analysis project Ga0210022, IMG submission 183984) | Groundwater microbial communities from Crystal Geyser aquifers in Utah, USA - Crystal Geyser metaG 2015-20 (SPAdes) (version 2) | ecosystem: Environmental > Aquatic > Deep subsurface >... | reverse complement strand
TCATGTCGATCACCATCCTTGCGATGATCAACCCGTTCGTCCAATCACACCTAATCTTGCCGCTTCAGGCTCATTCCTGGTTGGAAATACAGGCCTCGTTCAGGCTCATTCCTCATTGGACAAGGCTGCATATTGCCGAATGGGGGTTTTTAATCTAGACTTTATCACTATATGTTGATATAAATGAAAACATCCTACCCATATATTGTGGTTAGGGAATAACAAACAAAAATCAACCATGGAGGAGTCTTATGCCACAACCCAAGGCGCTTTTCGCGGAAGACCCCTCGTCCGCACAGGAAGGCCAACCCGTCAAACTCCGGCTCCTTCCCGGCGGGCGACGGCAACACAAGGGCGAGATGCGAAATGCACGGCGCATCCCCATCTACTGTCAGGTAAAAATCCGGGTCACGGAAAACGGTGAAACCGTCTATGGCGTCACCAAGGATCTGAGCGTAGATGGCGTTTCACTGGTCACCGACTATGTCCCTCGCTTTGGCCAGCTGCTCGACATCCACGTGCTTCCTCCCCAAGGCTCGACCATCAAGCCGCTGCGAGCGCTGGTTCAGGTCAGGCGTTGCGTCCGGGTGGAAAACAGCCGCAGCTATGAAATCGGCACGGCAATTTTGAAAATTCGTGAATAAGCCAACTTAACCCGGTTTAACCTTCTTCATCCAATGTGGTGACGATATCGCTATCGCGCCGCTTTTTCTTCCGCCTCTCCACGGCGCTGCGGGTATCCAGAAAAGGCTGCCCGCGTTTCAAACGACGACACCAATCACGTCGATCGCTGGTAGCGCGCTTCTCCAGCCGCACAGCCACAGGCCCGCCAGCCACCTCCTCAGCCCCTGCTTTTGGCCCGAAACGTTGAATCACCCGAGGCACGCGTGTGCGATGCTCCGTCGGCCTGACCGGCTGGACAGCCCTGAGCGGGTGCGGCTCATCTTCTTCCTTCACCGAGGGAAGCGGCGGCAAGCTGGGTACATAGCGCATCATAAAATCCTCTGAACTTCCAGTTTTAAATAATAACCCTATGCGGACTGTCTATCAACCCGATAAAACGCTATAATTCTGCCTCTTTTACTTTCCAAAACAGCCTGTTGCCATGACCCTGCAAGAAGAAATCCGCCGCCGCCGCACCTTCGCCATCATTTCCCATCCCGATGCCGGCAAAACCACGTTGACCGAGAAAATGCTCTGGTTCGGCGGCGCGATCCAGATGGCGGGTGCGGTGCGGGCGCGCAAGTCCGACCGCCACGCGGTTTCGGACTGGATGGAACTGGAAAAGCAGCGCGGTATTTCGGTGACCTCGTCGGTGATGCAATTCCCTTACCGCGACTGCATCGTCAACCTGCTCGACACCCCCGGCCATGAGGATTTCTCCGAGGACACCTACCGCACCCTGACAGCGGTGGATTCGGCGGTGATGGTAATCGACTCGGTGAACGGCGTCGAGGCCCAGACCATCAAGCTGCTCAACGTCTGCCGCCTGCGCGATACGCCCATCCTCACCTTCATCAACAAGCTCGACCGCGAAGGCAAGGAACCCATCGACCTGCTGGACGAAATCGAGTCGGTGCTGCAAATCCAGTGCGCGCCGATGACCTGGCCGATCGGCATGGGCAAGCGCTTCCGCGGCACCTATCATCTCTACAACGACGTCGTCTCGGTATTCGACCCGAATGCCGAGAAGGGCACCTCGGAGACCATCCAGGGCATAGCCAACCCGCGCCTGGACGAGCTAATCGGCGACCAGGCCGACGAGCTGCGCATCGACATCGAGCTGGTGCGCGGCGCCTCCCACACCTTCGACCGCGAAGCCTACCTCGCCGGCAAGCAGACGCCGGTATTTTTCGGCTCGGCGATGAACAACTTCGGCGTGCAGTCCCTGCTGGACGCCATCGTCGAGCTCTCCCCCGCGCCACTGCCGCGCCCCGCGCAAAGCCGCGCGGTGAAACCCGACGAACCCAAATTCAGCGGCTTCGTGTTCAAGATCCAGGCCAACATGGATCCCAAGCACCGCGACCGCATCGCCTTCATCCGCATCTGCTCCGGGCGCTTCGACCGCGGCATGAAACTCAAGCAGGTGACGAGCGGCAAACTGTTCACAGTGAGCAACGCCATCACCTTCATGGCGCAGGATCGCAACACCGCCGACGAGGCCTATGCTGGCGACATCATCGGCATCCCTAACCACGGTACGATCAAGCTGGGAGACGCCTTCAGCGAAGGCGAAGACCTGAAATTCACCGGGATTCCGTTATTTGCGCCGGAAATATTCCGCCGCGCCCGGATCAGGAACCCGCTGAAGATGAAGCAGTTGCAGAAAGGCTTGCATCAATTAGCAGAAGAAGGCGCAACCCAGTTGTTCCGGCCCATCGCCAGCAACGATCTGATCCTGGGCGCGGTCGGCATGTTGCAGTTCGATGTGGTGGCACACCGCCTGCAATTCGAATATGGGGTTGACGTGCTGTTCGAGCCTTACGATGTCGCTACCGCACGCTGGCTGCGCGGCCCGGAAGCCGAACTGAAGAAACTCGCCGACAAGCACGGCTTCAACGTCGCGCTGGATAACGCCGACGATTACGTCTACCTGGCGCCGAACCGGGTCAACCTGAACCTGACCCAGGAACGGTTTCCCGAGATCCAATTTCTGGAAACACGGGAGATTTTCTAGGCTCGCTGAATCTGTAGGCTGGGGTAAGCGTAGCGCACCCCAGCAGGGGAGGAGACCCATAGGTTGGGCTGCTGGGGCGCTGGAGACCTTTTCCTTTACTCTTTGCCGTCAGTCAGGTTCGGCCAGAATGGATCGAACTGTTTCTATCGTCATGAACAGAGTCATCGGCTGCAAAGGCGATTCCACGAAACCGCGCGAAACATAGAACTGCTTGGCTTGGTCAGAAAGAGCATGAACCAATAGAGCGAATACACCGGCATCACCGGCGATGTTGACTGCGCGCAGCATTGCATCGCGCAGCAATGCCTGCCCAATTCCCTGATTGTGGTAGCGTCTGTCGACGGCAAGCCGACCGAGCAGCAGGACTGGCAACGGATCGGGCATGTTGCGCCGCATCGCCTTGGGCGCCGCCTCATGGCTGATAGCACCGGCCGACAAGCTGTAGTAAGCAATGACGCCCGTACCAGCACACAACACGAAGCAGCGCGAAGCGCCCGACGCATGGTTCTTGAACGCACGCTTTTTGAGCCATTCGTTCAGGAACAATTCCCCGCAGTCGAAATTAGCCAGTTCTTGATCAGCCGTAATCGGCGCGGGTGGCGCGAAATCCAGCGTGGTCATTTCTCCCAGGGCGCTTTCGTCTTGAGCAACCGGCGTAACTTGTCAGTCGGTGGCAACGGACGATCGAGCAGCGCCTGGAATCTGGCAAAAGTGCCTACATCGACCGTGAAGAATGCCTGGTCGAGCAACACGTCTTCCGCCTCGCGACAGGCGGCTTCAAGCATAAAATCAGACCGGCTGCGGCCTAGACGATCTGCGGCCTGGTCGATTAGATCGCGCTGCCTGGCTTTGGCGCGAATGTTGATGGAAACGGAAACCGATTCCCTGATTTGTGCATGTGGCATGGCCATACCCCTTGTATGTGCTTTAAGCATACATTATTGTATAGAACATCACAATACAGCGACGTAGTCACCAGCCTTCAGGCCGGTGTGTTTTGGTAAATTACGCGCGTCAAGGCGCAAAGCTATTTTTTGGTGCGTGGGACGCACCCTACCCGGTAAAGCGCACGATGTGGCGCCGGTCGCGCTTGGTGGGGCGGCTCTGGCGCGCATCACCATGGACTGCTTCCGCCTTCAACTGCGCCGCCATCGCCTCGCGCGCGGCGCGGCTTTCCCCGCTTTCCTGGTAGAGCTTCGCCGCCTCGCTGGCCGGACCGCGGCGTGGGGATAGCCCGCAGACGACAACAAGAAACTGGAACGGGCCGACTCTGATCTCAAGCGTGTCGCCGATAGAGACGTTTTTCGCTGGCTTGACGCGCACGCCGTTGAGGTGCGCCTTGCCGCCTTCGACCGCATCCGCCGCCAGCGAGCGCGTCTTGAAAAAACGCGCGGCCCACAACCATTTGTCGATGCGTAGCCGCTCTGCGCCGCTTTCAGTTGTGGCGCTCTCATTAAATTTTTTCACCGCATTGACCGCCAATGGATCAGTGCCGGGTGTAGCTGGCCGGGCCGGTGCCATCGCTGGCGAAGACCTGCACCGCATCCACCACGTCGAACACGTAATGCTGGTTGCAGAATTCGCAGTCGGCCTCGATGTAACCAATTTCATCCAGCAGGGAATGGACTTCGTCGTAGCCCAACATGCGCAAGGTATTGGCGACCCGCTCGCGCGAACAAGTGCAACCGAAATGGACTGGCGTGCTGTCGAACAAACGGATGTCTTCCTCATGGAACAGGCGATGGATGATCTCGCGTGCCGACAAATCGAGCAGTTCCCTCGGCTTGACGGTGGCGCCGAGATGCACGGCGCGGTTCCAGGCCTCCTTATCGGCCTCCGGGCCGTCGGGCATTTTCTGCAACAGCATTCCCGCCGCGCCGTGGCTGCCGGCAGCGAGCCAGATTCGCGTATCGAGCTGTTCGGAGCGCTGCATGTAGTTTTCCAGCACGGTCGCCACGCTGCCGCCTTCCAGATCGACAATGCCCTGATAGGTCTGTCCGCCCTTTTTCGGGTCGAGGGTGATCACGAACCGCCCTTCACCCACCAGTTCGGGCAGCGCCGCGCCTTCGGCCAGATCGCCCTCCCAGTGAGCCATGGCCCGCATCGTCAGGTCGGCGCCACATTCCACCACCAGCAGCCTGACCGGCCCGCCACCCTGGATTTGCATGATCAGCGAACCCGAAAATTTAAGCGTAGCGGAAAGCAGCGCCGCTGCCGCCATTAGCTCGCCGAGCACGGTGCGCAACGCCGGCGGGTAATCGCGCCGCTCCAGCACGGCCTTCCAGGTCGCTTCCAGATGAACGATCTCCCCCCGCACTGCGGCGTGCTCGAACATGAAGCGTTGCAGGCTATCGGATTGCTTCAATTTATTCCTCGTGGCGAAAATGTATTTGCATTAAAATCATGCCATTGTAACGTTTTGAATCTTGAATATGAATCAATCCAAAATCGCCCATTGCATCGAAGCCCTGTGCCAGAGAGGCTGCAAGGAAGTTTCTCGGGTTATTCTCGCTCTGGAGCGGGGCGAGGCTATGGCAGAGGTGCGGGAACTCAATGAGGACGAATGCCAGGCGGTTCTGCATGAACTCAAGTCCATCATGGCCGTCTACCGGGAGGGCGGCACTTGCTGGTGAGACCCTATTTCGGCCCGGGCCTGCGCCTGAACTCGAATCCGGCAATGCCTCTGACAATCTCGCTGTAGGGTAGCTCCTGCAGGCCGCCGAACCGCTCCTGCGCCTCCAGTACCAAACCACGAATATCCTCCACCCGCGCCTCCCCGGCCAGTTCCGGCTGCAACGCGGCCTGCAGCCCCAGCAGTCCGCCGCATTGCACTTTCACAACCTTGGCATGGGGCAGCACCGCATCGGCATGGGTCAGCTTGAGGGCGAACGCCGCGTTGTGCTGCAGCATCCCGACCAGCAACGAACAATCCCCCTGCGCCTGGGCGTCAAGGCAGTTCACGGTGTCCCGCTCCGCGATATTGACGCGCTGGGCTTCGCGGCATGCACACCGGCAGATCAGGATCGCCTTTTCGAACGGACAGGCGAGCGGATTGGTCGCCCGATAGGCATCCTGAAAAGCCTGCTCGTCCACGATGCCGTATCCGTCGATTGCTTAATAATCTTCGCCGGTCACCGGTTCCGGCTCGCGCACCTGGTTCAGCAGGTCTTCGGCTTGCAGTTCGTTCTCGGCGAAAATCACCTTGACGGTGTAGTTATCGGTCGCTGCCATGCCGGTGCGCACAGACTTGGCAAACGCGCCGGCCTCCTTGAAATTGGGAAAGGAATCGATCTTCTCCAGTTGCTTGAAAGGGGGCGTGATTTTATAAACGAAATAAGGCATGTGCTGCTCCTGACTGTAGTCTTGACGATAAATGAATTATAACGGGCCTGTAGCCGCAGGCAAGCCAATACGGCGCCTTGTGTTATCCATGCTGCGTGGTAAGATTTCCAAATTGTTATAAATAAGGCCGCAAAGACGCCAAATCAAGCCATGAACGCGGAAGATTTCCAAGCCAGGACATCCAGCACGAGTAACGCGCCCATCAACTTCCAGGAAAAGACTTTTCTGGTCGTTGACGACGTCGCCAGCATGCGCTCTTCCCTGCGCAACACCATCAGCACCCTGGGCGGCACGCGCATCGACATGGCGGGGAATGGCATCGAGGCCATCAACCGCCTGGAACAGCTCGCTTATGACATCATCCTGTGCGACTACGATCTGGGCGGCGGCAAGGATGGCCAACAGCTGCTGGAGGAAGCCATTCGCCGCAAGCTGTTGAAAAAGTCCACCATTTTCATTATGGTGACCGCCGAGCGCGGCTACGAAAAGGTCGTCAGCGCGGCCGAGCTGGCGCCCGACGATTACCTGATCAAGCCCTTCGCCGGCGAAGTTCTGCGCCTGCGACTGGAACGCCTGGCGCAGAAAAAGACGTATTTCGCACCCGTGTTCGCCCTCATGGACACACAGGATTACCGCCGTGCGATCCAGGTCTGCGACGATCTGCTGAATTCTCCCAACCAGTACAAGATCGACCTGATGAGGCTGAAGGCTGAAATTCACCTGCTGCTGGGCGACTACGGCACCGCAGGTGAACTGTATAAGCGCATCCTGGCGATAAGAGAAGTTCCCTGGGCGCGCATGGGTCTCGCCAAGTCCATGTACCACCAAAACAAGTTCAGCGAGGCCGCGAACCTCTTCAGGCGGGTCACGGAAAACACCCCGAATTACATGGAAGCCTACGACTGGCTGGCAAAATCCTATTCCGCTGCCGGCGATGAGCAGAGGGCGCAACGCACACTGATGGTGGCGGCGAAAATATCGCCGCGCATCCTGCAGCGGCGAAAGACGCTCGGTGAAATTGCCTACCGCAATGACGACCTCGAAACGGCGCAAGACTCCTATGAGGCGGTGCTCAAATTCGGCAAAAATTCCGCCCTCACCTCGCCGGAAGACTATGCCAACCTGAGCCGGGTATTCATCGACCAAGGTAAATGCGACCAGGCCATGACAGTAATGAAGGATGCCCGTAAAACCTTTAAAAACTCGCCGGAATCCCTGTTGCATGGAGCCGTCATGGACAGCCTGGCCCACCAGAAATCCGGCGACACAGAAGCGGCGACAGAGGCGCTGAAGCAGGCACTGGAACAGTTCGAAACCTGCGACAACAAGCAGGGCAGCGTGTCCCTGGACATCGCGCGTTCCTGCTTCCAGCTCGGGGACGAGGAAACCGGCAAGAAGGTCGTCCAGGATTTCATCCAGAACAAGCATGACGACAAGAAAATTCACCTCCATGCCGAAGACATGTTCAGAAAAATCGGCCTACGCGACAAGGGCAGGGAGATCATCACCAATTCCTCGCGCGAAGTGATCGCCCTCAATGACCAGGCCGTCCAGATGGCTCAGGCGGGCGACCTGAGAGGCTCGGCGGAACTATTGATGCAGGCAGTGGCGAAATACCCGGAAAACACGGTCATCGCACTCAACGCCGTCCACGCCATTCTGACTTGTATGCAGACACAGGGCTGGGACGAGGAATGGGGCAAATCGGCAAAAAAAACCCTGGCCACCGTAAAAAGCCGCGACCCCGACAACCAGAAATACCTGATGCTCGCGGACTTGTACAAGGAAGTCGCAAAGCATCACGGGCTCCAGAAATGACCTCCCCGGAAGGGAGACGCCACAGGGACACTCACGAGGAACTCGATGCCATCGATTTTACCGCCCTGTTTGCGGCGCAAATCCACGACCTCAAAAACCTGCTATTCCTGCTGCTCAATTCCCTCGACGAGACCCTGAACAATCGCTGCGCCGGCTCGGAAATCAGCGAGGATGCCGCATCCAGGCTGGCGCTGCTGAAATACAACGGCCAGCTGATCAACGACAAACTGATCCAGATGCTTTCCTTGTTCCGCTTCGCACAGGGGCCGTATGTGATCGACATCGCCTACCGCCCGGTGGAAGAACTGATCGAAGAAGTCGTCGCCGAAGCTAAACCGCTGCTCGGCGCCCGATCCATCACCATCAGCAGCGATGTCGAAACGGTGCTGTGCGGGTTCTTCGACCGTGACCTCGCCGCCGGCGTACTCAATAACGCCATACACAACGCACTCCAGTGCGCCAAATCGGAAATCCGGCTCAGTGCCTGCGCCGAAAACGGCTTCCTGGCGATCCGCGTGGAAGACGATGGCGACGGCTTCCCGCAGGAAATTCTGGACAACGGCGGGAGCATGAAAAGCCTAGACCTCTCCGGCGGCAAGACCGGCCTCGGCCTGTATTTCTCCTCGGTCTGCGCCCGGCTGCACAGTAACAAGGGCCAAACCGGGCGTATAGCGCTTAGTAACGGCGGCAGTTTGGGTGGGGCGGTATTTACGCTGTTATTGCCGTAAACCCAAATTATCCATTAGGCCAGCATATTCTGTGGATACGGCTTCAGCCGTACATATCAGGCTAAAGCCTGACTTACAACTGCTAACTGCTAAATTTGATGTCGGCCTTTTCGCGCCATCATCCGTTGCGCTGGCAGCCTGTCCGCACGCCAGTTAGCGACCGCCCACTTCCAGAAACCATCCAGTTCGACGTCTCGGAGTTCAACCGGCGGCGTCTGGTTGAGGAATGCCAGCACCTCACACAATTGCGCCACTGGGTTAATTCTGCTCACCGCCGGTGCGAGGGTCTGCTTGCTGAGCTTTTCGCCGCGTTCATTCACTGCAATCGGCAGGTGCAGGTATGCTGGAGTAGGCAAGCTCAATAATTTTTGCAGGGTGATCTGGCGCGGGGTGGAATCGAGCAGGTCGGCGCCGCGCACGACGTGAGTGATCGCTTGCTCGGCATCGTCCACCACCACCGCAAGCTGGTAGGCGAACAGGCCATCGGCACGGCGGACGACGAAGTCGCCCACCTCTGTTGCCAGAATCTGGCTGATGCGCCCCTGTAGCGCATCGTCGAAGCCGACCGGCGTGGAGTCAGTGCGCACTCGCATCGCACGCGGGGCTCGACCTTCCAGCAAGCCGGCACGGCAAATGCCGGGGTAAATCGGGCCATCGATGCCGCTGAGGGCGGAATCGGCGATCTCCCTGCGGGTACAGGCGCAGGGGTAGACCGCACCGAGTTTTTCCAGCTCGGCCAGGGCGGCGCGATAGGCCTCGTTGCGGGCGCTCTGGACCATCACCTCCCCGTCCCAGTGCAAGCCGAAGGCGTCGAGCGTGCGCAGGATATCGTCCGCCGCGCCGGGCACTGTGCGGGGCAGATCGAGGTCTTCCATCCGCACCAGCCACTCGCCATCGCGGCTGCGCGCTTCGAGAAAACTGCCTACCGCCGCCACCAACGAGCCGAAATGCAGCGGACCGGTCGGTGAGGGGGCGAAACGGCCGCGATAAGGTGAAATAATGTTTCTCCTGACTTATTGAAACTCATGGGGATCGCTCCCATCCAATCATAACAAACAATAAATGGAGGCGACCATGATCATCATCCGCAAAGCCCATGAACGCGGCCATGCCGACCACGGCTGGCTGAACACCTGGCATACGTTCTCCTTCGCCGACTACCACGATCCCGAGCAGATGGGCTACTCCAGCCTGCGCGTCATCAACGACGACCGGGTGGCACCCGGCGCCGGCTTCCCCACCCACCCCCACCGCGACATGGAAATCGTGACTTATGTCCTGTCTGGCGCGCTGGAGCACAAGGACAGCATGGGCAACGGCACCGTCATCCGCCCCGGCGAGGTGCAGCGCATGAGCGCGGGCACCGGCATCCGCCACAGTGAGTTCAATGCTTCCGCCAGCGAGGAAGTGCATCTGCTGCAAATCTGGATCATGCCGGATCGCGGCAGCCTCACGCCGAGCTACGAACAGAAGTTTTTCGACGCCGCCGAGAAGCTCGGCAGGCTGCGCCTGGTCGCCTCGCCTGACGGCAGCGATGGCTCGGTGACCCTCCATCAGGATACGAAACTTTACGCCGGCCTGATCGACCCCGAGCACCCGGTCGATCATGCCCTGCCACCGGGCCGCCGCGCCTACCTGCACGTGGCGCGCGGCATGACGAGCATCAACGGCGAGGCGCTGGAAGCGGGCGATGGAGCGCGCATCGAGGGCGAAACCGGACTACACTTGAAGTCTGACAGTTCCGCTGAAATATTGCTGTTCGATCTGGCCTGATAATGCAGAAAGGAAACCCCATGACCACCCATCTTTTCACCCCGTTGCAATTAGGGCCATACACCCTGGTCAACCGTATCGTCATGGCGCCGCTGACCCGCAACCGCGCCGGTGCCGGAAACGTACCCCAGCCGATGAATGTGGAATATTACCGCCAGCGCGCCTCGGCCGGCCTGATCATCAGCGAAGGCTCGCAGATTTCGCTCTCTGCCGTCGGCTACCCGGCCACCCCCGGCATCCACAGCGCCGAGCAGATCGCCGGATGGAAGCAGGTAACCGACGCGGTACATAGCCGCAACGGCCGCATTTTTTTGCAGCTGTGGCACTGCGGCCGCGTCTCTCACCCTTCGCTGCTGCCCGGTGGCGAACTGCCGGTCGCTCCCTCCGCCATCCGGCCGGAAGGCCACGCCTTCACCTATCAGGGTCCGCAGCCCTTCGTCACGCCGCGCGCCCTGGAAACCAGCGAGCTCCCGGGCATCGTCGAAGAATATCGCAAAGCGGCGCAGAACGCGCTGGCAGCCGGTTTCGACGGGGTGGAAATCCACGCCGCCAACGGCTACCTGCTCGACCAGTTCCTGCGCGACGGCTCCAACCAGCGCACCGATGCCTACGGCGGCTCGCTGGAAAATCGCTGCCGCCTGTTGCTCGAAGTCACCCGGGCCGTCTCCGATGTATGGGGATCGAACCGGGTCGGCGTGCGGCTTTCCCCGCTCAACCCGTTCAACGACATGCGCGACTCCAACCCGCAGAAAACCTTCGAGTACGTGGCGACGGCGCTGAGCCCCTTCGGCCTGGCCTACCTGCACGGCATGGAAGGCGCCATCGGCGAAAGCAAACAGGGTACGCAGGAATTCGACTTCACGCCCTTCCGCCGCTGCTTCAAGGGCGCCTACATCGCCAACGCCGGTTACGACCAGGCGCTCGCCGAGGAAGCCCTGTCCACGGGCTATGCGGATCTGGTGGCCTTCGGCGCATTGTTCATCGCCAACCCGGATTTACCGGAACGCTTCGCCAAAAATGTCCCGCTCAACGCGCCCGACCCAAGCACCTTCTACGGCGGCAATGAAAAAGGCTATACCGACTATCCGTTTCTCTCTTAAAACATCAAGGAACAGCAATGCAAACCAAAACCGCCTCAACCCAGGTCGACGTTCACGACATCATCGCCAGACGCTGGAGCTGCCGCGCCTTCGACGCAAGCAAACCAGTCAGCCGGGAACAGATTATCGCCTTGCTGGAAGCCGCGCGCTGGGCGCCCTCCTGCTTCGGCGACGAGCCGTGGCGCTTCATCGTGTGGGACCGCAACAGCGACGAGGCCGCCTGGCAAAAGGCCTTCGGCTGCCTAGGGGAATGGAACCAGAACTGGGTGAAAAACGCGCCGGTGCTGCTACTGTCCACCGCCTACAGCCTGTTCCGCAAGAACGGCACCCCCAACCGCTGGGGCCAGCACGACACCGGTGCCGCCTCCGAGAATTTGTGCCTGCAAGCAGTGGCCTCGGGCTTGATGGCGCACCAAATGGGCGGCTTCGATGAGGAAAAGACCCGCCTCGCCTTCAACATCCCCAAGGAATTCGCCCTGATGGCGATGATCGCGGTGGGCTACCAGGGCGAGCCGGAAGTACTCAACGACGAGCTGAAAGAGCTGGAACTGGCGGACAGGTCGAGAACGCTGCTGGGCGTGCATTTCTTCGAGGGTGACTGGGGCGTGCCGGTGAAAGGCTAACAGCCTATCACGCCAAATCGCAACTGCACTGCGGTCGATACCTTATTGACGTTCTTTCCATATCGCCACATCGAAAAGCGCACCACCACGTCTGGCACATGGCAGTGAGAAGGCATGCTCGCGTCCCATGTCTCCTCTGTGCCATCTCCGGACGGTCGGCATTCAGGTTTTGATTGGCTCGCCAATCTGGACTTAAACCAGAGAACAGGTCGTCAATAATAACCAGGGGCCTGTCGGAGTGTAGCGCATCCGGGGTGAGAGAGGGAGCTACAACAGCTCAACCTTATTGAGTCTCCGACATATGCCCCCCTGCCAAGACGCGCGGGGGGGGGTAAAATCAAGTTTTGCTTATACTACCGCCCATGTACCTTTACATCATCGCAATCGGCTAGGCCTACGTCGTACTCTTGATGGTCGTGACGGCGAAAAGTTTTGTCTCCGGCGCGCTGACTTTCGTTTTTTACGGTTTGCTGCCTTTGGGATTGGTGTTCTATATCGCCCTGCAACAGCTCAGGCGCTCACGCATGGCCGCCGAGGAGCGCCTCGGTCAGCCAGATCGAGCCGATCCCCAGCCCGATCAGGATCGCCTGCTGTAGCGTGACCAGCAACTCCGGACGCTTGTGCAGGCCCGGGATCAGGTCCGCCACTGCCACGTAGATCATGCTCGCTGCAGCGATAGCCAGGCAGAAGGGGATCCAGTCGTGCATCGATTGCAGCATGAAATAGGCCAGCACTCCGCCCACCACCGTCGCAATACTCGAAAGCAGGTTGAGCAGGAATGCCTGCTTCTTGCTGTAGCCGGAGTGGAGAAGGATCAGGAAATCGCCCACCTCCTGCGGAATTTCGTGGGCGATGATGGCCAGCGCAGTCGTCACGCCAATCCGGAAATCGGCCAGGAATGCGGCGGCGATGATGATGCCGTCGACAAAATTGTGGAAGGTGTCGCCCACCATAATCATCAGACCGCTGCGACCGTGGTCGTTGGCGTGGCTGTGGGCCGGGACATGGGCCTCGCAATGGTCGGCATGGCAATGCCGCCACAGCACCAGTTTCTCCAGCACAAAGAACATCAGGATGCCGAACAGGATGGTGGCTGCGGTATTCTGGATGCTCTTGGTCAGCTCGAAAGCGTGCGGCAGAATCTCCAGAAATGCCGCCCCGAGCAAAGCGCCAATGGCATAGCTGACCAGCAGTGGCACCCACTCGGCACGCGCCGACATGGCGAACGCAGCCGCCACGGTGATGCTGAGAACGCCGCCGAACAGGCTGGCAAGGATGATTCCGGTCAGAGTGGACATAAGCTCGCCATTATACGGGATATCATCAGGCAAGCCAGATTAACGACGCCATGCGCCCGGTGGCCTGATCGCGACGGTAGGAGTAGAACTTCTGCGCATCGGTAAAGGTGCACAAGCCGCCACCGTAAACCCGCTTCACCCCCAGCAGCGCCAGGCGCTGACGTGCCAGCAGGAAAATATCCGCCAGCCATTTTTGAGTACTGGGTTCTGCATCGCCCGCAGAGCAACCCTGTAGGTCGGGCTTCAGCCCGACATGTCGGGCTGAAGCCCGACCTACACAAGGCACAAAAGCCTTGGCAGCCTCAGGATCATGCGCCATGAACGCCTGCCTGACCTCCTCGCCCACCTCGAAGGCCGCCGGCCCAATCGCCGGGCCGAGCCAGACCAGCAACCGCTCCGGCGCGACGTTCATCGCCTTCACCGTCGCTTCCACCACCCCGTCCGCCAACCCGCGCCATCCGGCATGGGCCGCGGCCACCACCGTACCGGCTTCGTCGCATAGCAGCAAGGGCAGGCAATCCGCCGTCATCACCGCGCAGATTGCGCCGACCTTTCTGGCGACAGAAGCATCGGCTTCGGGCACGCCAACCGCACGGTCGGCATCCGCCACGACATGGCCATGCACCTGTTTCAGCCAGACCGGGTCGGCGGGGAGATTCGCATGCAGCAACGCCCGGTTCCGCGCCACGGCAACCGGATCATCGCCAACATGGTCACCCAGGTTGAGCGATGCATAAGCGCCCACGCTCACCCCGCCGGCACGGGTGGTTTGCAAGGCGCGCACATTGAACGGCGCCGGCCAGTCAGGAATGATCCCGCGCTTATTCATGCCGCAGAACTTTCAGCAAATCCGCCATATCTTCCGGCAAATCTACCTGCCATTCCATCGCCTCTCCGCTGACCGGGTGGATCAGCCCTAGCCTTTTCGCGTGCAAGGCCTGCCTTCCCAGAATCTTGACCGCATCGCTCAACAGCGGCGGCAGGTTCAGCGGTCTGCCGCCATAAACCGGGTCGCCCGCCAAAGGGTGGCCGATGGACTGCATGTGCACCCGAATCTGGTGGGTGCGTCCGGTTTCCAGGCTGCACTGGATCAGGGTGTGGCGATCGAAATGCTCCAGCACGGTGTAATGCGTGATCGCCGGTTTGCCATTGTGGACGATCGCCATTTTGACGCGCTGGCTGGGATGCCTGCCGAGCGGCGCGTCCACCTTGCCGTCACGGGCCACCAGCCCCTGCACCACCGCCAGATAATCCCGCTTCACGCTGCGCGCCTGAAGCTGGCGCACTAGGTCGGTCTGCGAGGTCAAGGTTTTGGCCACCACCAGCAGGCCGCTGGTGTCCTTGTCGAGGCGGTGGACGATGCCTGCGCGGGGAATGCACGCGAGCTGCGGCGCATGGTGCAGCAGGGCGTTGAGCAGGGTGCCCTGCCAGTTGCCGCTGCCGGGGTGAACCACCAGCCCGGCGGGCTTGTTGACGACCAGCAACGCATCGTCTTCGTACACGATGTCGAGAGCGATGTCTTCCGCCAAAAAAGGGGTTTCGGATGGATGCAATTCCGGCTCCACCCTCACCTTCCCCCCGCTCCACACCACCTGTTTAGGCGCGACACACTGGCCATCGAGCGTAACGCGTTTGTCCTTGATCCAGGTTTGCAGGCGGCTGCGGGAATAATCCGGCAGCATCTGCTGCAAGGCTTGGTCGAGGCGCAACCCGGTCATTTCTGGCGGAATCGTCAAGTTGATAGGGGCCGGATTTGGGTTATAATCGGGCGGATTACCACTTGCGCCCTGCTGGGCATCGGATATTGTCATGAGGCTTAGTTTAGCGTTAATTCTTGCATTGTTGATAACCGGCTGCGGCTTGCTGCCGGAAGTCCAGGATGAAACCAAGGCCTGGTCAGCCCAGAAACTCTACACCGAGGCCAAGGGTCAAATGGCCGAAGGCGGCTATGAAAAAGCTATTCAGTACTTTGAAAAGCTGGAGGCGCGCTACCCCTACGGCCGTTATGCGCAGCAAGCCCAAATCGAAATCGCCTACGCCTACTACAAGGCGAGCGAACCGGCCTCCGCCATCGCCGCCTGCGACCGTTTCATCAAACTCCACCCCAACCACCCTAACGTGGATTACGTTTATTACCTGAAAGGGCTGGTGAACTTCAATGACGATCTGGGGCTGCTCGGCGCCCTGACGGAGAAGATTGCCGAAACCTCGGAGACCCTCGCCCCCCTCGCCAGGCAGGACATGAGCGAACGCGACCCGAAAGCATCGCGCGAAGCCTTTGAATCCTTCAAGGAGCTAACGACCCGCTTCCCCGGCAGCAAATACACGCCGGACGCCATTGCCCGCATGAAGTACCTGGTCAACGCCCTCGCCTCTCATGAAGTTCACGTGGCCCGCTATTATTACAAACGCGGCGCTTACGTTGCCGCCGTCAACCGCGCACAGGCCGCGATGCAGCAGTATCCGCAGGCGCCCGCCACCGAAGAGGCGCTGACGATCATGGTGAAAGCCTACGATGCGCTCGGCATGAACGATCTGCGCGACGACACCTTGCGCATCATGCAAAAGAACTTCCCCGACAGCCGCTACTTCGCCTTGGCTAAGAAGGCGGAGACGCCGTGGTGGAAAATCTGGTAGTTAACTTGATGCTTGCCCAATTCGCTCACCCCGCCGCAACCGTTCCTGAAGTTCAGCGGTGTGCGGTGTGCGCCCCAGCAGCGTGAACAGGCGCGCATCTTCGACCCATTGCAGCCGCTCCACGTCGGTCAATCGGGCAAACGCCTGTAGTTGCTCGGCGCTCACGGTATAGCTGAAACCACCGGGCTGTTCAGGCATTTCCGCCACGCCACGCCTTGAGGTGCTCAATATCTGAGATATCCTGTGCGCGACCTGCCTGCTCCTTGAGGGCGATCAGATCATCCACCGCCGCCAGCGACACCCCTATACCCGCCAGATCGCGCACCTCGCGCCGGGAATAAGCAGGCTCGAATGGCAGATCGACGCCAATCAGAACGTCTACTGCCGGAACATTTTTTCCCCCGCCACACAGAGAAAAAGCCACCATATTCCTGCATTCCACCCATTCAGCCCGCTTCACCGGATCAAGCAAATCTTCCAGCGCCACAGGCAGAGCCGGCTTCAATTTCAGCTCCCGCGCCACCGCCATAAATTCATGCAAATTGGCCGAATCCAGCGCCAGAACCACGTCCACATCCATGGTCATGCGCGGCACACCGTACAGGTTCACGGCAAGGCCGCCAACCAGCAGGTATCTCACCCGATGCCGTTCCAGAGAACGGAACAGGTCGAGGTAAAACATTAGATCGCGGCTTCGTCGGTTTCGCCGGTACGAATGCGCACTATCTGCCCCACATCGGAGACAAAAATCTTGCCGTCGCCGATCTTGCCGGTGCGCGCCACCTTGATAATGGCATCGATGGCGACCTCCACCTGGCTTTCTGCAATCACCAGCTCGATCTTGACCTTGGGCAGAAAGTCGACCACGTACTCGGCGCCCCGGTAGAGTTCGGTATGCCCTTTCTGCCGACCGAAGCCTTTTACCTCGGTCACGGTCAGGCCGGTCACGCCAATTTCAGATAGCGCTTCGCGCACTTCGTCGAGTTTGAACGGCTTGATAATCGCTTCAATCTTTTTCATTTTCCACTCCCGTTTGTTGTGATCCCTATTCCAGCCAGGGACGATACTTCGATGTAATCGGATAGCGCCGGTCCTTGCCGAATCCGCGCGGCGTGACCCGTACTCCGACCGGCGCCTGGCGTCGCTTGAACTCGTTGTTGTCGATCAGTTTCACTACGCGGCGCACATCCTTTTCAGCGTAACCCTGCGCGATGATGTCATGCGGACACAGGTCGCGCTCGACATAGGCTTCCATGATGGCATCCAGAATTTCATACGGCGGCAGGGCATCCTGGTCGGTCTGGTTGTGGCGCAACTCGGCGGATGGCGCACGGGTGATAACCCGCTCCGGGATCACCTCGCCGAGGCTGTTGCGATAGCGCGCCAAGCGATACACCAGCGTTTTCGGCACGTCCTTCAATACCGAGAATCCGCCGGCCATATCGCCGTACAACGTGGCGTAGCCCACCGCCATTTCGCTCTTGTTGCCGGTGGTCAGGACAATCGAACCGTATTTGTTGGACAACGCCATCAGCAAGGTTCCCCGGATACGGGCCTGGATGTTCTCTTCGGTGGTATCGATCGGCAAGTCGTCGAACTCTTCCGACAAGGTTCTGAGAAAAGCGTCGAATGCCAGCTTGATCGGCAACTCGCTGTAGCGAACCTGCAGCCGTTCCGCCATGACCTGCGCGTCCTGCAGGCTCATGTCGGCGGTGAACTCGGAAGGCATCATCACCGCCCGCACCCGTTCAGCACCCAGCGCATCCACCGCAATCGCCAGCGTCAGCGCGGAGTCGATCCCCCCGGACAGACCCAACACCACGCCGGGAAACCCATTTTTCATCACATAATCCCGCACACCCAGGCACAATGCCTGGTAAACGGACGCCTCGACCGGCAGTTGCGGAACGACCTCTCCCTGCTGCGGTTGATCTTTCTCCAGCTCGACGATGCGCAGCATTTCCTCAAAGGCCGGGAGCTGGTGTACCAGCACACCCGCGCCGTCCATGACGAAAGAAGCGCCGTCGAAGACCAGTTCGTCCTGACCGCCGACCAGATTGACGTATAAAACCGGCAAACCGCACTCGCCGATCCGCTCGCGCACCGCCTGGTAGCGCGAAACCTGCTTGTTCATGTGATAGGGAGAAGCGTTCAGCACCAGAATCAAGTCCGCGTTTGCGTTGAGCGCGCAGGCGGCGGCGCCCTCTTCCCATATATCGGCGCAAATGTTGATGCCGAATTTGATGCCATCGACTTCGAACACGCACGGCTCGGTACCGGGCGAGAAATAGCGCACTTCGTCGAAGACGGAATGGTTGGGCAATATCTGCTTGTGATAGGAGCTGACAACCTTGCCATCACGCAGCACCGAGGCGGCGTTGTAGCGCCGCCCGTCCACCTGCTGCGGATGGCCGACCACCAGAGCGATCCCTTGCACCTCCCGGGCCAAGCTGAACAGGGCCTGGTCGCAAGCGTCATAAAAACCATCGCGCAGCAGCAGGTCTTCCGGCGGATAACCGGTCAAGGCCAGCTCCGGCGTCACCATCACCTGCGCGCCCGCCGCCTTGGCCCGATTAGCATAATCGAGTATTTTTGCGACGTTGCCGGCGATGTCTCCGACCGTGCAGTTGATTTGCGCAATGGCAATTTTCATATTTAGCTATCAGCCCGGATATTTCATAAAAAATAATGGCGCACATGTAGGAGCGGTCTCCAGGCCGCGATTCCCGGCGCATCCCATCGCGGCCTGGAGACCGCTCCTACAGGGATTGATCGAATTCATGGAATATCCGAGCTAGTGGCGGCTTTTAATGATCACTTGCGACTGAAATTGGCAATTGCCTCGACTACCGCCTCGCCCAGCCCAGCCGGCGATTTCGCCACCACCACGCCGACTGCTTCCAGCGCAGCGATCTTGTCCGAGGCCAGGCCCTTGCCGCCGGCGATGATCGCGCCGGCATGACCCATGCGCTTGCCTTTCGGCGCGGTCTGACCGGCGATGTAGGCGGCCACCGGCTTGGTGACATGCGCCTTGATGTATTCCGCCGCCGCTTCCTCGCGATTGCCGCCGATCTCGCCGACCATGATGATCGCTTCGGTCTCCGGGTCGTCCTGGAACATTCTCAGGCAGTCGATAAAATCCAGCCCCTTGATCGGGTCGCCGCCGATGCCCACGCAGGTAGACTGGCCCAGCCCGAGTTTGGTGGTCTGGTACACCGCTTCGTAGGTCAGCGTGCCGGAACGGGAGATCACGCCGACCTTGCCCTTCTTGTGGATGAAGCCGGGCATGATGCCGATCTTGCATTCATCCGGGGTGATGATGCCGGGACAGTTGGGGCCGATCAGCACGATGTCGCTGTCCTTGAGCGCGGCCTTGACGTTGAGCATGTCCAGCACCGGGATACCCTCGGTGATGCAGACGATGACCTTGATGCCCGCATCCGCTGCCTCCATGATGCCGTCCGCCGCGAAGCCTGGCGGCACGTAGATCACCGAGGCCGTCGCAGCGGTCTCGCGCACCGCGTCGCGGACGGTGTTGAACACCGGGAGATTAAGATGGAACTGCCCGCCCTTGCCCGGCGTCACGCCACCAACCATCTGGGTGCCATAGGCAATCGCCTGTTCGGAGTGGAACGTGCCCTGCTTGCCGGTGAAGCCTTGGCACAGAACCTTGGTATTTTTGTTGACTAATATGCTCATATTAAACCCTTAAAATCCACCACACAGACACAGAGAGAAATGAATCTAGGAAGTTCTCTGTGTCTCTGTGGTTAAAATTGTTATTGCACTGCCGCCACCGCACGCTTGGCGGCATCGGTCAAATCGCTGGCGGAAATCACGCCGACGCCGCTCTCGGCCAGCATCTTCTGTCCCAGCTCCACGTTGGTGCCTTCCAGTCGCACGATCACCGGCACTTTCACGCCCACTTCCCTGACTGCGGTGATGATCCCCTCGGCGATAATGTCGCAGCGCATGATGCCGCCGAAGATGTTGACCAGGATGGCTTTGACCTTGGCGTCGGAGAGGATAATCTTGAACGCCTGGGACACCACCTCCGCCGTAGCGCCGCCGCCGACATCGAGGAAGTTGGCCGGCTGGCCGCCGTGCAATTTAATCAGATCCATGGTCGCCATCGCCAGCCCGGCGCCGTTGACCATGCAGCCGATGTTGCCGGCGAGGGCGATGTAGTTGAGGTCGAATTCCTTCGCCGCCATCTCCTTCGGATCGCTCTGCGTCGGATCGTTCATCTCGGCCAGTTTCTTGCGCCGATAGAGGGCGTTGTCGTCCAAGCCGATCTTGCAGTCGAGCGCCACCAGACTGCCTGTCGCGGTGACGATCAGCGGGTTGATCTCGACCATCGCCAGATCGTTTTCCATGAACAGCCGGTACAGGGCCTTGGCCAATTTGCCAAACTCGCCGATCTGTTTGCCTTCCAGATTGAGGCCGAAGGCCAGCGCGCGACACTGGAAATCCTGCAAGCCGAGCAGCGGGTCGCAGAATTCCTTCAGAATCTTTTCCGGCGTGGCGTGGGCGACCTCCTCGATTTCCATGCCGCCCTCGCTGGAGGCCACCAGCGCCACGCGCTCGGATTCACGATCCACCGTCAGGCTGAGATAAAGTTCGCGCGCAATCGGCAGCGTTTCCTCGATCAGCAGGCGCGACACCCTCTGCCCGTCGGGCGCGTTCTGGTAGGTCACCAGTTGCTTGCCGAGCAGCGCATTGACCGCCTCCAGAAACGCCTCGCGCGACCTCACCAGCTTCACCCCGTCGGCCTTGCCACGTCCGCCGGCGTGGATCTGCGCCTTCACCACCCAGGCGTCGCCGCCCAGTTCTGCAATCGCGCCATCCGCCTGGGAAGCACTGTCAATGGCCGTACCACGCGGCGTGGCGATACCATATTCACGCAAGACCTGTTTGGCCTGATATTCATGCAAATTCATACGAGCTCTCTCACTAGAGGGGAAAATGGGAACGATTATAGCAAGTCCGTAGCGGACTTGGCAGAGAGCAGAAACTAAAGATCGATTTCCTCGGCCCAAACCAGTGCCTTGACCTGAGCGGTATTGACCTCATTGGCATCCAGCCCGCAAGCGGCGGCATACTCGATGATCGCCTCCTGATCGTCCTCCTCGCACGCCACAGAAAGCCCCAGGAAAGGGGCGTAGATGCCTTCGCGACGGGCCAGCGCCGCCATGACCGGGTCAGGTAGTTGCAACTGCTCCAGCGCTTGTTCCATCGGCACGTTCAGCAACACGTCCAGCAAGGAAAATATTCCGACAATAAACAAGCCTTCGCGCTCGGCCAGCGGCAGCTTGCCCTGGCCGAGCAGTTCCGTCATGCGCGCACGCACCAACGCATTCTGTAGCAACGACTTACTGCGCGGGTCCGCCTTGCCGCTGGTAAACAGCAGCAACGTCAGCCAGCGATACAGCTGGTTGTAGCCGAGTATCACCAGCGCATGGGCGATGGAGCGGATTTTCTGCCGAAAGCCGTTGACCGGCGCGTTGATGTAGCGCAGCAGCTTGTAGGAAAGCATGGCATCGTGTTTGAAAACCTCCTCCAGCTGCGAGATTTCTTCCTGGTTCTTCACCCTGGTGATCAGCTCCAGTACCCTGATGCGGTCGCTATCGATATGGGGCGGCATAGAGGGGCGCAGGCGAGTGAAATAATTGCCCTCGAAGCAATGGAAGCGCATCTTGTAACAGGCCTCGAAATCGTCATCCGTCTCCACGTTTTTCGCCAGCAGCTGCGGCGCAGGTTTATCCAGGAAGCGATCCGCCAGCTTGCCGAGCTCAATGGCATTGAAACGGGCAACGTCCACCCTGATGAAGCTCGCCAGCGTGACGAATTGCCCCAGGCCCCATTTCGTCTCAAAATCATCGAGCGCAATCTGGTAGCCTAGGCTCCTTAATTCGCGGCAACGCAGCAGATTATCCTCCAGATGGTCCGGGTCCGGGCACACGACCAGCACCACCCCCTTGCTGGGCAATTTCTGCAGCAACGGGCCTTCCAGCATGGCGGGAGAAATTCCGACAAATGCCAGCTTGCCTTCGAGCAAACGGTTGACATCGAGATCCACCAGACAGCGGATCAGGGTCTCGTCCTGCATCCGCCTCAGCGCTGCGTCTGGCGCCTTGACCGTGGGCAGCCCTTTACTGCGCAGGAGTAATTCGTAACCGATGATCTGTTGGGAACGATTCAGAACGGGTTGGCGGCCAATGATTTTCTGCCGCAGTTTTTCCGCATTGGTACGCTGGCCGGTCGTTTCGATTTCCGGAATGCTGGCTACCACGTTATCTGCCGCAATATGGCCGGTGTCGATCGACGCTTCATCCGTCACGGACGGAAGGGCATCAAGCAAGGGGATAGAGCCATTCAGGGCAGGGGAAGGCGGAGCAGCAGACGTGGAAGCGGGCGGCACGGCATGGGGCTTGTCACTGCCGAATTTGCCGCCCCCGAAGAATTTCAGATATTTCCCTAACACTTGACGGACTCCATAAAATCCTAAGAGATTCTAGCACGCAACCCTCTGCACATAGGTGTCATAAACCCTGCGTTCGGGAACTTTTATTGCAGAGAGTGACTCTTTTGATCTATGCTTCACATATAAACCTGATTAGGTACGTGCCTCAGCTACGTGTAGCCGACCAGCTTTTGAGGCGAAATCCAGCTAAAAACGATGGCTTGTCCATCTTGATCGGCCCTTTTAGGGTAGCAAAATGCCCAAATGATGAACTGGCTGAGGAATGTAACTAATCAGGCATATAAATGCATAAGAAAATCAATACCCAAAAAATCATGAGGCACTGCCTGCGCAATTTCATCCTTGGCTTTCTGCTGCTGTGGCTCCCACTGCAGGGGTTCGCCGCGGCCGGGATGTCATTCTGCCGTCACGACCACACCCCGCCGCCAGCCATGCAGGCCGGAATGCAAGACCATCATGTTGGCCATGATTGCGGCCAATATCAGGATACCTCCTCCGCCACACCACAAACGCAGTGTGACGATTGCGGCTATTGCCACCTGGGCGGCGCGCCCGCACTACTGTTCACTCCCACCCGCTTTAGCGATAACGCCAGCTTCTCTTTCAAATTCACTTTTGAAACTCACTACCCACTGTTCTTTCCCGAACAACCGCAACGACCCCCTCTCGCGCTTTTTTCCTGAATTCTGCCAAACTTTTACTTGAATGCAAGGCTATGGGGTAATTTGCCCATGGCCCGCAAATGCACGACTTTAATTTGTAGGAGTAAATCATGAAAAAAGCATTGATCGCCCTCTTCGCTGCCGTCAGCATGGTGGCGGCAGTTTCCACCGTCCAGGCCGCAGATGCGGCGAGCGGAAAAGGCACTGTCAATAAAATCGACGCCGCGACGGCTACCGTGAACATCTCTCACGAGGCCATCCCCGCCATCCAATGGCCCGCCATGACGATGGACTTCAAAGTGGCCAACAAAAAGCTGCTATCGGGCATCAAAGTCGGCCAGGCGATCACTTTCGGTCTCGCCAAGGAAGCGAAAACCGGTTACGTGATTTCGCACATCGAGCCCGCTAAATAAGCGGGCTGACGGGAAGCCGCAGGGCTTCCCGTGGCTGATATCGATTTTCTTTTTCTAAAGGACAGAGGCAAATGAAACCTCATCGCTATCCAATCAAGCTTGGAAAGCTGCATACGTTCGCGCTCGTTTTGGCACTGGCTAGCGCGTCGGCGCTGGCCGAACCCGCAGCGGCCCCGCCCGGCGCCAGTTTGGAAAGCCTGCTGGAACTGGCGCGCAGCCAGAACCCCGAATTCGCCGCCATGCGTCACGAGGCCGAAGCCGCAACTGAGCGGATATATCCCGCCGGCGCCCTGCCCGACCCGACCCTTCGCACCGAGTTGCGCGACATCACCAACCAGGGCACGGATGCCGGCCCCAACCTGCTGCCCGGCCGGATCGGCAGCACTAAATACACCCTGATTCAGCCCGTGCCGTTCTGGGGTAAACGCGATCTCAAGCGCGAAGTGGCCGAGGCTGGAGCCAATCAGGCCAAGGGCCTCGCCGAGGCGACGTGGGCCGAATTGTCGGCGCGCATCAAGACGGCCTATGCGCAGTATTACTCGGCTAGCCGCGCCGAGATGCTGACGCGGGAAAATCTGGGCTTGACGAGAAATCTGGAAAAAATCACCTTGGCCCGCTATGCTAACGGCCTGGTGCCGCAGCAGGACGCGATCCGCGCCCAAGTCGAGCAAACCGGTATGCGCAGCGAACTGGTGGCGCTCGAAACCGAACGCCACCATGCCATGGTCAAGCTCAACGCCCTGCTGCAGCGGCCAGCCATGACCCACTTGGCCAAACCCGAACGGCTGCGTCCGATTCCGGCGCCGGCAAGACTCGATTTCGTTGCCCTGGAAGAGCGTTTGCGCGCCCGCAATCCCCAGCTTTTCGCGGAATCGGCGCGCGTCGCCGCCGCCGAAAAAAACCGCGAGCTGGTTAATAAGAACCGCTATCCCGATTTCAACCTGGGGCTGTCGCCGATCCAGACCGGCAGCCGGTTCAACGAATGGGAACTGATGATCGAGCTGAACATCCCCCTGCAGCAGGAAAGCCGCCGCTCCCAGGAGCGCGAGGCACAGGCCATGCTGGCGGCGGCCCAATCGCGCAAGGAAGCAACGCAAAACCAGTTGCTCGCGGAGCTTGCCGAGAATCTTTCGGCGCTCGAAGCGTCGCGCCGGGTCGAAACCCTGGCGCGGGACAGCCTCCTGCCGCAGGCCGAGCTGACCTTCAAATCGGCGCTGGCCGGCTATGAAACCGGCAAGGTGGATTTCGCCACCCTGCTCGACGCCCAGCGCCAGATCCGCAAGGCCAGGCTGGACGAACTCAAGGCACAGACGGATGCGCAACTGCGTCTGGCCGACATTGAACGGCTGTTGGGAGAAGACCTATGAACAAGGGAGCCGCAATCGCATTGACCGTGGCCGCCGTAGCGGGGGCGCTGGGGGCCGGGTATTGGCTTGGCTCCAGGGGAACCATCGTCAACGAAAAAAGCCCGATGGCTCAGGTCGCCACCACCACCGCCGAGACGACGAAGAAAGAACCCAAAATCCTCTTCTACCGCAACCCAATGGGGCTGCCGGATACCTCGCAAACACCGAAGAAGGATCCGATGGGCATGGACTACATTCCGGTCTATGAAGGCGGGGACGAGGCTGCGGGCGGCGAGCCCGCGAGCGCCAACCAGATCAAGATCAGCACCGAGAAAATCCAGAAGCTGGGTGTCAGGACCGAAACGGCCAGCCTGCGAGCTCTGGACAAGATCATCCGCGCCGCCGGTCGCGTTGAGCCGGACGAGCGGCGCATCTACGCGATCTCGCCCAGGTTCGAAGGTTATGTCGAACGCCTGCACGTGAATGTCACCGGCCAGCCGGTCAGCAAGGGCCAGCCGCTGTTCGAAGTCTACAGCCCGGAACTGGTTTCGGCCCAACGCGAATACGCCATCGCCGCTCGGGGCGTGCAAGCCATGAAGGGGGCGGATAGCGAAGCCCAGGGCGGCATGAAGCAACTCGCCGAATCGGCCCTGATGCGCCTGAAAAACTGGGACATCTCCGAAGAACAGCTGAAGGCTTTGGCGAAGTCCGGCGAGACGAAACATACCCTCACTTTCCGCTCGCCGGTTTCCGGCATCGTTACCGAAAAGAAAGCGGTTCAGGGGATGCGCTTCATGCCCGGCGAGGCGCTGTATCAGGTCGCCGATCTGTCTTCTGTCTGGGTGATCGCCGACGTCTTCGAGCAGGACATCGGCCTCGTCAAAGTCGGCGCGAAAGCTCGGGTGAAGATCAGCGCCTACCCGGACAAGGTCTTTGAAGGCACGATCACCTACGTCTATCCCACCCTCAATGCCGAAACCCGCACCGTGCCGGTTCGCCTCGAGCTCGCCAATCCGGGGCTGCGGCTCAAACCGGCCATGTTTGCCCAGGTCGAACTGCCGGTCGGCGACCGGGGGCAGGTGCTGACCGTCCCGGATTCGGCGGTGATCGACAGCGGTACGCGGCGCATCGTTCTCGTGCAAGTCAAAGAAGGCCGCTTCGAGCCACGGGAGGTCAAACTCGGCGCTCGCAGCGACAGCTACATCGAGGTTCTCGAGGGGGTCAAGGAAGGCGAACAGGTGGTGGTCGCGGCCAACTTTCTGATCGATGCCGAGAGCAATCTCAGGGCCGCCATCGGTGGCTTGGGCGGTCATGACGAGCACGGCAACGCAGCAAAAACGGACGCTGCCTCGCCAGTCGCCAACCCGGCTGCAACAGGACACACGCCCAGCCAGACGGCGCCCGCATCCGCCAATTCCCACGCCGGACACTAACGGAGAGACGCCATGCTGGCCAAAATCATCGAATGGTCGGCGCGCAACCTCTTTCTTGTGTTGCTCGCCACCCTCTTCGTCGTCATCGGCGGCATCTACGCCGTCATGAAGACCCCGCTCGATGCCCTGCCCGATCTTTCGGACGTGCAGGTCATCGTCTACACCGAGTATCCCGGCCAGGCGCCGCAGGTGGTCGAAGACCAGGTCACCTATCCGCTCACCACGTCCATGCTCGCCGTGCCCAAGTCCAAGGTGGTGAGGGGCTTCTCCTTCTTCGGCGCGTCCTTCGTCTATGTGATCTTCGAGGATGGCACCGACATCTACTGGGCCCGCTCGCGGGTGCTGGAATACCTCAACTTCGCCTCCAGCCGCCTGCCCAAGGGGGTTTCCCCGGCATTGGGCCCGGACGCCACCGGGGTCGGCTGGGTGTATCAGTATGTCTTGCTGGCCAAGAACAAAACATTGGCGGAACTGCGCACGATCCAGGACTGGTATGTGCGCTATCAGCTGACCAAGGCGCAGGGCGTGGCTGAAGTCGCTTCCATCGGCGGCTTCGTCCAGACCTATCAGGTGACGGTGGACCCGGTGAAGCTGCGCGCCTACGGGATTCCGCTGTCCAAGGTCTCCCAGGTCATCCGCGACTCCAACCGCGATGTCGGCGGGCGGGTGGTGGAAATGGCCGAAACCGAATACATGGTGCGCGGCATGGGTTATCTGCGCGGCAAGGGCGACATTGAAGCGCTGGTGGTGAAGAGCGACAGAGGCACGCCCGTGCTGATCCGCGACATCGCACGGGTCGAACTGGGGCCGGATGAGCGGCGCGGCCTGACCGAGCTCGACGGCGAGGGCGAAGTGGTGTCCGGCATCGCCATGGCGCGCTTCGGCGTGAACGCGCTGGAAGTCATCGACAATCTCAAGGCCAAGGTGGGCGAAATTTCCGCCGGCCTGCCGGAGGGGGTCAGCATCAAGGCGGTCTATGACCGATCCGATCTGATCCATCGCGCCATCGAGAACCTGAAGGGCACGCTGATCGAGGAAAGTATCATCGTTGCCCTGGTCTGCATCGTGTTTCTGCTGCATGTGCGCAGCGCCCTGGTCGCCATCATCATGCTGCCGGTGGGGGTGCTGATCGCCTTCATCGCCATGCGCGCTCTGGGCATGAACTCCAACCTGATGAGCCTCGGCGGCGTCGCCATCGCCATCGGGGCGATGGTGGATGCGGCGATCGTGATGATCGAGAACGCCCACAAGCATCTGGAGCGGCTGAAGGAAGGCCACTCCGTCCAGGAGCGCGCCGATGCGATGATCGCGGCGTGCAAGGAGGTCGGGCCGGCGCTGTTCTTCTCGCTGCTCATCATCACGGTGTCGTTCCTGCCGGTGTTCACCCTCGAAGCGCAGGAGGGGCGGCTGTTCTCCCCGCTTGCCTACACCAAGACCTTCTCCATGGCCGGCGCCGCCCTGCTGTCGGTCACGCTGGTGCCGGTGCTGATGATGCTGTTCATACGCGGCAAGATCATGCCGGAAGCGAAGAACCCGGTGAACCGCTTTCTGATCTGGATTTATCGTCCGGTCATCGCCTGGGTGATGCGCTGGAAAAAAGTGACCATCGTCGCTGCCGTGGCCGCGCTCGGTGTGTCGATTTACCCCGCCTCGAAGCTGGGCAGCGAGTTCATGCCGACGCTGAACGAGGGCACGCTGTTTTACATGCCGGCTTCACTCCCCGGCATGTCGATCACCAAGGCGGCGGAACTGCTCCAGACGCAAGACAAGATCATCAAGAGCTTTCCCGAAGTGGTCTCTGTCTACGGCAAGGCGGGCCGCGCCAACACCGCCACCGACCCGGCGCCGACGGAAATGTTCGAGACCGTGATCAACCTCAAGCCGGAGTCGGAATGGCGGCCCGGCATGACGATAGACAAGCTGATCGCCGAGCTGGACAAGGCGCTGCAATTCCCCGGCGTCGCCAATTCCTGGACCATGCCCATCAAGGCGCGCATCGACATGCTCTCCACCGGCATCCGCACCCCGATCGGCATCAAGGTCTTCGGCAAGGACCTGGGCGAGATGGAAAAGCTGGCCAAGCAAATCGAAGCCGTGGTGAAAACCGTGCCGGGAACGACCTCGGCCTTCGCCGAACGCATCACTGGCGGCTATTACCTCAACATCGAACCGGATCGCGAGCAACTGGCCCGTTACGGCCTGGCGGTCGGCGACCTGCAGGAGGTCATCGGCACCGCGCTGGGCGGCGAGACGGTGACAACCACGGTGGAAGGACGCGAGCGCTTCGGCGTGCAGGTTCGCTACCCGCGCGAACTCCGCTCCAACCCGCAACAGATCGCCCGCGAGGTGCTGGTGCCGACCATGAACGGCGCGATGATTCCGCTCGGCCAGGTCGCCAAAGTGGAGATCGCCAAGGGCACCCCGGGCATCCGCACCGAGAACGCGCTCCTCTCCGCCTACATCTTCGTCGACATCCGCGACCGGGACATCGGCTCCTACGTGGCCGACGCGCGCAAGGCAGTGGCCGATCAGGTGAAATTCCCGGCGGGCTACTACATCACCTGGAGCGGCCAGTTCGAATACATGGAGCGGGCCATCCAGAAGATGAAAGTCGTCATTCCGGTGACCCTGCTCACCATCTTCCTGCTGCTCTACCTCAATTTCCGGCGCCTGACCGAGACGTTCATCGTCATGCTGTCGGTGCCCTTCGCCCTGGTCGGCGGCATCTGGCTGATGTGGGTGCTCGGCTACAACCTCTCGGTGGCCGTCGCGGTGGGCTTCATCGCGCTGGCCGGCGTGGCGGCGGAAACCGGCGTGGTGATGCTGATCTACCTCGACCACGCGCTGAATGAAATCAAGGCCCGGCGCGAGGTGGAAGGCAAGTCTCTGGCCCCGACCGATCTCTACGCCGCGGTGATGGAAGGCGCGGTGGAGCGGGTGCGGCCGAAGATGATGACGGTGGTGGCGATCATGGCCAGCCTGCTGCCTATCCTGTGGAGCAGCGGCACCGGCTCCGAGGTGATGAGCCGCATCGCCGCGCCGATGGTGGGCGGCATGATCTCCTCGACGATCCTGACATTGATCGTCATCCCGGCAATTTATGCCTTGGTCAAGGAATGGACGCTTTTCAGAAGGCGTTAACTTGAACGGCAAACTTCCTGTATGGGACGCATGGAGGGGAACTTGCAATCGAGGAAAAATGCCTATAATCAAAGTCGGTTTCATTACCTCAACGTCCGCGTTTTGCGAGTTATGCTGCGCGGGTGCGCTGTAGAAATATTTCTGGAAAGGAGCATCGAATGGTTGGGTGGGATCATGGGGGATGGATGATGGGCGGGAGCGGCGGCTGGATGATGGTCGGTTGGCTGTGGATGATGCTGGTCTGGCTGATTCCCATCCTGCTGTTGTTCGCCCTGGTCAAGTACCTTTTCGGCAAGACCAGACACGACGCGCCCCGAGAGGAAAAAACAGAAAAGACCGCTCTTGACATCATCAGGGAGCGCTACGCGCGGGGCGAGATCGATCAGGAGGAATTCCAGCGAAAAATGCGCGACCTCGAAGGCGGCTGAAAGGAAAAGGTAGCATGGAACCATCGAAACCTGAACGCGATACCACGGCTTTTCAAGTGAGGCGCGCGATTCCTTTGGCCGATGTCCGGCCTGAAAAGCTGGAGCAGGCTGTGCAGGCGCTACGGGCGACCGGGTGGCTCAGCGACGTTGGTGTCGATGGGCGGCGTCTGCACGTGAGCTATGACGCGTCCGGCGCCAATTTCCGTGACATCGAACGGCTGCTTGACGAGGCTGGGCTGCAGCGGCCCACGAGCCTCTGGTGGCGCTTCAGGTCGGCTTGGTACCGGTTTGTGGATACAAATTCCAGATCGAATGCGCTCTCCCGGGGCGGAGCGTGCTGCAACCGGCCCCCTTCGCCTTGGCGGGGAAACGACACACCGGATCCGGGGCCTTGAGGAATGGCTAGGGGAGTCGCCACTAGCCACCCTGTTTGCAAAAGTTTTTTGCCGAGATAAAGGAGAACCCCATGGCAACCGATCCCGTTTGTGGAATGACGGTGTCCGAGGACACCCAGTACCGCCACGTCCATTTGGGCAAAACGTATCTGTTTTGCAGTGAGCGTTGTGCGGGCAAGTTCCGTGCGTCACCCGGGAGCTACCTCGCAAAGACCGAAACAGACCCCGTGTGCGGCATGGAAGTGGCTGCGGACTCGCCCTTGCAGCACGCCTTCGAGGGGGTCACCTACCATTTCTGTAGCGAACATTGTCTGCATAAATTCCGGGACCATCCGCATCAATATTTGAAACAGGATAAGGCACCGCCCGCCGCAACGACCGCTACGGGTACTTATACCTGTCCCATGCATCCCGAAGTGCGACAGCAGGAGCCGGGCGTCTGCCCCAAGTGCGGCATGGCGCTCGAACCGATGGGCGTGCCTGCACCTGCCGCAAAAACCGAGTACACCTGTCCCATGCACCCGGAAGTGGTGCAGGATTACCCCGGCAACTGCCCCAAATGCGGCATGGCCTTGGAGCCTCGCACCGTAGCGGCGGAAAAGGACGATGCCGAGCTGCGCGACATGACCCGCCACTTCCGGGCCAGCACCGTGCTGGCTATCCCGGTACTGTTCAGCGCCATGGGCGCGGAGTTCTGGCCCGATCTCTTTGCAGAGATCATCCAGCCGCGCACCCGCCAGTGGCTGGAACTGCTGCTGGCCACACCGGTAGTGCTGTGGGGCGGCTGGCCCTTCTTCGTGCGCGGCTGGCGCTCGCTGGTAACGCGCAATCTCAATATGTTCACGCTCATCGGTCTCGGCGTCGCGGTGGCCTGGGGCTATAGCATGGTGGCCGCCCTGGCGCCGTGGCTCTTTCCGCGCGCGGTGTTCAACGCGATGGGCGTGGTGCCGGTCTATTTTGAAGCCGCTGCGGTGATTACCGCTTTGGTGCTACTGGGGCAAGTGCTGGAACTGCGCGCCCGCAGTCAGACCAATGCCGCCATCAAGTTACTGTTGGGTTTGGCGCCGAAGACCGCGCGCATCGTTCGCGAGGATGGCCGCGAAGAGGATATTCCGCTGGAGCAGGTACAGCCCGGCGACCGCTTGCGTATCCGCCCCGGCGAAAAGATCCCGGTAGACGGCGCAGTGGTCGACGGCATGAGCCATGTCGATGAATCCATGGTGACCGGAGAACCGATCCCGGTGGAAAAGCGCGCTGGCGCAAAGGTCATCGGCGCCACGGTGAACGGCACCGGCGGCTTGCTGATGACGGCAGAAAAAGTGGGCAGCGAAACCCTGCTGGCGCAGATTGTCCACATGGTGGCGGAAGCGCAGCGCTCGCGTGCGCCGATCCAGAAGCTGGCGGATGTGGTCTCCGGTTATTTCGTCCCGGTAGTGATTATCGCTGCTGTGATTACGTTCTTGGTGTGGGGGGTGTGGGGGCCGGAACCGCGTCTGGCCCATGCAGTGATCAACGCTGTCGCGGTGCTGATCATTGCTTGCCCTTGCGCCCTGGGACTCGCTACCCCCGTCTCCATCATGGTGGGGACGGGACGGGGCGCCATGATGGGCGTGCTGTTCAAGAACGCCGAGGCGCTGGAGGTAATGCGCAAGGTGGATACCCTGGTGGTGGACAAGACCGGCACCCTCACCGAAGGCCATCCCGAACTGGTGAGCGTCACCCCGGCGGCAGGTTTCGATGAAGCGGAAGTCGTGCGCCTGGCCGCCAGTATCGAGCGCGCCAGCGAGCATCCGTTGGCCGCCGCCATTGTGCGCGGTGCGGAAAAACGCGCGGTCGAACTGGCGCCTGCAGAGGATTTTCAGTCGGTCACCGGCAAGGGCGTTACTGGCGTAGTGGCCGGGCGCAAGATTGCCCTGGGCAATATCAAATTGTTGCAGGATTTCGGCATCGATGCGGGCGATCTGCCGACACAAGCCGATAGGCTACGCGCGGAGGGGCAGACGGTGATGTTCCTGGGTGTCGATGGCCGCGCCGCCGGTCTTATCGGCGTGGCCGACCCGATCAAATCGACCACGGCGGAAGCGATCCGTTTGCTGCACGAAGAAGGCATCCAGATTGTCATGCTCACCGGCGATAGCCGCAAGACGGCCGAGGCGGTCGCTGCGAAACTGGATATTGATCAGATCCATGCCGAAGTGCTGCCGGACCAGAAGGCAGCGGTGGTGAAACAGCTCCAGGCCGAAGGCTGTATCGTCGCCATGGCTGGCGATGGCATCAACGATGCCCCGGCTCTGGCCCAAGCCCAAGTCGGCATCGCCATGGGCACCGGCACCGATGTGGCGATGGAAAGCGCCGGGGTGACTCTGGTCAAGGGCGACCTGCGCGGCATCGTGCGCGCCAGAAAACTCTCGCGCGCCACCATGCGCAACATTCGCCAGAATCTCTTCTTCGCCTTCGTCTACAACTCGTTGGGTGTGCCTGTGGCCGCCGGAGTGTTGTATCCCTTTTTCGGCCTGTTGCTTTCGCCCATGATCGCTGCGGCGGCCATGAGTTTCAGTTCGGTGTCGGTGATTACCAATGCTTTACGGTTGCGGCGCATCAGCCTATGAGTGATGACGTTTTTATACGGTAAGGATGGGCCAGGTTATCTCGCCACCGGCCAGGTGACCTGCCACGACACCCCCGGTCATGAGATCCCCTGCGCCGGCAGCGGCCAGGACGCCGAATACCGGCGCGGCATCCCGTGGCCGCAGCCGCGCTACGAGCGACAGGGTGAAATCGTCCTGGATCAGCTCACCGGTCTGTTCTGGACGCGCGACGCCAACCTCGGCGAATTCCCTATGACCTGGCAGGAAGCCCTGGATCGCGTGGGACAGATGAATCGCGCGCGCGCCTTCGGTTTTGGGGACTGGCGACTGCCAAACCGGCGCGAGCTGCGCAGCCTCGTCAGCCACCAGACCCGCAAGCCCGCACTGCCGGAGGGATATCCGTTTGTCAATGTCTTTCCGGGCTGGTACTGGAGTTCCACCACGGCGGCGATCAGCACCGCCCACGCCTGGTACGTACACCTGGAGGGGGCGCGCATGTTTTACGGCGGCAAGGATCAGTCATTCCTGCTGTGGCCGGTGCGCGGCACTGGCACCGGCGCAGTCCCTGCCACCGGCCAGGCCCTTTGTTACGATGCGGCGGGCCGGGAAATCCCCTGCCACAGCAGCGGCCAGGACGGGGAGTTACATATCGGTCGCCCTTGGCCGCAGCCGCGCTTTGCGGTCGGAAAAGAAAGTGTCCTTGACCGCCTGACTGGACTTTGCTGGCGACGCGACGCGGACATCACCCGCCATCCGGTGAGCTGGGACGAGGCGCTGACCGCCGTCGCCGGGTTGAACCTGGGTGCCGGCGGCGAGCAGGGGCCATGGCGATTGCCGAACATCAATGAACTTGAATCCTTGGTGGATTGCGCGCGACACAGCCCCGCCCTGCCGTCCGGACATCCATTCGAAGAGGTGCAAGCGGCCTACTGGTCGGCCACCACTAGCGCCTTCGAGCCGGATTGGGCATGGGCGCTGTACCTGGACCAAGGTGCGGTTGGCGTCGGCCAGAAGTGGGGACAGCATTTCCACGTATGGACGGTTCGCGACGGTGGCAAGGGATTGAGTTGAAGCGGGTTCCAGGGGGAGACACACCATCTGGGCGGAAACCTGCCCGATCCGTTATAATTTCGACTTATTTCTTTTGCCCTCTTAAGGAACCCATTATGTACGGATTCAGCACCCAACTCGGCATCCCTTTCGACGCAGCCATGACCAAGACCATCGACGCCCTGAAAACGGAAGGCTTCGGCGTTCTCACCGACATCGACGTGAAAGCCACCATGAAAGCCAAGCTCAACATCGATGGTCGCCCCTACCGCATCCTTGGCGCCTGCAACCCGCCGCTGGCGCACCGCGCCATCGAAGCCGATCCCGATATCGGCCTGCTGCTGCCCTGCAACGTGGTGGTGCGCGAAGAAGCCGACGGCAAGATTACGGTCGCCTTCATGGACCCGGAAGCGGTGCTAAAACTGGTGAACAAGCCCGACGTCGAAGAACTGGCGAAAGAAGTGAAAAGCCGGCTGGAACGAGTGCGCGACAGCCTTAAAGCGTGATTCCATGGCTTAACCCGAACGACCCTTTCCCGCCGCTCGATTCCGCCCTGCGCGAGCCCAACGGCTTGCTGGCGGCGGGCGGCGATCTTTCCCCGCAGCGGCTGATCGACGCCTACTCAAGAGGGATTTTCCCCTGGTTCAACCCCGGCGAGCCAGTTCTGTGGTGGAGCCCGAATCCCCGCATGGTGCTGTTCCCCAACGAACTTAAAGTCTCGCGCTCGTTGCGCAAGACTCTGAAGAGACACACCTATGAAGTGCGCGCCGACACCGCCTTCCGTCAAGTCATGGAAGCCTGCGCTGCGCCGCGCGATGGCCACAGTGGCACCTGGATCACCCCCGCCATGATCGCCGCCTACACCGAACTTCACCGGCAAAGCCTGGCGCACTCGGTCGAAACCTGGATGGATGACCAGCTCGTCGGCGGACTATACGGCGTCAGCCTGGGCAGGATGTTCTACGGCGAATCCATGTTCAGCCTCGCCACCGACGCTTCCAAGATCGCCTTCGTCCACTTGGTCAGGCAGCTCGAACGCTGGGGCTTCGGCATGATCGACTGCCAGATGAAGACAGCGCATCTCGCCTCGCTCGGGGCGCGCGAGATTCCACGCGCCGAATTCAGCCAAAAGCTGTCGGAACTGGTAAACTTTCCCGGAATAAACGGTGCTTGGCGCTTCGACCATGAACTTGCTGAATGACTTTCCCACGCGCGAGCTACAGTTCGCCCTGACCTCCGCCTACCCGTGCAGCTACTTGCCGGGGCGGATGGCGCGCTCGCTGGTGGCCACGCCCAACGAGCTGGTTGACAGCGCGGCTTACAGCGAATTGATCCGCCTCGGTTTCCGCCGCAGCGGCGCCTACAACTATCGGCCGCAATGCAGCCAATGCCAGGCCTGCGTCCCGGTGCGGCTGGCGGTCGATGAATTCGCGCGCAACCGCACCCAGCGGCGCGCCTGGAAAGCCCATGCCGCAATGACCGCAGCGGTGCGGGAGCTGCGCTTCGACCCCGATCACTACGCCCTCTACCGCCGCTACCAATCGTTGCGACATGCCGGCGGCGGCATGGATCAGGACGACCGGGAACAATATGAGCGTTTCCTGCTGCAAAGCAGCGTCGACACCTATCTGGTCGATTTCCGCGAAGGCGATGCGCTGCTCATGGTCAGCCTGATCGACAGGGTGAAAGACGGCCTCTCCTCGGTGTATACTTTTTACGACCCCGACCTGCCCCGCGCCAGCTTCGGCACTTACAACATCCTGTGGCAGGCTGCGCTGTGCCGCGAACTGGAGCTACCCTATCTGTACCTCGGCTACTGGATCGAGCACAGCCGCAAGATGAACTACAAGATCAACTACCAACCGCTGGAGGGGCTGATTGAAAACCGCTGGCAACGTTTAACGCAAAACTCGCGAAGCGAGCCATCTGCTTCCTCTCCCGCTTGCGGGAGAGGATTGAAGTGAGGGAAGCTCTCAACAATCAGAACTGACAACACCGGAATAACATGCGCCAATACCTCGATTTAATGCAGCACGTTCTCGACCACGGTCACCAGAAAAGCGACCGCACCGGCACCGGCACGATCAGCGTGTTCGGCCAGCAGATGCGCTTCGATCTCGCCGCCGGCTTTCCGTTGGTTACCACCAAAAAGTGCCACCTCAAATCCATCCTCCACGAGCTGCTGTGGTTCCTCAAGGGCGATACCAACATCCGCTACCTGAAGGAAAATGGCGTCAGCATCTGGGACGAATGGGCCGACGCGAACGGCAACCTCGGCCCCGTTTACGGCTACCAGTGGCGCTCCTGGCCGACTCCGGACGGTCGCCACATCGACCAGATCAGCCAGGTCATCGACCAGATCAAGCGCACCCCGGACTCGCGCCGCCTGATCGTCTCCGCCTGGAACGTGGCCGACATCGACAAGATGAAGCTGCCGCCCTGCCACGCCTTCTTCCAGTTTTACGTGGCAGACGGCAAGCTGTCCTGCCAGCTTTACCAGCGTAGCGCCGACATCTTCCTCGGCGTGCCGTTCAACATCGCCTCCTACGCCTTGCTCACCCTGATGGTGGCGCAGGTGTGTGGCCTCAAGCCCGGTGATTTCGTCCACACCCTGGGCGACGCCCACCTCTATCTCAACCACCTCGACCAGACCCGCGAGCAGCTCGCGCGCGCGCCGCGCCCGTTGCCAACGATGAAGCTCAACCCGGCGGTACAGAATATTTTCGACTTCAAGTTTGAGGACTTCGCTCTCGAAGGCTATGATCCCCACCCTGCAATCAAAGCACCGGTGGCTGTATGAATCGACCCGGTTTGAATAACCAGCGAACAATCCCCAAGAAATTGAATACAGTTTAAGGTACCCGCCATTTCTAATAATTTCTCAAAACATGCGGTGAAATTACTGGAGTAACATGTTCCGCATAGGGTATAAATACCCGGCATAGACAAAGAATTCGATCATCTGCATACATAGAGGAAGAGAAGTCATGGACTGGATCAAGCACAGCATTCGCAACAAATTCTTATTGATAGCAGGTGGCGGAACCACACTCCTCCTTGCTGCATCTCTTTTCGGCTTCTGGCTTTCGTGGAACAGCATCGGCGAACTCGCCAAACATTCTTCCAGAGAAACCATCGCGAGCGCCTATCAAGGCATTTTCATCAGCCTCGGGCTGATGGCATGTGCCGTGGTGATAGCTTTCATTGCTTTTCTCTGGCTGGTCAGGAAAACCATCGAGAATCCCGCGACCCAGCTGGTTCATGACCTGTACCGTCTGGCCGCGGGCGATTTCACCGCCCCCATTGCGCAAACCACCCAGGACGAACTCGGCAAGATTGCTGCCAGCTCGGAACAAATTCGCATTGACCTCGGCGGCATCATCGCCAAAGTCAACCTTATTACGGCAGAAGTCTGCAGCACAGCGTCCAAGCTTTCCGACACGGCAAGCCAGGTTGCTTCCGGCTCCAACCAGCAGAGCGAAGCAGCTGAAGCCACGGCTGCGGCGGTTGAGGAGATGGCCGTCAGCATCAGCTCCGTCGCGGAAAATGCGGACAATGTAAACCGGATTTCCCGGAACGGGATGGAACACACCATAAAAGGCAACGAAAGCCTGTCCGAATTGATCGGGGAAATCACCACGGTGGAGTCTTCCGTCGAAGAAATCGCCGCATCGGTGTCTGAATTCATCCGCAGCACGGAAGCCATTACCAATATGACGCGGCAGGTCAAGGACATTGCGGAACAGACCAATCTGCTAGCGCTCAATGCCGCGATCGAGGCCGCACGGGCAGGCGAGCAAGGGCGCGGATTTGCCGTAGTGGCGGACGAAGTGCGCAAACTGGCGGAAAAATCGGCGCAATCCGCCAACCAGATCGATCAAGTCACGATGACGCTCGGTTCGCAATCCGCCGCCGTGGCACACGCGATCCAGCATAGTCAGAAATCATTGCAAAGCAGCCAGGATTACCTGGAAAACGTCGCCATGGTGTTGAGCGAGGCCAATCAGTCTGTGACCCAGTCAACTGAGGGCGTGGACAATATCGCCCTATCCGTGAACGAGCAAAAAACGGCCAGCCACGAAATCGCCCAGAATGTGGAAAGAATCGCGCAAATGACTGAAGCGAACAGGTCGGCAATCCAGGAGAATACGGCAGCCACTCACCACATGGAGCAACTGGCCGGCGATCTGCATGAAATGGTCAGCCATTTCAAAAGGCTCTTTTCGCAAATCATGTTGTTAAGCCGCCCCGCCAAGCGCCATAGCGAGCCACTGAGCGGGTTTCGGGCCGATTCCGTGTTCGCGTTCGAGCGCGCGGAACCAGCCCAGGTAGTTTGCCAG
>Ga0210022_1000278_pt1 | contig 38981 bp, 45 predicted proteins | sample CryGeymeta201520_FD_183984 | JGI IMG/M metagenome (GOLD analysis project Ga0210022, IMG submission 183984) | Groundwater microbial communities from Crystal Geyser aquifers in Utah, USA - Crystal Geyser metaG 2015-20 (SPAdes) (version 2) | ecosystem: Environmental > Aquatic > Deep subsurface >... | reverse complement strand
TTTAACGATGCAGATGTGAAAGTGGACATGAACAATGTTTTAATGGCAATTGAGGGTTGGATTGAGGAACAACCCCCTGCCCCCCTTTTCTAAGGGGGAATTACCCACTCAGTTTGAGAAAGAGCCACAAATCTGTTTATGAAGGTCAAGCCGTATTCAAAAAACATAAGTGTAAGGCTTATTAAATCTCCCAGGATTTTTTGTATTGACACAGGACTAACAGCCTCTCTTGCAGGCTATTCCGCATCAGAGAATATTCAGATGACATTTATGGGGGCCTTGCTTGAGTCTTATGTGTTTTTGAACCTCATTGCAATGACATCCCTTTTGGGCGGAGAAGTGTTTTATTTCAGGACACAGGGTGGTAAGGAGAAGGAGGTTGATTTTGTAATTGAAAAGGAAAACAGGCTCGTGGCAGTTGAGGTGAAACTGTCGGATACTGTTTCTGCAGGAGATATAAATAGTCTGCTATTTTTTAAAGACATCAACAGCAGGTTTGCCGCAGGGCTGGTTGTATATGCAGGCAAAGAAGTTAAACAGCTTTCAAGCAATATTTTTGCTGTGCCCTGGGATATGCTATGAAAATCCTTTTAATCCTTAAACCTGTTTAAAAACTCTCTGATGAACAACCCTGCAGTCTCTGCTACAGGGTTGTTCATTACAGAAAAACGCCCCTCGTCAGATTTGGAGTCTGAAAAGTGTTAAAATACTTAAATGTCCGAAAGAAAACTAATTATCGAGGGCGCCCGACAGAATAACCTAAAAAACATTAACCTCAGCCTGCCTCATAACAAGGTCATAGCAATAACAGGTGTATCCGGCTCAGGAAAATCCTCACTTGCCTTTGATACAGTCTTTGCCGAGGGCCAGTGGAGATTTATAGAATCTCTTTCAACATACGCAAGGCTTTTCCTCGAAAAACTCGACAGGCCTGATGTTGACGCCATACATAACATAAGGCCGGCCATAGCCCTTGAACAAAGGAATCCTGTGCGCGGTTCTCGTTCAACAGTAGGAACACTAACAGAGATTTATGATCTTTTCAGACTACTGTATTCAAGGATCTCAACGCCTTTCTGTCCAGCCTGCGGTAAAGAGATAAGGATATGGGACCCCTCACAGGTTGTTTCAGAACTTCTTGAGAAATACTATGATGAAAAGGCGATCATAGTTTTTGAGACAAAAGAGCCGATAGATGAACTTAGGGGAAAGGGGTTTTACAGGGTCTGGCTCGATGGTGAGGTAGTCGATATTACAGAAATTAGCAGTGAGCAAGCTATCAGCTCTCAGCTATCAGCTAATTCGCTCAATATAGTCCTCGATAGACTTGTGATAAAGGATGAGCCGAGACTTTCTGATTCAATTGAGATGGCATGGAGAGAGGGACAAGGAAGGATAAAGATTATCATTGTAAATACAGCTCTCAGCTCTCAGCTCTCAGCTCTCAGCTTTTCCTCAGAGAATGCCTGTGATGAATGTAATATCGAACTACCAGAGCCATATCCTCTCCTTTTTTCTTTCAACCATCCTGTTGGTGCATGCCCAGATTGTAAGGGATTTGGCAACGTTCTTAAATATGATGAGGATCTGATTATCCCTGATAAAAGTCTCTCCTTGGCAAAGGGTGCGATTGACCCATGGAACAAGCCGGCATATAGATGGTGGAGGCAGCAGCTTATTAAAAGTGCTGATAAGGAAGCCCTTGATATCAATAAGCCATACGCTGAATTTAATGAAAAAGAGAAGGCACTGCTATTTAAAGGGGGTAACAGTTTTTATGGAATTGATGACTTCTTTGAGGAGATGGAGAGCAGAAGGTATAAACTCCATATAAGGGTTTTCCTGAGCCGATACAGGAAACCCGTTGCCTGTTCTCAATGCAGTGGGAAAAGATTAAGAAGGGAGTCTCTTGCATATAAGCTTTCAGGTCTTGATATAGCAGAACTCTGCAGGATGCCGGTATCAGATATGATTAAGTTTTTTGAAAATCCGGATATCTCACCATTTCAAAGGGACATGGCAAAAGAGCCTTTGAGGCAGATAAACCTTAAACTCGGTTTTCTTAAGCGAGTAGGGCTTGATTACCTCAGCCTGTGCCGTGATGGGAAAACACTTTCAGGTGGAGAATATCAAAGGGTAAACCTATCAAATCAACTCGCATCATCCCTTACAGGCACCCTCTATGTACTCGACGAACCCACCATCGGGCTGCATGCAAGGGACACGGAGATAATCGTGGATATCATGTCAGGGCTTTCAAGACTCGGCAATACCATCCTTGTTGTCGAGCATGACAGGGGAGTTATAGAGTCTGCTGACTGGATAGTTGAGATGGGACCAGGAGGCGGCCATCGGGGGGGAGAGGTTGTATTCTCAGGGTCAAAGGATGAGTTTCTTACAACCGATACCCTTACAGCTCGTTATATAAAAGGGATTGATAGAATAGAGCCCCATTTTAAAGCAAAGAGCACCGAGCAAATAGCAAGGAGTAGTAAAAAACTCATACTCTCTGGTGCTGCAGGCAATAACCTGAAATCTGTTGATCTTAATATTCCTCTACAGACACTTATAACGGTTACGGGGGTTTCTGGTTCGGGTAAAAGCAGTCTTGTTGTGGAAACCCTTTACAAGGCATTGGCCAGAGAGTTTAAGATCGAACACGGGTTCCCTTTGCCATATAAGAAGATTGAAGGTATACAGAATCTAAAGGGTGTCAAGCTCATTGACCAGACTCCAATAGGACGAAGTCCGCGTTCGAATCCAGTAACCTATTTAAAGATATTTGATGTGATAAGAAAACTCTTCTCAGAGCAGGCAGAAGCAAAGGCCTATGGATATGAACCAGGATTCTTCTCTTTTAATGTATCAGGCGGCAGGTGCGAGACTTGCAGGGGTGCAGGATATCAGAAAATGGAAATGTACTTTTTTGAAGACCTTTTCGTAAAATGTGAGGAATGCAGTGGAAAGAGATACAAGCCAGAAGCCTTACGGGTTACATGCCGGGGTAAAAATGTAGATGAGGTTCTGAGCATGACAGTGGATGAGGCTGCCAAATTGTTTCCGGATATTCCTAAGATTAAAAATAAACTATTACTAATGAAAGATATCGGGCTTGGCTATCTCAGGCTTGGTCAGCCTGCAACAACTCTTTCAGGTGGAGAGGCACAGAGGCTTAAGATATGTGCGGAGATGATTAATCCCCCTGAAGCGCCCCACATCCCTCTTGAAAAAGTAATCCCCCCCCCTCACCCCCCTTTAGTAAAGGGGGGAAGGGGGGATTTTAAAGGGGTGAAGGGTGTTAACAGGGGTTTTCTTTACATCCTCGATGAGCCTACGATTGGATTGCATTTCAGGGATATTAAGGCGCTGCTTGATGTATTGAACAGGCTTGTTGAAGCAGGCAACACAGTGCTTGTTATAGAGCATAACCTGGACATGATTAAGGCTGCAGACTGGATTATAGATTTAGGTCCTGAAGGTGGAGACAGGGGTGGGAAGATTATTTTTGAGGGCACACCCGAAGACATAGTCAATGTTAAAGAGTCATATACTGGAAGGTACTTATGCTCTCTTATATAACAAAAAGACTCCTTCTTATGATTCCACTGCTCTTTGGGATTACCCTTATTACCTTCGCAGTAGTTCATCTTGCACCAGGCAACCCGGTTGAGGTTCAGACAGAGATGTCACTAAAGGTATCTGCCCAGGCGAAGGAGAATCTTAAAAAGCTCTATGGTCTTGATAAACCATTACATGTCCAATATATTGACTGGCTAAAAAGATTTGTCAGTCTTGATTTCGGAAAGTCCTTTGTGGATAGTAGAAAGGTCTTTGATAAGATTATTGAGAGGATCCCTGTAACTTTAACTATTAATATTCTTTCGTTGATACTTATATTTATTATTGCAATCCCAATTGGTATTCTTTCTGCAACAAAACAGTACTCTATATTTGATAAACTCTCTACAGTTTTTGTGTTTATTGGTTTCTCTACTCCTGCCTTCTGGCTTGCACTTCTACTCATGATACTGTTCGGCGTTAATATGGGCATCCTTCCGATATCAGGTATCCAGAGCATAGATATATCAGAGATGGGGGCCTTTGAGAGATTATTGGACTGGATCAAACACCTTGTCCTGCCTGTTGGGGTTTCTGCATTTGGGGGAATAGCAGGATTAAGCCGTTACTGCCGTTCAAGCATGCTCGAGGTAATAAGGCAGGATTATATCAGAACAGCAAGGGCAAAAGGCCTAACTGAAACAGAGGTTATCTTTAAACATGCCTTCAGGAATGCACTTATGCCAATTGTCACGATCCTCGGGCTTTCTGTACCCGGACTTATAGGTGGAGGGGTTATATTTGAGACAATCTTTGCTATCCCGGGTATGGGACAGCTTTTTTATTCATCTACTATGTCGAGAGACTATCCGACAATAATGGGAATTCTTGTAATAGGAGCGGTCCTTACATTATTTGGGAATCTGATTGCAGATATATCATATGCACTGGTCGACCCGAGGGTGAGAAACAGAAAATGAGACTTTTAAAGATTATAGGGAAGAGATTCTCAAGAAATAGGCTGTCTGTTATAGGTGCAGTAACAGTACTTTTACTTATAACTATTTCTCTGCTTGCGCCTTTCATCGCACCGTATGATCCTACAGCAATAGATGTCCGCCATACACTTTCACCTCCGAGCAAAACACATTTACTCGGGACAGATGAACTCGGAAGGGATCTGCTTTCAAGAATAATATGGGGAAGCAGGGTTTCACTGAAGGTTGGTTTTGTTGCAGTAGGTATTGCAATAGTAATAGGCATTATTATTGGTGCAATAGCCGGCTTTTATGGAGGAAAGGTAGATGCAATACTGATGAGGTTTGTTGATATAATGCTTGCATTCCCAACCTTTTTTCTTATCCTTGCAGTTATCTCAATCCTTGAGCCGAACATATTTACAATAATGGCTGTAATAGGCATTACAAGCTGGATGGATGTTGCAAGGCTTGTGAGAGCAGAATTCCTTTCATTAAAAGAAAGGGATTTTGTTGGCGCTGCCAGAGCTGTTGGTGTGAGTGATACAAGGCTCATATTCAGACACATCCTCCCGAATGCCCTTTCACCTGTGTTTGTTGCAGCAACTTTTGGTGTTGCTGGCGCGATACTTATAGAATCAGGCCTGTCATTCCTCGGACTCGGTGTGCAGCCGCCAGATCCGAGCTGGGGAAATATCTTAACATCAGGCAAGGATAATATAGAAGTTGCATGGTGGCTATCTCTTTATCCAGGTCTCGCAATATTGATAACGGTATTAAGTTATAACCTTGTCGGCGAAGGTCTTAGAGATGCCCTTGACCCGAGAATATGGGAGGCAGAGAGGCGTTAACCGAAATCCATTTTGACCAAGCAGGCATGGCATTCAAGATGTCGAGGGACAGATTTCAGCCTGTCTTCTGTTTGATACTCCAGTATCTCCAATAAGGAATTGCCTCAACTATAAGCTTCTCTTTTTGGAACTTTGTTTCAGTGTCAAGGGTGATAAGTAATGCTCTCTGGAGATTATTCCTCTCCATGAACTTTAAAAGAGTCTTAACATCGTCTTTACTTATTTTTTCTTTTATCTTTATCTCAACTGGCAAGACATTTCTATCCTGAGTATGGATTATGTCAATCTCTTCTTTCTGTGGCGTCTTTAGAAAAAACCTTGCATTAAGGTTATTTACAAAAAACTGCTCCAAAACAGATGATAAATCTGCCTGTGGATTCAACACTAAGGTAAAGGCTGTATTGGAGGGATAGAGTTTTTTTACTTTCTTCTCACTTGTAAGAAGATTCCGGGAATAGTTATAAAGCTTCTGTAAAAACAAGGCGTATTCAAGATATGATATGTAATTGGCAATTGTCCTCTGGTCGACATTTAGATCATTGCTGAGGTTTTTATAATCAAGATAAAAACCTGGCCTTGACGCAGTAATGGTTAATAGTTTCAGAAGCAGTTCCGGCAGATCAAGATTAAAGGTCTGTGGTATGTCTACAAAGATAACCCGCTCAAGCAGACTCTCCTTAAGATATTTTTTAAGCATATGCTCATCCAAATTAAGGGCCTCAATAAAACCGCCTGTCTTCAGAAACCCTCTCATATGCCGTTTTAGATCCTTCTCGAAGATCTTTTCCCTGTTTTTGTCTATCTTCACCCCCTTGAAATCAAGATACTCCTCAAAGTCTAATGGCTTGATTACAAAGTCAAAGAATCTTCCTGCCAGACTTTCTCTTGTTCCCCTCCACATAGTTATTTGGGCTGAGCCGGTCAGAAATATTTTTAATTTCGGGGTTGCATCATAGAGAAGCTTCACTTTTGAAGGCCAGCCCTCCAGCTTTTGTATCTCGTCAAGGAATATAAAAACCTTCTTTTTAGAGATATCCTCCCGGAGTATATCTATCTCATATTGTTTGACAAGGTCTTCCAGGTTATACCTCATTTCATCAAACGAGAAATATAAAATGTCATATGGATTTACACCGTTTCGAAGGAGATCATCTATAATCTGGCACATAAGAGTTGTTTTGCCAACCCTTCTTAATCCTGTAAATAGCACTATCTGACGTTTGTCTATATACTTGATGACCTCACTGAATATCTTTCTCCTTCTTCCGAGGAATTCCGTGGATACCTTTCCATCCCGCCACCACGGGTTAAAGTTTTCTAATTCCATTAGCTCTCCACTGTCATTGAAATTAAAATCCAATTACATTATATTGAATTTGTTAGATAATAGCAAACATGCTTAAGAAAAGCAATTGATAGTATTCCTAAAGAGATTCAACCGTCTAACCCCAGAATGGGTTCCCTTATTCCGCTAATAGACGACCCTGAGATTCGTTCAATAATATTAAGACGTGCTGGGGCTATAGAAGTTGCAACATATGCATTACGCCCAGTTCTTAAACGTTTAAATTTTAGAGCAATCGATCTCTACCTTAGTATAAATCGACAACAACGTAGAACTTTAGGATTAGTTAGTCATTTTTTGCGTGCAGTATACCGTACTGCCTTTAGGGCTTTGAGAGATAAAGGGCTTTATTCACTTTCTTATATGGCTTTTGAGTCTGGTCGTTATAGATTAGCAACAAGAATTGCGCAAATGGATCTAATCAACGCAAGTCCGCGACACAAAATTCAATTAGTAGCAGCACTTCGTATGGATGGAAGATTTGATGACGGAGTAAAAGTTGTCCAAGAAGTCTTTGCTGGATTAAAGGATAATATGGATGATGCGAATTTTGAGGCTCGTGGTTATGCCCCTATATATTTAAATAAAGAACAATTTCCGGAAGCATATGGAAATCCTATCTATTCACACCATTGGAAAGACGGTAGACAAGTTTTTTATACATATCATTGGTTGATACGTCGAAACGGAGCAGCAGAACGCCTACTTGAAGACGACCAAATAGGCTGGCACGCTGGGAATTGGCCCATCAACTGCGCTTCTATAGGAATCTGTTTAGCTGGTAATTATTCTTTAGAGAAACCAACTGAGGCTGCATTGGAAAAATTAAGCAGCATTCTCAAAACTTATAAAAAAATAGAGATTCTTCCCCACTGCGAGATTAACCAGAAGACAGATTGCCCTGGAGGATGGATAAATGAACAGCGGTGGAATAACTCACATAAAAAATAATAAACATGAAATGTATTATGTAAAATTACTCTGCTGGTTAGTGTTTGGGTAGGGCTTTTACAGAATTTCGATGATTAACTCTCACTTATCCTCAAAGTAAAAACAACCTGACTCTTATTTGTTACTTCATCTACTTCACACTCCGGGGTGTTTTTCTTATGTGAGCAATGCACCTGTAAATCCGCAAATCCGGCAGTCGATGAAATATAATGATTAACATTCGAGCTATTGTTTTTTGAGGGGGATTTTTGGCCCCTGGAGTTCTTCATCCTACTACACACTGCTGAAACTTTTCTTGAAATGCAGATTATATATCATAATACGCACCTCAAAGCAGTATGCACAGAGAAGCTTTGTACCTTTAGTAAAAGATTACCCTAAAAAATTATACTGCACGATCATATCGGTCCAATTTGATGAGATAAATTAAGAAGGATATCTACAGTTTCACTGACTGTAGAAGCTTTTTACTTTTGTTTTCCATTTTCTAATGAAAGAATTTGCGATTTTTATTATAATGGGGTAGTAATTCATCAGGGAAAAGGCTAATATCTTTGCTATAAAAAGAAATTCTAAATATGATAAAAAATACCTTCACATTCATTCCGGGGATTGGACCTAAGACTGAAGCAACCTATTGGGGAAAAGGGATTATCACATGGGATGACTTCGAGAAAAGGATACATCTAAACGGCACAGGCAACACTAATAAAAAAGTCCTAATTGATTATATCCAAAAGGCGAAAGAAGCACTGAATAAAAAAGATATTTCATTTTTTGCCAATCATTTGCCACACAAAGATCATTGGCGACTTTATAAAGATTTTTTTGATAGAGCAGTATTCCTGGATATCGAAACGACAGGCCTCTCGCTGTATTATGACATTATCACCTTGGTTGGAACATTCAATGGAAAAGAGATCAAGCTTTTCATAAAAGACAATAACTTGGATCAGATAGGCGAGTATCTTAGGAAATTCGATATTATTATTACATTTAATGGCACCTTATTTGATATTCCCTTTATAAAGAACGAATTCCCCGGCATTACGATCCCTCCTATTCATATTGACCTGAGATATCTCCTTAAGACCGTTGGTGTTAGTGGGCCGTTAAAAGTTGTCGAAAAAAGCTTGGGAATAAATAGAGACAGTGAAACAGAAAAGATTAACGGAAGAGAAGCAGCAGTTTTATGGAGCAGGTTTGTAAAAGCAGATGACGAATCGTTAACTAAATTACTACGATACAACATTTATGATACAACAGATTTGAAAAAATTGATGGATTATTGTTATAAGGCGAAGATCAAAATCGATGTTCTTAAGAAAATTAGAAGGGATCGGAAGCAGCGGAATCTTTTTGGCGAAGACATCATAGTCTATTTCGATCCCTCACCGCCTTCGTCTGATTTTATTATTCCGAAGATTACCTTAAGAAAGCTAAAGAATGCTTTGGAGATTCGCGGTAATCGAAAAACTTTACTGAGGGTTAGTAGAGAACGAATAAAAAAGCCTGAAGTAAAGTTGAATGATCTTATCAAGAAAATTAAGAAAAAGGATCATAAGCCACTTTCCGTTGGTATAGATTTAACAGGTTCCGAATCGCGGCCTTCTGGCTTTTGTATTTTGGACGGACATAAAGCATATATGAGTTTGTTAAAAACAGATGAAGAACTTATTGCAGAGACTTTGAAAGCGAATCCTGCTGTTGTATCAATTGATTCGCCGTTGAGTCTTCCAAAGGGACGGGATTGCGCCAGCGACGCATGTGAATGCAGAAATTTAGGCATCACAAGAGAATGCGAGAGAATTCTTAAAAAAAGGGGTATAAATGTCTACCCTTGTTTGATACAGAGCATGCAGAAATTGACTTTAAGGGGCATGAATTTGACCAAAGCCTTGGAAGAAAAGGGAATTCAAGTAATCGAGAGTTATCCGGGTGCAGCACAAGACATTTTGGGATTTCCCAGAAAAAGAGTTGATCTGAAAGCTCTGGAAATTGACTTGTTCAACATGGGTATAAAACCATATTCGGACAAAGAAGTAATCACCCATGATGAAATCGACGCGCTCACTTCTGCATTAGTAGGCTATTTTTATCTTGCAGGCATGTACGAAGCCATCGGTAATCCGGAAGAGAAATACTTGATTATTCCGGATTTGAAGAGGAAATAATGCCGGTAACTGTTGTTGTTGGCGGGCAGTTTGGAGGAGAGGGGAAAGGAAAAGTCGCGCACTTTCTATCTAAGGAAATGAACGCCTCTGTTGCCATACGGGTTGGTGGCACAAACTCAGGGCATACAGTTATCAATCCTCGTACTGAAAAACCTCTTATTCTAAGGCAGTTGCCTACTGCTGCTATCCTGCCTGATGTTACTTGTGTGTTGGGTGCTGGAACGTATATTAACCCCGAAATTTTATTCGAAGAAATTATCCAAACAGGTTTATCACCTGATCGGCTCTTTATCGATCCTAGTGCTATGGTCGTAACTGAGCAAGACATAAGAGAAGAAAAGGACAGTTTATTACGAAAGTCTATAGGGTCAACCTTGAGCGGTACAGGGGCAGCTGTTCAGAGGCGGATTTCCCGCGACCAAGCAGTTAAGTTGGCAAAGGATGACGAAAGGTTGCAGCAATTCATACAACCGGTAATTCCCTATCTAAGAGATAGTTTGTCAAGCGGAGAAAGAATAATCATTGAAGGTACTCAGGGCTTTGGCTTATCGCTCTTACACTCTCCCTATTATCCATTTGCAACAAGCCGCGATACAACAGCTGCGGCGTTTGTTGCAGAAGCTGGTTTAAGCCCAATGGATGTTGACGAAATTGTTCTGGTTATAAGAGCATTTCCTATTAGAGTCGGCGGCAATTCAGGGCCACTGCTCAATGAGATCGACTGGGAAACTGTCACTAAAGAATCGCAAAGGGCTGAAACATTGCTTGAGCTGACTTCAGTTACAAAGACGAGGAGGCGGATTGCGCGGTTCGATGCAGGTATTGTTCGACAGGCAATAATGGTGAATCGACCGACGCATATAGTATTAAATCATTTGGATTATTTGGATCGATCGAAGACCTATGATTTTATAAATAACATAGAATTACTCGTTGAAAGCCAAATTGATTATCTGGGTTTTGGACCTACCTCAATTCTTGACTGTCTTTCAAAGAAAAAAATGGAGGTTAAATGAGTACCATCTATTTTTCTGATGATAAAGAAGCGGCAGAGAAATTTCTCCTTTATAAATCAAAGGACCCTTTCCCAAATATTTATCCCGCATTATTAAACTCTGCCGATATTCATGATTATATAAGAACGACCGGAATGATTTCGCCATATGATTCCGAATTTATTAAGTCAGCATCGTACGAGATATTGCTGGAAGGAAAAATTTACTATTGGGATGAGGACAATAAAGATTGTTCGAAAGAGATTAATAAAGGTGATACTTTTGAACTCAAAAAAAATTCAATCGTTTATGTTAGCCTTAAGGCTAAATTTCGAATACCTGATTACATCGCCTTACGCTTTAATTTGAAAATTACTCTTGTACATAGAGGTTTGTTGTTAGGTACTGGACCGTTGGTAGATCCTGGCTTTGAAGGTAATCTTCTAATCCCGCTGCATAATCTAACTGATATGAATTATACATTAGTCGGCGGTGAAGGATTCATTTGGGCAGAGTTTACTAAACTCAGCCCAAATGCACGCTGGGCAAACAAAGTCGACCACGAAAGGAAGGGCATTTATCAAGAATTTCCACAATCTAAGAAAAATTTATCTGCTGTATATTATTTGTCCCAAGCTGCACCAAATCCAATACGAAGTTCCGTAGCCGCAGTTTTAAGAAGTGCTCAAATAGCTTCCGAGGAAGCAAAGAGATTAATTGACAAAATAAAAAATTACTCATTAATGGGAGCTTTGGTATTGATAATTGGGAGCTTTGGTATTGATAATTGCACTTTTTGCTTTAGCATATCAGGTAGTTTCATTAATAAATGATTCAAATTCATACCTTAGAAATATTCAGAAAGAATTTAGTTTATTAAAGAATGAAGAAAAAAGCAGGATAGAATCGTTAGAAAAGGATTTGCAGATTGTTAAGAAAAGAATGACAGGGCTTGAACAAAAAATTGAGGGGAGTTCCGCAAAAACATCGAAGAAACAAGCAAGACCTGCCGAACAAACTCCTGCCAATGCTAAAGAGAGGTAGTCATTCTATTGAAAATTCTTTTAGTATTATGCGTATTGAAGTTTGTGGCGGTATAGCGTCCGGCAAGACAACTTTCGCAGGTCTTATGCGCCGTGTGGATCTGCATACCCTTTTTGAAAATTTTAGGGCGAATCCCTTTTGGAGGGCTTTCTACTCTAACCCTGGCAAGTATATCTTCGAGACAGAGGTCTCTTTTACACTTCAGCATTATCATCAAATAAAAAAAGAAGCTGCATTAGACAAAATTAACATCTGTGATTTCTCACTTCTCCTTGATGTTGCGTACGCTGAGATTGGCCTCCAGGGGACACAACTTAATACTTATCTGAAGGTTTACGAAGAGATTAAACGAGAATTACCACTGCCAATCCTGCTGGTTCATTTAGAATGTGACGCCGAAACCGAAATGAAAAGAATACGAGCAAGAGCACGGGCGGTGGAGAAGTCGATAACAATTGAGTTTTTGGACTCATTGAATAAGGCTGTTGATAGACAAGTCCATCTGTCAAAAGGAAAACAGAATATAATCACAATAGACAGCTCAAAAAATAATTTTGCCGATGATGAATTAGTGAAACAAGAAATGACCGCTTTAATGACAGCCACTTTGGGACAGCTAAAAGAAAATGATAGATGAAACCGCTGTCAAAGAAGTTCAAGAGATAGCAGATCAATATAAGAAAGAACTTGGCGGAGTTCTCTCTCCTGCCTTGATAATAGATTCTTTTCAGAGAGATAAGATCATTACTGTCAAAAGAGGGTTAAAAGTCGTCGGCTTTCTGATTCACGGCTCAATGAAAGAAAGTGCAGTTGTAGTGAGCTATACGGCGACCCATAAATCTTTTGAGCGTCAAAACATTGGTACTTTATTAGTAGACCGATTAATTCAGAAGGCCCGGGAAGCTAATGTAGCTTATGTTGTTGCAAATGTCCGGGAGGATCTTCCTGCAAATAAGTTTTGGCAAAAGATGGGCTTTGCCTATACACATTGTAAACGTAGCAGTAACAAGAGGGGCAAGCAGCTTTATTCTTATAGACTATGTCTCAGAAATTTATTTGGAGAAGAATCTCCCCGCTTTAATCCTTATCTAACGGCTGTATTGGATACAAATCAAATTATTTCCTTGCTTGAAAACAGAAAAGGTAGAAACTTAATTGAGAAATTGTTTAAAGCATTTTTTGAAAATAAGATTCGGCTTATGATATCCGATGAGTTTAATGTAGAGGCGCAGAGGGCGGAAAGAAGTGAAAGTCCGTTGCTAACATTTGTGCGGACACTTGAAGTGGTAACGACTACCAAAGATGAGAAATTTAATCGGGATGTTGAAAACCTTATGGGCACACTTTTTCCTGGCAGCGCCCAAGGGCAAAAAAAATATAACCAAAATCTCTCTGATTGTCGTCATCTTGTTGCCTGTGCGAGAGAAAAAATAACATATTTCATAACTCATGACGGAACTATCCTTTCAAAGGGTATGGATGCCTTAAATACGATAGGCTTGAACCTTCAGATTGTGACTCCGGATGTACCGCTGAATGTATTGGAACTTCGTGAAACTTTTGGTTTTGCGGAACCTTCTTTCATACCATATAGCTGTTGGAAACACGTCAGATTGAATAAGATAGACAACAGATCAATACCTATCGTTGTGGATTTTTTTGACGATAATCTTAAACAAGTTATTCGCAGCGGAATTGAATACTCGAATAAATCAGATCCGTGGTGGAAAACTCAGATCTTATACCTCGAAAAGCTGCCCATCTGCGGCTATGTTTTGCACAATGATACAGATAATTTTCGAATGACCGTCTATCCTGTTATTTTTGAAAGGCAACTTCACAGCCAGCCTTTTTTTGCATATTTAATCCAAGATTTGGTCTTTACTGCTATATATAGCGGCACAAGAGAGATTGACGTACACATTATCAGCCAAAGCAGGGAATTGGTTGAACCAGTACTCAATTTTATGGGCTTTCTACAAACAAAGAACAGCAACTTAATAAAGTGGCGCAAGTTTTTGGTAAAAAGAATTGTAACGCCTTCTAACTTTTTACTTATTGCTAAGGATGTTATTATGCCGCCACTGTTAGAACACGAGAAATTCTTTTTCCATAATAGGCTAAACGATAGCGATGTGAAACTATCGGCTGATGCAGTTGAAACTTCATCTGGACGCATTTGATATTCAAGAGATAAAGGCCACTGCCCGTCGAAACACGGGGCGTGTTATGGCCATCAGATTTCATTGGACGATGCCATTTAAGAATCTTATTTCGTTGAAGCAATTAAGACAAATTTATGAAAGGAAGGGCCATCGTTTCGTAGCACCTCAATGCCCCATGATGATGCCATTTGATATTTATTTGGAAATCTTGAAAATAACAGGGGTTTATTAAATATGAATTATATACTGATGACTATAAAGCCACAATATGTCGAGAAAATAATAACAGGTGCAAAACAGATTGAAGTACGACGATCAAATCTGAATTTGGAGAAAGGGGATGTCATATTTATATATTCGTCAAAGCCCGAATCATCCGTTGTTGGTTGCGCTAAGGTTAAGTTAGTTGAAAGACTGACAAAGGGCGAACTGTGGGATAGATATAATTCGAAGCTCGGCATTTCATTAGAGGAGTATGCTATTTATTTAAAAGCGAAACCTGTTGCTACGGCAATTCATTTAGCAGATTTTAAAGGACTTAAGTCTCCTTTATCACTACAGGCACTCCACCGCTTATTACCCGGCTTCAGAATTCCTCAATCTTATCTATACTTAAACAGAAATGGAAATGGCAAATATTTCCGGAAATTGATTGCCAATATTTATGGCTGATTTCAATCGGAGAAAAGGAATCGTTAAACTGACGACTTCATGCGGAAATTATCACATATAGGTAAGGGATCACAATGTAGCTTTCTATGTGAAGATTGCCAATTAGATGGCCTTTCAGTGACTATTTGTTACGTAAAGAAATAAACAGAATAATCTGTTTACACAAAAACACGGAGTTCTGTGAGAACTTTACTCTGACCGCTGGACCACCAGACTGTTGACTGCTTGTAGATCGTAAAATACAATTGACCCCTTATCGTCATTTAAAATTGACCCCCTTAGAAAGACTATAATCTCCTTCCAAAAGGGAGGAGGTAGAAAGAAGGGATGATAAGCATGTATAAGTGGCAACAGGTAAAAGCGTTAAGGGCGAAAGGGGTAAGCATCAAGAAGATAGCAAGGAAACTTAAGCTTTCCAAAAACACGGTCAGGAAGTATTTGAGGAGCCCGGACCCACCTCAGTTTAAGGCGAGGCAATATGAGAAGATGCTCAATGAGTATGAAGACAAGGTAAATGAGATGCTTGAAAAGAGGTATATAGGGACGCGGATATGCTCTGAGCTGATAGGGGTAGGATATAAAGGCTCACTATCCACCGTGCATCGTTATATCCGAGAGGCAAAGAGGGAAGAAGAGATAAGCAAAAGGATAACCACGAGGTTTGAGACTGTTCCTGGCAAGCAGATGCAGTATGACTGGAAGGAGTGGGACCTGCCTGTGGATGGCAAGACATTGAGGGTTTATATCCACGAGGTGGTTTTAAGCTACAGCCGTAAGAAGTATTATGCATACTCCTTAAGCATAAAAACCTCCGATGTAATAAGGGCGATTGAGGAAGCGATACACTTCTTTGGTGGGGTAGTCTCTGAACTTGTGATAGACAACCCCAAACAGATGGTAATAACACATGAAAAGAACGGTATAGTTCGGTATAACGATGAGTTTTTAAGGTTTTGTGGCATGTATGGGATAGATCCCAATCCCTGCCAGAATTATAGGGCAAGGACAAAGGGCAAGGCAGAGAGGCCATTTTATTATATCCAGGAGCACCTATTAAGGGGGCTTGAGATAAAGGACCTCTCTGAGTTTGATATAAAGCTTAAGGAATTCATGGATGGATATAACTTAAGGGTTCACAGCACACTCAAAGAGACCCCTGAGGATCGATATTCACGGGAGAGGGGATATTTAAAGGAGATTCCGTCAGTAGAGCCGACTTTATTATATGAGAGGGAGTTCAGTAAGGTAAGCAATGATGGATATATATCCTACAATGGAGGATTTTATCCTGTTCCGATGCATTTGTGTCTTAAAGACGTGAGAGTAGAGCCAGTATTTGGAAGGCTTCTTAGAGTATATGATGAGAAGGGGCAGCTGGCGGTAGAGCATCAGGTAAACCTATTTGAGACAGGGCTAAAGCCTGAGCATCCTGAGCATGAGGAGATAAACAGGAGATACAGGGAAAAGAAAGAGACTCAGAGGTCTGAGATAGTGAACAGATTCATAGAGACCTTTGATGATAACGGAAGGCTCTATGTAGAAGGGCTCAAGGAGAGGACAGGTGCCAATCTTTACTGGCATCTCTCTGAGATAATAAAATACACCGAGCTTTATGGCGCCAGTGAGGTATCAGATGTTCTGACTGAATGTATTACTATTGGGGCATATCATAAAAACAGCGTAAAGAGGCTGCTTAGCATAAGGAAGATACAGGAGCCGGTAGTAGGTCCTGTACTCACTGCCCGGATGTTTCCATCTGTAGATATAACGAGGGGACTTTCTGCTTATAGGGTGGAGGTGCCCTGTGAGTGAACTGACAAAACAGATAGAAGAACATATGAGGGCATTAAAGCTGAAGGGGATGCTCCCTGTGTATAAAGGACTTTCAGAAAGGGCTACAAAAGGCAAACTTCAGTATGAGGAGTATTTAGCCCTCTTACTTGAGGAAGAGCTGAAGAGAAAGACAGAGGGCTCAATAAAGGCGAAGATAGGGAAGGCAAAGTTTCCATTCTTGAAGACCGTAGAGGAATTTGACTTTTCCTTTCAGCCAAATCTCAAAGATAAGGAGGTGATAAGGCTCGGTTCATTGGATTTCATAGAGCAAAAGGGCAATGTTATATTCCTCGGCCCTCCTGGTGTAGGAAAGACCCACCTGGCAATAGGACTTGGGATAAAGGCATGCATGGCAAAATATCGTGTAGTGTTTACATCTGCACAGAGGCTCATAGAGGAATTGATGTTGTCGCAAAGGGATGGAAGTTTAATGGAAAGACTCATGGCTTATTCAAGGCTACATCTGCTGATAATAGATGAACTTGGATATATGCCGATAAAAAGGGAGCAGGCAAACCTTCTTTTTCAGCTTATCTCAATACGCTATGAAAAGGGATCTATTATCCTTACCAGTAATTACAACTTTGATGAATGGGGAATGATATTCGAGGATAATGTCGTGGCTTCTGCCATAATAGATAGGCTTGTACATCATGCCGGAATATTCTATATCAATGGCAGCAGCTATAGAGTAAAAGACAAGCTAAAGAGGGGTATAACAGTCCCCTCTACTTGAGGCCAATAGGCTTAAAGAGGCCATTTTGAGGGAATACTTAGGTATGGGTTGGCTTTTAAAAATGTCTCTAAGGCGATTTGGCGAAGCCGTTTTTGAAACAGATAAAACACTTACACCTTTTAGAGTACTAAAAGTATCTAAAAGGGTATATTACGAGGGGGGTCAATTTTATTTGCAGAAAAGGGGTCAAATGTGTTGACTATCTACAACTGCTATCTATGTGAAATCTTTATATGGCTTTAATTGAAATATTTCAGGAAAAACAATTTCCCCTCAAATAACCTTAAACCTGTGCTCATAAAATTCTTGCTTATCCACAATACGCTGCTCATGTAGAGCCTTTCACTCCCTTCTTGAAGTGTAGAGGCTGAACAATCCGAGGATTACAAAGGCTACAAAAGCTATTATTCCTGATACCACAAATTCACTCGGTGATGCTGTCCTGAGTCTACCGCCAAAGATAGTGATCTTCCTTGAGTTTGCATCAAATATTGTGTCAAAATCTGCAAGCACACCAGCAAAGGTAGGTTTAATATTCACTTCTTTCTATTACTTTTGTTTTAATCTTCTTGGCTGCCATTTACAATAATTCCTCCAAGGGCGTGTCAAATAGCAATCTATGAGATTTCAGTATATTCTTTATCAAGGAGAGTCCCTTTTTGTATTTTAAATTAAACTCTTCGACAGTCTGGATATAGGGAGAGACTGTATTACCAAATCTGCTTATACTCTTCTCATTTACCTTACCAAAGTCTTCCTCGACTTCTCCTTTGTTTTCTGAATTCTTTACTAATACTAAAAGGTCTATGTCGCTTGTAGGTCGTTCTTTTCTTTTCTTTACACTTCCAAAAACTGCTATAGAAACTATATCCTTTATTACAAGAGAGGAGATATTTCTTACTATACCCTCATATATCTCGTCAGGGATTTTGCTTTCTCTTTCATATAGAGGTTTAAGCAGGTCTGAAACAATAAGGTTCTCTTTATTTAAAGAGTAAAGATTGCTCTTTTCAATGCCTCTGAGTAAGAGTGCCCCTTCATTATTAAGCTCTCGAAGAGCCTTATGGCAGGCAGCAGGACTCACTTTTATTTCTTTAGCTATTTGACGCCCGCTCCACTCTGCCTCTGTTTTGCAAAGAAAACGCAAGATTTTAACCTTCGTCTCTTTGCTTAAAATCTTATCTAAAGGGTTGTGCACTCTCATAAACTCAACTGTTCTTCAATGTTTTAGAATATAAACATATGTTCACAAATCTAAACATAATACACTTTCCATATAGTGCGATGTCAAGGTAAAAAATGTTTATAAAAGCTACCTTTTCTCCACCATCAAACTTCCCCTAAAAGGGTTGACAAATTTATCATATGCCTATATATTTATTTTATGACTTTCGGGCAGCGAATAAAAGAATTGCGTAATTCACTTGGAATTTCTCTTAAATCTTTATCCGCTCGGCTTAAGATCGACAGAGCCTATCTTTCCAGGGTCGAAGCAGAAAAGGTCCCTCCCTCTGACGGATTAATCAGCAGACTTGCGGATGTCCTAAATTATGACAGAGATGAATTGTTCCTTCTTGCAGGACGGATACCCGATTCATTGATGAAAGAGGTTTACAAAAATCCTGGGGAAATAGCGAAAAGAATAAAGATGTCGCCTGCTGATTGTGTTGCTGAACCATCAGTTTCGTATGGCAGGACTCTTATATCATCTGGTGATAGAACAATAGAAGATGGATTCCCATTTGAATTCATAAGCGACATAGCTGAATTGGAAAGCTACAGGAAAGAAGTAAACCGGCCGATCTATCATGTGCATAAATGGTGGGCTCAGAGGCTGGGCTCGGTATTCAGGAGTATACTGATAAGCGCTGCGGCGCCTAAAGGATCTAACATCAAAGAGATGTTCTATCAGCCTGTCCGTCTGACAGGCATGACTGTTTTTGACCCATTTATGGGCAGCGGGACAACAATAGGAGAGGCATTGAAATTAGGATGCAGAGTCATTGGAAGAGACATAAATCCTGTCTCATATTTTATGGTTAAGAACGCCCTGAATGACTATTCAAAAGAACAAGTTCTGAAAACATTCACAGAGATTGAGAACGATGTTTCTGAAAATTTGAAACAATACTATAAAACAAGGGATGCACACAACCAAATACATGATGTCCTGTATTATTTCTGGGTAAAGACAATCCCGTGTCCGAAATGTCAGAAGACTGTGGATCTTTTTTCATCCCATATTTTCTCACGTCATGCTTATCCATTGAAAAACCCTGAAGCAAAGGCAATATGTCCTTACTGCGGACAGATAAACACCTGCAGGTATGATTCAGAAAATCTGAGGTGCAAGCACTGTAAAAAGTTATTTAATCCACAGGATGGCCCTGCTAACGGCGCTAATGCCGTATGCCCTCATTGTTCAGAAAGATTTTCCATAGCAAAGACAGTAAAGATATCAGGGGAACCTCCTTCACACAGGATGTTTGCAAAGCTTGTTCTGAAGGATGATGAGACAAAAGATTATCAGGCAATCGATATGTTTGACGAAGCCCTCTATTCAAAGGCGTCAAAGGAATTAGCCAGAAGGAAGAATCACTATCCGCTTGTCTCAATAGAGCCGGGCAATAATACAAACCAGATTTTGAACTATAACTACAAATACTGGTATCAAATGTTCAATGACAGACAACTTCTTTGCCTGTCTATCCTCGCTGAAAGGATAAAGGAAATAAAAGACGACTCGATGCGCTCATTATTTGCCTGTCTCTTCTCTGGTTGTTTAGAGTTCAACAACATGTTCGCCTCATTTAAAGGGGAAGGAACCGGTGCGGTAAGGCATATGTTTTCACATCATATCTTAAAACCTGAGAGAACTCCTCTGGAGGCTAACCTGTGGGGAACACCCAAAAGTTCCGGCTCTTTCTCGACATTATTCCGGAGCAGACTTCTCAGGGCGCTCGATTACCGTCAAAATCCGTTTGATCTAAGAGTAGAAAGGATAGACAGAAAATTGACCGGAAGTAAGGTCTTCGGTTTAAGCCGTTCATTGGGTACATCTATTGCAAAATCATTTAAAGAATTTGATGAAAAGAATATGGATGCTTATCTGTCATGTGGTGATTCTTCTTTTACTGACCTTCCTGATAACAGCGTAGACCTTGTGGTAACAGACCCTCCATTTTTTGACAATGTCCATTATTCTGAATTGGCCGACTTCTTTTATGTATGGATTAGACATATTTTAGGAGACAGAGGTATTTTTAGAGCGTCAACTACAAGAACAGCGGGTGAAGTACAACACATAGACCCTGAAATATTCTCAAGTAATCTATCCAGCGTATTCAAAGAATGTAACAGAATTTTAAGACCCGAAGGACTCCTGATCTTTACTTATCACCATTCAAGGCATGAGGGCTGGATATCTGTTTTAGAAGCCATTGTGGAAAGCGGCTTTGTTCTGACTATTAGTCATCCCGTTAAGGCGGAAATGTCGGTAGCCGCTCCAAAACAGCAGGCAAAAGAGCCTATTGATTTGGATATTATTTTGGTATGCCGCAAGCGAAGCGAGTGGCAATTGAAGGACTCTATAGAAATAGATCTCTGGAACAATGCTAAGGATGCTGCAAAAGGCCGGATTATCCGTTTTAATAAAGCGGGAAGGCATCTAAGCAGGAATGACATACGTGTTGTTCTTATGGGGCAGATAGTGAGCCGAACATCTCAGATTAAGGAGTTGAAATTGATGAAGATATTGTTGACCGATTTTGAGCACCAGATTGAAGATGATATTGATATGTTATACAAGCAGCAAGATATGACGGATGCCAGATATCTCAGTGTCCAAACATCAATCTTCTAATTTCTCTTCTATTCCGGCAGCCTGAAGTCGAGCCTGAATTTCCCGCGGGGTTGAGTCTTTGTTTCACGTTCAGGAACCGGAAAAGGGTCAACTAATGTGGATACTTTCCAATCCGTTGGGATATCTTTATCAAATCGGTAGCAATAAAATTCATTAAAAATACCTTCTGATATGGAGCGTCGCATAATATTTGATAGCGACAGGTTTTTATAGCGTTCACGAAGACTTTTATCAGGATGAATAAGAGTGATATGACGATCCATCTCTTTAGCGCCTAACGGGTTGGCGAATACCAGCATGGGCCGCTGCCGATTAAAGCCATCTTTATACGTTCCCAATCCGATCTGTTTTGTCCTTTCACCGACAATAGACAGATAGAAATCGAAGTCCTGATTCAATACATTGCCATCACAAAGCACGAGTGCTGTCAATTTGAAATAGCCTTTTCTGTTCATATCAGGCTCCTGGCAGATGAAAAGATAAAAGCATCGTATGCTTAGAGGTCGATTGGCTGAATCGTAGATGCGAACAGTCCCGCATGGGGGTGTAGTGTTATAATCCAGCCCCGACTCTCGCGCAATCATTCCTCTTTTAGACCGTTCCAGTTTCTTAACCTCGACAGCGATTATTCTCGACAGATCGTCTCGAAGCTGTTGTGGCGTGGAACCTTTGCAAATTTCAGAACGAAGAACCACAAGATCAGGAGTTATAAGAGGCCCTGGCGCCTTTATGCAGCTTGAATTATTTGGCAAATCCCTTTTTAGAATCTCACTTATATACTCATCAAGCGGGTCATCCTGTGTATTCCTTTTGTCGCGTAAAGGGAAGGACACCGGATTCCCTTTTTCATCAAAAAATTTGTTCCTTAACATCAAAAATGTTTCGACAGTTAAATCTGTTAACATTCCATACCTGATTAATTTTTATGAGAGTATATCATAACAGATTGAAGATGTTTATTAGTATGTACTGTGTAACAAGTCAGACGATCACACCTGCGGATTAGATGAAGCAGTTAACGGTGTACCTGTCGTCTAATAGATTAGATCTTAATTTTTAAAGCAGTATAAGGTATTTGTGCTCATTCTCAACCACGACGATAAAGCTCCAGCACTTCATCTCTTGTGATAATTGAATCGAGTTTATAACCTAATGTTTCTACAGCTTCCCGGCCGCCCTCCTGTCTGTCTATAAGAGCGATTACTTTCACTATTTCAAGTCCTTCTTCTTTCGCCCTGTTAATTGCCTCAATGGTAGATTTGCCGGTTGTGATAACATCATCAACAATCACTACCCTGTCGCCTTTCTTTACATTTCCCTCGATCCACTGCATTGTTCCGTGGGACTTTGGTGTTTTACGGACTACAAATGCCTCTACAGGTTTCCCTTTTAGATACGATGTATAGGCTGCAGCAGATGCTATCGGGTCAGCACCGAGTGTAAGTCCTCCAATTCCTTTTATATCCATATCTTTTATCAGATCAAATATAAGATTCCCTATGAGATACATGCCCTCAGGGTGGAGGGTTACAGCCTTGCAGTTGAAATAATAGTTGCTCATCCTGCCTGATACAAGCTTAAAAACAGGCTCTTTACTGTACTTAAACGCCTTTTCAATAATAAGTTCTATCAACCGTTTTTTCATATTCTTAGATAAACTCATGTCGTTTCACCTGCGGGTATAGACAAGATTATAATTCATTCACTAAAAATCTCTTTGTGAGATTTTGTTTTGCCTGCTCTATAATCTGCTCTCGCCTCCTTAATGCTTTCCAAATAATCAGAAGAAGTCATTGCAATTAAGTCTTCTATAAAAGCTTCCCTGTCACGTTTTTTCATCTTTTTCACTGCTTCAATAATATCATCCGCTGATATTGGAATTTTAACCTCTAATTTGTGGTATTTTATCACTTAGCTGTTCTCTTAGTCTAAAAATTACTCAAGACAACCTACAATTTCTCAATTAAATATCCCAAGAATGCTCGGCAAAAGGGTGTTGAGCTTTTAAAATCTTCTCACAATTACATCAATTTTCCGCCCTACATTTTTCAAACTTCAAACATAATACTGTGAGCAATTGCAGAAAAATTACAAACTCTTTTTTGTAGCTGGTATAAAACAGAGTCTGCAATTATATGGTCATCCTTTAAATCAGCAAATTTAAATTCCCATGCCCTTGCTTTAGCCTCTAATGTTAATGCTTTTCTACATATGCTTTCAGTTATTATCTCAGCAAGGAGTACTCTAAAAGGAAGAGAATTGTCGGGAACCCATTTCCCATTCTCCGGATTATATTCTAAATATCGCTTTACTGAATCATGTTTCACAGAAATTAATAATAAGTTAGGTTTCCCTTCACGTTCAGCCCACAAAGAACGAACACCGAAATCTTCATTTCTAAAATCAAATTCGATCTTAATTCCTTTATCTTCTTTTTGAGTTACTTTTACTTGTGTCGTCGCTTTATCGCCATTTATTGAAGCTGTTATTGTCACAGCCTCTTTTATTAAACGTCTTCCTCGAATGGTTACGTCGCCAACAGCATAATTTGTTCCCGGCACAGGAACTACATGGCAACGTCCAATTACAGGAACGCTTGCACTGTCCGATGATATCACATGAATTTCAGTTTCCTGATTTACCAGCTCAGGGCATTTTGCAAAAAGTTTAAGTCTTTTTGTGCTGCCTTCTTTTACATGATAAGATTTATGCTCAAACTCTAATGGAGAAGCAAAAATATGGTCTTCAACTCTGCTTTCAACTACTTGAACTACTGCCCCAACAGGAGGTAAGCCAGGACAGCTTGTCTCAATATAAACACTGTCTTTTACTGCTTCTCCTCTAACACGAAAAGTGCCAATAAGCCTGTCACTTTTTTTGGGATGAGCCTTTAATTTAAAAGGGGAATCTAAAACAGTGATTGCAGAACTATCGGAAGTTACTTTTACTTCTTGCCCCTCTTTATCAAACAAAGTACGATTAACATAAAAGGTTAATGGTCTTATTTCGCCTATTCCGATACGAAGATATGTAGGGAAGATTAAAACACCTTGTTTTATAAAGAATTTCTCATCAACATGATCTCCAACTGTAAGCTCCTCTAAGTTTTCAATCTGTTGAGTCAAAAATTTACTTGCAGCTTTAGCTAAATCATTAAGTCTTTCTTTTGTTTCCTTGCTTATAACCTCTGCGTTGTCGGCTTGTGTTTGCTCTCTTTCTTTGTCGATTAAGGCTTTTAAACGTTCTGTTGGAATCTGGAAAAGAGCCTTTGTAAAGGGATGTTCTCTCATTAAACCAGTTCGACGATTTGGGTCCACCAATAACGAGGGATTTTCAGGAGGGTGAGGTTCATCATTTAATAGCCTCTCATCATATTCATCCATTAACTTGTCAATGTAATCACACTCTAACCTACCAAAAAATTTCAGGGCATTTTGATCTTTTTCAAATCCAGGATAAAGCAAACTGCATTCGTGAATTGCCCGCCTGCCTTTTATAATTAAACCAGACCTCCTGAAGCCTTTATCTGGAGGGTCATCAAATGGTTCAGAGCGTTTCCATATTTTAAGCCTTGCAGTAGCATCTTGGTATCCAGGAACTATAAATCTCTCATCACACACCAATTCGCCTTCAGGTTGAGGATAAAAGACTTTTTCTAGTTTCATCTTAGGCTGGTTTAGGTTTTTAATCAAGACCTTATTAGCACTTTGCTCAGATAAAATGTCTCTTAATGCAAAATGCCAAGGTAAGTCACGGATAATTGTATCAATGCGAGTTGTAGGAATTTTATGTTTTGCACTAATTTCTAATGTGATAGCAGTACCATTTCCTCTCTCTATGCCTAATGTTTTTCTTATATCAGAAGCAGCAGTCTTTTTATCAATCAAAGGAATAAGTTGCGGTTTAGTTGTTAGTTCGCATTTATAATACTTTTCATCTTTAATGGATTCGATTGTCATTTTGCCTAATTCTGTACAATCCTTAGCACCTCTGCCCATAAAACCTCGGTCTCCGCTTTTACTCCTTCGTGTGCCTACATTCCCAAAGTTTTCCACTATCTCTTGTAAATTCATACCCTCTGCTTTATCACGAACAATTACTAAAGAGTGGGCACCTTCTTTTTGCTGTTTTAAAATTTCTATTAAAATGGGGCCTCCATCTTCATTTCTGTTTTTCTTTTCATAAAGGCGATGATAGCTGTCATCACTATTAGTGATAAGTTCAACCAATACATCAAAGACATCACGTATTGCATACTGTCTATTAAATTGGTAATATCTTGTCGTTAAAATTATGTCTAAAGGAACACCTAATTTCATAATATTCTCCCTTTTTAATCGGTTATCAATTGTGAGAATTTAATCTTACATGCCTCTAAAAATTCTGTGATTTCTTTGTCATTAATTAAATTGGCTGTTGTTAATAGCTGATTAAATTTTTGCTTGATAATGTCTTTTGATGCGTCAGGAGCACACCCTAACATATCTGTAAACATATAAGATGATACTTCATTTAGGTTTCCATTTTTTCTAAAAGATATAAAACAAGGGTCATTCTTTAATTGCCGAATAAATCGATCGGCAACGAGTTTTGGTAAGTCCGGAGCTTTTTCTTTTAATGCACTTAAAATTCGTTTTTCATTCTTTTCAATCCATTCTGCACCTTGTGGTGTAAATCGCCACCCTTCTAATTCTGGACGATTAATATCTCCGCCTGCTCTACCAGTAACTAATTTCCCATTTTCTTTTTTCTTTGCAGCTTCTAATGCAAAACGAATCGGTGTTTTGTCAGGGAACCCTTTCTCTCTGAATTCAGGCAACCTCCATGAAAATCGTTCTTTTGCAAGCTGATATGCTTCCCACGCAATATGTTCCGTATGGATTTTTTTAGAAATACCTCCACATTTGTACAATGCGAAAAGAGCAATATCTATATTTGATAATTCATTTTTTGAATTTGTCTTTTTCACAACCTAAATCTCTCCCTTTTCCCTGCCAGAAATTTTGATTTAGTTAACTTAAGCTGCTTATCAATCTCTGAAAAAATCTTGTTAACCTCTTCTTCAGTATACTCATAAGAGCTTTTATTAGAACAATTGCCAAGTATCCTTATCTTTTCAAGGATCTCATTTGTTCGTTTTGAAGCAACTCTTTTAAACCTTTCGTGCCTTGTTTCTTTCATGTTTAATTTTTCTTTTTTCCCTTTGTTAGTTTCTTAATCTCAGATAATATTTTTGAATCTTCTAAATTCTCAGAATCTATTGAACCTGTTCTTTTAACAATCTCAAAAGCTTTTCTGTATCCACTTTTCTCCAGTAATTTTTTCATTTCTTCTGTTTTCTTAAACATCATTTCAAATCGCTGGTGGGTCGTAAGAGACATCTGAAATTTTAATTCAAAAATGATTTCCTTTTTTCCATTGTATCTGTCAATTTTTAATACCGGACTCATTATTTATTCCCTTATTTGAGAAAATATTACCATAATTTTAAAATATTGTCAATATATAAAATTGTATTTTGAAATATTGTAATACTATTTATACATAAATTTTCACACAAATTTCAATAAAACTATGATTATCAAGCGGTTATAAGCTTTTTTGTAATACAGAATTATTGAGGTTTATTTTTACTATGAAATGTCAGGAATTCAGGAGGGTTTTCCGGTGAGTTTGGTTTTCTTCATTTGTCATTTCCTCATCTTCAGAAAATCCTCTGGTGTAGTGATTTTAATGCCCCTAAACTGTTTTAGAGACAGAAAACTTTTATCCCCCGTTATTATAAACTTTGCATTGGCTGTGAGTGCACATTCTATGAACTTGTTATCTTTCGGATCGGGAGCAAGCTTCAGATTCTCTTTCGGTGTATAAAAATCTGAATGTGCCAGAACAAATTCCAAAATTTCTGTTTGAAATTTTATTGGGAAACTAAGTTTCGGGTACAAAAGCGTGACAAAAAGCTCGTTAAAGATTCCTTCTGAGATACAGTTTCTTATTTCTTCTTTTTCTAATAGCTCAACAACTTCTAAAGGTCTGCCTCCCCATCCAAAGGCAGAAATGAAAATATTTGTATCTATTATTACTTTTTCGTTCTTGCCCACCTAACCGCCTCTTCTGCAACTTCAACAGGCAATCTCTTCTTTTTTGTAATTTCTGAGGCTTTTTTATAAATACTTTTTGCAGAAGGTGGGGCAAGTAGCTTTTTCTGAATAAGAGAATCCATTATTTCTTTTATCTCTTTAAAAGATAGCGTAGAAAGCCCTTCAATCAGTTTCTCTTTGGGTAATTTTATGGCAACCTCTGCCATTTTAACCTCCATTTTTTATTCTTTATTATACTCTTTTAACACCTGATTCACAATCCTTCTTGCGATCTCAAAAGCTGCTGCAATTCTGATAATCTTAACATCTCCAAGTCCCTTAATTTCGAGAAACTTTTCAAGGGGCTGATTCGCCATACCCTTGAAAGAGCTGAATTTATCAAGGATTTCCTGCGCAACTTTCTCGGCAGGTTTGCCTTTTGTGCCGGTGGAGATAAGAATTGCCAATAGCTCTGCATCTGTTAATGATTCAGCCCCAAGTTCTCTGAGTTTGCCGCCAGGATGCGTCCAAGTTTTCATATATTACCCTTAAAAATTGATTTGGCTGTATGGCCTAATTTTATATTCATTAATGCTGTCTGGTCAATAAAGAGGTAGGCATAGGCTTGGAAAGGGAATGATTCTTTTATCTCTCATAGCTGTATATCATCAGCCCTTCTATAGGGAAGTGTTTTGGATTGTTCGTTACAAGTGTTAGATGTTTTTTAATAGCAGTAGCAGCAATAAGCACATCTGGCGTGCTAAGAGTAACGCCCTTTTTTGAGTATTTTCTCTTCAGTTCGCCTGCAAGACCTGCAATCTCTCTGCTTATATCGTAGTATTCAAGACTATTCAGAAATTCGTCTGTAGCTGCTTTCTCCTTATCTCTCATCCCTGCATAGACCTCTACTATGTTTACAGGAGTGCAGCATAATAGTCCTCCCTCACTGCAAAATCCTCTCTAAGAGTTCGGGGACGCCACTTTTATCTCTAAGATGGTCAATTATTATAGTGGTATCAAGGAGGTAATCAGGCAAGTTTCTTCCTTAATGCTTTTTCGTCTTCAGCCCTCAGCTTTCTCACCCATTTGTAAGTGCCTTCTTTACCTGTTAACTCGGGATGATCCTCGTCCTTCCAAACCCCTTTAAGTTTTTTGATTAGAGAAAGCTGTCTTAACCTCTTTAACTCCTTTTTTGTTGCCTCGGAAATGAAACTGCTTCTTTTTTTCTTGCCGACAAGCTTATCTATTTCTTTTACTATGTCCTCTTCTATAAGTACATGTGCTCTTGTCTTAATATTAATACTCATAATAAATCCTTTTGTAAACTTTAAGTTAACTATAAAGTCACACTATAGGTTAATCAAATCATTCACCTTCTGTCAATTTTTTCCATAGCCTTACTTTTCATTAATATAGATGGCATGAGACGAGTCTCCCTTTTGCTTCTTGATTCTGAACTTGTTTCAGGACTGGCACAATTTTATCGCAGGGTTCAAATCTTTTCGGGCATCTTGGATGGAAGGGACATCCAGAAGGAATATCTATCGGGCTTGGAACATCTCCCTTAAGAATTTCTCTTTTCTTACCATCAGGTTTTATTTTGGGTGCTGAGGAAAGCAATTCAATCGTATATGGGTGAAGCGGATTATTGAAGAGTCCCTCTGTTTTTGCATATTCCACTATTTTCCCAAGATACATTACAGCTATTTCATCGCTAAAATATTGAACTACTCTTAGTTCATGACTTATGAAAAGGAATGAGATGTTTGACTGGCTTTTAAGTTCCTGAAGGATGTTCAGTATCTGTGCCTGTATGGATACATCCAGTGCAGAGAGTGGTTCATCAGCTACTATTACCTTTGGAGAGACTGCAAGTGCCCTTGCTATACATATCCTCTGCCTTTGTCCTCCGCTGAATTCGTGTGGATAGCGGTTTAAAACATCAGCCTGAAGACCTACACTCACAAGCAGGCTAACAACCTTATCCTTAAGCTCAGACCTCTTAACGAGCTTGTGTATTTTAAGGGGTTCTGAGATGGTATCAAATACAGTCATCCTCGGATTCAATGATGCAAATGGGTCCTGGAATATTATCTGCGCTGATTTCCTGAATTCCCGAAGGGAATCTCCTCTTAGTGCCTGAATATCCTTACCCTGAAAAAAAATCTCCCCTGATATAGGTGTAATCAGCCTTAGAATAAGTCTTGCAACAGTTGATTTCCCAGAGCCGCTTTCTCCAACCAGTGAAAAAACCGCACCTTCCCTTATAGAGAAATTCACTCCATCTACAGCCTTAAGCCAATCTTGCTTAGCAAATGCCCTCTTTTTGACCGGAAAGTATTTCCTGAGTTCCTTTACATCGATGATGCCCATTTAATCTCCTCAGATCTTATACACCTTGCGAATTGACCCGGGATAATCTCTCTTAAGGCAGGCTCCTCTTTCTGACACTCAGGAATTATATATGGGCACCTGTCTGAAAATTTACAGCCCGGTGGAAGTTCATCAGGCCTTGGTACAGAGCCGCGGATAGGTTTCAAAGGAACTCCCTTTATTTTAGGCAGGGATTCTAAAAGTCCCATGGTATAAGGGTGCTTTGGGGTTTCCAGTATATGCGAAACCTGAGAGATCTCAACAATCCTTCCTGCATACATGATAGCAGCCATTTTCGCATTTTCAGCAATAACACCGATGTCATGGGTTATCAACAGAATGGCCATATTTCTCTCTTGCCTCAGACTTCTAAGGAGGTCGAGTATCTGCGCCTGTATTGTGACATCAAGGGCTGTTGTAGGTTCATCTGCAATCAGCAAAGATGGTTTGCAGGCTATCGCCATGGCAATCATAATCCTCTGCCTCATTCCTCCTGACATCTGGTGTGGGTACTCTTTTATCCTGATTTCAGGGGATGGGATTTTAACTGCCCTTAAAAGATCTATTGTATTTGCCATTGCCTCCTTCTTTGAGAGACCCTTGTGAGTGGTAAGAACCTCTGCTATCTGATAACCAATTGTAAGCACCGGGTTCAGTGATGTCATAGGCTCCTGGAATACCATTGAAAGTTCTTTCCCCCTGAGCCTTCTCATAGATTCACTATCAAGTTTTAAGAGGTTATTTCCTTTAAAGTTGATCTCACCTTCTGCAAATGCATTATGAGGAAGGATTCCCATAATGGACAGGGCGGTTAGGCTCTTGCCGCATCCGCTCTCTCCAACAAGGCCAAAGACCTCGGCCTCCTTAATCTCAAGGTTAAGACCGGAAACTACCCTTACAGGATTGTTGGGTGAAATGAAAGAGATGTCAAGGTCCCTTATCTTAAGAAGAGGCACAACTATTCGTAACTCGTTACTCACGGCTATCCCTGAGGACTGTTTCCAAGATGAAGTTATAATCCGCATATTTATCTGTTTTCTTAATCAGCAGCCATTCCTTAACCTTGCCTGACATCCTTGCCAGTGCAAATACGCCCTTAAGTTTTTTACCATAAAATACAATACCGAGTTTTCCTTTTTGAAGACTCCCCCCCTGAATCTCGAATGTTCCTCTATCCCATATTGCAACAGCACCAGCCCCATACATCCCATCAGGTATTATTCCCTCAAAAGTTGAATAATCAAGAGGATGATCTTCAACCATGATCGCAAGACGTTTTTCTTTTGGGTTCATGGATGGACCTTTTGGCACAGCCCATGATTTTAATACATCGTCCATCTCAAGCCTGAGATCAAAATGCAACCTTTTTGCATGGTGTTCATGAACAATAAATATCGGCATTTAATCTCTCCTCAAGAATTATATATATGAATTTAAGATGGGTAAAGTACCATTTTTATTTTAACATAAATTAATTTATACGCTGCCTTAGCTTATTTTTTGTTGATAAACATTGACCTTATTTCAATTCTATGGTAGAAAAATACATGAACGAAAAGCAGAAACTACTTTCTATCCTCCCTTCTGTAGATGAAATCCTGAAGAGTAAACAAGGAATGGAATGGCTGAGTACCTATCCAAGAAGGTATGTGCTTCAGGCCATAAGAGAGACGATTGATTCAAGGCGCAAAGAGATTATCGAATGCCGATCTATCCTCTCTAAAAGAGCACTCGAAAATATCAAGCAAGTCTCAGAGAGTTATTCCAACCTTGAATATAATATTAAAGAGGGGAAAAGAGGAATGAACCAGTAGTTAAGCAGATTGTAAGGTCAGGGGTTGATGTAACAACCTTCAGCGGTGACAAACTCCTTGGCGGGCCGCAGGGCGGCGTGATTGTGGGGAAAAGAGAATATGTAGAAAGAATTCAGTAAAATCCGATGAAATCTCAGTTAATGGACTTGAGGAAAGATTGAGAAAAGGCAATCCACCAATCATATCAAGGATAAAAGATGATTCACTGATAATTGATGCAAGGACTGTAAGAGATATAGATTTAGATGGCATTGTAAAAGGAATAAGTTCAGCCTTATCAAGACATGCAACTGGAAAAGCTGAGGCGCGTTAATAAGAAAGAAGAACGTAGACAAGTCGGAATTGGCGGGTGTGTGTGGGAATCGAACCCACCCTGCCCGTTTGTAACAGGCAACACTGGATTTGAAGTCCAGGAGGGACACCAGAACCCTATGCACTCCCGTTGAGACTTTTCTTTAAATATCAAGATGTTTACTTGTATCATAAAGTATCATAGATTATCATAGAGAGTCAAAAGTGCTCGCATTTTGTTAGTAGTTTGCAAGCGAAATACAAGCAGTGTTATGTTTATCCAGCACCTTGAGAATACCCTGCGGTCAAGGTGCTTGGATTTATTTCTTAGAAAGAGAAGGGGTAAATAGATAAAATGAAGATTGAGCATTACTCATTCGGTAAAATTACTATTAACGGCAAGACTTATACCTCTGATGTGATTATTTATCCAGGAAGGGTTGATTCTTCATGGTGGAGGAAGGAAGGCCATAATCTTCACATCGTTGACCTCACAGATGTTATCAATGCAAAACCTGAAGTCTTGATAGTCGGAACCGGTTCTTCTGGATTGATGAAAGTTCCTAAAGATACAATATCATATCTCGAATCAAAAGGCATCGAGGTTCATGCAGCGCTAACAGAGAAGGCAGTTGAGCTTTTCAATAAACTTCAAAAGGATAAGATCATAATTGCAGCCTTACATCTGACGTGCTGATTTTTTTAACGCAGGCTAAAGCCTGCGGCTACACTTGCTTTTGATGTCATTCTGGCTCGTCCAGAATCCTTCTTTCGTGCCAGCGTTACAGAAAAAGAGGATTCCAGTCAAGCGGGAATGGGAAAAGGCCGGACCGGGTCATCCTAACTTTTCTCTCCTCAATTTTTTCGATATAAAATCTGCCCACCTCAATGGCTCTGGGATTCTGTATTTACTGGTACAACCAAGTACTATCTCAATCGAGGCTTTTAAATCAATCCTGTGCCCCGGCGAAACAAAAAGAGGTCTGACATTTCCTTTTGTCCTTAAAACTGCGCCAACAGTCCTACCATTGTATTTTAAAGAAGACCAATCACCCTTTTTAAAACCGGGCTCTTTATATTCCCCTATCAGTCTTGATTTTGCACACCCTATAGTCGGCATATCAAGGAGGACTCCTATATGAGAAGCTATGCCGATGCCTTTTGGATGTGCAATCCCCTGACCGTCAAAAAGGATTATATCGGGTTTAATCTTTAAGCTATTAATGGCCTCAATGATTGCTGGACCTTCTCTGAAGGTAAGATATCCTGGCACATAAGGAAAGCTTGCCTTTCTAATTGCGGTCTCATGACCGAGATAAACAAGCTCGGGATATTTATATAAACAGGCTACTGCAATAATCTCGTCATCAGTAAAAGAGGCGTCAACAGAGGCTATGTACTGCGGTGGTTTTTTTAAGGCAATGATTTTTACCTTATCTCTAAGGGCTATCTGGATTGCTTTTGCATCACTGATATTTATAGGCCAGGTAAGGTAATCCAATTTTTTTGGAAAAAGCCTCAATCCCCCCCTCGCCCCCCTTTTCTAAAGGGGGGCGAGGGGGGATTATTATTTAGAAAGTACATCTCGGGTCTTCTGTCATCAAAAATATTGTTTAGAGAATTCAACGATTTGTTCCTTGCCATTTCAGGGTCAAATTCTGCAACCAACAAATCCTCATCCTCTTCTGACGCCTTGATAAGAATCTTCCCTTCGGGTGAAACAATCTGGCTTTGCCCTATAAATTTTAGTGATTGTCCCTCTTTTCTGCTTTCTTCACCAATCCTGTTTGCGGTTATGGCATATACCCTGTTTTCAAGACACCTTACAGGCATGGAATATGGGCAATACGGTAATACCAGATTTGAAGGATGTCCAATAATATCTGCGCCCAGAAGTGCAAGGGCTCTCATTGATTCGGGGAAAAACCAGTCGAAACATATCATAATGCCAATACGGCCTATCTTTGTATCCCAGACCTTAAATCCTGTGTCACCGGGACTAAAATATAGCTTTTCTTCAAAATAAAGGTGAGTCTTACGATAGACCCCCATGAATCCGTCCGGACCAGTAAGGATTGCACTATTAAAAAAATTATCACCATCTCTTTCCGGAAGACCTGCAACGATATAAAAGCCTTTCTTGCGTGACAATTTTGAAAGACTCTCTGTCGTAGATCCATCGGGTATCTCTTCTGAGAGTTCCGCTACTTCATCCTTTGAGGTAAACTGATAGCCTGTAGCAAAGAACTCCGGAAGAACAAGAAGGTCGAGGTCGGCACCATCTAATACAGACATAACCATTTTCAGATTTTTATCCTTTTTGCTAAAGGTTGGATTAAATTGATAAAACCCTGCTTTCATCAGGTTAAAATAACATCTATAAGGGGTTTTTAGCTTTCTTTGCTGAAAGCATGGCTGAGAGATTAAACGGAGGCAAAAGAAGAGGGGGGATATTTGCCTTCATGGTGGTATTTCCAACAACTTCCCGAATAAACGGGAATAAATGTGCAGGGGCATGCACTTTAGAAAACTTCAATAGTTCTTTATAATTTTTTGCTTTAAAAATTCCCTCGACTGAAACCTTCATCATGAATGGCTTATTTTTTGTTCTCTCAAATAATGTTGCAGAGAGTGTTACATTAAGTGTTTTTTTATCCTGACTAAAAGAATTTTTTGTCTTAAAAATAATATCAACTGATATGCCGTCTTTAGGTGGTTTGAAATTCTTATTAAGTTTGAAATCTATCTCAGTTAAAGAAATTCCGACAAAATTGATTCCAGTATCAATCCCCAATTAAATCCTCCATTTTTACTCTGAAAATTTTATTAAGCTGCTTTAAGGTTTTAGTTGGCACATTATAACCTGGTCTTTCAATCCTGCTTATATTTGGCTGAGCAGTACCAAGTCTCCTTGCTAATGTCTTTTGGTCCATACCTTTTATAAGTCTATAATATTTTATGCGACTCATCTGCCCAAGATTAACAAGTTGTTTCCATTCTTTGGCTCTTTTCTTAAATGCTTCCTGCAATGCTGATTGACCGTCAGGTGTTGATGTAAATTCTTTAACCATTTCCTTTAAGCTGATGGCTTTTTCATTTAGAGCTGTTTTTAGTTCAAAAGACTTTATTTCCTCTTGAAGAAATTCTATTAGTCTAAGGAGTTTTTCATTTTCTTTCTTTAACTTCTGTATTTCGCTATCTTTTATTGAATCACAGGTTTCGCATATCTGATCCAAATCTAAGATCGACAGTACCTTTTCAGGCATTCTCCATTTAAAAAGAGGTGCTGTAGTATATCTCGTTGTCTCGATAGACCTCATTGACATTGCCTCCATTGAGTATAAAGGAGTTTTATTAATATATAATGTAAAGAATCTTTCTTATACGTGTCTTTATCTCTTTTAACGATACAATATACACAAATTAATCCGGATTTTTTATAAGCATAAAATATTCTGTAATCTAAGATATCAACACATTTGAGCCTTTTGACGTAAACTTTCTTTTTAGTAAGGTTCCAAACAGTTTCAGAATCACATTCGTCTGTCATCGGTAACGGGTCAATTCCCAATTCAATAATTCTCTGAACAATTCTTCCAGCCGTTTTCTTATCAGAGAGAGCAATTGTTTTGATTGTCCTCATAACTCCTGGATAGATTTTAACATTATCAGGTAGATTTGATATTTTCATAATATATCACTTATGATATATAGTCAAGCCCCTAAATATTGGCTATATTTTGTCTGTAACTTGTAAAAGAACACAATATATTGAAATTTTGTTTGCACAAATTATAGTTCCCCTTTAAAAATCTTATCCAGTCGGAATCGACTTGCAAAGAGGATGCTCAGCATCAGGGCAATAACCTCCTTTTGAATTTTAGATAACAAGCTTTTAAAAGATTCGTGATTCAAGCCTATTCATTCCGCGACTTCTGAGGAGAAAAAAATGATTGTATGGGAAGATCCAAAAGGGTCTTTATTCCTTATTTTTATTTTTTAATCCCCTTTCTTGTATTCTCATAATACTGCCCTCAGATAAACACCTTTTAAAACGCTTTTCGGTATGTTTGAACTCAAGTTTTTTATTTATGCCGGTTTTCCTTAACAGATTTTCAAAAGATATTCCCTGAGCGGATAAATCGAGGAGAGCCAATGCCTTAATAGCGGCATGGTCACATGTGCATAACAGAAGATCTTCTTGTTTCTGTAACAATACTAATGCTTCTTTCTCTCCATCATGAAGTTCCTCTTGAAAAACACAATCAAATTGCTCTTTAAAGGATAACAATTCTTCAGCCGAACATGAGAGTTCATTAATTGTTACCCCAACCTCCTTTTTCAGATCAATAGGATATCGTTTTCTCTTTTCATCTTCATAGTAATATACCTCTCTATGTAAGATTACTGATGGAATATAGATATTGTGATTTTTTATTACGTGTTTCCATACGCCGAGTCTATGTAGGTCAATTGTTACATCTGCGTCAAGTAGCAGTAAAAGCAATTGAATAGTCCTCGTTTTCGTCGTAGCCGTATTTCTTAAGAAAGGATGAAACTTCACTGAATGGCTTATTTATGTATTCAGCAAATTTTGCTTTTGATATTCTTCCCATCTGTAATGCCTTAATTGCAAGTGCAATATACCGGGTTGAAAGATATGGCTTTTCATCTGCCCAATCTATAATACGCATTTTTTTATCAATATCTTTAATTTCACTATCACGAATGCATTTTTCAACATCTCTTCGCCTTAAAAGATTAAGGTTTACCAGTCTCCAAAGGAGAGCTTCAATGGAAACCCTAAATTCCATAGCAATTTCAATAAGATTTATATAAGCGATTTTATTATTTTCAAGTCTTTTAAAAAATTCTCTTCGTACTTCTTCTGCCGGCAGAAGTACTGCTGATGCGAATGCATCTGCCCATTTTTCAACTTCACTTTTATCATTTTTTGATTTTAAATAGATTTCTTCCTCTGAAAATATATCCCAGGTTATCAAATGAAATAGTTCGTGTGCCAGATCATAATTACGTCTCCACGGAGCATCCAGAGAATTGATAAGGATTGCCTTACCAAAATCCCCTGAGGTCGAAGCGCCAGAACCTGCTATTCCTAAATCCATATAGAGAACTAAAATATTATGTAGTTGTTCTAAAACATTAGGCAAAGAATGGGCTGGTCTTCTCCCAAGATTCAAAACATGTTGGCATTCTTCTGCGAATTCGTCAACATAATGAAAGCCACCTTTTTTGAATTCTTTTTTATTGGATAGGGGTAAAGGAGAAGCTGATTTTATATCAGCTTCATTCGTAAGTTCTAACAGTCTCTTATAGTTTTCACAAAATAAGAGAAATCGCCGTTGTGCTTCTATTGTCCCTTCTGTTTTTATGGGCTCACGCCAGAGAACTCTTGGTTGAGAATAACCTGATTGTCCATGAATAAAATAATCAATTTTCCTACCATAAATCTCTGCTAATTTAGACAACTCCCAAGCCTTTATCTCTCTTTCGCCGGATTCGATACTACTGAGGGTTTGATAATTTGAGAAACCCATGCTTTGAGAGACATCCTTCAGTGTGTATTTCAGGGATTCTCTCTCTTTTTTTAGAAGACTTGCGATGACTTTGTTTCTGTCCATAGAGGTTCTTGACTTGATGATAACAAATATTTATGTTTATTACTATTTTAATAAATTAATATAAGAATAAGTTATAATAATAACCTAATTGAAATTCTTGACGTGGATACTGGCCCTCAAGTAGCATCAAAATGATTTCTTATAAATTATCTACTTTATTTGTATTATATTTTAAATCTTTTCCTGATTTTGCAAATACTATTGCCAATAATACTGCTATTTCTACAAATTTTAATTGTTGACAAAATTTAAATTATAGTGTAAAGTATAAACAATATAAACCAATTAAAGGAGATAAGATGAGCGAAAAAAAATATGATTTTGTACAATTTGAAGGAGTTGGTAGTAAATTAAGTAGTTACACAATTAGTATTAGCAGGAGTGGGGCTTTTGGTATTAACTCGGGGTTTTATAACGCTGAAAGCATAAAAAATTATTCACACGTTATTGTTTTTTATGATAAGGCAAAAAAAGTAATTGGCCTTGTTTTTACTAAAACACCAAGCAAGAAAAGTTCTTTTAAAATTACTCATGGTAAGAATTCTGCTTATATCGGTGCAAGGTCTTTTTTTGCATCTATAATTGCAGGTGATAAAGATGCATTAACCAAATATGCAGATAAATATACTCCTCAAACTTATAATGATGATAAAATAGGCAAAATGTTCTATATTGATTTAAAAGAAAAAGAAGAGAATGAATAAGAAAAGGCATTGTAAAAAATATTTTCCTTTGCCGCTACCAAACATAAGGAGGATTCCAACCCTCCTACAGTTTCGGCTGGGAAAATAAGGAAGAGGGTCCAATCCTCCCTTAGCAATGCCTTTTCTTATTTATTGTCTCAGTAATTTTATTATACAATTTAAAACTTATTTTGTAAAAGTGCAATCCTTAATGAATGAAGTAAATTATATGTTCTTTTCAATTGGAAAAATATAGAGGAAGAATATGAAAAAAAGAAACGGAAATAATTTTTTTGACATTGATGTTACTTCATTATCTCATGAAAATTTAGTCGAGATTATTAAACAACTCGAAAATAGCAAATATGTAATGATAAGAAAAAAAGCACAGAAAGAGCTTGTTAAGAGACTCAAAGAGAAAGGGTTCAAGAATAAACAAATTGCAATGATACTTATAAGTAATGTTTACGGCGAAAGAAAACGTTTATCAATTGCCAAAGACTGGGCAGGGGCTTTAGAAATATCCTTGGAAGAATTTTTGAAATTTATCGGGAGATAGCAATTTTGCGTATTTTATGAGGTATGTCTTTTTCTTTTGTTTCAGCTTCTATTAAAGCTTTAAGCAATCTTTCGGCCGGTTCGACAATAGTTTCCTGATAGTAGCTTTTTTTAGCAGTTGTTTTATTTACAACAGCACTTGCTTTCTTTTTCATAATTTTAAAATAACATACAAAAGAAAATAAGTAAATAGAGGCGTCACAAGGCTTTAAAATCCCCCTCACAATCACATCAATCTCTCTAATCTCACCCAAACAATTCCCCTTGCAACTTTTGTAGAATCTTGTTCTGTAACTTCTGGCTTGTGATGGATGAGATGTGGTCGGAGATTATCCGGTCTATCTTTTCCTTGAGGGCTTTAAGTTCGGGAAGGATTT
>Ga0210022_1000271_pt1 | contig 39475 bp, 29 predicted proteins | sample CryGeymeta201520_FD_183984 | JGI IMG/M metagenome (GOLD analysis project Ga0210022, IMG submission 183984) | Groundwater microbial communities from Crystal Geyser aquifers in Utah, USA - Crystal Geyser metaG 2015-20 (SPAdes) (version 2) | ecosystem: Environmental > Aquatic > Deep subsurface >... | reverse complement strand
TCTTTTTCCCCAGAGTATGCGAAGATAGTTTCCATTCCTTCAAAATAGAAGAAAATTCTCTTCTTTTTAACCTTTCGTAATACTTTTCAAATTCTTCTAATAAAATTTGTGCCAACCTAACCCGTGGAATTTCTTTCCCTAAAAATTCTTGCAAAGAGATCATCTTCTCCTCTATATCTTCCGGAAATTCCCGATGAGCTACATTCACATTTATACCTATTCCTACTACTACCCAATTTATCATATCTAATTCTGCACTCATCTCAGTTAATATTCCACCAACCTTTTTCTCATTTATTAATATATCATTAGGCCATTTTATCTGAGCCTTAATCTGAGCGCATCTCTCCATAGCCTTCACTATTACCACTGCGGTCATCAAAGTTATTCGAGGGATATAAGAAGGAGAAAGTTGAGGATATAATATTATGGAAAGCCAGATGCCTCCTAGGGGTGAAAACCATCTTCGTCCTAACCTCCCCTTCCCGGCACTCTGTCTTTCGGCAATAATTATAGTACCTTCGTTTATTCCCTCTACTCTAGGTGAGGCTTTCACTTTTGCGATTATATTAGTAGATTCTAATTCGGGAAAATAAAAGATTTTTTGGCCAATATAAACCGTGGATAAGCCATTTTTAATTTCTTGAGGAAGTAATAAGTCAGAAACATACTCCTGTTCTTTTAAATATTTTAATATCTCCTTGGTCATTTTCTTATAATCCCTTAAAACCGTGATAAAGAACCATCCCCGGTCAGGTTAAACGAGAGGCTAATAACTCACTGTCTTTATCTATCTCTTTAATTTGCTTAAAATCAATTACGAAAGAACCCTTGCTCTCTAATAAGGCCATTAAATTCTTTAAAGTCTTATCATTGCCTATTAAACTGGGAATGATAAAGGCAATAGTCTTTTTCTTTTCTAATCCTACACACTTTTTGATATAATCGACTAATTCAGAAGGCAACTCCCCTTTAAAAAAACTTATTACCGAGCAACCTATAAAAACAAGGTCATAAGGTAAAAGGTTACCAGCCATCATTCCTCTTTCTGCTTTAATTACTTTTAATTCATTTCCTTTTTTTTCGATAACAGAAAATAATTTTTTTACAAACAATTCTAATTTTTTGCTTTTTCCACTATAAATCAAGGCTGCTCTCAAAATACTCCTCCTAATCAAAAACTATTTTTTCTACCCCTTGTAATTTATCTAATATCTTATTAGTTATCAATTTTAAATGCTCAGGACTTTTAACAAAATCTAAGTCATCAGCTGGCACATTTAAGATAGGACAAATATTAAAATTCTCTATCCACTCCTCATATAAAATATTTAACTGATTCAAATATTCCTCAGAAATCGTTTTCTCATAATCTCTTCCCCGTAGAGCAATTCTTTTCAGAAGGGTAGGAACTGAGGCCTGGAGATAGACGACTAAATCAGGAGGGGAAAGAAACTGAGTCATTATATTAAATAGTTCTCGATAATTCTCATAATCACGATCTTCCATAAATCCCTGCAGATTTAAATTTTTTGCAAATATATCCACATCCTCATAAATACTTCTATCCTGGACTACAGAGGTAGGACTTTTTAATATCTCTTGATGATGATTAAATCTCTTAGACAGAAAAAATACTTGGAGATGAAAACTCCACTTCTTCATATCTTTATAGAAATCTTCCAAATAAGGATTATTTTCCACCACTTCATAATATGGTTTCCAACCCAATCTTTTACTTAATAAGTCAGTTAAACTTGATTTACCGCAACCAATATTTCCTGATACGATAATAAATTTTTTCATTTTAAATCATCCTCTTTATAGATTTGACTAATAATGTATTCAAGGTCTTTCTTTTTACTAACAAAATCAAGATCATTGGTATCAATTTTAATCAAAGTCGATTTTTTATAATTATCGGGATAAGAAAAAAATTCTTGATAAGCTAAATTCAATCTTCTCATATACTCATAAGAAATTTTCCTTTCAAAAGGACGATCCCTTAAAGTTATTCTCTTCATCAGAGTCTCGGTGCTTGCCTGCAGGTAAATAATTAAATCGGGACTGGGAATATCTTTCACCATAATTTCATAGAGACGTTCATACATAGACAGTTCATTCCCGGAAAGATTAAGATGAGCAAATAATCTATCCTTAGCAAATAAATAGTCAGAAAAGATTAGCTGATTAAATAAATCTTGCTGGACTAATTCTAATTGCTGCTTGTAACGGTTCAACAAAAAAAATATTTGAGTTTGAAAGGCATATCTTTCTATATCATTATAAAATTTAGATAAAAAGGGGTTTTCTTCTACTATTTCTAAATTAGATTTAGCATTAAATTTTTTACTTAACAATAAAACTAAACTAGTTTTCCCTACCCCTATGGCTCCTTCCACTACAATAAATCTACTCTTAAGTTTTATCATCTATCCTACTCCTTTATCCTACTCCTTTATCTTTGGAAATTAAGTTGATTATTTTTTCGGAGGTAATTCCATTCATAAGTGGAATATTTATTTTCTAATAGTACCTTGGAAATTTTTTCTTCCGATTCAGTTAATTTACTCTCTACCAATCTTACTCCAAATTCTTCTTCAAAACCGTGAGGAAGAATATTAGATAATTCTGAAAAATCTATTTTTTTCTTTAAAATCTCTTCTAAACTGGTTGCTTTAAATTTTGATTTAAGTTTTTCTATTATTTGAACCGAGGGAAAGTTAAAAACCGAGAATAATTTATCTTTTTCTAATTTTATCAATAAAGAGCCATGTTGTAAAACTACTCCGCCTTTTCTCACTTGAGCTGAACCAACCATCTTTTTGCCCTCAACCTGTACTTCATATTGGGAGGGAACGGAAAAACAGATCGACTTAAAATCTAAATGATGAATTCTGGCCTTATCTGATCTACCCAAAAGATGGTTCTCTAATTTACCTCTAAGCGGAACTAATTCTGCTTTTATTCCTAAATAAGAAAGGCCTCTAATTATTCCCCCGCTAATCTTCTTATAAGTCTCTAAGATAGAGTCATTAACCAAAGGATCATTTTCTTTAATTATAAAACTATAAGTCAATTCTTGATCGTGTAAAACCGCTTTCCCTCCAGTTGGTCGACGAACCATATCAATACCTAGATCCTGACAAACCTTTATATTTATCTCTTTCTTTAGATCCTGAAAATAACCTAAGGATACCGCTGCTGGAGACCATTGATAAAATCTGATAGTGGGAGGAACCAAACCCTCTCGGTGAGCTATCATTATTGCCTCATCAATGGCCATATTTATAAAACCGTTATGATAACTATCTTTTATTAATCGCCATTCCATTATTTTCCCTTTCTGTTTGATTATCTAATTCATCGGGCTTGATAAATCAAACCTCTACATTAATATATCATGACAATAAATTAAAGGAATAGAAAAATTCTATTATGATATATTTATTCTATAAAATATCTTAAAATTCTTCCTATAAAGAAGGATATCATAAAACTTTAAAAACATCACCAAAAATATATTATTAATTATTTAACCGGGCACTAGTTACCCAGGTAACCAACTAACCAGGTAACTAATTCCATACATCCCTACGCTATCTGCTAAATGATTCTGTTAGTGTAAACTTTAGTGGGGTAGTTAAAAGAAAAATATACTAATATTTTCTTGACTAAGTAAATCCTAAGTGATATACTTTTAATAAAGTGTTGTGCGAAAGGGAGAATACAGCACAAGCATTAGAGGAGTCGTAAAAGAAAAAAATTGAAAAGGGGGTATTAAAGATGAGTTCATTAATTGTATTAATTGGTGCAGCGTTTTATATCGTAAGTTATTTTACTTACGGTAAGTCACTTGAAAGAAACGTCGTTAGAGCAGATGGTTCAACACCAACACCTGCGATAAGATTGCGTGATAACGTTGACTATTTGCCTGCGCACAAATTTGTTCTGTTCGGTCACCACTTTGCTTCCATTGCAGGCGCAGGCCCAATTGTAGGACCTGCAATCGCCGTAGTTTGGGGATGGTTTCCTGCACTGCTCTGGGTTTGGTTCGGTAACCTCTTTATCGGAAGCATCCATGACTACCTTTCACTTATGGCGTCAGTTCGTTATGATGGTAAGTCAATACAGTATGTCTCCGGTAAGTTGATGGGAGAATCATCAAAATACATCTTCGAGGTGTATGTATACTTTACACTAATTCTTGTTGTTGCGGCCTTTATGGGCGTATTTGGAGCCCTTGCTTCAAAAAGCCCTGCAATCCTTACTGCTTCTACATTATTTATGGTTGCAGCACTCATTGAAGGGCAGCTTCTCTACAAGACAAAACTTCCATTCTGGCTTTCTTCGGCAATTGGCGTAGCCCTTACAATTCTTTCAATTGTGGTTGGCTTCCTATGGCCATTCATCAATGTTCCAAGTCTCAACACTCTTTACTGGCTTCAGTTTATTTATATTATTTTTGCTGCCACACTTCCTGTTTGGTTCCTGCTTCAGCCCAGAGATTACCTTAACTCATACATTCTATGGGGAGGAGTAATCATTGCTACGATTGCCGCAGTTATTGCATTCAGAGGATTCAGCTGGCCAGCCTATACTGGCTTCTCAGCAAAGGTCATTTCTGGACAACCTTCACCATTCTGGCCTACCGTTCCATTAGTTATTGCCTGTGGTGCCCTTTCAGGATTTCACTCAATCGTCGGCTCAGGCACAACTTCTAAACAGCTTGATAACGAATTGAGCGGACTGTTTGTAGGTTATGGTGCAATGTTTATGGAAGGAATGCTTTCCACTATTGTCATCACTTCCATTGGAGCATTCGGGCTCGTAGTGTTCCAGGGTTTTGCAGACAAGATTGCCGCAGCCGGCTTTGATTTAGCAAAAATGTCTTCTGATGCCACTTATTTTGGTCAGGTGGGTGCCGCGGTTATTAACTCAAAAGACGTTGGAATTGGTGGAGCACTGGGTATTTTCACTAAATCATTTGGGCAGCTGCTTAACGTCATAGGAGTTCCGGTGAAACTTGGGATAACGCTTGGCGGTCTCTGGGCTTCTGCGTTTATTCTCACCACCCTTGATACAACTAACCGTCTGGCAAGGTACGCTTTCCAGGAACTTGTTGAGCCAATAAAGAAAGTTTCCAAAGGACTTCATGGATTCCTTACAGATAGATGGGTTGCATCAATCCTGGCAGCAGCCTTCGGCTTCTTCCTTATTGCCAAGGGAGGTAACGCCTACACTGCACTCTGGGCAGGTTTTGCCGGCGCAAATCAACTTCTTGCCTCCATTGCCATGCTTACTGCTGCAACCTGGGTTAAGAATGTGCAAAAAGCAAGCACAGGAATGCTTGCAGCAGTCCTTATACCTGCATTCTTCCTCTGGATTACAGTATTTTCTGCTCTGATCTGGTTCCTTGTAAAGGTTGTCCCAGCTACTACTCCAGTCCTACAGGTGATACTGGGTGGATTTGTAGTTATAATGCTCGTGCTTGATGTTTTCCTTGTTATTAATTTCTTCAAGAATTATAACCAAGGAAAGAAAGCAACGGCAAAGGCGTAAAGAAAATGAAACGACTCCTCTATTTTCTAAAGAAAAGTTTTGATGTATTTGACAAAGCGATGAAGGAGGACTCTACCTCCTTCATCCGTAAACAACTTGAAGAAGAAGAAAATATATTTGCTCTTATTACCATGGGAATTTTTTCGGGTATTCCGTCTCCTCCAACAGGTATAGTCCTGAGAATCCTTCCGCATATGTCCAGAGAGATTTCCATAATGATTAAGAGAAGCGCGAATCTTGACGATGTGTTTGGCGAAATAATGGGAACTTTTAATGTTGATTAGGAGGCGTTTATGAATGTTTATTATTTTCTTGGAAAAGGTGGTGTCGGTAAAACTACCGTTTCTGCTGCCTGGAGCGTGGGCCTTGCAAAGAAGGGGCTAAAAACACTTGTTGCATCTATTGACCCGGCGCATAATCTTGGCGATGCGTTTGCCACTCCAATCAGCGATAGAATAATGCACATTAATGCGCATCTTGATGCAGTTGAAGTGAATATTGAGGAAATGATCAGGGCGTATCTTAACGAACTCTCAACTAAAATGAAAAATACTTACAGGTATCTTTCTGCAATGAATATTGATAGATATTTCGATATACTTAAGAATTCGCCAGGTATTGAGGAGTACGCTACAATGGAAGCAATCAAGAGATTGATCGCTCTCAGAGATTACGATGCAGTTGTCTTTGATACTCCACCGACAGGGATGACGATAAGAGTTCTTGCCATGCCACCTGTGTCTCTCGTATGGACAGAGCAACTTATAAAGATGCGGAAAAGGATTCTTTCAACAAGGGGGATGGTTGAGCGGGTTCAGGGAAAATTTGAAGCGGAAGTTGACGGAGAGAAAGTTGTGCTCTCCTCAAGCGAAAAAGAGGACCCCATAATGCAGGAACTCTTAAGCTACAGGGAAGAATTGAGGGCTTTGAGGGATATGCTCTCCTCTGATTACTCTTATGTTAATATTGTTACGATGGCAGAGGACCTTGCCTTGTTTGAAACGAAGAGAATTATCAAATTACTCGATGGATTCAAGATAAAAGTAAGGAATATATTCTTGAACAAATTTTTTGAGATTAAAAATCCTCCTGATGAAATCAAAGGTAAAATTGAAGAGCAGGAGAAGGTTATCGAAAAAATGAAAACTGAGATAAAGGGAATTGAGATTAAAGACATCCCTTTGTTGAGGAAATCTCCAAGAGGAATTGATGAGCTTTTTAATATTTACTCAAAATATCTTGCATAAGGAGAAAAAATGAACGGTGTAAGCGGGAATTTAATTTTTATAATTGTTGTTCTTGCCGGAATTTCGGTATTACAGTTTTATCAAGGGCGGCGGTTGAATGTTACTTTGATGAAGCACTATGTGCAAGGCTTTGAGGGCAAGCTTAAAATTCGTGACCAGCTCTATACCTGGATTGGAGGATACGTCGGCTTCAAGGCAGACTACGACATCAACGATAATTTCATTAAAAAAGTTGAAATGACCTTAACGCTATTACCTCGCCAGAGTCTTTTCTGGCTGCCCTTCTCTTATTCCGTGAAGAGGGGAGACAGGCTCTATATCGTACTTAGGCCAAAGTTTCAGATCCATTCTGATGCACATATTGTAAAAAAATTCTACTACCTTTTTGGGGCCTCTATTTCCGAGACAAAAGACCTCACGAAAGGTGAAGTTGGTTTTTCTGACGCAAAGGGCTTTTACACTCTTTATGAAGAGGAAAATGATATCCAAAAATTGAGAAAATTTGTTGAGGCATCAATGGACCCTAAGAGATTACGGCACATTGCAGTCGTAAAAGAAACCAATGTGCTTTTCTGCCTTATAAAACCTGATCCGTACAAAACCGCGGATGAAATAAAGAATCTTGTAGAAAACTTTCCTAAATACTTCTCGGAAAATATATAAAGGGGACCTGTTGCACTAGCTCAATAATTCGGTAACTTTTTCTAAAACCTATAAAAATAGTTCCCTTTCTATTATCTGCTCGGCAATCTGTACTGCGTTTAAGGCCGCTCCTTTTCGTAGGTTATCGGATACTACCCACATTACTAGACCGTTTTCGGTAGAGATATCTTCTCTGATTCTTCCTACAAAGACTTCATCCTTCCCTTCGGCAAATAAAGGCAGAGGGTATTCTAATTTTTCCGGATTATCAATTACTTTAATCCCGGGGAATGCACTCAATATTTCTTGAGCTCTCTGCACCGAAATTTTCTTTTTAGTTTCTATATGAACTACTTCCGAATGGGCTCGGTAGACGGGAACTCTCACCGTAGTGGCAACCACTCGTATCTTATCATCTCCCATTATTTTTCTAGTTTCATTTAACATCTTCATCTCTTCAGAGGTATAGCCATTTTCTTCAAAAGACCCAATATGGGGCAGAAGATTATAAGCAATTTGATAAGGATAGACTTTAATCTTAACTTCCTCTCCTTTGGCAATAGATTCACTTTGCATCTTTAATTCTTCCATAGCCTCTCTCCCGGTTCCAGAAACGCTCTGGTAAGTAACCACCACAACCCTTTCTATCCCTACCTCATCATAAATGGGTTTTAAAGCAACTACCATCTGGATAGTGGAACAATTGGGATTGGCAATGATTCCTTTATGCCATTTTAAATCATCGGGATTTACTTCCGGCACTACCAGAGGGACTTCGGAGTCCATACGGAAATACTTACAATTATCCACTACTATCGTCCCCTGTTGGACCGCCAGAGGAGCAAAATGTTCACTCACCTCATCACCTGCGGAAAAAAGGGCAATATCAACATCTTTAAAAGAATCTTCTTTTAATTCTTGAACCTCAATCTTTTCTCCCCTAAAATTATAAATTTTCCCAGCTGATCGGCCAGAAGCTAAAAGACTTAGCTTTTTAACTGGGAATTTTCTCTCTTCTAAAACCAGCCTCATCTCTTCACCAACCGCTCCAGTTGCCCCTACTATCGCCACATTAAATTTTTTCATTTTTCTTCACCCACTTTATCTAAATTAAATTCTTTATGAATTGCCCTAACCGCATCTTCTATACGATTAGAATTAATCAGGCAAGATATTCTTAGGCCAGAGGTGCTAATCATATCTATATTTATCCCTTCTTTAGCTAATGCCCCAAACATACTAGCAGCTATAGCCGGGTCACTAGTGATACCTGCTCCCACAATGGATACTTTTGCTACCTCAGGTTCTGATATTATTCCTTTAGCTCCAATTTTCTCTGCTACCTGTTTAGTAATTTGAATAGCTTTATCAAAATCATTTAAAGCCACAGTAAAGGCTATATCATTAATCTTGTTATGATGAGAACTTTGAATAATCATATCTACAATTATCTCCACTTCGGCCAAAGCTTTAAATAATTTATAAGCTATTCCGGGAACATCAGGAACTTCCTGAACCACAATTTTACCAACATTGGTTTCATGGGTTACCCCTCTTACCACAAATTTTTCTAACATTGTATCTGCCTCCTTTATAACCGTCCCTTCTCCCGGGGTAAAAGATGATTTTACTATAATCTTTACTTTATAATTTCTGGCTAAGTCTATAGCTCTATAGTGCATCACCTTAGCCCCTAAACTGGCCATCTCGGCCATTTCATCATAAGATATGTTGGCAATTCGACGTGCCGAAGGGATAATTCGCGGATCAGCAGTGTAAACCCCACTGACATCGGTATATATTTCACACCTACTTGCTCCCAGCTGGGCGGCTAAGGCAATAGCAGTAGTATCTGAACCTCCTCTTCCCAGGGTAGTGATGTCTCCGTTAGCATCAATTCCTTGAAAGCCGGCCACAATAACTATCTTACCTTCCTCTAAAGCTGATTTAATTTTCTCCTGGTTTATGGTAGTCACTTTAGCCTTGGTATGGACTGCATTAGTAATAATTCCTGCTTGCATCCCGGTAAAAGAGATGGCCTTCCATCCCAAGGCGTGAATAGCCATAGCCAATAAGGCAATAGATACCTGTTCACCAGTAGAAATTAACATATCTAATTCTCGTTCACTGGGAGACCTGGAAATTTTTTGAGCCATCTTGATTAATTCATCGGTAGCGTTCCCCATTGCTGAAACTACTATCACTATTTTATTTCCTTCTTTTGCTTTCTGTACTATCTTCTTAGCTACTTTCTTAATTTTATCAATATTGGCTACCGAGCTTCCCCCATATTTTTGCACTATAATATCATTCATCAGTAAAAATTCACTCCTTTATTAGTCGTTAGTGAATAGTGAATAGTCGTTATTATTAAAGGTAAGTTCTCGGTTAACAGTTTTCAGTTTATTATGTTTTATGTTATTGCCACGAATCTGATGTAGGGGTCGAATTTATCCGACCCGAGTTATTTGGTAATTTTATTAGCGGGTTCGATGAATCGAACCCCTACTTCTGGCTCCTGTCACCTGACTTCTTTTTTCTTCACTATATCCTATCTACTACCTACTATATACTATTTTGGTTCCTTCTAAATCTGTCTCCAACACTAAGATACGACAATCTATGCCTTCCTTAAAAAAAATGTTTTTCATTATATTACTTATTAATTCCTCTGAACCCCTTTTAGTTAACGAAACTACAGTAGGTCCTGAACCGCTTAGGGCTACCCCTGCTAAACCTGTTCTCTTTATTTGAGAAAACATCTCTTCGATTCCTGGTATAAAGGGAGCCCTAAAAGGCTGGTGTAGCTTATCCTCCATAGCCTCTGCTAATACTTCCCAATTTGAATTCTGTAACGCATTAACCAGAAGGGCAGACCGGCTTAAATTAAATACCGCATCGACAAGGGAGGTCTTAGATGGTAACACTCTTCTCATCTCTTCGGTGCTTAAAGAAAAATCCGGTATCGCTAACACAGCTCGTAAATCAGCCGGAGTATCTATCCTGGCCCACTTTATCTCCTCTTGCTCTGTTTTATAGGCTAAGGTAAGCCCTCCCATTAAAGCAGGGACAATATTATCCAGGTGTCCCTCTAAAGAAAGAGCTAATTCCAGCATCTCTTGAAAAGATAGTTCAATCTTACAGATTCTGGCTGCTCCCATTATTCCTCCTATTATTGCGGCTGCGCTACTACCCAACCCTCTGGTAACTGGAATTTGATTAAAAGTCTTTATCTTTAATCCTTTTTTAGATTTATCCTGACCTATCTTTTTTAAAACTAGTTCAGCTGATTTGCCGATTAAAGTATCCTTTTTGACCGAAAACTTTTCTGCCCCTTCTCCCTGGTATTCAATAACCAAACCTTTTTCTGTCTCTTCTATCTCCAGATTTAAATATAATTTTAAAGCCAAGCCCAGGCAATCAAAACCCGGTCCTAAGTTAGCGGTAGTCGCCGGAACTCTAATTTTTATCATAGATTCTCTCCTTTGAATTCGTTAGCTAGTTAATTGGTTAATTGGTTAGCTAGTTTAATACTAAATCCTCAACCAACCGGCTAACCTTGTAATTCTTTTCTTTTTACTCATTACATATTACTCATTACTTTATTCTATACGCGATATTTGATACTAATTTATCTTCTAGCTCCTGGATTCTGGCTTCTTCCTTCTTCACTATACACTAAACGCTGCGCGCTCTACACTAATTTAAATTTCCACCACTCTAATGGTACTGCATATTTTTTCTACGCATTCTAAGCGAGCAACTTCCTTTAAAGCCTCCTGTACACTACCTTCTTTGGCCTGATGGGTTAAAAAAACAATATCTACTACTTCTCCGGCCTCTCCCTTTTGTATAACCGAAAGAAAGCTGACTTTTTTCCTGGCGAAAACGCTGGCAATCTCTGCTAAGACCCCGGGCCTATCTTTTACTCTAATCCTTAAATAATAAGGAGAATAAGTTTGGCTGAAATCCCTGATCTTTTTCTTTTCAAAATAGTTATAGCGATTATTGTAATTATCATAATTTTTAATTATATCTACTATATCACTGACAATCATGCTTCCCGCAGGTAAAGCTCCGGCTCCCAGACCGGAAAATGTTAGGTCTCCAAACTCTCCTCCCCGAACTAAAATTCCATTGTAGGCACCGCCAATATTAGCCAAAGCATGCCTTTTAGGTATTAATGCCGGATGAACCCTTATATCTAAATCCGGACCTGTGTTTCGGGCCAAAGCCAAGAGTTTAATGGTATAGCCTAACTCTCGGGCATATCCGATATCCAGCTTAGAAATATTTCTTATCCCTTCGTAATAGATATTGTTCGGATCGATCTTCGCTCTGAAGGCAATGGCAGAAAGAATAAATATCTTGTTAAAGGCGTCAAACCCATCAATGTCTTTGCGTGGGTCGGCCTCGGCATACCCCTTCTCCTGAGACTCTTTTAAGGCCTCTTCATAATCTTTGCCCTCTTCGCTCATCTTGGTGAGAATATAATTGGTCGTACCGTTTAAAATTCCCATTATTTCTTTTAATTTGTAGGAAGTAAGGGAATTAGAAAGCGCCCCGATAATAGGAATTCCGCTGGCAACGCTTGCCTCAAAAAGAAAATTCACTTTATTTTCCCGGGCTAAATCTAAAATCTCATATCCCGCTTTGGCTATCACTTCTTTGTTGGCAGTAACCACGTGTTTTCCTGAGTTGAGAGCTTGCATAATCAGGCTTTTTGCCGGCTCAAAACCGCCTATGGTCTCTACTATGATATCAATTTCCGGGTCAGCAACTACCTCCTGGGCGGAGTTGGTAAAAATTTTATAAAGATTTTTGTCGAGAAGAATTTTATCCTTGTCTTTATCTGCTAATTTTTTTAATACTATTTTTTTTGGATATATCTTTTGCTCGATAAATTCTTTATTTTCCTGCAAAATCTTAATAGTGCCCTGACCTACCGTACCCAATCCTAATATGCCGATATTTATGATTTCTTTTTTCACAATTATCTACCACCCTTTCAATTATAAAAAAATCTTTCGCCTTATATGTTAAATATAAAGACGAAAGATTTTCGTGGTTCCACTTTATTTCCCTGAAAATAACATGTTTTCAGGGCTCTATTAATAGCTGTATGGGTCCTCTCCCGAAAGATTTACTCTTTTTACAAGATTCATCTTAGCCTCCGGGCTGGTCTTCGATTAAAAAATTTTAATCTACTCTTCCCATCATCGGCCTATTATTAAATTTTTATAATTTTAACACCCGAATTTAATATTGTCAAAATTTTTTTTGAGTCCGTCTGCGTCAATACTTTGGGGGTAGTTTTTTTAGTGAAAAAATATCCTCTGGTTTTAGGCAAACTTACTCCTAATATTGTTTAGGTTACAGTAATACATGGTTATCTACTTTCTTAAATATTTTTAATTTTTCATCGCATCGTCAAAAGCGGCTATATTCGAATTGAAGTTAATTTTTCTCACAAATTCTAAAGACTCTTTGGCTCCATGCACACGGTCCATTGCACTATCCTCCCATTCAACGGAAAGTGGGCCGGTATAGTTGTTGGCATTTAATTCGCGAATTATTTCTTCAAAGTTAACATTGCCATGGCCAAGTGAACGGAAATTCCAACCACGCCTTAGATCCCCGAATGCCAGGTGAGAACCAAGAATCCCTGATTTACCATCAAGGGTAACAGCGGCATCTTTCATATGAACATGATAAATACGCTCCGGAAAGTCTCTAATTAATATATGAGGAGTTACTCCCTGCCATATTAAATGACTCGGGTCAAAGTTTATACCCAATGTCGGCCTATAATCAAAAGCTTCTAGCAAACGCTTTGTAGTATAATAATCATAAGCTATTTCAGTCGGATGGATTTCTAAAGCAAACTTAATTTCATAATAATCAAATTCGTCAAAAATTGGTGTCCAGAGCTTTACAATTTCCTGATATGCTTCTTCAATCATCTTCTCCGGTGTTTGAGGAAAAGAATAGAAATATTTCCAAATTGGGGAACCCGTAAAACCTATTACAAGTGAACATCCCATATTTTTTGCAGCTCTTGGAGCATATTTCATCTCTTTAATGGCCCATTCTCTAATTTTTTCAGGATTACCTTTAACTTTATCGGGAACAAAATTATCCAACCTTTTATCATATAAATCCCCAACACACTGACCTGCGAGATGGTTACTTAAAGCCCAACATTTTAAATTATATTTTTCTAAAATTGCCTTTTTTTCTTCAACATAGGACATATCTTTTGCAGCTCTTTCAACGTCCATATGATCACCCCAGCAGGCAATTTCTAATCCATCATAACCAATCCCGCTCATTAATTTACTTACTTCTTCAAAAGATAAATCTGCCCATTGTCCAGTAAAAATTGTTATTGGTCTATTCATTATATAACCTCCCTAAAAACATTCATTTTTATTAAGAATTATATTTTAAAAATCTACCCATATCGAACCTTTTTTTGAACTTTTGACCGCTAAATTGATAAATTTAACACCGCTTATACCATCATAAACAGTGGGATAATCATAATCCTCTCTTTTAAAGTTATAATCTGATTTTTTAGATAACAATGCATCTGCAAAGTTTTTATAAATATTGGCAAATGCCTCATAATAACCCTCAGCATGCCCACCTGGAATTCGTACATTATTGGCTGCCAATGGATAAATTTCATCACGCCCTCTTGATAATTTCTCTTCTGGTTTATCAAGATAGACAACTTTTAAATAATTAGGATCTTCCTGGTGCCATTCAATACTACCCTTTGTAGCATAAATTCTTATCTTCAAATCGTTGCCATGACCAATTGCAATCTGTGAACACCAGTAAAAACCACTTGCATCGTTATCATATTTAATCATGATCCCAGCATTTGTATCCAAAGTTCTGTTTTCACCTATTATATCTAATTTAGCACAAAGGGATTTAATCTTTAAATCAGTAATATAAGATACGGTATTTTCAATATGGCTTCCAATATCTCCCACACAATTAGAAATCCCCGCCATTTTGGGGTTAGTTCTCCATGCTGCCTGAATATTGCCCTCGTTCTCTACAGTATTAGCAAGCCATTCCTGGGGATATTCAGCCATAACCATCTTGATCTCTCCTATATCCCCATGACGAATCATTTCACGAGCATGTTTAACCATTGGAAAACCACTATAAACATAAGTAACGCAAAAGAGAAGTTCTTTTTCTTTTGCCAAATAAGCTAGTTCTTCTGCTTCTTCAACTTTAAAACACAAAGGCTTATCACAGACAACGTTAATACCATTTTTCAAAAAGGTTTTCGCAATTTTATAGTGAGCATAATTTGGAGTGACTATTGAAACAAAATCAATTTTATCCTCTCTTGCTGCCTCTTTTTCAGCCATTTCTTCAAAGCTTCTATAAAGCCTTTCTGTATCTAAGCCTAACTTTTCCCCCGTAGATAAGGTATTATCAAAACTCCTAGAAAAAGAACCTGCAACCAACTTTGCTTTTCCATCAAAATTAACAGCTTTACGATGAACATCACCAATAAAAGAACCCGGTCCACCACCGACCATGCCATAACCTAAAACTTCATTTATCGCATCTACTTCTTTTCCTTCAATCACTTTTTTCACCTCCATCATTTGTTTAAAATAAGTTTTTATTAGTAGTATTGTGGTTTGCAGGGTGATAATAAAACCTAACGTTTCCCTCTTTGGAGTAAGACAGCTCCTATGATTAATAACCCCTTTACTGTGCCTTGTAAGTATGGGGAGACACCTAACATATTTAGCATGTTGTTTATAATACCAAGAAGTATAGCCCCAAAGACGGCCCCAGATATATACCCACTTCCTCCTGCCATAGACGTTCCCCCTATAACTACAGCAGAAATTGCATCTAACTCAAAGTTCAGTCCTGCATTGGAGGAACTTATAGAGTTTAATCTTGACGACAAGAGAAAAGAGGAGATGGCTACTGAAATTCCTACTATTATATACGAAATAACCCTCACTCTATCTACATTAATAGCAGCATACTGGGCTACCTTTTCATTTGACCCTATTGCACAGATATATCTTCCATACCTTGTATTATTTAATATAATATGAAATACAATCGCTAATCCAATAAATATCCAGATAGGAATCGGGATAAATAAGAACGAGCCCATTCCTATAGAGGGAAAGATTTCACTTTTCGAACGGAATTCTCCTGCACTAATGATGTATAAAGTTAAGGACCTAAATATAGCCATAGTCCCTAGTGTAACAATAAATGGAGCTATTCTACCCTTTGTAATTAATAGTCCATTTATTGTTCCTCCAATAATACCAAGGAGTAATCCAAAAAGAATAGATATAATTATTGCTCCTATCCCTCCACCGAAATGGTTTAACACGAGAATAATTATTCCGCCTACTAATGCAGTCATAGAACCTACAGATAGGTCAATCCCCCCACCTATAATAACAAAAGTCATGCCCAATGCAATAATACCAGTATAAGACACTTGTCTTAAGATGTTGAGGATATTTTGAAGCTGCAAGAAATATGGGCTAGCAATAGAAGATATAATAAAAAGTAATATTAAAATAAAAAGAGACCCATACCTCTCGTAATTAAGTTTTTTCATTTTTCCCTCCTACCCCTTTAACCCAGTAGCATAAAACATAATTTCTTCTTCATTGATCTTGTCTCCTTCTAAAACACCTGTAATTCTACCATTATGCATTACTATTACTCTATTAGACATACCTATGATCTCTTCTAGTTCTGATGAGATCAATATACAGGATAAACCAGATATTGCTAAATTATGGATGAATTTATATATGTCTCTTTTTGTACCGACATCGATTCCCTTAGTTAGCTCATCTAAGATAAGAATCTTTGGTTCTGGGTCTAGAATTTTAGCAAGTGATACTTTTTGTTGATTTCCACCGCTTAAAAATTCCAACTTTGTATATATGGAATGAGCTTTAATTTCAAACGTATCTCCATAGAAGTGTACTTTTTTTATTTCTCTTTTAACGTCTATTAGTCCTAAAGAATTGCAGTATTGAGGAAGGGATGTCAAAGTTATATTATTTTTTACATTAAAATTTCTTAAAATACCTATCCCTTGCCTATCTTCTGATAGATAACCTATCTTATGTCTTACTGCATCTTCTGGTGAATTTATCCTACATTCTCTCTCTTTTATGAAGATCTTACCCTGATTTATCTTTCTAATCCCAATGATTGCTTCGGCCAATTCTGTCCTCCCTGAACCTATCAGTCCTGCAAATCCCAGTATCTCTCCTCTTTTTAGGCCAAAGCTTATGTTGTGTAGCAATCCATCTACTATCAAGCCTTCCGCTCTTAGAACTGTCTCCTCTTTAGGAACTACTTTAGGAGGAAAGATAGTATTTAGCTCTCGTCCTACCATTCTTCGAGCCATTTCATTTTCATCTATCTCTGTGATCTTGTTAAGACTTATAAAATCTCCATCTCTTAGTATCATTACTCTATCACATATATCTTTAATTTCTTTTAATTTATGGGAAATATAGATTATAGTGACTCCTCTTTCCTTTAACCGCTTCATTAAACTAAAGAGGATGTTAATCTCATGAAAAGTCAATGATTCTGTAGGTTCATCCATTATCAGTACTTTTGGATTTTGAGAGATAGCTTTAGCAATCTCTACCATTCTCTTCTGAGCAATACTTAAATTAGAGATCTTTTCTTGTGGATCGATTTCTGTCTCTAGACTTTTAAATAAATCTTTTACTTCTTGAGTCATCTCTCTTTTGTTAAGTAAAAAGAATCTTCCGGTTAATTCATTTCCCAAAAGTATATTTTCATATACCTTTAGAGTATTTATTAGGTTTACCTCTTGCGGGATGGTAGCTATGCTTAAATTCTTAGCTATAATTGTGTCTCTAATTTTCACTGGTTTTTCTTCAAAAAATATTTTCCCTTTGGTAGGGGTAAATATTCCATTTAATACCTTTGTAAATGTTGATTTTCCTGCTCCATTTTCTCCTATGATTCCAAAAATTTCACCCTTTTTAATCTCTACGCTTATATTCTTAAGGACATAAACATCAGAGAATTCTTTAAAAATACCATCTGTTCTTATTATTGTACTTCCCATTTTCTAATCTTCCTATCGTTTATAATTATTTAAAGGCAGATGGGAGACGAACTCCCAACTGCCTTTAAACTGTCTAAGTTAAGAGATTAGTAGATGTTATCTGGTTCATAGTAATATTCGGCATTTTCTTTTATAATCATTTCTGTTGCCAAGATAATCTTTGATGGAATTTGTCTTTGATAGAAGCCAGTTAGAGATTCATGTTTTAATCCCATAACAGCAAGGCTTATGCCACTAGCAATCATAGATGGTGAATAAGTAGGTGTAGCCCGAACTAGTGGGTCGCCATCCATAATCATTTTAACTATATCCTTTGCGCCACCACCACCAAAAAAGATTTTTATATCTTTACGACCAGATTCTTTGTAAGCTTGAAGGGCTCCCTTTAAACAATCATCATCACCAGCCCATACTGCATCTATTTGCTTATACTTTTGAAGATAGTTTTCCATTATTTCTAGCCCTTTTTGGGTGGACCAATTTGCCGGCTGAGAATCGAGGATCTCTATATCTGGATAATTCTTCATCACTGCATTATATGCTTCTACCCTTTCAGTATTTATAACACAAGGAATTCCTTCGAGGATGACGATTTTGCCCTTTCCTTTTAGTTCCTTTGCTGTGTATTCGGCTGGTGCCCTCCCATATCCTGGGTTATCGCCAGCAATATATACATCTTCTACAGGTTTGAGTAATCCTCTATCTACAGATACTATGTATATCCCCTTTTTCTTTACTTCTTCAACCACTGGTGTAAGTGGAGCTGAATCATAAGCAAGAATTACTAGAGCATTTATCCCCTTTACCATCAAGTCTTCCACCTGACCTACCTGTTGAGATGCTGACTCTGCTGTCACTAGATAGAATTCTATATTCTTATCTTTTTCCTGCCAATCTGAGATAGCCTTCTTTGCCCACCATACAATACCACCTGTCCATCCGTGGTCAGCACTTGGGATTGCTACACCTATCTTTAGTGTTTCTGAGGCAGCAAAAATAGTAGCATTGAATAAAAATAGAGAAGACAGAAGCACTAAGGTTAAAACTAATGCAACTTTACGCGCCTGTTTCATTACTAATTCCTCCTTTTTTACTTTTTTCAAGAATCATATTATTCACTTCATCCTTTTTCAAAGAGATTTTTAAACGCAAGTCTTACGAATCTCTATTGAACTACATCCTTTCACTCTTACATAGAAAAGTCCGTATCTATAACACCTTCATAGGCATACCCCCTTTCTTAATTTCCCTCAAAGAAACACATTAAATCTAGAGAGTTTTCTACTTAACGTTCTTCTCGTCTTTTCTTATTGGTAAAGATATGACTTTATTTATCTTCTGTGTAATCTATAAGGCTTTACCTGCATAGCTTGTAATAATATGAGCACGGGGCTCTTTTAATTTATACTCTAGACAAATTTTACTTCGGGATTATATTCAGCACACTCCTGCAAGCCTTCTATAAGCCTCTTCCACATAGAATGACTTACATAAAAATCAAAATAAATAATCAAAATCCAATTGAATGATGTTCTTTCTGAACCAGTTCACACCAATTGCCCACATTCCATTCACCAAAAACTCCCAATCCTCCTAATTCGTCAGCGCCACAATAAACCGGCACATGAATGACTGATAGGCCAGGAAATTTAAATCCTTCATGTAGAGCACTTACCAATTCCTGCGGAGAACTACCACCATATATACCTTTGGCTCCCTTAATAGAATTTGCCCAGGCTGCATAATCAACAATCACGCTGTCATTTGTCTTAAATGTTTTTCCATATTGCGCAACTTGCAGACTTGATATTGCTGACATACAACGATTATCGAAAACAATAATCATTGCTCTAAGACCGTGTTGAGTTCCATCCAGCAGAATTTGAGGATTCATCATAAAGGAACCATCTCCAACAAATGCGATACCATAAACTCCTTTATCTGCAATCGCATTGGCCAATAACGCGCTTAGCGCAAATCCCATATATGAGGAACCAGTATCAGTATATGTCTGGCCGTATACTGAATCTTCAACTAACTGAAAGCCATTAGCTTGAACATCACCAGAATCAAAATACTTAACTGCCTTATTTTTATCTGCAAAGTCACATGCAACCTTTATTGCTGCAGGCTGAGTCAGGACTTTTTTACCCCAGACTGGATCAAATATGGTGGGGTTGTCAAAACGTTTTTGTTTAAAATTTCCCCAATCTTTTTTCTTTTCAATATTCTCATTTAACCAGGGAGAGAATAATTTTTTATCTCTATTTAAACCATCTCTTTCTAAATACCTGATTAATTCAATTAAATTACCTTTTACATCACCAATTAAGGGAATCGCATTATTGTAATGGGTAGCATCATACATATCAATGTTAAAATTTATTATCCGTTTAGCGTGTTTCCATGCAGTGCCGGAACAATCCCATTGGCACACTCCTCTCGCACCAATCACAATTACTAAATCTGCTTCGTTCATAGCATAATTGCCACAAAGAGTTCCTTTCGACCCACCAACTATCATATTCCTTTTATATTGGTAGGGTATAATGCCTGAAACATTAGGACCTGTGACAATCACAGCATCTATTAACTCAGCTAAATGTTGAATCTCTGGTCCGGCATTGATAGAACCCCCACCAATTTTAATAGTAATCCTATTGCTATTTTTTACTAAATTAACTGATTTTTCAAATTGCCTCTCTTGATTACAAACCACAGAATTAATTGGTTCCAGTTTTGGAAATTCCATTAGGTTGCAATTTTTAATAATCATGGGCTGTATATTCATTGGCATTAAAAAGTAAAACGGGGAGGCAAAGCCAGGGTTGTGCACAGTTGCATAACCCCATCTCAGTGCCGTAAAAATTGCTTCGGGTGTATGAAGAACATAAGATTTACCCATAACGGAAGTTAATTTTAAAAACAATTCCTGCTCATGCTTTGGTATCTGTTGCATATTTGGACCTTCATTATGAGTACTTTCGTCTCCATATATATGATAGACACCTAATCCATTATTTGCAGATGCAAGTGACCCTGCAAGAGCATGCATAGCACCCGGCCCAATTGATGTAATAACCACAGATACTTCACCATATTGCCACCTTAGCGCGGTGGCTATATGTGCAGCTTCTGTTTCATGTCTTACGTTAAACATTTTCACCAGCCCTGCATCCTCATATATGCGTAAAACTTCTCCAATAGCTGTGGTCCCATGCCCAAAAATACCTATATATTTCGTTACCTTTTGATTTAAAAGACCTAGCACAAGGGCTTCTGAAAGAGAAATGTCCTCAAATTGTTTCAAATCACCTGATTCTACTGCAGTTTCTAAACTTCCTCTATTCTTTATTGCCTTTGCTCTCAACAATCGTTCTGAAATAGTTTTACTCATTCCAAACATTAAAATTCACTCCTGACTAATAACTTATTCATTTAGTAATTTCTTTAGCGTAATTACTCCTCTTCTGAATCCTTCAAAACAGGTTGCCTGGATAAAGTTCAAAATATAGTTTTATTCCAAGTTTTTTTGCATAAATAGCAATCTCTTTCCAAAAAGCAATTACAATCTTCTCCCATTGCCATTTAAGTATCCCACTGTTTACGTTTGACCAGGGACATACAATCCAAATAATAAAAATACGGTAAACCCAAGCCTTATAATTGATAGACCCCCTCTTGCAAATCGCAAATAATTGCATCAACTACTTTTTTGTTTACCTCTGAGCACCTAAATGGATTAGGGTTTTGCCAACAGTCTATTTGAATCCACCCTGTATAATTAGTATCTTTTAATGCCCCTAGTATCTCCATAATATTTATATCTCCTTCGCCGATAATAAGATGTTTTGAGGACGTTCCAAGTGTTTTTGATGAATTCCACCTTGTTCCATCATTATCAGCAAGATGTATATGTCCTATCTTCCCCTTAAATTCTTTTATTTTTCTTATATAACCTCCATTGCTCAGAAGATTAATGTGGGCAGTATCAAAAAGTATTTTAAAATTTGGGTTATTGATATCATTAACCACTGTTTTAGCAATAGTTAAATTAGAAAAGCATTCTACAGGTTCCGTCTCTTCAACAATATTCAGATTCTCCAGGTTTATATTTTCTTCTTGAAGAAGATTAAAGGTTTTCCTCAAAGTATCTAATATTCTCTGCGCAACTACCCAATCATTAATATCAGCCTGTTTTTCATCAGGCCAAATTGCAAGGTAATCCGCACCTAATTCTTTGGCAAAGATTACATTATCAACAATTGATTTCGCGCATAACATTCTTTTCCCCTCATCGGCATTTGCCCCCCAACGTAGAATTTTAGCCTGAACCCCTGCAATTTTTAAATTTCTAGAAAAATATTTTTTCTTAAACTTATTTATTTCATTAATATCTCTTAAATTTGATGGATACGGATCAATTGATAAATCTACAATCTCTACCCCATCATATTTCATTTCGACTGCATGGTCCAATATCAATTCGATAGGATCATGGAACTCGTATATCCCCAAATCATTTTTACCAGCTGACCAGCCATTAATTCCCAAACATATTTTCCACATATTCAAATCTCCCTTTCCTTAATTAAATATATTGTGTAATTAAAACGAATATTGCTTGTGGAGAAAAATCACTAAATTAAATCTTTCCCTACATACTTACGTTTATATCCCAACGGGTTTTTTCCCTTTGCATAATCCATTAATGTTTCTTTTCTATTTATCTACTAAATTTAATTTTGTCCGAATAATATTTCTTTACTAACCCCTTGCTTTCAAATTTATCAAAAGCCTCAAATCCAAAAGAAAAAAGCCCTTGTAACTAATGTCATCTAGTGTTTTAAAGGAATCCTTCCCGTTTATCGCCTCCTCTCCTACTATAGGAAATATAAAATCTTCTCTTCGAATTCCAGGTTTACCGGTGACATCTTTTAAATGTATCTACCTACTCTTCTCCTTCCTTCAGTAACAATTATTTCCATCTTTATCTCCTCTGGATATATAGTTGTAAAATTTCTCTATAGTTAAAATATTTTTGTAATTATCTACTTTTCACGTCTTTTTAATAAAATATCTCGAAGTATATCGTTTTCAATGTTTTCTACCTGCAATAAATCCCAAACTCCAGGAAATTTTAGGACATTTTTAACAATATTGCTATCTATTTTCTCAACTAAAATCTCAAAAGGAAGATGGACTTTTCGTGATATATCAGCTAAAATTTGCCTACTTTGCTGCTGTGATTTTTTTCTATGTTGAGGATATCCAGATCCAGAGTCTACACTAAATAACTTTTCAAAAATAAATTTTAAATTTACATCCCCTGCCCACCCATATCCTTGGTTCAGTGCAAGCGAAATACAATTCCCTCCATTTATTTGAGTAAAAAGCCAAGCATCGACTGGACTTGATATATGGCCACAAAAAACTCCTGGATACTGCATTACAGAGTTTAAAAAGCCCTGCCCAGTTCCACATCCTCCTATAACAAAATCAACTTTTTTTGTATTTAAAAGAAGAGCTCCAAGAAAACCTGTATCAATATAGGTAAGCTCTGGATATTCGCCAGTTTTTTTCATCCCTACATTGAAAATTTTATGATCAAATAGATCTAAAGCAGCTATAATATCTTTATTTTTATCAGCGGCACTAGTTTCATTAATTACTGCTATTTTCATTTCCTCTCATCCCCCTCTTATGTAAGTTATAATTAAGCTAATTGATCAACCTTTGGTTTAAAGACTTTTTCATCTTTATTCTATTTTTTTCAGTAATTTCTTAAATTTTCCCCTTTTTCGTATCATAGTTCGATGAGCCGCTTTAATTATATCCTCTATCACCATTCCATAATGATCTAATAGTGCTTCTGGATCTAGAGTTGTCTCAACAAAACTATGTTCGTTTAATATTCTATCTGCCTCTTTAACGTCTCAAAATAAAATTCAAGCAATCTAAATTTCATGTAACATTCTAATTTACTATTTACTTATTATAGATTTTTTCCAGATATGGTTTACGTTTATCTCTTTCTTTAGCTATCCTCTCAAAGGCCCAGGCGATATCTGCTATCTTAGGGGCATAGATACTTCAGCGGCGTCTAAATAAAATCTTTGGGTTTTTCCTTTCGTTTCTATAATCATTTTTAAAATTTCCGAATAACTTGCATCTGCAGATATCTCCTTGTTAAACAAATAATTATCTGTATCTAATCTTTCAAAGGGGAAACAACCCTCTATAGTGTCGATAATCACTTCCTGATAAATCCTTTGGACTAAAACTATATTTTTTATTTTCTTTAATGAAAGCTAAAAAGGTTTCTTTAGCTTAAGTATACTTTTGTATTAAATTTTCATAATTTTTATAGAATATTTTTTAATAATTCTTTGGAAAAACTTATTATAATTGTCTTTTATTTCGTAAAAGGAATTTGCTCTTCCGTAAAATATCTTTCGGTAATTATTTTATCTTCGGTAAAGAAGTTAACTATAGCTTTGCCTTGGGCCTTAATATCAGCATACTGGGATTCCTTCATACCACCAAATGGTAGATAGGAAACAGGAGCAGGAATACCAATATTTATCCCGATCATACCTGCCTCTACTTCCAGTTTAAACTTTCTTGCATAGTAGCCATTCTGGGTATATATGGAGGCACCATTACCATATTTATGATCATTGATAATCTTAATGGCATCATCTAAAGTATCTGCTTTCATTATCACTACAACTGGCCCAAATATTTCAGTATCATGTATCTTCATTCCAGGTTTCACATCGGTGAATACCGTAGGTCCAATAAAGTATCCATCTTCACAGCCAGGTACTATTATATCCCTTCCATCCAAGGCCAGATTTGCCCCTTCTTTGATGCCTTCTTCAATCATGGATAGAATAAAGTCCTTGGCTTTTTTAGAGATGACCGGTCCCATAACTAAAGACTGGTCTGCTACTTTCGGATCCAGCGGATCTGCTACTACTATATTTTTTGAGTCTTCTATAAATCGAGCACATAGGGTTTCATACACATCTCCTACTCCGATAATGACAGAAGAAGCCATACATCTCTGTCCGGCACAGCCATAGCAAGAAGTGGTAGCATTTCTTATCACCTGGTCTAATTTGGCATCTGGCATAACTACCAGATGATTTTTAGCACTTCCCATGGCCTGAAATCTTTTATTTGTCTCAGCACACTTTTTCGCAATAATCTTACATGTATTGGTAGAACCTACTATGGATATACCCTTTACCCTGGGACTATCCATAAAAGCCTCTGCTACAGTTTTATCTCCATTTACAAGATTAAATACTCCTGGAGGAAAGCCAACCTGGTCTATATATTCTGTAATTATCTGCATGGTCATGGGGACCTGTTTTGATACTTTAATTATAAAAGTGTTTCCAGTGGCCAGAGCATAAGGCAGAAACCAAAACGGAACCATAGCTGGAAAATTAAAGGGTGCAATCATAGCAAATACTCCTATGGGCAGCCTTAATACTTCTCCGTCTATATCAAAAGAAGTGCCGATTATTTTATCTCCCTGCTGAAGCATAGGCATGCCCGCTGCAACTTCTATATTTTCATAGACACGTTTAAACTCTGCTATTGCATCAGATATGGATTTCCCCATCTCAGAAACCAGGACTCTTGAAAGCATTTCTTCATTGGCTCTAAGTAGCTCGTTTAATTTGAATAGAGGCCTTACTCGCCTGGCTACCGGGGTAGCGCTCCATCCGGGATATGCATTGGCTGCTGCTTCAATGGCACGGTTTGTTTCTTTGGTTGTTGAAAGTGGAACTTTGGCTATTATTTCTCTGGTAGCCGGATTTTCTACATCCAGATACCCGTTATTTTTTGGCTCTATCCATTCTCCATCAATATAATTTTTTAATACCTTCACTTCTTTTATTGGCTCTTCTAAAATCAACATTATTTATCTTAACCCCCTCAATTTATTTTATTATTTTTATATTTATTCTAAAAACTTTAATCATAAGTCCCAAATTGTCCGATTATTTTTCCTAATATCTATTAGATAAGCAATTTTTATGCCAATTAAATTTTCTGGATATAATTTCTTTGAAAACTTAAGAAATATCAATAAATTCACAATAGATGGCACTCACTTATATTTTGCAATCTATAGCTTATTAATTATTATTGTTGTATTATGCTACAGTATATTGCAACATTCTAATTCAAAAAACTCTCTGCCTAGAACGAGTAAAATATAATAATAAATTATCTCAATTTTTTACTTAAACTAAAAATTATAAAGTTTATTTGTTTTTTTTCTTAATTATTTCTTTAACTTCTTTTACAATATTCTCGCAAGTTAAACCATATTTTGTAAATAAGTCATCCAGAGACCCTGATTCGCCAAATTTATCTTCTATGCCTATCCTTTTTATTAATGCGGGCTCGCTTTCGCTTAAGACTTCTGCGACCGCACCGCCAAGGCCCCCAATGATGCTATGGTTTTCAACTGTAACTATGTGTCCGGTTTCTATAGAAGCCTTCAATAAGATATCTTTATCTATTGGTTTGATAGTATGAAGATGGATTAATCGAACATTTATTCCTCCCTCGGCTAAAATATTTGCTGCCACCAACGCTTCCGGAGTCATTATCCCTGTAGAAACAATAGTAATATCTTTCCCATCTCTTAGAATTACTCCCTTATTCCATTCAAATTTATAATTCTCATCAAAAATAACGGGAGTCTCGCAACGGATACAACGCAGATATACAGGTCCATTATATTCAACACATGCCCTAACTGCCTGTTTCATTTCCACAGCATCTGCAGGAACAATAACTGTCATATTGGGTATAGCTCTCATAATGGCAATATCTTCAAAGGCTTGATGAGTAGCGCCTGCTTTACCTGTAGGAATCCCTCCATAAGAACCTACAATCTTCACGTTAAGTTTTGGATAGGCTATAGAAATACTAACTTGATCACAGGCTCTTTTAGTGGCAAAAACTGCAAAAGTCACAGCAAAGGGTATAATCTTTTTGGTAGTAGCCATACCTGCTGCTACTCCCATCATATTTTGTTCGGCAATTCCCATTTCAAAAAACCTATCAGGGAAGGCTTCTTTAAAAATAGATGTTTTTGTTGAGCTTGCTACATCAGCATCCAAAACCACTATATCATTCCTCTCTTTTGCTATTTCTACTAACGCTTCGCCAAAAGCAGTTCTGGTAGCTATTAATTTATTCTTCATAATTAAAATCCTTTTTCGTTAGAGTACCCCAATTCTTTTAATGCTTGTTTTGCTTGTTCTTCTGTGGGAGCCAATGAGTGCCATTCAACTTTATTTTCCATAAAAGATACACCCTTACCTTTAATCGTATGGGCAACCACTATAGTAGGTTTTCCCTCAAATTTAACCGCATCTTCTAATGCTTGTACTATCTCATTTATTCTATGGCCATTTATTTCTATCGTATTCCAACCGAATATATGCCATTTCTCGATTACTGGTTCAATATTCATAATTGTATTCGTCTCGCCATAAAGTTGTAATTTATTATAATCTAATATAGCAATAAGATTATCTGTATTATAATTAGCGGCTACCATTGCCGCTTCCCATACTTGTCCTTCCTGAGTTTCCCCATCTCCTAAAATAACAAAAGTCCGGTAGGTTTTTTTTAAATATCTGGCAGCTAAAGCCATCCCTAATGCCACAGAAATTCCCTGTCCTAAAGAACCTGAGGACATATCCACTCCAGGCGTCTTGTTCATATCAGGATGCCCTTGAAGTCTGCTATTTATATGATCAAAAGTTAATAATTCTTCTTTAGGGAAATACCCTCTCTCAGTCAAAGCAGCATACCAGGCAGCCGAAGCATGACCTTTAGAAAGAACAACACGATCTCTATCTTCCCATTCAGGATTTTCAGGGTCAATTTTTAAAATATGAAAATATAAAACAGCCATGATATCAGCTATTGATAAAGCTCCCCCTATATGCCCTCCCTCTGCATTAGATATCATCTCAACAATATATCTTCTAATAATATTTGCTTTTTTTTCTAAATTTTTAATTAGTCTTTCTTGAAATACCACTAAAATCCCCCTTTTTTTATATACGATAGGAATTTTTAAAACTCCTTTCACTTATATAATATAAGCAAATTACGTGCCAATTAAATTGTAATATAAATAAATTGTGTAAAACCCTTATGTTTCAACAATTAAATTGGGATATACAAATAACTGTAACCATTAATTTAATCGTTATTTGCTGCATTATGCTACAGTATTTTGCGATGCTTTAGATCTTTAAGTAATACTACTTAATTTAGTAAATAAGAAAATGGATTAATTGGGGGGTTTCATGGAAATTTTAAAAAACGTTTTAAAACTTTTTAGAAAAGACTAAAAATCGTAGGAGGAAGTTTAAAATTGTGAATGTCTATTCGAAATTTATTTGGAAATTTTATATTTTTCAATTTTTCTATATAAGGTGCTTCTGTCAATCCCTAATACTCGAGAGGCTTTAGTGATATTACCCTTAACCTCTTTCAAAACTTTGAAAATTACTTCTTTTTCAATATCTATTAAAGAATTAGCTTCTCTATCCTCTTTAATGTCTAGATTATTAGATTTAAAAGGCTTAATATTTTCGGGTATTACCTCAATAGTGATTTTATTATTTTTACTTAAAATTATTGCACTTTCAAGCGCATTTTCCAATTCTCTTATATTGCCTGGCCAATTATACTCACACAAAACTTCTAAAATTTTTTTATCAATTTCAATATTATTTTTGTTTATTCTTCTCCCAATTTTATTACAAATATATTTTACCAAAATTGGAATATCATCTTTTCGTTCTCGTAATGGAGGTATATCTACAGTAATTGTATTTATGCGGTAAAGAAGATCCTCTCTAAAATTACCTTTCTTCACAGCTAATAATAAATCTTGGTTAGTTGAAGAAATAATCCTTACGTCAATAGGAATAATTTTATTGCCCCCTATCTTCATTAATTGATTTGATTCTAATACCCTCAATAGCTTTGGTTGAGACTCCAGAGGCATACTTTCTATTTCATCAAGAAAAAGAGTCCCGCCCTCTGCTAATTCAAGTTTGCCTGGTCTTCCACCCCTCTTTGCACCAGTAAATGCTCCCTCCTCATATCCGAACAACTCGCTTTCGACTAAATCTCTAGGGATTGCAGCACAATTAATAGCAATAAAAGGGTTATCCCGTCTATTACTATTATTATGGATAGCTTGGGCAAAAATTTCTTTTCCCGTTCCGCTTTCGCCTTGTATTAATATCTTACAAGAACTAACTGAAGCAGTTTTTGCTAAATTTACTGCACTTTTTAGCTTCTTATTATTTCCTATAATATCTGAAAAGTTAAATCGGGCCTTAGCCCCTATAATACCACCAACTAATCTGTGTACCTTTCTCATTTCTTTAAATAAAGCCATTATCCCTTGAGATTTGCCCTCATAATCTTCAACTAATTTTTCCGTAAGAAGATATTGAAAGCTTTCTTTGCTGCCAAAAGGTGTAATAGTAATTTCTTTCTCTAAATATCCTTTCCTATTATTCAGAATATCAAATAAAGAAAAATTTGTTTTAATTAATTTATTTATCGGTTCCCCAATTGCATCAGGTGGTTCTTTGCCTAAAATTCCCCCGGCAATAGAATTTAAATGAGTTATTTTCCCTTCTTTGTCTAATATAACTAATCCATCATTTATAGATTCAATTATTGTTTTTAAAAATCTATTCGTAGTGCTTAATTCATATACTTTTTTTTCTGTTACAAGTGCACTTTCAATGGCATTAGAAATACCTACAACCATACCTAACGTATGTTTATGCAATAAACGATAATTACCTGACATATTTACTGCTCCAATTATGTTACCTGAAGGATCATGAATAGGAGCAGTAGAACAAGTCCAATTATGATGGTAAATATTATAATGTTCTGGACCAAGAATTTGTATGGGTTTCCCGGTAGAGAGAGCAATTCCAATGCCGTTAGTTCCTGCTATTAACTCAGATCTATTTGCACCTATTACTGAACCAAGCTTTTTAGATTCTTCTAATATTTCCATATCACTAATTATCTTTAAAAAATAACCATCCTTGTCCACTAAATCCACTCTAAACCCTGAACCTCTTATCATTTCTCCTATCATCTTTAATATGGGCCATGATATCTCGATTAAATGTCTATTCCGTTCTAATAAAACCTCTATTTCTTTATCACTAAGTGTTGTAGAAGGCCTTTTTGAATATGGATCCACATCTGCTGCCTTACACCTTTTCCATGAATCGGCAATTATAGGACGAACTATTAAGGTATTAATTTCATCATTTTCTATGAATTTCTTCCAAGCCTTTTTAATTTTATTCATTTTTTCTAAAAAAGATTCTGAAGAAGGCAATAAAATCATCTCACTAACAAATTTTTTATAAAGATTTTTATTTTCATTATTATTTAATAAGGAATATCCGCTTGGTTTTTAAAATATGCCGGTATATAATAAGAACTTAGCGCACCTTCGGTGCGGACTTTTAATCACTGGTGTATTTCATTTGTTTGTTGCATTTAGGACAAGTAAATGTTGGATATACATCTTTTTTACAACCCTGTGAGTAAAAATATGCATCAACAACAACATCTTCTATCTTGGTTTCATAGTTACATGAAATACATTTATAATTGTACCACTGACTCGGTAGACCAAACGGCTGATCCAACTGGTCCTCTCTCTCCATCTCTTCCCCCTATCTCTGGCTCATCCACAAAAAAACTATCAAAATTATCGACTATCCAGCCATATTTTGGATGCCATATCCCCTCAAATTCCATCTCATCCCCACATTTTGGGCATAACAAAGGGTCAATCCCAAAACTCTTTTTGATACGATTCCTATATGAACTACCCATTACTTGGTAGGTACCAGCAACTGGCTCATAGGTAAATTCTAATAAATCCTTTAACTCCTTCCTTATCCTGGAGGCTCGACAGGTAACATGAAGACCATAGTATCTGATCCTCTGAAATCCCTTGGGAAGTATATGCTGAACCATCCTGCCAATAAAGGTCAAAGCATCTACTTCTTCCTCTATTCTTCTCCCGGTGGTATGGTCATTATACCAGTATCTCGCTTTCTTGCCATCGTACTTTATAATCCTCCTAAGAGAAATAGGTGGACTGACCACATATTTAGCCAGGTATCGAGCAAGCCCCTTTCCTCCTTTGGGGATATCTCCCTTCTCTAGATAAGCTACAAGCCCATGGGGATACTCTCTCCAGCATTTATCAATCTCTTCTTTTATCTTGGGCACCTTTACATTCTCTCTTAACATCTTAAGGAGATGGTATTGCCACTTGAGGTGAAGAAGATTAAAGTCAATAAATCCAAATTCTTTAAAGCGGCCATCTCTCCTCATACCACCATTGGTGCAAAGGATATGGAGATGAGGGTTAAAGTTTCCACTTCGGCCTGCTGTTTGAAGTACAACAACACTGCCAACATCCACTTGCTCTTTAAGCCAATAACTGACCACATCCTGGAAGAAGGCATGCCCACTCTTCATAAGTTTGCTCAAAAGCTGGGGATTATGATAGAACCATTTCCTGAATTGTTCTGGAACCGTAAGCACGACATGGCGATACCTCATCCCGGTAAAAAGAGCTCCACTTATATAATCTACCCACTCATCTGTGTATATCTTAGCACAGGAGAGACAGAAACTGCTCTTGCAACTGAAGGGAATCTTCTTCACCTCACCGCAATGAAGGTACCGGTAAGATATAAATCCATTCTCCGGATCTCCACACCCCAGCATCTTCTTGATCGTCTTATCATAATACTCTGTCTTGTATCTCGGATTCATCTGCTGAAACTCAGACCAGTGGTCTATGAATATCTGCTTAAATACATTCTTGTTGTAATTTGGGATCATGCCAACAAGATACACAATTCAGCCCTTAAATACAACTATTTTATCTACAATAGAGACTTAGAGAAAAAGGAAATTCCTATACAATCAAGTTAAGATTTTATAGTCTTGTTGTAATTTTACAATATTGCTAATAAAAACACAAAATTCGAATGTGCCTCGTTGGTGTTAACCCTTTAGGAGTAGTTTTTATTCTGACAGGACCACTCTTTCGCTGGATATCAGGGCAACACTGGCTACCTTATCTTCTGGAGCAAGTTTCATGGCCCTAACCCCTTGTGAATATCTTCCGGTTTTACGGATTTCTTTAACCGGAACCCGAATTACTTTTCCTTGCTGGCTGATTAAGACTATTTCGTCTTCCTCTTTTACTACTTTAACTGCTACGATCAAACCCCTTTCTTTGGTTAGTTTGATAGACCTTACTCCCTTGCCACCTCTCTTCTTTAATTCCCTAAATTCCTTGATGGGGGTTCTTTTGGCAAATCCACCTTCGGTAACTAATAACAAATCTTCGTTTGTTTCCAGATCAACTAAACTTATATTCAGAAGGCAATCATTTTCGTTAATAGTAATCCCTTTTAACCCGTAAGTGAATCTGCTTAAAGGCCTTATTTGGTTCACTGAAAAACAGGTAGAATTTCCTCTTTCGGTAGTTAAAATAATCTTTTTCCCCTCTCCGGCAAGCCTTACTCCAATCAGTTCATCCTCGGGGAAAAGACGTAAAGCAATAATTCCTACATTTCTTAGGTTAGAAAAATAGGAAAGGGGGACCTTTTTTATCTTCCCCTTTTTAGTGGCCATAAACAGGCACTTTTTGCTTTTTTCTTTTGATTCTTCGGCCAATTCATAGCTCTCTATAGGAATAAGGGTAGTAATATGTTCATCTTTCTCTATGCCCAATAAATTAACTATGGCTACCCCTCGGGAGGTTCTGCCTCCCTCAGGAATCTGATAAGCTCTTCTTCTATAAACTATACCTTTGCTAGTGAAAAATAAAATATCGTGAAGGTTGGTGGTAACAAAGACCTGTTCTACTAAATCTTCGGCCTTGGTGCCCATTCCGATTACTCCTTTGCCGCCCCTCCCCTGCATTCTATAGGTACTCAAAGGAAGGCGCTTTAAATATCCGTCCTGGGTGCAGGTTATTACAATATCTTCCTCAGAAATATAATCTTCGATATCAGGTTCTTCTTCATCTTTAATTATCTTGGTCCTTCTTTCATCACCATATTTTTCTTTTAAGTCTAATAACTCCTCTTTTATTAATATCATAAGTTTATTTTTATTTTGTAATATATCTTCTAAATAGGCAATACGTTTTATTAACTCTAGATATTCCTCTAAAATCTTTTCGGTTTCCAGAGAAGTAAGTCGCTGTAGTCTCATATCTAAAATTGACTGAGCTTGAATATCGCTTAATCCAAATCTATTTTTAAGTGCACTATGAGCTAAGCTAACATTTTTGGATTTTTTAATAATTTGCACCACTTCATCAATATTAGATAAAGCAATTTTTAAGCCTTCCAAGATGTGGGCTCTCTCTTTGGCTTTTTTTAATTCATATTTAGTCCTTTTTTCTACTACCTCTTTACGGTATTCTAAAAAACATTGGAGCATCTCTTTTAGGTTTAAAAGCCGGGGCCGACCATGGTCTATGGCTAAGTTATTTATCCCAAAAGAGATTCTCATTTTAGTATGTTTATATAAATTATTTAAAACTATATCAATGTTGCAACCTCTTTTTAGCTCTATAACTACCCGCATTCCATTTCTATCTGATTCATCCCTTAAGTCAGTAATATCAGCAATCTTTTTCTCCTGAACTAGACTGGCAATATCTTCTACTAACAAGGCTTTGTTTACTTGATAAGGAAGTTCTTTTATAATTATGCGAGGGTTTTTCTTTTCTTTTTTATCATCATCTACCCCTTCAGTAAATACTACCGCTTGTAATTTTATACTCCCCCTCCCGGTTTCAAAGGCTTTTCTTATCCCTTCGTGACCGCAAATTATTCCTCCGGTAGGGAAATCTGGTCCTTTAATTACAGTCATTAATTTATCTAAAGAAACATCAGGGTCTTCAATCATTAAAACTGCACCATCAATTACTTCGCTCAGGTTATGAGGAGGAATATTGGTGGCCATTCCTACTGCAATTCCAGAAGAACCATTAATTAAAAGATGAGGAATTTTGGCGGGTAATATCTCCGGTTCTTCTAGAGAATTATCAAAATTAGGGACAAAAATAACTGTTTCTTTATCTATATCAGCCAGCAATTCCTCAGCGATCTTGGACATTCTAACTTCAGTATTGTGATTAATAAATCCATTGGCCACAAATGAGTGACATTTGCTACTTACTCTGATTGAAAAAACATTTTCCTCTTCTAATTTCTCAACCTTCTTTATCTTATTAAAGAATATATTATGTTCTAATAGCCATTCGATTAAATTTTTATCCGTTTCCTGAAGATATCCTATTAATTCATCTTTATACCTTCTCAGATTATTGTAACGGTCAAAATTGTGCTTCTTTATAAACTCTTTTTTATAATTTTGTCTCAGATATGTACTCAAGAAGGGGATGTAGTCGGTTTTGCTCATCCTTTTCCCATTGATACTATCAATCTCTAAAAGGCGTGCCTGTTTTTTTGAAGAAAAAAAACCAATTTCCTCCTTAAACCTCTTAATATTTTCAACTCCTGATATCAACAGCTTGTAACAATTAGATCTTTTATCTCGATAAGGAAAAGTAGTAACTATTCCAAAGTTTAGAAGTAAAATTTTTAACTGTTTTATTAATTTTTGACTTTTAGAATTATAAACAAGCTCTATAACCTTTCCCTTATGTCTTTTATCTTTATGTACTACAATTGAACCATCACCCTCAAAAAGTCCCTTTAAATATTCCCGAATTGTGTCTTTTCTGGACAATAACACACTAAAAGGAATAGTTTTGTTCTCAGAAGTAGTACCTTCTAAACCAATATTCTTCAAAAACTCAACCACTTGTTGCTGATAGATACTTAATTCTCGGCAATCACCCTTTATCTCTCTTTCGTAAAGCTTGATACCTTTAAACTGTTTCTTAATAATCTTTTTTATTTTGTTATAAAAATCAAAATCTTTATTATTAAATAATATTTGTTTCTGGTGAAATGACCCGTCTGAAACTATGGCTCCCAATAAAAAGGCGAGACTTCTATTCATTTTATAAGGAAGTCCAACATCCTTATAACTTTTATTTTTGGGGAAGTACTTGGTTAAATCCAAATCTTTTGAGCTGAATAGGGCTGCTCCTCGACTTAATAAAACATAATCATTCTTGTCTATATCTTCTAATAACTTCCAAGTGAAATCAGGTATGCCAAATCTATTGACCTCCCAACAGAGAATAGGGTGGTTATAGGTACCCCTTAATTCATATCCCTGTTCAGTGGTAATTTTTATGGTCTTATGCTGGCCTGAGTTGAAAAATTTAACTGCCTTCTTTTTTTTGCCTTCATAATTCAAGATTTTTAAGTCTATGTCACATTCCTTCTCATTAGAAATCTCTCTAATCGGAATAATGCCTTTGTCGCTTAAAAGTAAAGTATCACCAGTTACACAATATCTCATCGCGGCAGCAGAATCACCATCGACCGAGCCAAAATTTCCCTGTCCATCTATTAAAGGATAACGATAAGAAAAATCTTGGGCCATCCTCACAATAGTATCATATACTGCCACATCACCGTGAGGGTGATATTTGCCAAGTATTTCCCCTACAATTCGAGCAGATTTTTTGTAAGCCTTATCGGAAGTATTACCCAATTTTCCCATGGCATACAATACCCGGCGATGGACTGGCTTTAATCCATCCCTAACATCGGGTAAGGCTCGACCCACTATTACGCTCATCGCATAGCTGAGATAAGCCTCTTTTACTTCCTCTCCTATATCGACTAGCAAATCTTTTCCCTTAACGACTGATCCTTCTTTCTCATTTTTCTGGTTTAAATTCTCTACATCTTCTTCTTTCATAATTTAACCATTCTCCAATTCATCAATTGACCAATTGCCCGATTGACCTATTTACCGATTCTCCGATTCTCCGATTCTCCGATTCTCCGATTTGCCAATTCTCCAATTGACCAATTTACTGATTAATTTAGTCTTTAGCATTAAATGCAAGTTATCAGTTCGCGGTTTTCAATTTTCATACTTTAATTCATCAGTTGTCGGTTTATTATCTTTTCACTATTCACTAACGACTAATTAAATATCCAGCTCTTTCACTTCTAAGCTGTGCGTATAGATAAACTCTTTTCGAGGCTCGACTTTATTTCCCATTAGTACCGTAAACATCTCTTCTGCTTCTATAACATCTTTTAATTCTATTCTCTTTAAAATCCTATTCTCTGGATTCATAGTAGTCTCCCAGAGTTGTACTGGGTTCATCTCTCCCAGACCTTTATATCTCTGAATTTTAGGATTACTTTCCATTTCCTTTAATTTAGCGTTTAGTTCTTGCTCATTAAAAAAGTAATAACTATTCTTATTGTGTTCCACTTTGTAAAGAGGAGGTTGAGCAACATAAATATTCCCTCTTTCAATTAAAGGCTTCATATATCTAAAAAAGAAAGTTAAAAGTAAAGTTTTTATATGAGCACCATCAACATCTGCATCAGTCATGATGATAACTTTATAATATCTCAGTTTTTCTATATCCAGGTCCTCCCCAATATTTACTCCTAAGGCAGTAATAATGTTTCGTATTTCATTATTGTCTAATATTTTATGCAAACGTGACTTCTCCACATTTAAAATCTTGCCCCTTAAAGGCATAATGGCTTGGAATTTCCTATCTCTCCCCTTTTTTGCTGACCCTCCGGCAGAATCACCCTCCACTATGAAAATCTCTCGGTAATGAGGATCTTTTTCGGAACAATCGGCTAATTTACCAGGAAGGGTGCCGCTTAGGCTTAAGCCATTTTTTTGTCTAATTAAATTCCTTGCTTTACGAGCGGCTTCTCTTGCCTGTAAAGCAGAAATAGACTTAGCTAATATCTTTTTGGTAATCTCAGGATTCTCATTAAAGAAACTATTCAAACTTTCAGTGGCAATAGAGGAGACCGCTGCTCTTACTTCACTGTTCCCTAATTTAGTCTTAGTCTGCCCTTCAAACTGGGGATTCATTAGTTTTACGCTTACTACTGCAGTTAATCCTTCTCTAACATCACTTCCGGACAGATTGTCCTCCTCATCTTTTAAAGTAAATTTCTTAAAATTAGATACTATGCTACTTCGGGCATAATCATTTACCACTCTGGTTATAGCTGCTTTAAATCCTACTAAATGGCTTCCGCCTTCTTCGGTATTTATATTATTAGCAAAGGAAAGAATGTTTTCTAGATAGGCATCATTATATTGTAGGGCTATTTCCACCTCTATATCATCTTTTTTCCCTGAAATATAAATAGGAGTTTTAAATAAAACATCTTTATTTTTATTTAAATATTTTACAAATTCAACTAATCCTCCATCATATTGATAGGAAACTTCTTTGTTTGCCTCTCTTTCATCTTTTAAATCAACTTTTACTCCCGCATTTAAAAAAGCTATCTCTCTTAACCAATGAGAAATGATATCAAAACTGAAGTTTAGATCTTCAAATATTTCTGGGTCGGGCTTAAAAGTTATTTTAGTCCCGGTTTGGGTAGATTTTCCGAACTTTTTTAAATCAGATACCGGCTTCCCTTTTTCAAATTTTTGAGAAAATATTCTTGAATCTCTGCTTACTTCTACCTCTAATCGCTCAGATAGGGCATTGACTACAGAGACGCCCACGCCATGCAGCCCTCCAGCAACTCGGTAACCACCTCCACCAAATTTGCCTCCGGCATGTAATTTAGTTAAGACTATAGTTACTGCTGGTTGTCCGGTTGCTTCATGGATGTCTACCGGGATCCCGCGGCCATCGTCAGATACAGTAACGCTATTATCAGGATGAATAGTTACTTCTATATTTTTACAGAAACCGCCCATGGCTTCATCAATACTATTGTCTACCACTTCGTATAATAGATGATGTAACCCTCGGCTTGAGGTATTCCCAATATACATACTTGGTCTTTTTCTTACTGCTTCTAATCCTTCTAAAACCTGTATCTGTTTGGCGGTATATTGATTATCTTGATTATTGGTCATATTTTTACTTTTTTTCAATCTCTCCTGCCTCATTCAAAATGAAACCGCAGCTTGCCGCCACGGTTTTTATTTTTTATTCTATAAAATTTGTGGTAAAAACCCTTTCAGTTATTTTAAAAACCTAATTAATATTACTATATTATAGAGCTTTTGTCAAAAATTTGTGACCGCCCGCAGAGGATCAGGTAACAGTCTGAAACACAATAAAATAATAGATATGATAAACTGGAGGGGAGAAAACCAGATTTAAAAAAGCGGGTAATAAAACAAATAATCTTTAAGGTTAATAAAATCAAATAAATTAAATAATTCTTGTAATGAGCCTGTGGCATTGTAGTCTTAAAATTAAAATTGGGAAGGCTGAACTTTAAATAAGATGTTAGAGATTATTTCTTCCTCTGCTTTAAGATTAATTTTTTGAATAATCTCCCCTTTCCTTAAATTTAATTCATTGGCCCAAACGTTACTTTTTACGCTTAAAAAAAGACACTGATTTTGTATTTTAAGGGGTTGGGAATTTTGAGCAACTTCCCTCGCCACCAGATCTCCCCAATGACTGATTATCTGATATCCTTTTATATTGGTTCCCCATTTTTTCTCTTTAAAAAAATCCTCTAAGGCTTCTTTAAGAGGGACGGCATTTTTATTTTTCATAAAGCAAATATCTTCCCCCCTTCTATTTTAGATATCTTACTTTTCTCTTTAATATTACTATTAAAATAATCTAAACTTATGCTAGTAATAAAAGTCTGGACTTTTTTGTCCATAATTAATTCTAATAAGAAATGTCTTCTCTCTTCGTCTAATTCTGACATAACATCATCTAATAAAAATATGGGATAAACCCCTTCTCTTTCTTTAATTAATTCTAATTCTGCTAATTTTAAAGAAAGAACAGAGGTTCGTTGTTGACCCTGTGAACCATAAGAGGCGATATTAAATTCATTAATGCATACTAAAAAATCATCCCGGTGGGGACCAAATAAACTGATTTTATATTTTATTTCTTTCTCTTTATGTTCCTTTATTTTATCTTCGAATGCCTTGCTTATAAAAGAAATATTTTCTTGCTGGTCTTTTAATATATTACTCTGGTAAATTATCTTTAAATTTTCTTTTCCTTTAGTAATTTTTTGGTGAAATTTATTAGCAAGATAATTTATTTTTTTTAAAAATTTAATTCTGGTTAAAATTAAAAAAGATCCCTTCTCTATCAGCTGAGGATCCCAAATAAGAAGTCTTTCTCTCAACCCTCTTTGGTTAATTTCTTTCTTTAATATATTATTCCGCTGTCCTAAAATTCTATAATAATCTGTAAGATGCCTGTAATATAAGGGATAAATTTGGGATATCTGTTCATTTAAAAATTTTCTTCTTATAGAAGGAGCTCCTTTTATGATCTGTAAGTGTTCGGGAGAAAATACCACCCCTTTGAATTCTTTATTTAAAATAGACTTCCTTTGGATATTTTGGTTTATTTTTATAGTTTTAATTAATTTAAATTTATTGAAACTTTCTAACTTTTTTTCTAAAGATAAATTTATCTGAAAATTTTCTTCGTCCTTATTAATCTCTCCATATAGACAGGTGCTTTTATTGCTCCAATTTATTAATTCTTGGTCATTTTTTGTTCTATAAGAATTCCCCCTAATTATTAAATATAATGCCTCTAAAAGATTGGTCTTCCCTTGGGCATTATCTCCAATAAAAATATTAAGATTAGGGGTAAAATTTATAG
>Ga0210022_1000268_pt1 | contig 39604 bp, 47 predicted proteins | sample CryGeymeta201520_FD_183984 | JGI IMG/M metagenome (GOLD analysis project Ga0210022, IMG submission 183984) | Groundwater microbial communities from Crystal Geyser aquifers in Utah, USA - Crystal Geyser metaG 2015-20 (SPAdes) (version 2) | ecosystem: Environmental > Aquatic > Deep subsurface >... | reverse complement strand
GATGCGAAAATCCTTGGCTCTTCAACCAAAGCACTTCCATTTTTTTCTGTACTCGCGGATGCGGATGGTGATAACGCTGGTAGTGCAACTCGCGCTTCTCTTCTTCGCTGAACTGAATATTGATCAATTCATCACCTCGATAAGCAACTCGACAACACCTATAATACAGTGAATTGTAGTAATTAGTTAATGTAAATTGTGGCGTTTCTCGGTATAGGTCTCGGATTGGCATATGACCATCGTCTGGCCCGAGGCGAACGTCCAGCGCTGCGCCTGGAGTGCGAAGCGGTAAAGCTCGGCTGGCTGGCCATCCTGCACGGACGCCTCAGAAATCGCGTAGGTCATGAGGGCAACACCGCTGTGGTGAGATTCAGCCTTGCAGACGCATTCGTCTCCCAGTGGATCTCGGCGCGATCGGCATCCAGCCGTACCCATTGCAGCCAATGCACGGACACGATTTCAGTTCGGGGGACGGCGACGCCAACGGTCGCATCGAGGGCGACGGACTCTTCTGTTTCTGACACCGCCTGGATGCCCGTCACGCGACGCAAGAAATCGCCCTGCCGGGTGCGGATGAGCAGGTCGCGGCGCAACGGGTCAGGCCAGAAGCGATGTAGCCCGGCGGCGGCGATGTAAAGGCTCGCATCGGTCGGCTGGATGTCACGAGTGATGGCAAGATCGTCCGACCAGGTGGGTATCCAGAATGGTTGCACCCGTCCGGCACGTGCGGCCAGCCACGCCTTTGCCGCATGGATGCGGGCGCGGTTCTCCAGCAGGAAACCCATGTGCCGAGTGGGATGCGCCCGCCCGGTTAGATCGTCCACGGTAACCAGCCCGGTCGTGTAATCCAGCACCGCCAGCATGCGTCCGATCTCGTCGCCGTGCTCTTGCCCCCAGTCGGGGTGCCACAGGAACAGGTGGGCGCCTCGATATGTCTGGCTGGTGATCTCGGCGGCTGTCAGGCTCGTGTAGGCGGCATCCACGAACCGCAACCGGGCGGACATGATGCGGTCAGTCACGCGATCTAGCCTTGCCGTACCGTCCAGGTGCATCACCGCGCCGGGGTAGACACGGGTACCGGCTGGCCAGGCGCGGCCCAGCGGCAGTTTCAGTGTCAGGGCGTTGCCGGTGACCGAGAGAATCTCTGTGGCCTCGGCCCGAGTGTCGCCGGCCCACAGCACCGCCAGCCCGCCTGCATGGTAGTCGTGGGTGGAGATGTCTGCCGGCAGGGCCAAGTCGGTCGTCCCGGCGGATACGGGCGATGCGATGTCGCTTCGGTCTGTCCATACCGGCACGCAGTAGTTGCGCCCACCCCAGCCGTGAATCAGTGCTTCCAGCGCTTGAGCACGCCCGCCATCCGTCAAGAGGGCAAACTCGAACGTCCGGCGTGGATGCTCGCGCAGTCGCACGCGCTGCTCCGTGCCATCCCAGGCGGTGAGCACCTCGTTGGCCCACTCCAACGCCTCCAGTACACCGGACGACCAGTCTGGGCGCAGGGCGAAGACGATGATGCGTCGCCCTGTCACCGCCAGCACCAGCATTTCGCCCGTGGCAAAGGCGAAGTCGAAGCGCGCGTCGATCACTGGGCTGCCTGCGGGGGTGATGGTGAGCGTGAAAGGACGCTCTTCCAGCGCGTAGAATGAGGAGGGCGCGGTGATCTCATCCAGTTGCAAACCATCGATGCCCGTAGACGTCAGGCCGGTCAGGTCTCGAGCATCAAACCAGGCATTCCAGATCGAGAAGTGGGCTGTGGACACACCGACCACGTTGCCTGCGTCGAGATAGCGCGACGGCAGCAAGTGGAAGCGGTCGAACCAGTCCTCTCTGAACGTCCGATCCTCGTCGCTGGTAAAGTCAGAGGCAGGAAGCAGCGCAACCGAGACGAAGCTCCTCGCACCCGCATCCGTCACGATGCCGACATTAGCCGGCGTCCCCAGCCACGGCCGGTCGGCAAACACGTCGGGAGAGACGCGACCGTTGGCGGTGGGAAAGAGTGCTGGCGTATCGTCCTGTCCGGTGAGGTTGGTCATGGCTTATCTCAGGTAGGCAATGCCTGCCGAGTTATTGACGCGACTGATCGGGAAGAAGCACTGCCAGGTGTCTGGCCCAAGCGTTAGCAGATTGCCGTTGCCGATGGCCTCCATATCCACCAACCGTATATGGGGCAGGAAGCCGACGATGGCCGGAGTGGAATCATTGATGGGCGAGTTGATGGCAAGGCGCGCTGGCAACAAGGGGGCGAGACCATTGAAGGCGTTGGTGACCGGATCGAAGCCGAACAGGCTGATCGTCCGGTTGCCCTGCGCCCCGTGCCACTGGCCAGATCCATTGAAATCCGCACGCAGCGCGACGCTGCCGATGTAGGGTGTGCTGCCCGCCCCGTATGGCTGGTAGAGGAACTGATCCCCACCGAAAAAAGCGCCACCCGTCCAGGCGCCGACCTTTTGCGTGTCGCAGACGATGAAGTGCGTATTGGCCTGGTTGGGCGAGATGAAGCATCCAGCCAAGTATCGTGGGCTTGCCTGGGCGAAGAGGTGATACGTGCAGGGGAACAGGCTGTTGCCATTGGGCTGTGCGGTGCAGGTGAGAGGATAGGGAAAGCAGCCTGGCTGGGCGTCCCAAGTCGAACCTGAGTCAAATCCGGTCGAACCGTAGAACTCCATCGCTGTGCTCCAGCCGCTTCCCTCGTCATAGGGATCGCTGCGGAAATGGGCGTAGAAGCTGGCGATATGAATAGACAGCGTCATGCCAGAGCCATCCGCCGCCCAGCGATCTACTGTCCAGCCCTGGAGGGCGGCGAAGGCACGAAGGGCGTCGAGCATCTGGTCGGGTGTGGCGGCGGTGCCGGTTGCGTAGGCCATGGGTCACTCCAGTTTCAATGCGGTGTAGTTGGTGATGCCGGTTTGTGCCACATCCTGCAGCAGCAGCCAGGTGGCGGCGCCCACGGTGAGTGTGTTCTCTGTCGCATTGGCGTAGCCCGACACATGGGCCAACCCATCGATCTCGCCCAGCACGTCTTGATGGCCATTGTTATCCGCAGAGATGACGATGCGCATGACAGGATAAACGTTGCCAGGACTGGGCATGGTGCTCAAGCCGACCGGCCACAATTGCGCATAGATCGCCCATCCGCCGCCGGGGGTATGGATGACCGGGGCGAGATTGCTGGCGACGGACGACCAGCGCGTGTCGCTGCTGCTTCCCATGACCATCAGCGGATAAGGATATTGACCCGGTGTCGCATAGGGCAGAACTAGACCTAAGTGGATGAGCATCAAGCGGGTTGAGACACGGGCGGCGACGAGGATGCGGCGTCCGTTGGCGACGAACCAGTAGGGCATGGGCTGGTTCCACAGCGCCATGTGTCGCTCGGGAGAAATATTGGGCTGATCTGCCCAGGCATCCAGCGGCAGGTATCCGGTCGCACCCTGGATATGCCAGTTGTAGGTGTCGAGAGCCACGTTCTGGTCGGAGCGAATGCCGACATAGATGGTGTCAGCGCCGGCCAGGCCCGGTCCCTTGAGAATGAGTTCCTGGGTAGCGGCATTTTCAACCCAGCGGAGTTCCTGCCAGCGCTCGCCGGTGGGCGTCAGGGTGCCGGTGAGGAAGGTTCTGAGCTTTCTCAACAGGTCGCGGTAGTCTGTAGCGGTTCCGGTTTCGTAGGCCATTATGAAAGCACCTGTTTAACGCCGCCCGCATTGCGGGCGATAATGTTTAGGATCGTCCTCTCGCCGGCAGACGAGTTGAGATAGTCGGCAGCAAGCGCCGGGTCGATCACATTGACAATGCGCACGCTTTGCGAGGGCGCAACAGCCGGCGTGGGCGACACCGCAGGCACCAGACCGCCCTCGGCAAACGCCAGTCGCGGGCCCATCCAGCGTGGCGCAAATAGACCACCATTCAATGTGTGGAGGAAATCCACCCCGATCCGGCGCACGGCCTCGGCCCGCAGCACATATTCACCGGCGGAGAGCCGCGCCGGGATGGAATCACTGGTCGCCGTGCCGGGGCCGGTGACGTAACCGCCTGAAGCGAAACCAGCCCATTTGAAGAAGCCGGAGATCAACCCGCCCAACCCGCCACTCGCGCCGCCCGATCCGCCCTTCATGCCACCGAAGAGTTCCTCTGCGATCTTTTGCGATGCGATGCGGTTGATGGACGCCAGTACCGAACGGGCGAAGTCTGCGAAGGCGTCCTTGGCGGATTTCGCCCCCGACCCGATCTGCTCGAACATCGAGGCGAAGGCGTTTTCCACATCGCCGTTGATGCGGGTGGCCACATCGTCCGCCTCGGTCTTGAGGCCAGCCACCTCCACCTTGAGACGGGCCACGCGGTTGATGGCTTCTTCGGAGCCGGTGGCGGCCGCGAGTGCCTGCATTTTCGGAATCATGCCGTCCACTTCGGTGGCGGTTTGTTGATGCAACGCCAGCACCTCGCGCCGCATCTGCGTCTCAGTGAGCATCCCGGCATCCTTCTGCACCTGGAGTTCCCGTTCGCGGATCGCCATCCGCTCGGTGACCACCTGATACTGCCGTTCGAGTTTGGCGAGTTCCGCCATGTCCGCTTCGACGTTGATCAGGCGTCCGACATCGGCCACACCTGCGGTGTCTCCCATGCGTTGAAGTTTTTCGATCAGCGGCTGATATTCGCGTTCGAGTTTCGCGCGGGTGATCTCGCCGCCGGCCCCGCCCTTGATCTCGGCCAAGCGGTCTCTCACTTGGGCGAGTTGATCGGAAAGTTCCTTCTCGGCTTTGGCGGCGGCATGGGCGTTGGTGACCTCGACCTCGGAGCGCTTCATATTGAGCACCGTGATCTCGCCTTCGATCTTCTTTACCTCCGCTTTGGCGCGCAGGCGCTGCGCCTCGTCTTTGCCGCCGACTGCCACATTAGACTGCGCGGCGAGTTCGGCCTGCTTGGCGGCGAGCTCCTGGTCGAGGGCCTGCTGCTCGATCTGCGTCTTGGCTCCGTAGTAGTCGCGAAGCGAAATCAGTCGGTCGTCGAGTGATCGGTCGAGAGTCGCTTTTTGCAGATCGAGTCCTTCCTTCAGGATTTTGATCTCGCTTTCGGCCTGCGCCTTGACCACGGCGAGCCGCGCGCCGGTGGTGTCCTTCTCCGCGTCGCCGGTGGTTTTCTTTTCGCATTTTCCGTTCACCCATTGCCCGCCCGAAACCACGCAGGCGATGCGCTGCATATCTTCAGTCGGCTTGCCCGTTGGGTTCTTGGATTCCGGTCGGGCGGGTACAGTGAGCGACTTGAGACGCCCTTGTGCTGCCGCGAGTTCCAGCTCCCATTGGGCGAGGTTTCTGCGCAGCGTGGCCAACGCCTGGTCGTTGAACTTGACGTCGAACGGCGAGAACGGGATCTGGGACTTTCCACTATTCACCTTCTGTCGGGTGGAATCGATCAGTTCCTGCAGGCGTTTGACTTCGTCTCGCGCCTGCTTGATCTCGGTGCCGTTAAAGATCAGGTTGCCGACTCCGCCCAGTCCCACCCACAAGGCCTTGAGCGTCCCGGCTTCGTTGGCCGCTTCGCGCATGGCGTTCGTGATATTGATGAGTTCCGGTAGGAAATCCCGTGCAAGCGAGATGCTGAGCGCTGAAGAAGAGGCTTTGAGGGCCGTGAGGTTGTCGTTGAAGGCCTCTGCGGATCGCGCCGTCTCGGTGGTGAGTTTTAGCCCCAATCTCTCAGCTTCCGCCGTGAGTTGATTGATGCCGGCAGCCCCCTGGTTCAAGAGCGGGATCATGTCCATGCCACTCTTGCCGAAGAGTTTGACGGCGAGTGCCGTCTTGACTGCGCCATCTTCCAGATGGGCGAAGACGTTGGCCACCTGCAGCAGCACTTCGTCGGTCGATTTCATGCTGCCGTCGGCATTCTTGACCGAGATGCCGAGTGCCTCGAACATTTGCGCCCCGTCGCCGATGCCGGTGTTTGCCTCGGTGATGTTCTGCGACAAGCCCTTGATGCCCTTCTGCAAGGACTCCAAACTCACGTCCGACAACTGCGCGGCAAAGCGCAAGGTAGAGAGTGCCTCCACCGAGATGCCGATCTTTTGAGAGAGTTTGTTGAGATGATCCGCCGCGTCGATGGCGCTCTTGATCATGGCGGCGAAACCGGCAGCGGACAACGTGACGCCAAGTCCCGCCAGCATCCCTTTGACGCGACTCGACTCGTCGCCGAGTTTGGCCAGGTTGCCGCGAATCGAGTCGAAGGCGGATCGGGTCTGATCGACGGCGGTAATCAGCAGTTGGGCGCGGTCTTGGGCCATGTCTCAAATCTTGTTCAGTTGTGTTTCAATCGCTCGGGTGAGGACGGGAAGTTGGCCTCGCACCGTGCCTTCCAGATCGAAACGGCGTTTCAGGGTCACGGTCGGCACCAGTACGGCGATGGGGATTTCCTGTCCGCGCTTCACGCTTTTTGCGCCGGTACGTGCTCGTTCTGCACGCTTGAAGCGCGTTAGAGATGAGGCGTTCTCGCGGAGGTTCTCTGCCATCAGGATGGCGCGGCCGTTCTTCTGGATGAAGTACGCATTGCCGGAGCGAATCAGCGCATCGATGACGCGCTTGAAGGCGCGGCGACCGATGCGACGGCCTTCCTCGGTGAGCGGGATCAGCATGCGTCCCCCAATCGTGCCGCCACGGACATGGATGCCGAGCCACGGAATCTTCGAGCCGATCAGGAGCGCCGGCAGTTTGTCCGGGTTGCGGTCATAGACCTTGGCGCGCAGGGACTTCACGAAGGCGGTTTTTTTCACCGTGAAACCGGCCTGCATTTTTACGCGCACGGACTCGACGACCTCCTTACCTCCCTCGCGCATGCCGGCGGCGACGGCTTTGTGGATAGCAGCTTGCTTTTGCCGCGTCCAGGCATCGAGCTGGGATTTGTCGAGCAGGCCGGCGGTGGTGAGGGAGATTTTAAGCATCGAGGCCTTTCAGCACCTTCTTGATGGCGTCACTGCCGCCTTGCGAGCCAACGCTCACGACCGTCAGCAGATTTGCCAGCCGCCGCGATTCCTGTCGATCGATGGCGGCAATGAAGGCATCGGTCTGCGCCAGGGTGTAATTCAGGATGCTGGTGTAGGCGTGCCCGGCACCGATCAGGCGCTGGAGCGCATCGGCCCAGGCATCCGTGCTCCGATGCGCGCCGCCGACTCGATCATCGTCGGCCACACGCGCCGGATAAAAAAATCGGCGTTCACCTCGAATACCGCCTCACTCAAACGCACGGCATCGTCGAGTTCCAGGCCCGTCACCCATTCGTTTGGGCGGCGACTGGCGATGGCGACAGCTTCGATCACCGCCTCTCCGTGTTCGGCCAGGAGCGCCAACCAGTCGTTTGATGCCGACAGACTGGCCGCTACCGGCTGTACGGCGCGAGCGAAAGCCGGGACTTCACCGACCTTGAGGGGCGTGAGTTCCAGACTCTCGCCGCCGATGACGATGGAGGTCGGCACCGGCGGCAATGCCGCGAATGTGTTGCCCGTCATCACAGCAGCACGATGCGGCCAAACTGGCCGAATTGGCTTGCGGCTGGCTTGGTGAGGTCAGCCAGCACCTGACCGGAGAGCTCGAACTTCATCAGCTCGTTGCTGATTACTGACAAGTCCTTCGCCGGATTGATTGCTACCCGGTAGAGGTCGATCACGACTTCCTTGTTGGCATCTGCCGTGTTCAGGCCCTCGAAGCGCACCCAGCGCTCTGGCAAAGGCTGCGTGAACATCGCCGTGACGTTGGCCGCGCCATAGCTGTAGCTTGCCGTGATTGCGCCGGTGACCCCGGTGAGATCGGTAAACATGATCGAACCGTGCTTGGCGTTGACCGTGTATTGGGTATCCGCCACCGTCGTTGCTCCTGCCTTCAGAACCACACTGGAGACGTTTTGATTGCCCAGCAGATACAGCTTTCCGAGTTCCGCCGTACTGATCACCGGCTCATCGGTCACCGTACCGGTGGTCACCGCCGTGGTGGAACCGTAGAGGGCGAGTTCCAGATTCGACTGGATCAGTTCTTCCAGCGTGCAGGCGAACTCGCCCTTTTTGGTCTTGATGAGTTGCAGGTCAGTCAGCCGCTGGCCGGATTGGGATTCCTGATGCTCCAGCGTTTCCACAGATAGCGACACCTTGAGGTCGGGGACGTTGCCGACGAAAGTGAGGCCTTGCGGGTTGCCGTTGATGTCGCGTGCGCCGATGAAGACGCGTCCTTGTCCAGAGAAATAGCTCATGAGGTGTTACTCCTTGGTTGAGGTGAGAGGAGATGTTTGGTTTGCTTCGTTGTGGCGGGATCGCCTGGGTTCTGCGGACGCGACCGCTTGGCCGACGCCGTGCTCGATGAGCCAATTCGCCGTGCTGTCATCGACATCGATGACAGTGCCAGCACCGTGCTCGACACCGGCATGGGTGTGGATCTTGTGAAGTTCGACTTGCGGCATGTGGTTATCCTTTCTGGGTGAGGTCGTGAGCCAGCGTGCGGTAGGTGATGCGGTAGCGGGCAGGTAGTGCAGCCGCATCCATGTCGGCGTCGTCCTGCTGCCACTCGCAGTCGATTTCTTCCGTGCCGAGCGCGAGGCCGTTCAAGGTCACATCGTCCATCAGCGCGGCGTGCACTGTGGTCATGAGCCGGTCTGCAATGGGCTCGGGTAGCTCCGTGGCTGTGCCCATTGCCAGCGCCACGATCCGAATCGTCAATTCACGTTCCGCCCGATCGTTGATGCGCCGGACTGACTCGGATTCTGGAAACACCAGCAGCGCCGGTAGATGCGCCCGGTCGGCTGGAGTAGTGGGCTGCCGACGTAGTGTTGCGCCTTCCGCCGTGGCCACCGGCGTTAGCTTGCTGGCGATGGTTTGGATGATCTGTTCACGGAGACTGAACATGGTCATAGCCGCGAGAGGTTCGCCATCGTTTCTGACCCGTCGCGCACTTGCCGCACCTCGCGCACGCGATAGGTCGTTCCATTGATCTCCAACGTGTCGCCCTGAGCGAGAACCAGTTGCTCGGTTGGATACTCGATCTGGTAATCACGAGACAGTGCCAGCCCGTCAAGCACCGACTCGTCCGGCGCGCGGAACGCCACAGAGACCGTGACTGATCCCACCTTGACGGCGGTCAGTAGCCCGCAGCGCGCAGCCGCAGCGTAGAAGTCTTCGATCGCTACCATCACGACATCGTCAGCTTCACCAGCACGCCGGGGCGGTGGCACATCGGCAGCGGGTTGGACTGAGTGTGCAGATCCGTGCCTCGCTCGAACTTCCTCGATTCCTGCTTGGCGTAGAGCGGCTGGCCCAAGGTGTTCACCGTTTCGTTGAAGTCCGCCGGCGAAAAGTAGGTGCCGAAGGTGTCCACCGTGCCCACCGGGAAGCAGTGCGCCTCGCCGGCGGCGATGAAGCGACGACTGGTGCCGTTGCCATCGGTCGCCTGACCCCGGTACTCCTCGAAGACGATGCCACCGAAGGTGAAGCCGGAGCGGACGTCGTCGCGCAGGATTGCGCCCTGCTGGAAGTTCTCGTAAGCCTTCTCGACCTTGGGGTGGCCCACGAGTTTCGCGAAGAACTCGGGCGAGCATAGGCAGCGCACGCTGGTCATGAACTCGCCCTGCAGGTTTTCCTCGATGTGGGCCAGCGCGTCGATACACTTCTGGCGCACGTTTGTCGTGTCGGTAGCCAGCACGAAATTGATCGACTTCGGGGTGATGTCGAACTCATCAAAGAGGTCGTAGAGGGTGCTGCCGTCGGCATCGAGGATCACGCCTTTCAGTGCCCCGATGCGCAGGTGCTCGAGCGTGATGGCGTGCTTGTTACGCATCGTTTCCAGATGGCGGGCCAATACCCCAGCGATGGTCTCCATGTCCGTTTCCGAACCGAAGGCGCGGATGCCCTGGACTTCTTCTGGCAGCACGACGTCGTCGTGCGGGATGTGTGGCACGATGAAGGAGCGCATCTTGCGCTTGTCGCGCACGCCAACCGTGCCGGGGCTGCCTACCGGCAACGTCGGCAGCAGGTTCAGCACGCCGTTGCGTTCTTCAATCAGGATCTGGCGGAAGCGGACGGGTTTGGCGGGAAACAGGTTGAGCGACTCCAGCCGACCGTATCGGTTGGGCAGCAGGTTGATGGCGGCCGTGAGGTTCGCCATCGTGAAGGCGGGCGAGGAAAATGGGTTCTGCATGGTCAGACTCCTTTGCGAACGAGAATGCCCAGGGACTTCAACTGGGCGATGGCGGTGGCTTTCTGGGTCGGCGTGATGCCGGCAGGCCAGGTCAGTGCGGTATCACTGACGATGGCGTGGCGGGCGACGAGGATCGCGTCATCCCGGTCGATCAGGGTGGCATCGACATCCAGGGCGAGTACCCCAGCGGCCAGCTCGGTGCCGTCCGTGGCGGTCGGATCGAGCGTCTTCAGTTTGGACGTCGCGGTTTCCGCCCCGACGACAGTGCCGAGCAGAAGGTTCTGGCCGGCGATAACCGTTGCTTGGTCGCGCGAATAGAGATTTGGGGCCTCGTACTTGAGGAGATCACCCAGGTTGAGTCCTTCGGTTATAACGGGCATGGATTAATCCTTTCCAGTGAGTTTCTTGATGGCAGCCAACATGGGATTGGCGGCGTTGGACTGCTTGGTCGGCGCGGCATCGGGGGCGATGGTCGAGGTAATCTCGATGCTCTCTGCCCGCGCCGCGAGAAGTACCCGGCGCACTTGAGATTCGCTCGCCCCCTGGGCGAGGAACTCGGCGGTGCGGTGGGGTACGCCAGCCAGCTGACAGAGCTCGGCGATCGCCAGAGCATCGGCTCGCACAGCTTTCACCTCGTCCAGTTCGGACGGCTTCGGCGCAGACGGATCGGGTAGGTCTGGCTCAGGATCGGTATCAGATTTAATTGGATGACGGTCTTCGTGGGTTGCGTTGGATTGCATCTTGGTTATCTCCTTTTGATGGGATGCGGAAATTGCTCGGGTAGACCCTGGCTGGATGACCAAGGGGCTGCGACGGGCGGCGAGGAAATGGCTGAAATCGGTGAGGACGGTATCGAGACTGGCGACCGCGTCGGCAAGACCTGCTCCGACTGCTTCGTCCCCGAAATAAAGCCTCGCCTGGGTAGCGCGAACAGCTTCCGGGGTGATCTTGCGCATCGAGGCGACGTGATCAGCGAACATCCCGTAGAGTCGATCGACCTCGGCCTGCAGGCGGGCGCCAGCTTCCTGGTCAAGGGGTTCGTGGGGCGAGAAGTCGTTTTTGTGGTTGCCGGCTGTGATCGCTGTGTAGCGGTAGCCCTGCTGGGTATCGCGGACTGACTGGTCGACGTGCATGGCGATCACGCCGATGGAGCCGACCCCGCCGGTGCGGGTGATCGCGAGGCGCGAGGCTGCACAGGCGATGGCATAGGCGGCCGAGAAGGCTGAGTCCGAAGCGATCGCCCAGACCGGTTTCACGGCGTCCGCTGCACGGATGCGCTCGCCCAACTCGAATACGCCGCCTGCCTCGCCGCCTGGGGAATCGACTTCCAGCAGAATTCCATCAATGCCAGGATCGGCAATAGCCGCATCCATCATTGCGGCAATGTCGCCGTATGACGCGAGACCAGAGGCGGCTTCCAGACCCACGGTGCGACGCACCAGTGTCCCGTAGACCGGGATCATGGCGATGCCTGGCGGTGCCTCAGCACGTGGCCGTGGTGCCAGCACCGGCAGCGCAGCGGATGGCTCCGGCCAGCCAATCCGTTCGCCGAGTACCGAGAGGATTACGTCGAGCTTGGAACGGGCGATGAGGAGCGGCATCCCGTAGAGGCGGGACGCCATGTGGGGTAGAAGCATGTCAAGGGTTCTCCGAAGGTTGAATCGGTGTGGCTGGCGTAGTTGGAGCCGTCTTGTCGTTACGTGGATCGCTATCGAACACCAGTCCCAGGCCATCGGCGCGTGCGTTGTCGGCGGCGATCTCACGATCGACGTCCTCGGCGTCGTAGCCGAAGGAGGAGATCGCCTCCGACCGGGAGAGCAATCCTGCCCGGATGGCGGTGAGCATGGCGTCGAACTCCTTCTTCGGATCGACCCATTGCCAGCCTTGGGGAATCCACTTCACGGCGAGGTATTCACGGCGCTTTGTAGTACCACCCCGTGCATAGCCAGGAAGCACCAGCGAGCCTTCCAACACCGCTTGCTCCATCCATGCCTGCCAAATCGGGCGGCACAGCTGATGGACGATTACGCCGTGCTGCAAGGCTTCGACGCGGCGACGGAATTCCAGCAGACCAGCACGGATCGAGGAGTAATTGACCTGGGTGAGATCCCCTGTAAGTTGCTCGTAGGTGACACCCATGGCAGCGGCCACGGCCCGAAACTGCATGCGCAGGAAGTCGGCGTAGGAGGCGCCGACGTCGGCCGGCTGGGAGAATTTCACGTCCTCACCGGGTTCAAGAATTTGCAAGGTGCCAGGTTCCAGCCCGGCCAGGGCCACGCCGTTTCCGTCGGCCAGTCCCTCGCCCATCAGGTTGTCTTCGGGGGCAAGCCGCGTGATGAAGCCAGCGAACATGGCGGCTGTTTTTTTGCGGACAAGTTCGGCGTCGTCGTACTGGTCGAGTTCGTTCAACTTCACCAAGGCACGCGCGAGCCACGGTTCGCCCCGGATCTGGCCGGGACGCAGGGGTCGGAAGAGATGCAGGATTTCACCGGCATCCACTCGCACGGTTTCCATACCACCTGCCCCGGACATTGGGCTCATGGCCCCATCCTCCGGGTGGGAACGGTAGAGGTGATAAGCCACTCTTCGCCCGAGACGATCAAACTCGATGCCAGCGCGAATGAGGTTGCCGTTGTCCGCCGTGGTGTTGAGAGTCACCGGCAGGTGCTCGGGCTCCAGCACTTGCAATTGGATCGCCACCGGCAGGCCATCTTCTGGCCGTCGGTAGCGAATGCGCACCAGCGCTTCGCCTCCTTCCAGCATGGCGCGGCAGGCCATCGCCTGCAGGCCATAGAAATCGGTGAGACCCGCCGCATCGGCGTCCAGCGTCCAGTTGCGCCACAGCGCTTGGATACGCTCGCGGAGGTCGGCGTCAGCCACCATCGACTGCGGCTTGATGCCGGTGCCGATGGCGTTGGCCACGTAGGATTCCAGTGCGGCATTGGCCCATGCGTTCCGCCGCACAAGATCACGGCTCTTGGCACGCAGATCAGTCTGCGTCGCGTAGAGTGCAGCCACCGCGCCGGGATTACTCGGCATCCAGGCGAGCGCCCGACGACCGGAACCTACAGCTTCGTGGATCGGCGAGCCACCGAAGAGTCGGCGGCTCATGCGTTTCAGCCAGTGCATCAGAAGCCCTTCGAGGTGGTGATCCTGATCTGGCGAGGCGTACCTGGCCAGAGACCGCTGGCGACCGCCTGGTTATGGAGATCCCGCTTTACCATTTCGATGGCAGCCTTGAGTTCATCCACCGTGCGGTACTCGACAGTCTTGTCGCCGAAGGTGACGCGCTTCTCACCTTTGGTGAGCGCTGTTTCCAAGGCGATGAGTTGTTCCTGGGTGTGGGCCATCAGCGGAAGACCATGAGATTGAACTCGGTGGTGTCGGCCAGAGAGCCGGTAGCGGTGGCGCAAATCACTTCGACGTAGGCGGATGTTTTGGTATCGGTGGTTGCCCGGATAATCGCCATGCGTTGGGTGTTGCTGTTCGTGTTGCTGCGGGCAAAGGCCAGCCAGCAGTAATTGGTATCGGCAAACGGCGTGGAGAAAGTTACTCGATATCGGCCTGCGGCCAGTCGCGCGACGCCGGCCACGTTGTGGGACGAGCTGATCTGGATGGCGCTACCCACGTAGCCGAAGTTCACCCAGGCACGGGCCAGACCGGGATGGTCGGGGCGAACCAGCCCCTTGATCTCGGTGCCGACCCGGGTGGCCAGCGTCTTGAGCTGGGAAACGAGACTCATGGCTCAGTTCATCCTCAAGCTGCCAGGGCGGTTTCGAAGATGGCGACGAAATCGGTGCTGGTGTCACCGACGTCGGCAGAGGCGACTGCGCCGATGTTGCTACGAGCTTGGGCCTGCTCTAAAGCGGTCAGCGACTGCGCGGCATCGAACCGAACCCGGTTGTTTACGGCAGCCAGGAGTGCGTCGAGACCACTCGCACCGTTGGTCAGCAGTTGCTGGATTTCCACCAGAGTGTCGTAGGCAGCATCGGCCCCACCCAGGATTTCGGTTTTGAGGGCATCGAGTCGCTCGACGATTTTCGAGGACGAATAAGTGGTCGCCGTCGAGATCTGAGCATCGTCAATGACGGCGACCGTGACGATGGCGGCCTTCAACTCGTTGATCGCCGCGACCAGGGTCGACTTGTCGGTGGTCGACAGCGAAGAGAGGTTGCCGATTTTCTGATAAACGGACTTGAACTCGTCGGACAGACGAATGACCAGGCTGTGGATTTGGGTCTGTAAACTCATGCTGCGTTCTCCTTGGGGTGGGTGGATCAACTAAGCCAGCGGCTACGGATCACGCGGCGCGCTGGTTTCTGGGTTTCAGAAACGGCGAGACCACCGCGATGGGTGGCCTCATGGGTTGGTTCGGTATCGATCGGTGGCGAATCTGGCGGGCGGTCAAGACCCAACTGCCGTTCCAATTCACGCCAGTGACGTTCCTCGAAACGGTCAAGACCCGAGGCAGCGGCTGCCGCCCGTGCATACACGTAGCAGTCCAGCGCTTCGTTCCTCTCGCGCATCTTTTGCCATTCGCGGTGCGCGAAGCCATTGCGATCTCGGCGTGTTACCAGTTGTTCGGCGCACAACTGCTGTATGAACTCGGCATCGACTTTGGGCAGATGCACGAAACCAGCGGGGAAGCGGACGACGCCATCCTCGTCGGTGTCGATGCTTTTGCGCAGGTTGTTGTAGAACTCCAGTTTGGCGATACCGCCCGCGACCGAGAAGACCTTGATGCCTCGGCGCAGCTTCTTGCCGCCGGTGGTGGCATCGACGGCGGTGGGCGTCCCCACCAGCGCCGCGCCTCGGGCCACACCCTTGACGGCCATCACTCTGGCGTCCCGCACGGCACGAACGAAAGCATAGGCTTCCTGGGTGGCAAAGCCGGTGTCGAGGGCGAAACGCGCCAGTGGCAGAGAGGCGCCGGAGGCATGCGTCCAGGTTTCGCTGATCAGTTCAGCCAACTGTTTCCATACCGCGTCTCGGGCCGTGTCGCCCATCAATACCCGGTGCTCGACCAACCAGGATTCCTTGCCGCGCCCGAAGGCCCAGATCGAGGCCTCGATGCGATCCTTCTGCACGTCGGCCCCACCCGTGAGTAAGAGGCCGCCAGCAGGAATGCTGCCAATCCGGTAATCCTCGCGACGCTCCAGGAGCCGCTGCCAGTCTGGCGCTTCGCCTTCCTCGACCCAGGTCTCGCCTAGTTCAGTGTTCTTGAAGGTCTTGATTGCCGCCGCCGAGACGGACTCTTTGTTCACTGCACTCTCCCAGGCGGCGGCAATCTCCCGCCAACTACGCCAGCCCACCGGGCTATAAAGCGAAGAGAGGTGAAAGCCAGCCGTCTTGGCACCGTTCTCGGGCACCAGCGCACGCCACTCGCCGTGCTCCAGCATCCAGGTCTTGTGCTGTTCCTGGATCGGTTGGTCGCAGGATTCGCAGACGTAAGCTACCGTCTCCGGTTGGCCCTTCTCCCACCGCAGTTGCTCAAAGCGCAGCCACTGCCGGTGTGAGCAATGCGGGCAAGGCAGGAAGTAGCGGCGCTGGTCACTGGCGTCAAACTCCCGTTCGATGCTGCTCGCGCCCGCAATGGTCGGCGTCGAGACGATGAATATCTTGCGACGAGCGAAGGTGCGTGTCCGGGCCTCGGCCAGCGAGATCGCATCGCCCTCGCCATCGACGTCGCTCGGGTAGCCATCTACCTCGTCCAGAAAGAGGTAGCGTACTGGCATCGAACGCAGGCCGACGGCGCTGTTCGCGCCCGTCATCACCAGCACGCCACCGCGAAACTCTTTCGCCAGAATCGTGTTGCCGGCATCCCGGCTCCGCGCTGGTGCGATCAGTTCGGCCAGCACCGGCGACTCCTCGATCAGTGGGTCGATCCGCTGCTTGGAGTTGCGCTTGGCCATCTCCACCGTGGGCGACACTGCCATCATCGGCCCGGGAGCGTGGTGGATCACGTAGCCGATCCAGTTGTTGCCCATCTCGGTCGCGCCCAGCTGGGCCGCCTTCATGAACACGATCCGTTCGACCGCCGACATCGGCGACAGGCAATCCATGATCGCTTTGAGGTACGGCGTGCGGCTCGTGCGCCAGCGGCCAGGTTCTGCAGATGCCTTGCTGGACAGCATCCGGTGCCGGTCCGACCATTCGGACACGGTCAGCAGCGGATCGGGTGTGAGCCCCTCGCGCCAGGCGCGCTCAATGTCGAGAGCGCCTTCGTAATCAGCATCCAGCATCAATCCACTCGGGGGCGAACGTCGCCCAGTTCCTGCAAGTGTTCCCGCACGGCAGTTTCCAGCGCGACGTGCAGCGTGTGGGCATCGACGCCGAGCTTCGATGCCATCTGCCCCGAGATGCGTGCCGGCCAGTTGAGCCAGGCATCTCGTTCTGTGCGGGCCAGCTTGAAGACGTGGGCGATGGCCTGGGGCCGGTCGACCAGTTCGCCCTTGAGTCTGGCCAGCCGCACCTTGTTGGTCTGCGCCTTGACCACCTCGTTGACGGTGCGGGCCTGCAGCAACGACGTGCCACCTGTGTTCAGCGTAGGTGCCGTCGATTCGGCAGCAGGCTCCTTGATTGTGACCGTCTCAGCCCGACGCTTTGTGCCCTCCCTGGGTGTGTCTGAATTTTTCGCCCAATCCCGGTCGGCGCGGTCGGTATCGATGCTGCCATCGGCCTCCGGCGTAATCCGCCCGGCACGAATGGCCTTGTGTACGGCGGTGTCTGACACCCCTCGGTGCCGGGCATAGGCGCGAATCGACAGTCCCATGATCTCCATCAAGCATTGGCGTGAATCTCAATCAGATTGAGCTTGGCTTCGGGTTTGAACAGCGCGTTCATATGTTTGTCATCAACCACATCAAAGGACACGGAAATGAGCCAGATCGAAACCATCCTCACCCTCATTGCGCAGAAGCACCTCGGCATCGAAACCCTGGAAACGCGCAAGTCGGACAGCTTCGACTTCCACGACACGGCGGTCTGGTGCATCCGCGACGCCCTCGAAGCCGCGTTCAAAGCTGGCGTCGAAGTCGGCCTCAACATGCCGAAGGCTACCGAGCAGGAGATCGCCAGCGCCGACTAAAAACAGATCGAAGCCGGGCGTTGGAAACGCTTGGCTTCACTCGCGAACAGCGCGTTCATCGCTACACCATCAACCCGCACGAAGGAGATCAACATGACCACCAGCATCAAACTCACCGACACCCAGCGCAAAGTCCTCAACCACGCCGCCGACCAAGCGGACGGTCGCATCACTTGGTTTCCCGATAATGTCAAAGGCGGGTCTCGCCAGAAAGTGGTCGACGGGCTTTTTAACCGCGCATTGATTACTACCAATGGCACCGACTGGTTTGTCGCCGCCGAGGGCTACGATGCCCTGGGGCGCGCCCGGCCGATACCGGCAACCATTCACCCCGCCCCCGAGGTCGACGCCGATGTGGCAGCAGCCGAGGCCAACTGGACGCAAGAAAAACAGCAGGCTGCCCAACGGCTGCTTCAGGTCGGCGTCGAGGGTAAGCCACGCACCCGTGAGAACAGCAAGCAGGCCACGGTAATCCAGATGCTCCAGCGTCCAGAAGGCGCGACGGTGAATCAGATCTGCGAGGCCACCGGCTGGCAGCCGCATACGGTGCGCGGCACCTTTGCCGGTGCGTTCAAGAAGAAACTCGGGCTCAACATCACCTCGGACAAGCCCGAAGGCGGTGATCGCACCTACCGCATCGCGTGATGCCGGGCAGGGTGGCAAGACAAACTTGCCACCCTAAAGAATGATTTAGAATACGCTTGGCTTCTCAATCGAATAGCGCGTTACTACGGGTGTCGCAACGATCAACCCGAAGGAGAAAACGATGAATGCCACCACCCACATCCCTGCCACCCAGAACGAAGAATGGGGCTTTTGGGGCACGATGAACGAAAACGCCCAAGCCGCCTGGCCCCTCGCGATGAACGAGGTCTCGGACGCTACCTGCCAGCCCCTCGAATCGGTCAGGACCTTCCTCGACAGCCGCCACGGACGGCATTTTGCAGACGACGTCCTCAACCAGATGCTCACCGGCCACAGCGTCGAGCAAGCGATCCACGCGGCGGTTGCCCGGTGGATGGGCTGGACGATTGGCCGGTTGACCTCCCGCGACTACGGCATCCCTCGCGGCTTGCCCTACCTGACGGGCTTTGTGATTCACTGCGAAATCGCCGAAGAAGCACTCGCTGCCTGATCGAACGCCGCGTCGAACGCCACACCGTCCGACTGGCGGGTGGCTAGGCTGCCGGTAAAATCCTGCCAGCGGCGAACAATAACGTCGCAATACTTCGGATCGAGTTCGATCAAGCGCGCCAGCCGCCCCGATTTTTCGGCGGCGATCAGCGTGCTGCCGGAACCACCAAAGGGGTCGAGCACCACGTTTCCAGGACGGCTAGAATTGCGAATGGCACGCTCCACCAGTTCCACCGGTTTCATCGTCGGGTGCAGATCGTTCTTGTGCGGTTTTTTGATTTGCCAGACGTCGCTCTGGTCGCGATCCCCGCACCAGTGGCGCGTTGCGCCTTCTGGCCACCCGTAGAGGATTGGCTCGTACTGGCGCTGGTAGTCAGAGCGGCCCAGTGTGAAGGTGTTCTTGGCCCAGATGATAAAAGTCGACCACTTGCCGCCTGCTTCCCGGAACGCGGACTGAAGTACATCCAGCTCGCTGGAGGACATCGCCACGTAGATGCCGCCCCGGCAGCTCGCGATGGTCGGCATCAACGCCGCCAGCAGGAAATCGTAGAAGCCATCCCCGAGGTTGTCGTTCAGGATCGCGCGATTGGTGCCGCGCATCTTGTCCTTGGCCGTGTTGGCGTAGTTCACGTTGTACGGCGGGTCGGTGAATACCATGTCCACCTGCTCGCCCTGGAGTAGCGACTCGAAGCACTCTGCTTTTGTTGAGTCGCCACACAGCAGTCGGTGGCCACCGAGCAACCAGACATCGCCCGGACGGGAGATCGGTGTCTCGGTGATTTCCGGCACGGCATCGTCGTCGGTCTGTTCATCGTTGTTTCCATCCTCCAGCAAATCGGCCAGCGCATCCGCGTCGAAGCCGGTCAGCGACACATCGAAGTCGTCGTCCTGCAGCGTCACCAATTCGATGCGCAGCATCGCTTCGTCCCAGCCTGCGTTCTCGGCGATCCGGTTGTCGGCAATCACCAGCGCACGGCGTTGGGTCGGACTCAGGTGTTCCAGCACCACGACCGGCACCAGTTCCAGCCCGAGCTTATGGGCGGCGGCCAGCCTTCCGTGACCGGCGACGATCACGCCATCAGCCCCGGCCAGAATAGGATTGGTAAATCCAAACTCGGCAATCGAGGCGGCAATCTGCGCGACCTGTTCATCCGAGTGCGTCCGCGCATTGCGGGCGTAGGGCAGCAGTTTGGTGATCGGCCACTGCTCGATTTTGTCGGCAAGCCAGGACGCGCTCATAGTGACACCGCCGCGCATGCCAGTCGTTCGGCGACTACTGCCTCGAAGGTCTGGCCGCTAGCCAGCAGCGTCACCGGCACGTCCGGGAAATTCTGCTGGAAGCGTTTGACCGCGACGTCCACGTATTCGGGCGCGATCTCGACAGACCGACACTGGCGATTAGTCCGCTCTGCAGCGAGCATCGTCGTTCCCGAGCCACCGAAGGGCTCGAACACGATGTCGCCAGAGTCCGAGTAGGAATCCAGGATGAATTCCGGCAGCGCCACCGGGAATACGGCGGGGTGGTCGATGTCCTGACCGATCTTTCCCTTGTGGCGCATCACCCGGATCACCGAGTCGGGAATCTTGGTTTCTTGGGTGGGTTGGCCCTTATGTGCCCAGCCGCCAACCTCCCCATCTTTGCTACGCATAGCGGTGGATGAGCCATCCGGGCGCAGATGCGAATCCTGACCGGCGTGTTTGCATGGGACGATCTTGTTGGGTGTACGGCTGTGGCGGTTGAAATGGAAAACGAACTCAAAGCTTGGGGCCAGCCGCCCTGACCAGTCGCCGGGCATCCCCGGCCCCTGATCCCAGACGTACCATGCAAAGCGCCGCCAACCCTGCGTGCGCATCCAGCCGAGCCAGCCATCCCAATACGGGATCACCTCGTTGTCACGGTGAATGAGCCCGAGGTTAATCAGGATTTGTGCGTTCTCGGCCACCGGCAGGTGGGCGAACACACTGCGCATCAGACTGTCCCAATCGGCAATGCCGCCGCTGACGTAGTCTCGCTGGTTGCCGTAGGGCGGCGAAGTGAAGCAGACCTTCGCTTGTTCGCTCTGCATCAGAGTGGCGATCACAGCCGGGTCGGCGGCATCGCCGCAGATCAGCCGGTGCTTGCCAAAAGCCCAGACATCACCGGCACGCGAGACGGGCGTAGCCGAAACTTCCGGCACGTCATCGGCCGCGTCGGGCGCATCCGCATCCTGTGCATCTCCATTACCAACGGCGACATCGCCAGCAAGCAGTTGCTCGATCTCCGCGTCATCGAAGCCGGTAAGCGCGAGGTCATAACCCGCCTCTGATAACTCAGCCAGTTCCAGCGCCAGCAGTTCCTCGTTCCACCCGGCATCCAGCGCCAGTCTATTATCCGAGATGACGTAGGCGCGCTTTTGCGTGGACGAGAGGTGACCCAGTTCAATGACCGGCACGTCGACCAACCCCAACTTGCGGGCTGCGGCTAGACGACCATGTCCGGCGATGACCCCATGTTCTCCATCGACGAGGATCGGGTTGGTCCATCCGTACTCGACGATGCTGGCGGCAATCTTGGCTACTTGCGCTTCGGTGTGGGTGCGTGGATTCCGGGCGAAAGGAATCAGCGCCTCGACCTTGCGGTACTCGACGTTAAGCATGTTCGGTTCGTGTATTCCAAAATGAAGCGGCCCGCACAGTGGCGGGCCGTTGGGTGGGCTGGGTGCAAACCTGCAAACCCTGCAAACCTCGGTTTGCAGTCTGGCGCTAGAGCAATGCCGCGCTGTCGCCTCCCGCATGGGATTTTGGGAAGGAAGGACCCCTCTTGATTTGAGCGACCTCCGCTGCGTGCGCACCTTTCGCAACCATAGCCGTCACTGTAGGCCAAAACCACCCGAGATGCGACACCCCTGCAAGCACCAAAACCAGCAACCTTCCGAAGCGTTCCGCATATGCTTCCAGCCGTTGTCAATTTTGCTCAAAATTACTCACCCCGACAGGCATCGACACGCCGTTGAGGTGGTCGGCCACGATCTGCAGAGCACGTTGCCAGCGACGCTGGGCAGTCTTGGTGCAGTATCCGAAGCGCCGTGCGATCTTTTGCCACTCGTACTGCTTGGCCCGCATCCAGATCAGGTGTCGCTGCTCGACTTCCAGCCACTGCACCCAGGCCATGGTCTCCAACATGAGTTCCACGGCCTTCGGGCTAGGTGGCATGTGGCGGTAGAGCCGATCTGGATCCGGGTAACGGTCCGGTACCTGGAACGCAAACATCGACCAGGAGTTGAAGTAGCCATGCACGCGTACCGGTGGCAGTCGGTGGGCTGTGTAGGCGGCATCACTGAACCGTGCTGCCACATCATCCATTGTCCACTCAGTCATGACGTTTCCCTCCATAGAGCCGTTCTCCGATCCTGCGCACGATCTCACGCTCGACGAAGTCCAGTCGCTTGTCACCTTCCGCCACCACAAGGATGTGCTGATCACGCCAGCCGCTTTGTTTGATTACTTCCAGATCGGTGGTCTGCGGTTGCAGGCGTCCCAGGGGGCAACGGTATTGAGGCAGATTGATTTTCATGCTTAGAACTCCTGCGTCTCGATGGCCCAGAAGAGAATCGCCAGCGCATCGGCCTCGTTGTCGTCAGCGGGCATGAAGCCTTTCTTGACAACTGCGGACACCATTTCGTCCTTGCTTGCGTTGCCCTTGCCGGTAGCGTGCTTCTTGATCGTGCCGACCGGTACACCTTGATAGGGGATCTGGTGGTGCTCGCACCAGGCAGTGAGGGTGGCCAGAAAGCCGCCATAGGCGTGCGCGGCATCCACCCCGAGATGCCGCCTGACTTCCTCGAAGTAGATGGCTGTGATGCCATCGGTGCATGTCTTGAGTTCAGTCAGCCAGCGTTTGAAGCGCAGGAAACGCATGCCGCCGCCTTCGAAGCGTTGTGGCTTGAACGATTGGGAACCACTGGTCAGGGAGTCGTCGTGTGCCAGTAGCGCCCACCCGGTTTGGGTGCCAAGATCCAGTGCGAGGATCGAGCGGCCAGAAACTTGGGATGGGGCACTATACCAACCGGCAGACACGTCCCTACGCACGGAGGAGGGAAGCTCTGTTCCCTCTCCTACGTAGTAGGAGGGGGAGTTTTCGCCAACTTGAGATGTTCCGTAAAGCCAATGGCCACGCGCGTTTGCGTCAGTTGGCAAGTTGGCAGCGCAAGAATGCACTGCCAACTGCCAACTGGATGCAATACCTTGTCCTGCCTCGTTTTTCAGTTGGCAGAGGTTTGCCAACTGCGGGCAGTTGGCAAGGAAGTGGGTGTAGTTGGCAACGGCGCTGCCAACTGCCGAGTAAGCAGTTCTCATAGGGTCTCCTGGTCGTTCAAGTCATCGTGGTACACCCACACATCCGGGTTCTCGACAGGCAGAGACGCCCCGGAATGTGGGCACTTGTAGTGGGTAGGGAGCACCGCTAATTCGCGGATCGTGATCTCCCCGGTGGCTGGATCTGGATCTCCCGCAGGTGTGCGCAGGACCATGCCTTCGACGCACAGGTAACCAAACTTCGTGCGGCCACTGGACGGCAGTCCGTAGTCAACCCCATTGCGGAAATACTTGATGTAGCCCTGCGTTGACAACGCCGAAACGCGTTCTCGGATGGTTCTCTCGCCGCCAAGACCAGCCTTGCCCTCGAAGGCCTCGGCGAACTGGTTGGCGGTGTAGCAGCGACCGCTGCCAGACTCCTCGAAAAGGATTTGCAGGATGGCGTCTCGCTTACGTCTCCGCTCGGCGTCCAGGCGCTCGCCATAGTCCTTCATCACCAGCCTGTCATTCGGATCAACCTCGCGCCATTCACCCTGAATCTTGTCGACGTGCTTTTGCGGAATCGCCGCGCCGTTGCGTAATTCGAAGATGAGTTGGCGTGTGGACCGTGTTTCGTCCGGGCGGAACAGCAGCATCCCGGTCGAGTAATACCCGCGCAGGCTGCTGGCCCCGGCCAGAGCCTGGAACGGGTCTTCCTCAAATTGCTTCTTGCCAAGCTTTTTTGTGTGGTGGGCGAGGATGATCCCGGCGTCAGGGTTTACTGCCTCTCGAATCCGCTCCACACGCTGAGATAGAAAGAACAACATTGCACCGTTGTCGTTCTCGCCACCGCCATCGCCGCCGTCGAACACATTGCGAATCGGATCGATGGCGATGATGTCAGCTGTTTTTTCACCAAACGCATTCGCGATGGCCGGGATTACCTGGGCGAGCCCAGCGTCGTCAAGAATCAACCGCAACTGTGGGGTGGCCACGAAATTGGCTCGCGCTTCCAGCAGCCGATGCGAAGGGAGACGGACATCCTTCACGCGCTCGCGCAAGTAGTGGTACTGGACCTCGGCCTGTAGGTAGAAGACCCGCAGCGGACGGGGTGGACGCATGCCAAGGAAAGTCGCACCTGCAGCCATGTGCGTCAGCCATGACAGCAGGAAATCGCTCTTGCCGACTTTGGGTGCACCACCAAAAACAAGCATGCCGCCCGGGGTGAGCACGCGTGGTTCGACGATGTCAGGCGGCAATGGCGAGTCGTCGTCCAGCAGCGCACCGAGCGTGAAGGTAGGCAACAATGGTCGCACGGATTTCACGACTCTGCGTTCGCCTTGGGCAATGAGAGCCGCGCAGTCGAAACCCTCAGCGACTGCGTCGGCCCCGTCCCACTTCTCGGGTTTGTCGCTCGGCGGTACAAGGATTGCCACTGCGGTGCAACCAGCCACCACGCAGGCACGTGCTGCCGCCTCGGCGTAATCCCAACCCGGCGCATCCCGATCTGGCCAGATCAAGACGGACTTGCCGGCCAGCGGCGTCCAGTCGGTCTTCTCGACGGGTGCTTTCGCACCATTCATGGCCGTGGTCGCGGCAAACCCGGCCTTGATCAGGGCCTCAGCGCACTTCTCGCCCTCGACCAGCACGATTTCCCGGGCTTTCACCAGGGCTGGCAGGTTGTACAGCGGACGCGGGTCTGGGGCTCGCCACATGCGGGCGCGCACATCCCAGGGTCTGTACTCCTTGCCGCTTGGCGGTTCGTAGCGGTAAACGCAGGCTATCAATTCGCCATCGGCGCTGACGTAGTCCCACTTGGCGGTGTAAGGTCCGAGTTCATCCATCGGCACGGTGCGCACATCTCGACGCAGCGACGGCGAGACCGGTGGCGAATACCCCAGCCACTGCCGGATATCGTCAGTGATGCGCGGAAAATCGTGGCGCGTGGAAAGACCCCGTGATCGCGCCCAGGCAGCGATCAAATCGCCACCGTCGTCATCTGCGAAGTCTTTCCATAAGCCCCGCCGAGGCCCTTCCAGTTCGACGACCAGGCTCTTGCCAGGCGAGCCATCGACATCACCAACATAGAACTTGTTGCCCCGGATCAGCCCGCTGGGAAATAGGTAGAGAAGCACGGACTCAAGCCGATCCAAGAGGCCTGCGCGCAGTGCTTCCGTGTCACAGGCAAGCTCCGCGCGTTGCTCCGGTGCGTTGTTGTAGTCCAGCCAGACGATGGTGTCCGCCGTCATGCTGAACCCCAGCAACGGTCTTGCCACGCGCAGAACTTGCACTCCTGGTGGCTGGGCGTGGTTGCAAAACGCGGCAGGACCTCGCTGGCGTTGGTAGCAGTGATCACGCGCACGGCACGGTCCGACATGCGCTGCGCCAGTCCACCGTCAAACGGCAACAATTCGAACCAGATTTCCTGGGTGTCTTTGTTGATTGCAGTAAAAAGCGCTGGATTATCAGCAATGCCAGGAATGCCGACCTCCATGTACGCCTGATAGACTGCGACCTGTGCGGCATAAACAGGCTTGGACTTGGCAACCCCATGCTTAACGGTGTCGCGCCAGGACTTGTCGTTCATGGTCTTGAACTCCCAGATGGCGGGATAGCTCAGACCCAGATCAGCAGGGCCGGTGTTCAAGATGCCGTCGACATGGCCGCGTATTCGGCCGCCAGCCACCGAGAAGCCGAACTGGCCGCCTTGGGCCTTGCGTGTATACAGATCAAATCCGGCCAAACTTAGCCAGCGGATGGCCAAGTCCTCCAAGGTGTGACCGACTTCAAAGATGCGCAATAGGCGGCCCGAGAAATCACGACCGACGTCGACCGGTGTGTGCTTGTACTCATACTGCAAAGCACGCTCGCAAGCGACCCCGAGGCGCGAGGCACCGAGATAGTCACGCGGCCTCTGACCCGCGCGTTCGCGGATCAGTGCACCATCGATCAGGCTTGTGATCTGATCTTGAATTTTGGGGCGAGAGTTGAAGTCCAGCATCAGAATGGCGCTCCCATGGATGAGGACTTGCTTTTCCGGGCCAGTCGCTCCTCCAAAAACGCAAGATCCCTGGCGGCCATGCGTTCGTGCTCAGACGTCATGTGCTCCTGATAGGCCGTGACCACGACATCGATAAGGGTCATCACCTCCTCGCGGCTGTAACTCGCCAGCGGGCGGTCCATGCCGATGGCGCCCACAAACTCGCCCAAAGGCGACAAGCAACACCCCATCGCGGCCATTTCCATTTCACTCGGATCAATCATTTGTCCCTCCGTTTTGTTCATGAGCGTTGAGAACGCGTTTTGGCAGCGCCGCGAGCAAAACACCAACTTGTCGGAATAGCGGTTGAGGTCGCCGAGTTTGATGCTGGCGTTGAACCAGCCAAAGCCTTTGGCTTTGCGGGAGCAAACGGCGCATTTCACGCAAGCTCCATCGCACTGGATACATGCGCGTCGTTGGCCGCTGTCACCAGCCGCTGAATCGCGTTCTTGTTGAACTGAAACGACAGCAATGCCGACGCCTGGTAGCGGGTCATGCCGAAATCGGCACGCATTGGCTCTGGCAGGTAACCCAGTTGCTTAGGCGTCGGTGGCTCGTTGAGCCAGCGCCTGGTCTTGTGTGCAGAATCGGCCGACTCGTGGTCATTGAGCCAGTCGTCTGCCTTGGCCATGCAAACCGTGCGATCGCCAACGGCCAGCAACTTCGGGACCAGCGACTTGGCACCTCCTATGGCATGCCAGCGACCGTTCAGAAAGAACACGCCTCCCCAGGCACTGAAGCCCGTGGCCATCAACGCGTCGTCACAACCAAACAGGTCGCACCAGCGAAAGTTCGAGCGTTTCAAAAGATCGATCTCGCTCATGATGAAGTCAGACAACTCACCCACATCGTCAGGGCTGCGTTCCCAGACATGGCCGCAAAGCGGGCACTCCATGCAGGCCAGCGGCACGATGGCATCACAGTCCGGACAATCTTTGGTAGGCGCGTCGCCATCGTGGGGATGACCATCGAGGTTGACCTCCTGCTCGAGTGCCCCATGCATAAGGCTGGCCGTGCCGAAGTCCAGAACGATGCAATCGGTTTTGATGACGCAGGGAAACTCCTCGGGGTCCACGGTGCGCAGGCCACGCCCCACCATCTGGATGAAGGTGGACTTGTAGGAACTCGGGCGCAGCAGCACGATACAAGCGGTGGGCGTGTAGTCGTAACCTTCGGTGAGCACCGCGACATTGACGACCACTTGGGCTTGACCAGTTTCGTAATCCTTCAGGCGCGCCTTGCGCTCGGCGTCTGATAACTCACCGTGGATCAGCACGGCATGAACACCTGATGCCACAAATGCATCACAGACGTTTTGCGCATGGGTGACCGTCGAGCAAAAGATGATGGTCTTGCGGTCGGCAGCTTTCTGTTTCCAGTGCGCGATCACTGCATCGGTGATAAGCGACTTGTTGAGAATCGATGCAACTTCGTCCATGTCGAAGTCCATCGCCGTGCGCCGCACTTTTTGCAGAGCCTCCTGCGCGCCGACATCGATCACGAAGGTGCGTGGCGGCACCAGGTGGCCGGATGCAATCATCTCACCCAGACTGATCTGATCAGCCACGTTGGTGAAGACCTCACGCAGTCCTTGGCCGTCGCCTCGATTCGGGGTGGCGGTCAGGCCGCAGATGCCAGCCTTTGGATTCTTGTCCAGCACCTGATCGATGACAGCGCGGTAGCTGGGGGAGGATGCGTGATGTGCTTCATCAATGACCAGCAAATCGAGCGTGGGGATCTGCTTCAAATGCGACGGGCGAGACAGGGTCTGCACCATCGCAAAAGTAGCGTTCCCCTCCCACGATTTTTCATTGGCGTCGAACACTGAGGTTGTGAGGCCAGGATTGACCCGAGAGAATTTGGCTCGGTTCTGGCCCGTCAGTTCGGTGCGGTGAGCGAGAATGCAGACCTTGGCATCGGGCTCAGACAACAGGCTGCCGGCCACCGCCGACAACATGATGGTCTTGCCAGATCCGGTAGGCGCGACAGCCAGCGTGTTGCCATGCTGGGCGAGCGCGTCCAAGGTTCGTTTGACCAGCAGTGATTGGCGGGGACGGAGCATCATGATGTCGGTCCTCCCTTACTGAGCCCAACTGGGGCGGCCAGGTATGGGATCGCGTCCCGTGGCCTGTGCGTAGGCATTGGGTGCGATGGTGGCATTGGCGGCCTGTGTTGCCGGTGCGGTCGCCGCACTGCGTGGCGCAACCATGGCCGCTGCATAGTCCTTGTGGTCAGGTGTGATCGCCGACTTGATGACACTTTTATCCTGGCCGTTCTGGTCCTTATCCCAGTCGACCTTGCCCAGAAACTCGATGCCATCAAGATCAGCGAAACCGCTAATGCGCCGTGCGTTCTGTGCGGCTGGGCTGTTGTCTCCTGGATGGACATTGCGTGCCGAGTTGAGGATGGCCTTGACGAACGTGCGGCCCATGTTGGCCCACTCAGACCCTTTCGGGCTGTGCAGGCCAATCAGCGACCACATCTTGCGGCGTGCGTACTCTCCTTCCATGACCACGAATTCGCAGTTCAGGTAGACCGAGCCGGTATTGACGTTGCGAGTGGCGTAGCCACCAGTCCAGCCTTGCGACAAATCGTCGTGGCCGCCCGGCTTGACGGTCATGCGAACGCGCACGAGGCTGCCTTTGGGGATCAGGTCGAAGGAGGTTTGTTCGGAAGCGGAATTGAAATCGAAATAGGTCATGATCAGGACTCCTGAGTTAAATTGGATTCGGGGGTGACGATGGAGATAGCGCTGGGCCGAGCGAAATCGAGCCGCTCGGGCGCAGGTCTGGCTGGGCCGGCGATCTTTTCCATGAGACGCCCGAGGTTCGGCTCCTCAACGGTGTCGAGGCGACCTGAGCGGTCCTTGGCCGGATAACCCCATGCGTTCAGTGTGTGGCAGACGAAGGCGCGATAGCTGGCACCGTCATCGCCTTTGATCTCGGCCAGGGTGACGACTTCATCGACGATGCCGGGCAATTCCAGACCGGTTTTGGAGCCGTCGATCTGCAGCGAGAAAACGCGACGATTAAAGTCATCGAGTGCTTCGTTGAGGATGCCGACAAACCACACGTTCTTGCGCCGGGTGTGTTGCAGGTGGGTCAGCCAGCCGATCATTTCCTGGCCCATCAAGCCATACGCGCCACGGCTGTCAGGTTTGCCGGTTTTCTCGGAAAATGCCTGTGGTTGCCCCTTGCACCATTGCAAGCAGAGGCGACCTGCGACGGTGATCGAGTCAACGAACACGGTGTCGTACTTGTCCATGGCCGACGGCTCGCCAAAACTCTCGCAGACTGCATCGAAATGCGCATGGCTGTAGGGCTGCTCATTGCGTAGTGCTGGGTTGGGGCCGCCGATGAAAACAGCGAAGTCGCGACACTCCTGCCAGGTGCGCGGACGGACGGTGTCGCCAGCCCAGCCCTCCACCGCGAGATCGCCTGCTTCGAGGTCGAAGAACAGTGTTGCTGCGGGTTTCAGAGTCCACAGCTGCGAGGTCTTGCCGATGCCACTCTTGCCGACGAGCACGCCCTTGACACCGCGCCGCTCGGCCAATCGTTGATCGGCAGTGATGATTGGTAGGTTCATTTGCGCACCTCCTCGGTGGTCAGTCGTGCAAAGGCCTCGGACACCGGGGTGAAGCCCAATGCACCGCGCTTGCGAGCCATCTCGTACAGATCACGGAGGGCACCAAGCCGGCGATGGATAGCAGTGGACTCCGCTTCAAGGCCTTGGACGGCGAAGGCAATGTCGTCGATGGTTGCATCCAGGACGGGGCGGATCACATCGTCTGGGCGGCTACCGTCTAGCGCCGGGATGCGCACGCTGTCAGGCAGGTCACGCATGTACATCGAAGACTGCTGGCGCAGCAGATCAAGCAACGAGGGTTTTGTTTTCATGATGGTTACTCCTGAAGCAAGGCGAGGCGGAATCCGGGCTTGCCGGTTTTGAGGGTGCGCGCCGGGGCGAACACACTCTTGAGTGACTCAGGCCACGCATTGAACTTGGCTTCCGAGATGCGGTAGCTAATCTCGACGTACTCAGCTGGGCTGTCGCCGTTGGCGGCAATGCGACGCACGATGTCGGCGAGACGCTGTTGGTCCCAGTCGATTTTCTTGGGCAAGTCGGCGGTGATGCGTACCTGACCGTCATCGAAATGCACGACACCTGTGTCCTTACCTGTGGCAAGGCGCACCGAATGCGCTTGATCGGCATACTTGAGATCAAGCGCACGGTCGACGTGATCGACGATCGCCTTGGCTGCAGCGAGCAGATCAGCTGCGTCGTTTCTGAGTTGGAACAGAATTTCACTCGGTTTCGCGGCGAGATCGCCGGCTGGCGTGGTGATGACCTGATCGAGGGCGATGGCGCTCATGCTGCACCCCCCGCAATGACGCGCTCAGAAGTGCTCTTGCGCAGGCTGCCGATCTCGAATGCTTCGATGTCCTCGACGCGGTACAGGACGCGTCCTTGGAGTTTCAGAAAGACAGGGCCGATTCCTTCTGATCTCCAGCGTTCCAAAGACGCTTCGCTGATGTCCCAACGGTCGGCTAGTTGGCTTTGGTTTAGGTGTTTGATACTCACGTTTTTGCTCCTTTCAGTGATTGCGGAAACGTGAGTAAATTTTCGGAGTTGGTATGTGCGGGTGTCTGCCGCCGCTATGTACGGGCTGATGTACGGGCGCAGCTGTTGCGGATAAATTCGAGGTCTAGAATGCAAAAAACCGCCTTCTGGCGGTTTTTCGTGTGGCGGATAGCTGGTGATGATTCATTCAAGTCGGAAACCATATTTGCCCTTCTCAGGGTTGGCTATGTAGTCATCCCATTCGGTGTTCCCGCTGAAGAGATTCTGCATTCGCTGGCTACGTGCCGTTTTCTTGTCCGAGTAAGCTGCACCAAGAATCTCGGCAGCTGACAGCACCCACCGATCGTTGAGTGCTTGCTGGTACATGTACTGAACTGCCGCTGGCTGGCGATCACCTTTGATGACCCATGGCTTGGTTTTGGTGCGAATGGTCAGTGTTTTGGTGTACTCGTCGAAGTGAACAGGAAGAACCGGTCGCAGCGTTCCGTCCGCCGGCGTCGCCAGTGTCCGATAAAGAAGGTCCATGTCTATGCTTGGCTTCGGGACGTAGTCGACGATGACGTCGCGGATTGAAGCAAAGCGGTAATTTCTAGGCGGCCGCACGAAGCCCGGCAGCGCCATGCCGGAAGACAGAATGAGTCCTTGTTCCGGAAGCGTCGGCGCATGAAGGTGGCGAAAAACTGTATCGACTGATGATGCAAGTCCGCGCACGAACCAGATGTCGGTGTGCGCGGCCCCGATGCGTGCTTTGCCAAGAGCCCAGAGATTGCCATCAAGCAGGGGTGATTCGATCCCCTTGCGCAGTGCCTGCGGAATGCCGATCAGGTCGGCAATGGCATGCAGAAACTTGGATGGTTGAACGGCGTGGATTGCAGCCTCGACCGCCGAAATGTGTTTCAGTCGGAATGTCTCCGGACAGCGATAGCGATATCTGGACGGGTCCTGATCTTCCATGAGATCGACAGGCAGGCGCTCGTCGCCGCACGGAGCCGGATAACTGCTGGCGTAGCCCACGCACTCTGTCCAGACCGCGATATCCTGCGCAGATAAGGACGTCTGGCCAAAAACGTCCCATCCTGGCACGCCATGCATGCGCTGGCCATCTGCGTCGCTGACCGGCCCGATTGATCGGTCGAACAGATCAGTCAGGTCAAGCAGCGAGCGCGTGGACAGCGGGTTCGCCGACATCGCCAATTTCCTTCACAAGTTGCCATTTGGCAAGCAGACGGTCGCACAGCGCCCGATCCTTCTCTCGCTTGGTCTTGATGTTGCACTTGTTATCTTCACGCAAGATGACCGTGATCGTGCGTGCTCGATCCTTGTCGACCCGCTTTAGTCGGATGGACAGCTTGGCGTAGTTCAATTTGTGATTACGGAAATCAAACGTAGGGCTGATCAGCGATCGTGAAGCGGTATAGATATCGTCGGCATCCTTCGCCCAAATCTTCACAGTCAGCGAGCGGTTGTTCGAAACCGAGTAACCGAGTTCGACCACCTTTACTGACGCCACATTCTCGCCTGCGAGATTGAAAATACGTGGTGCGGCGAGACTTTGGTAATCGTACTGCTTGAGCGGGATCTTCTCCCCGGAAATAGGCGATTGTAGCAAGGAATCCGCGACGATCCGTGCCAGCGCCTCTCGGCCATCCGTATCTTTGGAAAGTACTTCCAGGTGGCCGTTGGCCGGTTCGTAGGTGATATGGGAGGACACCGCCCGGATCACTTCCTGCGGCACGAGTTCGCTGGCGAGAACGCAGTCGATAATTTCCGGAGGGCGGTTGTGGTGAATGCTGATCTGGTACAGGTCAACGTCGTCTCCAGTCTGGGTGTCGGGGCGCAGACGCTTGAAGATCTGGATCGCGACGGCATCGGTGACACAGCCAAGTTGCTGGGCGACCGTCTGATGAAAGGCGGTTTTGGATGCATCATCACCCAGGATCGCGAGGTCTTTTGGCGCAATAAACCCCGAATAGCACGACGCGCTTTGGCGAAAAACATCGGCCTGGCGGGCATCAAGAGCCTCCTTGAACAACGCGGGTTCATTGATGTGGAGCCAAACGGCTCGCTCGTATTGGTTACGAATCGCTGCGAAGGCGTCGCGGGCAGACTCGTCGAAGATGTCGTCTCGGAACCCCTCAATGACGTCCTGCCCGGGGCCGTCTGATAGTAGTGCGATGCGTTCGGCCACTTCTTCGATCTGCTGACGCTTGCTCACCCCGACCGCCATGAGGACCGTTTCCATTGCGGCCCTTTGGTCGCGCTTGGTCTGCTTGGTGTCCAAATCCGGCATAACCAGTTCAAACTCGCTGACCATGAATTCCCGGAAAACCGTCGGCGGCAGATGGCCGAGGAGTTTGGATAGATTTTCTGCATCGTTCATAGGAATCTCCATTGACAAGGTGTAGATCGGGTGGCAACCAGCCTGGGCAACCCTGTCTCCTTGTTTGGGTGTGCAGACCGATTACGTTCGGCGTACCGAACGATTGGAATTATTTCAGACCGGTTATGGGTTTGTCAAGCAGGTACGCAATTGTTCGGTACAGTGGTATTATTTCAGTGCCACATACAACGATTAAGGAGGCTCAAGTGCCATCACCCCTGGGTGACAAGATCCGCGCGCTGCGGAAACAGAAGAAATTCAGTCTCGAGCAATTGGCCGAGCTGACCGACTCCAGCAAGAGCTACATCTGGGAGCTGGAGAACAAAGACGACCCGAAGCCCTCTGCGGAGAAAATCGGCAAAATCGCCGCCGTGCTCGAGGTCACCACCGAATTCCTGCTGACTGATTCTGTCGCGGCACCCGGTGATGAGGTTCTTGATGAGGCCTTCTTCCGCAAGTACAAAAGCATGCCAGATGGGACCAAGAAACGCCTGCGAAAAATTCTTGATGCTTGGGACGATGACGAGTGAGCGAGCTTAAGAAGCCGATGGCGGAGGCCAACCGCGTCTCCTCAATGCTCAACCTGGTATTGGGCACAGATCGGTTCCCGGTCAAGGTAAACGAGGTGGCGTTGGAATACTCGCGTCAGTGCTTTGCTGATTCACCGGTCGACAAGATCCAGGGAGAAGACCTGGATGGCTTTGAAGGGATGCTTGCAGCGAACAAGGCGCGATCGAAGTGGCTGATTGTCTATAACAGTTCCATCAGCTCGGCTGGCCGCAAGCGATTCACCGTCGCCCATGAGTTTGGCCATTACCTCCTGCATCGCCACCAGCAGGACAGGTTCGAGTGCGGAGATGATGACATCGAGACCGGCGACGGCAACGAACGGGATATCGAAATAGATGCGGACCTGTTCGCGTCGACCCTTCTGATGCCGCTGGATGATTTCAGAAGGCAGGTGAATGGCCAACCCGTCAGTTTTGATTTGCTGGGTCACTGCGCAGATCGCTACGGTGTGTCGCTGACTGCCGCTGCATTGCGATGGACTGAAATCGCCGATAAGCGCGCGATCTTGGTTGCCAGCCGTGATGATCACATGTTGTGGGCGAAATCAAACCATGCAGCATTCAAGTCGGGAGCCTATTTCGCAACACGCAAACGAACTATCGAAATGCCGCGAGGTGCTCTGGCCTACAGCGATAACTGCTCGGCGGCCAGTGAGAGCCAAACGACACGAGCTCAAGCATGGTTTCCGCGTGAGCCATTATCAATGCCGTTGACCGAGATGACCAAGGTCGCGGCGCAGTATGACTACACACTGACCTTGCTGTTGATGCCTGATGCCGAATGGCGGCAGCCGCAGCACGATGAGGAAGAACCGGAAGAGGATACGTTCGATCGTTTCATCCGAAACGGCCAACATCCGGTGAGAAAGTAAGCGCAACTTTGCATCGGTTTTCGTAGGAACCCGCAGCAGCCAGCAGGCGCCAGAAACTCCCTCATGGTGTCGGTGACGGTTCATCCGGACAATTTCGCTTCAAGCGAGTTGGACAGAAAAGGACCGATACCGATGCAAGAGATCAACCATTTACCGCCCGACCGGATGACGCCAGAGCAGCGTCGCCGTGAGGTCGCGTCGTTGCTGGCGATCGGACTCGTCCGTTTGCGCAATGAAGGCCTTGAACGGTCCGCAGACGCGGCCTCAGAGAACGAGTTTGAGCTTGGCTTCTCTGGCCACCAGCGCGTTCATACAGACCCCGTCCACAAGAGAAAAACGGAGTCATCATGAACGCACAACCATCCATGCCAACCTCGGTGATCGCGCAGATCGCCAAGTTGCCTGATTTGCCGATGCCCGAAATCAAGGCCATCTGGCAACGCCTATTTGGTGTCGATACGCCAACGCCCAACCGCCAGTTTCTGGAGCGGCGTATCGCCTACAGGTTGCAAGAAGTAGAATTCCGCAAAGATAACCGTGCGCTGCTAGAACGCAATCAGCGGCGGATCAATGTACTGGTCGATACCGGCAAGCTAAAAAAACGTGACCGTGACTACCAGCCGGTGCCGGGCACGGTGCTGACCCGCGAGTACCAGCGCGTCGAATACCGGGTCGTTGCGACCGCCAATGGCCAGTACGAATTTGACGGACGGTTGTTCCCTAGTTTGTCGATGATTGCCCGCGAGATCACCGGTACGCGCTGGTCTGGGCCGCTGTTCTTTGGCCTCAAGGCGCAGGCCAAGCCAAAAGCCAAAAAACAGGGAGCCCAGCGATGAGCGAAGTCCTGAAACGGCGAATGCGCTGCGCTGTATATACTCGCAAATCCAGTGAGGAAGGTCTCGACCAGGAGTACAACTCCATCGACGCCCAGCGAGATGCAGGACACTCCTACATCGCCAGCCAGCGCGCTGAGGGATGGATTCCGGTCGCAGACGACTATGATGATCCAGCTTTTTCTGGTGGCAACATGGTTCGTCCTGGTCTGAAGCGTCTGATGAGCGATATCGAGGCTGGCAAGGTCGACATCGTGGTGGTTTACAAGATCGACCGCCTGACGCGCAGCTTGGCCGACTTTTCCAAGATGGTAGAGGTGTTCGAGCGTTACGGTGTTTCGTTTGTTTCGGTCACGCAGCAGTTCAATACCACAACCTCGATGGGTAGGTTGATGCTCAACGTCCTGCTGTCCTTCGCGCAATTCGAGCGTGAGGTCACCGGCGAACGCATACGCGACAAGATCGCGGCCAGCAAACGCAAAGGCATGTGGATGGGCGGTGTGCCACCACTCGGCTACGACGTCGACAACCGGCGACTGGTACCCAATGAACGCGAGGCAAAACTCGTCCGGCACATTTTCTCTCGCTTCGTTGAGCTTGGATCTGGAACCCTGCTGATCAAGGAACTGAGGCTCGATGGCGCGACTTCGAAGGCGTGGACCACACAGGACGGCAAGGTTCGCGAGGGCAAACCCATCGACAAGAGCCTAATCTACAAACTGCTGAACAATCGCACCTACCTTGGCGAGTTGCGTCATAAGGAGCAGTGGTACCAAGCCGAACACCCGCCGATCATCGACAGCAAGGTGTGGGGAGACGTGCATGCGATCCTGGCCACCAACGGACGAGTGCGCGGCAACGCCACGCGGGCGACGGTGCCTTACCTGCTCAAGGGGATCGTGTTCGGCAACGACGGACGGGCCTTGTCGCCTTGGCATACTACCAAGAAGAACGGTCGACGCTACCGGTACTACATCCCGCAGCGCGATGCTAAAGAGTTCGCTGGTGCATCCGGGCTGCCACGGTTGCCGGCCGCCGAACTCGAGTCAGCAGTGCTCGACCAACTGCGCGCGATCCTGCGAGCCCCGGATTTGTTGGGCGACATTGTTGCCAAGGCAGTCAAATTCGACTCGACACTGGACGAGGCAAAAATCGCCGTAGCGATGACCAGGCTGGATGTGATATGGGATCAACTTTTCCCCGCCGAGCAAAGCCGGATCGTCCGGCTCTTGGTCGAAAAAGTGATTGTTTCACCCAATGATATCGAGCTTCGCCTGCGCGCCAATGGCATCGAACGTCTGGTACTGGAGCTGCGACCCACGCAAGTGGATGCCACCGAGGAGGCAATGGCATGAGCCAGATACGCATCGCCCAGATCGGCACACCCGATGTTATTTCTTCCAGCGACGGTCGCCTGACACTGACCATCCCCATCCAGATCAAACGCCGCAGCGGGCGCAAACTCGTCACGCTACCGAATGGCGAGACAGCCCAGCCCCGACCATGGGATGTCGCTGCCACGCCGCTGCAACTAGCACTGGCCAGAGGCTATCGCTGGCTCACCATGCTGGAGTCGGGCGAAGTTAAATCCCTGAAGGAAATCGCTGCACATGAGGCGATCGACAATAGCTACGTGAGTCGGATGGTAAATCTGACCACGCTCGCACCCGACATCGTTGCAGCCATCTTGGACGACGCGCTGCCGAATCACGTCACACTGTTCGATCTTGCGGTGGATCCACCCGCGCTGTGGGATGAGCAGCGGATGCGCTTGATTGACCCTGCTACCGCGAATCAGTAACCCAAGTCGAGCTTTTGCGCTTGCTCAGCCAGCTCGCCCAGTGCCTTGCGACGCTCGTTGATGTGGGCCTGCCGATTGGCCTCTTCTTGGATGACACGGCACTGCTCAATGATCTCGGCAAAGCTCGGCTGATTCAGCGCCAGCAGGCCATCCTCCAGCATCGCGGCGTAATCGTGCTCAAGAGCGGTCAGTGATTCACCCGTTGGGATGAGTTGCAGCTGGCCGCTGGCGGCGGCAAAGTAATCGATCTTGGTACCAGCCGCATCCTTTTCGACAAAGAACACCGACTTGTGCTCTGCCACTGCCTTGGCCAGATCAGGGTCGGCACAGGCCGCCGCAAAGTGCATTGTTTTTGCCATAGCGGCCAGGTCGTACCAATGGCGCGAGTAGCGCTCCCCGCGCAATCGACCCTGCAAGCAATACACATGGGCTGCGGTGGCTTTTTCCCAGAAGGTACGCTCAGCCGCCATCACCAATGGCTGGGCTGTTGGAAACGTCACACCATCAATTTCCGGCGCAATGTCACAGGCCACGGGCTGAACATGGTGCGGCTCACCCGTAGCACGTGCACCAAACTCCAACTGGATCGTGGGCGCGGAATAGCCGGTTCCAGTTTTGACCGCCGGATAGGCCAGGATCAGTTTGTCGTTGTCTTTTCCTGCCAGAGTCAGGGTCGCGTCAAGGCCAGAAGTCGTCAATGCAGCTTCAATGACCGGCCTCACCGTAGCCTCAATCCAGCCAGGCAAGCGATGGCGTACCGCGCTGCTGATCTTTTTCTCTTGGCTGGTTGAGTTCGGAATAGGGTTACCTTGCTTCAAGAGATCGGCCGCCAGTTCTCGGATGTCGTAGGTGAGATCAACATCTTCTGAAAACCGATCAATGATGCGATACACCTTGGACAGTGATGTGCCGCCCTTGAATGTGAGTTTGCTGGCCAACGCGGATTCGTAGATGGCGGAAAGCACCCAGACCACCCAGATGTCCTTCTCGAGCAAATGCGCAGGCCGCCCAGTACGGGCGGCCGCATATTCCAACGCTTCAGCCTGATCATCTCGGCTGAGTGAAAACCAAGACTCAGCCATGCGCCATGACCTCGCTGACTACTTTAGCCATCCAGCTCGGCAACATGGCTCGCGCACTGCGCACGGCTTCCCATTCGGATTCGGGCAGTTTGGTGCGGAGTTGTTTTAGCGCCGCTGGTGCGGCCTCAGGGCCTAACCAAGAGAGCGCGCGAATCGCCATGCCTGCCGGCCGTTTGCCCAGCAGCAACTGCCAGCGATTGCCGTGCTTGAGCTCAACGCAACGATTGCCCAGCTGCAGCGTGCGGGATGGGCCGGAAGTAAAAAACACTTCGCGCGTCGGCACCTGTGTGGTCAAGCCCAGCGCATTGGCTTCAGCCGCGCCATTGGCCACCACCGTTTCACCACAAATGGCTTCGATAGCCTGCACTACGGACTCGGTGGAAGGTGGGCGAGCGCCGAATCGACCTTGATGAGGGGCGACGTAGGCACCACGGCTCACGCGCATCAATTTCCCTTCCTGAGCCAATCGGGACAAGGTTTTGTCGATGGCTGCCCGCGAACCCAGATGCAGGAATTCCTTGGGCGAGAGCAAGCCACCCTCAGGCATTGCCCGGGCAGCAGACAAAATGTTCTCAGCAAGATGGCTCATGGTCATGGCTCCTTTGTCTGAAGTGTATATCAGTTTCTGACAAATCGCAATTTGCATGAGCTGCCACGAGGCTTGATCGCAGGCAGGAGTTTCCTCCGGGTAGGCAATGCCACAATCCAACCGATTGAATCGTCCGCGCGTAACTTATTGATTTGTAAATGGTGGATTTGTCGCCTTTGCGGACTTCGGGCACTAGGCAGAGAGCGAACCCGCAGAGAAGAATGGCCAGGAGAGAGTGGAATGTGGCCCAGAACGGGCCAAGTGGCCAGTTGGCGCAGTCCGCAGGCTTCCGCAGGAACCCCCGCGAACACGCGGGAACCGGCGCGAGCAGGCAAGAAAAAACCCCAACCGAGAACGGTTGGGGTTTTAATTTTGGTGGAGGCGGGGGGAATCGAACCCCCGTCCGCAAGCCCTCTACAGGCAGTTCTACATACTTAGTCCGATTATTTGATTTCGCCCGAATCACGCCAACCGAACAGGCTGGATTCACGCTAGTTGCCTTAAGTTTAGGATCGGTTCAAGCAACCCGGACCGACACGAGTCTCTGTGAATGACTCTGCTCTTTCCACCTTGCGGTTTCAAGCCGGCCCAGAGACCAACCGGTGCAGAGTCTAACCGTCAATTAAGCGGCTAGAGCGTAGTTTTCGTCGTTTGCGACTATTTTTTTCCAGATGGATTTACGAGGTAACTGGGCCTCGGTATGCCCTACGCTGCTTTGCAACCCACGTCGAAACCGGGTCGCCCCCATGCTGACTATAAGATGAACCCTGAAGCAAAAAGTTCAATCCACAGTTAAATTCTATCAGAAATAGGGAGAGGGAGGCCGGTTTCGGAGAATTTACCCCGGATTGCGAATTGTCAATGACAACTCTTCTTCAGGTTGAATAGGATTGACGCAGATCAATTTGTTTGGCTTGTTTGTTGATTTTTTGAATTAAATATAATAATACGAGGAGATAGCACTATGGCTTGGAATTTTCCGAGCCTGACCCGTCGCACCTTTTTGAAGGCGACTGGGTTGGGCGCTGCTGGGTTGACGTTGTTGAAACCGGCTGGTCTGTTGGGCAAGTCCGCTGCCAACGGCGGGGCGGCGGATAGCGAAGAAACCACTTACAGCATCTGCAATTTCTGCTCGTCGCTGTGCAATCTGCGCGTCACCACGCAGACGAAAAACGGCGTCAAGCGCATCGTCAAGCTCGACGGTAATCCC
>Ga0210022_1000262_pt1 | contig 39905 bp, 35 predicted proteins | sample CryGeymeta201520_FD_183984 | JGI IMG/M metagenome (GOLD analysis project Ga0210022, IMG submission 183984) | Groundwater microbial communities from Crystal Geyser aquifers in Utah, USA - Crystal Geyser metaG 2015-20 (SPAdes) (version 2) | ecosystem: Environmental > Aquatic > Deep subsurface >... | reverse complement strand
ACACAGTCTGATTCCCGGGTCGGATAAATCCGACCCCTACATTACCATTCCCCGATCAGGTCGAGGACAGGTTTGTTTACTTTTTGGGGGATAACCATTATATTAATTTTAATATAATCTATTGTAAAGAGATAATCAAGCAAAAGAGGAGAATATAAATAAATGAATGTTAAACATTTTCAAGATTAATTTGACAAGCAGTAACTATTACCATAAAATTAATGTGAAGTTTATAATTTATAAAAATATAATTGGTAAGGGGAAGTAAAATTGATTAAAAGTATGACTGGTTATGGAGTAGGAAAGATTAAAAGAAGAGACCAAGAATGTTTAGTAGAAATAAAAACTTTAAATAATAAATATTGTGATATTATGATAAAAAATTCGATGCAATCTTTAGAAATTGAACAAAAAATTGAGAAACTTATAAAGGAAAAGATATTCAGGGGAAAAGTAAATATATTAATAAAAGTAGAAAGCTATGCTTCTGAAAAAGAAAAAGTAATATTAAACGAAAACTTATTTAATTCTTATTGTGAAGCCTTAAAAATTTTAAAAGAAAAATATAAGTTCAAAGATGAAATAAATATTGATTCTATAATTAAATTTAAAGATATTTTTCAAGTGGTAAAAAAAGAAGAAGAAACTGGTAAGATGTGGCCTTTGATAGAGGAAGCAGTAAATAAGGCTTTAGATTCTTTATTGGAGATGAGAGAAAGAGAAGGTAAAATTCTTATTAATGATATAAAGAAAAGAATAAAAAAGATTACAAAGTTAATGGACAAGATTGAAAAATATTCAAAATTATCTTTACTGGAATATAAAGGCAATTTTTTAAACAAATTAAAAGAATTAACCAATGGTTTAAATGTGGATGAAGGAAGGATTGAATTAGAGGCAGCAATATTTGCTGGAAAGAGTGACATCACTGAAGAAATTATTAGAACAAAAAGCCACCTTATTCAATTTAATGATTTACTAAATTCTATGGAATCTGCAGGAAGAAAGATGGATTTTTTAATCCAAGAGATAAATCGGGAAATCAATACTATTGGTTCAAAGAATAATAATTTAAAGATAACTTCCTTAGTTATATTAGTGAAAAGTGAATTAGAAAAGATAAGAGAACAAGCTAGAAATATTGAATAATAGGAGACATTGAAAATGGTAAATAATTTAGTAAATATTGGTTTTGGTAATTTTGTGAATTCAACCAGAGTTATTACTATTTTAAATCCAGAACCTCGTTCCGCACCAATGAAAAGGATAAAAGAAGAAGCAAAAATTCAGAAGAAATTAATTGATGCTACCTATGGGAGAAGAACGAGAGCAATAATAATTACTGATAGTAATCATATAATTTTATCTTCCATTCAACCTGAAACTATTGCCCATAGATTCACTGAAGCTACTGGACAAAACCTTGAATTAAAAGAAAATGTTACCAAGTAGGTAATTTTAAATATGACCGATGAAAAAGATTTTTTACCTTTTCTTTCTGAAGGCAATATGCCATACGCCATATGCCATACGAAATTAAATAGAGGTTTACTATTTGTTATCTCTGGCCCTTCCGGGGTAGGCAAAGGCACCTTGCGAAAAAAAATATTTAAAATTTTCCCAGATTTAAAATATTCTGTCTCGGTGGCTACCCGCGCTCCTCGAAAGGGAGAAGTAGAAGGCAAAGATTACTATTTTGTATCCGAAGATAAATTTAAAAAGATGATAAAAGAGAATAAATTTGTAGAGTGGGCCTTAGTACATAGAGATTACAAAGGTACGCCTATAAATTATTTAATAGAAACGCTTCAAAAAGGAGAAGACGTATTATTAGAAATAGACGTACAAGGAGCAATGCAAGTTAAGAAAAAATTTCCTGATGGTGTTTTTATTTTTATAGCCCCTCCCTCCTGGAAGGATTTAGAAGATAGATTGCGTAAAAGAAAGACAGAAGAAGAAAAAGACCTCAAAAAAAGATTAGAGGACGCTCATACAGAAATGAAATATACGAAAAACTATGATTATTTAGTAATTAATGATAATATAAAAGAGGCCATGAAAAAACTAAAATCCATAGTAATTGCGGAAAGATGTAAGATAATAAGTTATTAAAAATAGATTTGAATTATAAAAATAATATATTTTTACTAAAAGGAAGGAGGAGAACCAAGCGTGGAAGAAAATAAATATTTATTAACTATGATGATAGCCAAAAGAGCAAAGCAGTTACAATCTGGTAGTAAACCTTTACTGATCTCCAAACATAAGCAGCCAATTTTAATTGCTTTAGAAGAGATAAAAGCAGGAAAAGTGTATCTTAAAGAAGTTCAAGAATCCCAAAAATCTGAGGAAAAAATTAGAGAAAATATAATTAAGGATATGGAATAATTAGAGTTAGGTGCTTAGTAAGATATAAATAAAAATGAAATTCAGGAGTCGGGAGCCAGAGGTTTAACAAGATACGAAATATGGTGAGGTAAAAAGGTGTTAAAAGGAAAGAAGATTCTACTAGGAGTTACCGGAAGTATAGCTGCTTATAAAGCAGCAGAAATATTAAGTTTATTGAAGAAAAAAGGTGCAGATGTATTGGTTATTATGACTGAATCAGCCACAAAATTTGTACAGCCTTTGACTTTTTCTACTCTTTCTGAACATTCCACCGTAGGTAATTTGTTTTCTTCAAATGATAAGATAAAAATTACCCATGTTTCTTTAGCCCAATGGGCTGATTTAATATTGATTGCTCCAGCTACAGCAAATATTATTGCTAAAATTGCCCAGGGCATTGCTGATGATATGTTAACCACTACCGTGCTAGCTTCTAAAGCGAGAGTTGTTTTTGCTCCGGCAATGAATAAAAATATGATAGCTAACCCTATTTATCAAGAAAATGTTAAAAAACTATCTGCTTTAGGTTATGAGTTTATTGATTCGGAATATGGTCCTTTGGCTTGCGGAGAGATAGGAGAGGGTAGATTAGCCGATATTAGGGATATCGTAGATAAAGTTGAGTATGCTTTAACTTTTAAAAAGGATTATCTAAATAAGACTGTATTGATTACTGCTTCCTGTACCAGAGAACCCCTTGATAAAGTAAGATTTATTTCTAACTATTCTTCTGGCAAGATGGGTTTTGCTTTAGCAAAGATTGCTCAGGCTAGAGGAGCAAGAGTGATTTTAATTACCGGACCAAATTGTTTAGCTGCCCTAAAAGGAATTAAAACAGTTTTAATTGAGTCTGCTGAAGAAATGAAAAAAGAGGTTTTTAAATACTTTTCAGAGGCAGATATAATAATTTCAGCCGCTGCAGTGGCTGATTTTCGACCCAAAAAAGTATTCTCGGGAAAGATTAAAAAAGAAGAAGCTGAAAAATTGGTTATTGAATTGGAAAGGACTTCTGATATTCTTTATGCATTGGGGAAGAGAAAGAAAAATAAAATATTAGTAGGATTTGCCGCTGAAACTGAAAATTTAGTAGGTAATGCCCTTAAAAAATTGGAGGAAAAAGAATTAGATTTAATTGTAGCTAATGATATATCTGCAAAAGGAACAGGATTTGGATCAGATGATAATAAAGCTACGCTTATAAATAGTAAAGGAGTAGTTCAAGAATTAACCCTGATGCCCAAAAGCGATCTAGCCGAAAAGATCTTAGATGAGATTCTAAAGATAAAGTGAACAATAGAATTAATGAGTTTATTAATATGTATGGTGAAAAGAAATATGCAGAAATAGTAATCTTAGAATATAATTTCAATAAAGTATTTCACTACTGTATTCCCCCAGATTTAAGAGACCAAATAGCTATAGGGATGAGGGTATTAATACCTTTTAGAAATAAGGTAACCACCGGATGCCTGGTGGGGTTTTTATCGGAATCAAATATAAAAAATTTAAAAAATATCCTGCAAATAGTGGATAAAAAACCCCTACTGACTCCCCAGGTAGTAAGATTAACCAAATGGATTTCTAATTACTATCTCTGTTCCTGGGAAAAGACGCTAAATTATGTTATGCCTAAGACCCGGAAGGCCTGGCTTAACAAATTTGATAAAATAGACCTTCCCCCCTTAAAGCACTGTCTATCTGAAGATACTAAATCCCCGGATAAGGAAAGTATAGAAAAAATTATCCAAAAGCAAAAGTTTCAAGTAATTCTAATGCGCAGCAATGACTTTACCAGGAGGGTGGAATTTTATTTCAACTGTATAAGAAGGGTATTAGAGAAGGGAAAGCAGACTATTATATTGGCTCCTACAGAGTCTCATTTATCAGAATTAGCCAGATTGCTGGAAAAAGAATTTAAGGATAATATGGTAGTCTTTGATGAAAAGATTGATCAAAAAGCTAAATATTTTCAGTGGATTAAAATAAGAAATTCACAAGTAGATATAGCTTTAGGGATGAGATCAGCTATATTTGTGCCTTTTGATAAGTTGGGCTTGATTATTGTTGACCGAGAAAATAGCAGTTTATATAAAGAAGAGAGAGCGCCAAGATATAATGCTCGAGAAGTTGCTTTAAAACGAGCAGAATTGGAGAAGATTCCCCTGATTTTAAGTAGTGAAACCCCATCCCTTGAATCTTATCAGAATGTTCTTCAAAAGAATTATCTGGGGGTGGATTTAATCTCCCCTGCCCAAGATGAAAATTTATTAAAAAATAAAATAATAGATATGACTAAAGAAAAGTCTAAAAAAAAGATCATCAGCTATGAACTTCAGGAAGCTATTTTGAGAAGTTTAAAGAGAAAGAAACAGATGGTGCTTTTTTTAAACAAGAGGGGCTTTTCGAGTTTTATGATTTGCAACCAATGCGGCTATATACCCAAATGTTCTGATTGCAATATCTCTCTTTCTTATCATTTAAATATTCAAAAACAAGCTCAACTGGTGTGTCATAACTGTGGGAAAAAGACAGAAGTAATGAAGGTTTGTAGTAAATGTGGTAGTAAAGATATTCGTCCCTTAGGAATGGGAACTCAAAAATTAGAGAGTGAAATTAAAAAGATGTTTCCGCGGGCTAAAATAAGACGCTTAGATCGGGATTCCTTAATTAAAAATGATGATTATCGACAAATCTTAGAAGAATTCAAAAAAGGAGATATCGATATATTAATAGGCACTCAAATGGTGCTAAAGGGAGCAGATTTTAGCAATACAGATTTAATAGGAATTATTTCCGCTGATACCTTGCTGAATTTACCAGATTATCGTTCAGGAGAAAAGACCTTTCAACTACTTAGCGAGGTTATTTCTTCTTTTAAGAAAATTAGTTCTCCTAAAGAAGTAATTATCCAAACTTTTAATCCCGAGCATCATTGTATCATTGCTATAAAAGAACAAGATTACCATTATTTTTATCAAAAAGAAGTTGAATTGAGAAAAGAATTGAATTACCCTCCCTTTACTCATATCATTAAAATCGAGATTAAAGGGGAAGAAAAAGAGACCGTTAAGCAGAGAGCAAAACATCTAATTGATTATTTAAATTCCATCCCTAAAATCAAAGAAGCCCCAGAATTTAAATTACTGGGTGCCGAAAATATGGTCTTACGGAAATCTAAAAACCACTTTCAAGTACAATTTATAATAAAAGTAAAAGATTTAGAAAAATTTAATCAGGCATTTAAGGAAGGATATGATAAAATGTTATTAAGTCATTTCGACCAAGAAAATAAGTTAATAATTGATGTTGATCCGGTAAAGATGTTATAAATAAAGATTACACAGATTAAATCAGCGTAATCTTCCTTTAATCGGTGGAATCATTGCTAAAGCAATAGGAGAAAAAGATGGCAATATTAGAAATTAAAGAATATGGAGAACCTGTTTTGAGAGAAAAATCATTAGCGGTTAAAGAGATTACTCCAGAAATATTGAATCTCATCAGAGATATGGCAGAAACAATGTATACTGCTTCTGGAGTAGGCCTTGCTGCTCCCCAAGTAGGGGTAACAAAAAGAATTATTATTATTGACGGAGAGGAAGAAGGGTTAATAGTATTGGTAAATCCAATGCTGGTTAAAAGTGAGGGAGAAGTTATAGAGGAAGAGGGCTGTTTAAGTATTCCTGGTGTATATTGCGAGGTTAAGCGTTCATCAAAAGTAACCGTAAAAGCACTTAATGAAAGTGGAGAGCCGATTAAAATCACCAAAGAGGGTCTATTGGCCCGGGCACTGCAGCATGAGATCGATCATTTAGAAGGTATTTTATTTGTGGATAGAATAGGGAAAGTAAAAAGGCAGCTATTGTTAAATAAATTAAAAAAACAAAAGAATTAGTAAAATTCTGGATACTAACCGAAGAGGGGATGATTTTTATACTTAAGATCATTTTTATGGGGACAGCAGATTTTGGAGGACCAGTTTTAAAGAAATTAATAGATAGTAAAGAAAATATAGTAAGTGTAATTACCCAGCCGGATCGCCCTCAGGGTCGTGGTAGAAAAATATTGCCTACCCCCATTAAGGAAATTGCTCTTAATATTAATAGGGGAATAGAAGTATTTCAACCAGAAAATATTAATAATGATGATTCTATAAAAAAAATAAAAGAATTTGACCCGGATCTTATTTTAGTAGTTGCTTATGGTCAAATTCTTTCTAAAGATATTTTAAATATTCCTAAAGTAGGATGCTTAAACATTCACGCCTCATTGTTACCTAAATATCGAGGTGCTGCCCCCATTAACCGGGCTATTATAAATGGTGAAAAAGAGACGGGGATAACTTTTATGTTTATGAATGAAAAAGTAGATGCTGGTGACATTATAGATCAACAGAAAATAACTATTTTACCAGATGAAACCTACGGAGAACTTTATGATAGATTATCTAATTTAAGTGCTAAGATGATCAGTACAATTTTAGAAAAGATAGAAGAAGGAAAGATAAAAAGAATATCCCAGGAGAGTAAATTGGTAACTTTTGCTAAGAAAATGACTAAACAAGATGGGGAAATAAATTGGAGTGAAAAGGGAGAAAAGATATATAATATAATAAGAGGAACTACTCTCTACCCTGGTGCCTTTACCTCTTATAAAGGTAAAAAACTTAAGATTACTAAGGCGAGATTTTTAGGCAATTATCAAAATGAAAATGAGGTTGAACTAAGTTCCTCAATCCCCGGTAGTGTATTTAAAATTGAAAAAGAGAGCATCCTGATTTCTACCGCTGATAAGGGAATTATAAAGATATTCAGGTTGATTCCGGCTGGTTCAAAAGAATTAACCGCCAGCCAGTTTGTCAATGGTTATAAGATTAAAGTAGGAGATATTTTAGGTAAACACACCTAAGACACACCTAAGACAGTTTATAAATATACCTAGGACAGGCGTCCCCCGTTTTCACGAGGGCAAGCCCGCCTGTCTATTGAGGCTTAATAAGAGGAGGATTTTATGTTTTATTTCGATAGTACCATGTTTATTTTATTACCAGCTATAGCTTTAACCCTTTATGCTCAATACCAGGTAAAGACCGTTTATGTAAAGTATTCAAAAATATTAGCAAAAAGCGGATTAAGCGGGAAAGAAGTAGCTGAGGAATTATTGCGGCAAAATAATTTAGTAAATATAAAAATTGAACCGATAGAAGGCAGCCTTTCTGACCACTATGATCCCAGACAGAAAAAGTTAGGCCTATCCAAAGAAATTTATTATGGTAAATCATTAGCTGCTCAGGGAATTGTAGCCCATGAAATAGGCCATGCCCTCCAGGATGCAGAGAAATATTTTCCGCTCGCTCTTCGCAGTAATTTAGTGCCGGTAACTAATATTGGATCTCGAATGGCTGTTCCTTTATTTTTAATTGGATTTTTATTTACTCTTCCCGGGTTAATGGATATCGGCATTATTGCTTTCTCTTTAGCAGTGCTGTTCCAGGTAGTCACTTTACCGGTTGAATTTAATGCCAGCAATAAAGCAGTAGGCTTATTAGTGAAAGCAGATATTGTTTCAGGCACAGAAGAAATTAGTGCAGTTAAAAAGGTTTTAAATGCTGCTGCCTTAACCTATCTAGCCGCTGCCGCAGTAGCAGTTATGCAGTTGTTAAGACTTATAGTATTGAGAAATAGAAGAAGATAGAAGGAAATATAAAATAAATTAAATCTATGGATAAAATAAAAGTTGACCCGATAAGAGAAATCATCCTAACTATTTTAGTTGAAATTGATTCTAAAGAGGGCTATATCAATATTCTAATCAATAAATCATTAGAAAAAAATAGAAGTTCTACCTTAGATGCAGCTTTTATCAATGAGATAACCTATGGAGTGATAAGAAACCGAAATAAATTAGACTGGGCGATAGCTCAATTTTCCAATCGGGGTTTATCTGAAACTCCAATATTGATTAAAAATATATTGAGAATGGGTGTTTATCAATTACTATTTTTAAATAAAGTTCCTGATTATGCAATCGGTAATGAAGCGGTACAATTAGCTAAAAAATATGGAAACCTGGGGATGTCTAAATTTGTAAATGGTGTTTTAAGGAATATTATTCGAAATAGTGGGAATATTAATTGGCCTGATCAAGACAAAGAACCTGCCTTATATATTTCCACCATTTATTCACACCCCCTTCAGATAGTTGAACGTTGGTTAAAAAGATTTGGATTTGCCGATACGGTTAAAATATGTGAAGCAAATAATAAAATACCAACTTTGGTAATTAGGACCAATACTTTAAAGATATCTCGACTAGAATTAAAAGATATTTTGGAAAAAGAGAACATTTCGGTAAGAGAAAGTATTTTTACCGAAGAAGCATTATATGTTAAAGGCCTTTCCAATATCACCAAAATTCCCGCTTATCAAGAAGGATTATTTCAGATTCAAGATGAAGCATCGATCTTGGTCCCTCATCTGCTCAAACCTCTACCTGGTGAATTGGTAATTGATGTTTGCAGTGCCCCAGGAGGAAAGACTACCCATCTTGCCCAATTAATGGCTAATCAGGGTAACATTCTGGCTCTGGATAGTAATGGGGCAAGATTATTAATGGTAAAAGAGAACTGTCGGAGATTAGGAATTGAGATAGTAAAGACCCAGATAAAGGATAGCACTAGATTAGATAAGAATTATCTAAAGAAGGCAGATAAGGTTTTAGTAGATGCTCCCTGCACCGGGTTGGGGGTGTTAAGGAGAAAACCTGATTTAAAGTGGCAAACTTATGATTTAAACAGATTTAAACAATTATTCGAACTGCAGGGGAAGCTATTGGCTACTGTCTCTAATTACCTGAAAGTGGGTGGGAGATTAGTTTATTCTACCTGTAGTACCGAACCAGAAGAGAACGAGGAAGTAGTAACCAAATTTTTAGATAAAAATCCTAATTTTGAGTTAGAAAATTTAAATGAATTTATAAAAGAGCGAAAGTTAAAAGTCTATCCATCAAATCAGAATAAACAGAAGAAATTTTTTCAGATAATCCCTGGACTTTCCAATTTAGATCTAGATGGATTCTTTATGGCAAAAATGATCAGAAAAGGATAGGTTCATAAATGAACTGGATAGTGAAAATATTTAATATTATTTTAAAATCATTGGTTAGTATTATTTTTATAATTTTTATAGTGCTGGCTGGGGGAGTAAGTGCCTTTATAATATATCAAAATGTATACTCTGTTCCAAATACTGTCGTTCCTTCCATAATTGGTGAGGAATTAAAAGTTGCCCAAGAAAAATTATATAATGCTGGATTACAGCTAAAGGTTTCTGGTGATGAATTTGATAAAAATATTTCCCCCAATAAAATTATCACTCAGGATCCAGCCAGCGGGTCAACAGTAAAAAAGAATCGGGAAATTTATGTGGTGATAAGTAAAGGGAGTAAGGCTATTGCTTTAAATATTCCCGATCTTAGAAATAAAGAGCTAAAAGAAGCCACGGCCATCATCGAAGAATACGGCCTTACTTTAGGCAAAGTCACCTATAGCAAACATTTTTCCGTACCTCAGGGGGTAGTTATTGCTCAGACCCCTGAAGCGGGAAATATAGTTTCAGATAATAATACAATTAATCTATTAGTTAGTAAAGGATCTTATTAATATTACATATATGGTGTGGAGATTAATCCTCTCTCTTCAAGTGATATGATTATGGTGGATTTACCCTCTCCCTTGAAGTGAGGGTGAAACATTTTCTGTCATTAGGCGTAGGGGTCGGATTTATCCGACCCTCTGTCATTGCGAGGAGCTTTACAAGCCTGCCCCTGTGAAAAACAGGGGAAGCAATCCCTATTTCCAATGTAGGACAGGCATCCCCCGTTTTCACGAGGGCAGGCCCGCCTGTCTAGGTAAGGAGGTGTATTAGGTGAAAGAACAAGAATTAAAATACTGGTTAGCCTGGAATAAAATATCAGATATAGGACCAAAAAGATTTCATAAATTGATGGAATATTTTGGTTCAGCCGAGAATGCCTGGTCTGTAAAATCAGAAGAAATATCCAGAGTGCTAAATTTGAGCAACAAAATATCCTCCAGGATTTCCGAAGAAAAAAATAATATTACTCCCGAACAAGAATTAGATCTATTAGCTAAATATAAAGCCAATGTTTTAACCATAAAGGATGATTTATATCCGGAGAATTTAAAAACAATTCACGATCCTCCCCCAGTTCTATACTTTAAGGGGAACATTATCGAAAAAGACAAAAATTCTATTTCCCTGGTCGGTTCAAGAAAAGCTACCTATTATGGAAAAATGGTTGCAGAAAATTTAAGCAAGGATTTAGCTTTAGCTGGATTGACTATCATAAGTGGGATGGCTCGAGGAATAGATACAGCGGCTCACAAAGGTGCATTAGCAGTCCACGGTCGGACCATCGCGGTATTTGGTTGTGGAATTGATCTTATTTATCCCCCTGAAAATAGAAGGTTAGCGAAAGAAATAGAAGAGTCAGGAGCATTAATAACTGAATTTTCTTTTTCTACTTTGCCAGAAAGGCAGAATTTTCCCCGCAGAAATCGTATTATCAGTGGATTAAGTTTGGGAACAGTGGTAGTGGAGGCTGGTGAGAAGAGTGGTGCATTAATAACTGCTGATTTTGCCCTCGAACAAGGCAGAGAAGTCTTTGCGGTTCCAGGGAATATAACCTCTTCCTTGTCAAATGGTACGCATAATTTAATCAAACAAGGAGCGAAGTTGGTAAATAATTATCGAGATATTCTGGAAGAAATTCCAGGAATTGTAGTCCAAGAAACAAATACCAAAGAAATAAGTGCAGAAAAATTTTCTCTATCTGAAGAAGACCAAATAATTTATAAGATAATTTCCAACGAACCTATCCACATAGACGAAATTATTGAAGTTAGCAAATTATCTGCCAGTAAAGTTAGCGAGATATTACTAAACCTCGAATTAAAAGATTTAATAAAAGAGATTGAAGGTAAAAAATTTATTAAACTATAATTTTATTGCCTTAATAAGGCTGATTTAGTATAATATAAAAAGTCGGGGCGTAGCGCAGTATGGTAGCGCACCTGAATGGGGTTCAGGGGGTCGGAGGTTCAAGTCCTCTCGCCCCGACCAGAATATCTACTTTAAATCTACCTTTTACCACCATATTTTTTACCTTTCTATCCCTGATTATTTTGTAGGGGGCGGATTTATCCGCCCCGTTCCTTCTTCGGGGGGGGGACACTAGGTTAAAAATTTTTTTAAATAATAACAAAAAGATTAATCCCAAAAGGAGGTTGACCATGCTCTTATTAACCAGAAGTGATATTCAAAAATCTATTTCCATAAAAGAAGCCATTCAGGTGGTTAAATATGCTTTTGCTGCTTATTCATCCGGAAAAGTTACTATTCCAGTTCGCACTCAGATAAAAATTCCTCAAGAAGATGGAATTATCCTTTATATGCCCGGATATATCGAAGATTCAGGCGCTTTAGGTTTAAAAATTGTATCTGTATTTCCCAAAAACAGAGAGAAAAATCTACCTACCACAAATGCCTTTATTTTATTAATCCATCCAGAGACGGGATTACCATTAGCTGGATTAGAAGGAAATTATTTAACTGCCCTTAGGACTGGCGCTGCTTCCGGTGTGGCTACTGATTACTTAGCCAGGAAAAATTCTTCAACAGTAGCGATTATTGGTGCCGGATTTCAAGCCAGGACTCAATTAGAGGCAGTGTGTTTGGTACGAGATATAAAATCAGTAAATATTTATGATATTAATGAACAACAGTCCATTAACTATTTGGAACTAATGAAGAATAAACTTTCCAACCTTTCCTTAAAATGGACCATAAGTCCTTCTTCGGGAAAAGCTATTGAAAACGCAGATATTATCTGTATAACCACTACTTCTAAAACTCCGGTCTTCCCTGGAGAAAAAATAAGACTTGGAACTCATATTAATGCGGTTGGTTCATTTACTCCTCAGACGCAAGAAATTGATATTCAAACCCTTTTAAAGGCGGATAAAATATATGTTGATTCTATAGAGGCTACTTTAAAAGAAGCCGGTGACTTCATTATCCCCCTTCAGAAAGGTCAATTTGATAAAGCAAATATTACTGGTGAAATCGGGGAAATAATTTCCCATCAAAAAATAGGTAGAGAAAATAAGGAAGAAATTACTATTTTTAAAACAGTAGGCTTATCTATTCAGGATATGGCTACCGGATTTTTTATTTACCAAAAAGCAAAAAAATTAGGATTAGGAAAAGAATTTTCTCTGGATTAAACCGATTATAGTTGTTACTTATGCATGCCTTGTTGGTATTATTATACTAATTATTTCTGTATACCCTTGTTTTTAATTTCAAAAAACTTTCCCTCAAAAGCAGGACTTTCCCAGCTCTTTGTCGAATATAATAAAAATGATATATAATCATGTAGGACAGGCGTCTCGCCTGTCTACTCTAATTCTATTAAATATAAATAAAAGAGAATATTTAAAAAATGTTCTATTTTAAAACAAAAACCAAACTCACTCTTATCACTCTTACCATAATTATCCTTACCTTAATCTTATGCCTTTCTTCCTTTGCCAAAACCGAAGTCTACTTCTCCCTCTCGGAAAATCCCCAAAAAGCTATCATTAAAAATATTAATCAGGCGGAAACCTACATTAATATAGCCATGTACACCTTCACTGATCAGGAAATTGCCCTCTCTCTGGCCAATGCCCAAAAAAGAGGGGTAAAGGTAAGAGTTTATCTGGATAGATCACAGATTGAATCTACTTACAGCGTCTCCCGTCTTCTGGTGCAGAAGGGGATAAAAGTAAGGATAAGCACTAACAATTATATTATGCATCATAAATTTGCCATTATCGATAACCGCCTACTGCTCACCGGCTCCTATAACTGGACCTTTGCCGCTAACAATAAAAATGAAGAAAATCTGATGATAATAGACGACCCGGAAATAATCGAAATATTTCAGCATCAATTTGTAAATTTATGGACCAATAAATATAGCCCTGATAGAACCAAAGCATTATTCAATAAAGCCAAAGTAGATATTCTAACCGTCTTTCCTCCTCCTGCCCAATCAAAAACTAAAACCATAAATATCAACTCCGCATCCCAGGATGAACTTGTAAAAGTGTTACAAATAAGCGAACCCCTCGCCCAAAAGATAATTGCCTTAAGAGAAGAACTAAAAGGATTAAAAGACCTACAAGCCCTCATCCAATTGCCCGAGATAACCACCCTCGAATGGGAGGAATGGGAAGAACAGGGGATTACAATTACTGTTAAATAAAAATAGAACATTTTTCCAAAGAAGAAGGATTTTATAAATCTTTTGTCGTATTAATATTAAGTTATAGAAAAATAGAAAAGATTAATTTTTTGCTCCCTGGTGGCGCTTTAATAAGGGAAATATAGATTTTTGAAGTTTGACAAAGAACCATCCCTTGATACATAGAGGCGATTAGATTATTTCCCAAAAAAGAAGGATTCAGGAAAAAGTTGTCGTAATATATAAAGGGTGAGTATTTTCTTTATATAAAGATAGTTATTGAAAATGAAAAAAATAATTTAACTTTTCCACCAGCGAGATAGCTGAGTTTTTAAATAAAACATCTCCTGACATATTAAATAGATTAATTAATAATTTAATAAGGAGTGAAAATGTCTGATAGCTATAGCTATATAAACCCAGAAGTTAAGGCAAGGCAGCAAATTGACCAAGATTTAATCCAAGCTGAATGGATAATCCAGAATAAAAATCAATTAAATCTTTCTGCTGGATTAGGTATAGCAGTAAGGGAATACCCCACAGATTCCGGTCCAGCCGATTATGTACTTTTCATAGGTAAAAAACCGGTTGGTGTAATCGAAGCAAAAAGACTGGAAGAAGGAATCGGGTTGACTTGGCACGAAGACCAAACTTCAAAATACGCAGAAAGCCATTTAAAATGGTTCGTAAATAACCAACCTCTTCGATTTAGGTATGAGAGTACAGGAAAACTTACCAGATTCACGGATTCTAATGACCATATACATCGTTCAAGGTTAATATTTAATTTTCAAAAACCGGCGACTTTGCAGGAATGGCTTAAGCAGGATGATACTTTAAGAAATAAACTTGCCAAATTTCCTGAATTGAATACTAAAGGATTAAGGGGATGTCAGATAATTGCCATAAAGAATCTTGAGAGATCATTTTCAGAAAATCGACCGAGAGCACTTGTTCAAATGGCGACAGGGAGTGGAAAGACCTATACTGCAATTACTTCTATGTACAGATTGCTTAAATTTGCCAATGCCAAAAGAATTTTATTTCTGGTAGATACAAAAAATTTAGGCATGCAAGCAGAACAGGAAGCTATCGGATACTCACCCGTTGATGATTCCAGGAATTTAGGTGAGCTTTATAATATCCAACGCTTGAACTCAAGTTACATTTCAAAAGACAGTCATATTTGTATCTGCACCATTCAAAGAATGTATTCAATCTTAAAGGATAAAGAGCTTGATGAAAGCGTAGAAGAGATCTCTTTAAATGAAATTAAATTAGTTGGACCGCCCAAAGATGTTGTCTACAATGAAAAATATCCACCCGAATTTTTTGATTTTATTGTGATCGATGAATGCCACCGTTCAATATATAACTTGTGGCGGCAAGTGATTGAATATTTTGATGCCTTTCACATAGGGCTTACTGCCACTCCCGATAAAAGGACTTTTGCTTTCTTTCACGAAAACATAGTTAGCGAATATTCTCACGAACAGGCAGTAGTTGATGGAGTGAATGTGGGATACGATACCTATGTCATAGAAACCGAGATTACCCAGCAGGGAAGTAAAATAAATGCCAAAGAATTTATTGATATCAGAAATAAGCTGACCAGAGAAGAACGTTGGCAACAATTAGACGAAGAGTTTCAATATTTTGGAAATGATTTGGATAGAAGCGTAGTTAATCCCAGCCAAATCCGAAATATAATCAAAACATTTAAGGAAAAACTTTTAAAAGAAATATTTCCTAATAGGCAAGAGGTTCCCAAGACCTTGATTTTTGCTAAATCCGACAGTCACGCAGACGATATTATTCAGATAATAAGAGAAGAATTTGCCGAAAGTAATGAGTTTTGCAAGAAAATTACCTATAAATCTGATGAAGACCCGAAATCGATACTTGCTTCATTCCGCAATGACTATAATCCAAGAATAGCTGTTACAGTTGATATGATTGCTACCGGCACAGATGTAAAGCCGATAGAATGCATATTTTTTATGCGCGATATAAAATCAAAGAACTATTTTGAACAGATGAAAGGAAGGGGTACCAGGACTCTTTTAAAAGATGATTTAAGAAAAGTAACGCCTTCTGCTTCTGATAATAAAACCCATTATGTAATCATAGATGCAGTCGGTGTTTGTAAATCATTAAAAACGGATAGTAGACCACTTGAACGAAAACCCTCAATTCCTTTAAAAGACCTGATGATGAACATCGCAATGGGTAGCAGGGAAGAAGATATTTTACTATCCACCGCAAATAGATTAATCAGAATAGATCGGGCAGTCTCTGAACAGGAAAAAGAAATATTTACCGAGATTTCCTCGGGCAAGTCCCTAACCGAAGTAGTTAAAGACTTGCTTGATGCAAATGATCGGGATTTTATCAAAACTAAGGCAGGGGAAAAATATGAGGTAGAAAAAGAAGAAATAACTAAAAAGCAAATTGATGACACTAAGAAAGAATTTTTAGATAAAGCCTGTAAAATTTTTGATAATCCCGATATTAGGGATTATATTGAAAATGTTCGAAAAAAACATGAACAAATAATAGATACGATAAATATTGATACCGTTATAAATGCCGATTGGGATAAACAAACCCAAAACCAGGCGCAAAATACCATAGAAACTTTTCAGGAGTTTATAAAAAAGAATAAAGATGAGATAACGGCTCTTAAAATATTTTATAGCCAACCTCAAAGAATAAAAGAAATTACTTTCAAGATGATAAAAGAACTCTATGAAGCCTTAAATTCTCCCCCCTACTCCTTAACTATAGAAAAATTGTGGGGAGCTTATTATCAGCTTGGCGATAATAAAGTAAAAGGAATAAGCACGAAAAGAATGCTTACTGATATTGTGTCGCTTATTAGGTATGAACTTAAAATAGATAAAGAGTTAGCCCCGTTTTCCGAAATTATTAACCGAAATTTCAAGGAGTGGGTATTCAGAAAAAATGCAGGACATATACAATTTACCGAAGTACAAATGGAATGGCTTAGAATGATAAAAGACCATATTATGACTTCTATGAAAATAACTAAAGGGAATTTTAACTTTACTCCCTTTGATGCACTTGGTGGAATAGGTAAATTCTATCAAGTGTTTGGTGATGAGTACGATGAGATAATTAATGAATTAAATGAGGTGTTGGTGGCTTAAATGTTTAATTATTCTAAAAATTGGGAATTGTCTAAAATTGGTGAATGCTTAATGCTTATAAGAGGTATTTCATTTCCAAAATCAGCTAAAAATATTGATTATAAAGATGGATTAATAGCATGCTTAAGAACTAAAAATGTTCAGAAAGAAGTTGACTGGAATGATTTATGGTTTGTGGATAGTATATTTTTAAAACGTAAAGAGCAAATAATTAAAAAGGGTGATATTCTCATATCTGTATCAAATAGTCTTAAATTATTAGGAAAAGTTTCCTTAATAAAAAGTATTCCTTATGTATCTACTTTAGGTGCTTTTATTGTTAATTTGAGAGTTTCAGAATTACTTAATAATAAATTTATATTTTATTATTTATCTTCTCTTGATTTTAAAAACAATGTAAAAGAAAAGGCTTCTACAACTACGAATATTTCAAATATATCTGCAGGGAAACTTGCAAATATTTTCCTACCCATTGCTCCGTTAAATGAACAAAATCGTATTGTAGAAAAAATCGAAGCACTATTTTCTGATTTAGATAAGGCAACCGAAGATTTAAAAAAAACACAAGAACAGCTAAAAATCTATCGGCAAGCAGTTCTTAAAGCCGCATTTGAAGGGAAATTAACAAATGGTAATAGGAATTGGGTTTATAAAAAATTCAAAGAATGTCTCAAATTTTCACAAGGTATTCAAATTGATGGGCATCTTCAAGATGAAAAAAAAGAACAAAATAAAATTCGTTTTTTGAGAATAATTGATTTCACCCAAGGTAATGAACTTGCTAGATATATAAATAAACCTAGCTCAAAATATATTGTTAATAAAGAAGATGTTTCACTAGTAAGATATGGAGCAACAACAGGTTTTGTTTGTTCTGGTTTGGAAGGTGCTATTGCAAATAACTTATTTAAAGTAATCCCAGATGAAACAATTAGTAAAAAGTATTTACTATACTTTTTAAATTCTCCGTTTTTTCAACAAATAATTTCAATAAAAGTTAAGGGTGCAGCTATGCCTGCAATTAGTTTCGGATTGATTAATGATTTTGTTCTACCTATTCCTTTACTTAAAGAACAGAGTGATATAGTACGTGAAATCGAATCCCGACTTTCTGTGTGTGATAAAGTTGAAAAAATCGTTGAGCAAAATCTAAGCAAAATTGAGTATCTACGTCAGAGCATCTTAAAAAAAGCATTTGAAGGTAAACTTGTTTCACAAGATCCGAATGACCTGCCTGCTTGTGAACTTTTAAAACAAATAAAAATTAAAAAAGATAAAATGAGCAAAAATGGAAAATAGATATTTAGCTAATAATGAGATGAATTTACTGGTATCAGAGCAAGGTAAGTGGTTTGTATATGCGATAGAATGCAACAATGGGAGTGTCTATATTGGGCAAACTAAAAAAATATTAGATCGATGGAAATTACACCAGAAAGGTAAGGCTGCTCAATGGACCAAAAAACATGAACCGATAAGATTATTTTATTATGAAATAGTAGATTCATTTAAAGAAGCTTTAGATAGAGAAAAAAAATTGAAAAAAACCAGTGGGAGAAAATATTTAAAAGACTTATTAAAAATTGACAGTCAGGCAGGCGAGTCTGCCGAAACACTATTGGAAAGGATAAAACAAGATAAAGGAAAGTTTGAATCAAGAAATAAGAAGTGGAAAAAGAGATGAACACAGATACAATAATATCCCGAGTATGGAGTTTCAGTACTATCCTTCGTGATGATGGTGTCACTTACGGTGATTACCTGGAACAATTAACCTATCTGATATTTTTAAAAATGGCAGATGAATATTCAAAACCGCCGTATAACAGAGATTTAAAAATACCGGAAAGATATAACTGGCAAACTTTAATTGATAAAAAAGGTGTAGAACTTGAAACACACTACCTAAATTTACTGAAAGAGCTTGGGAAAGAATCGGGATTGATAGGCCAGATATTTGTGAAGGCTCAGAACAAGATACAGGACCCGGCAAAGCTTTATCGAATTATACAGATGATAAATTCTGAAAACTGGGCGATACTAGGTGTAGATGTTAAGGGTACTATTTACGAAGGGTTGCTTGAGAAAAACGCAGAGGACCTTAAAAGTGGTGCTGGACAATATTTCACTCCACGTGTACTTATCAAAGCGATGGTTGAATGTATAAAACCCGAACCAATTAAAACCATAGCTGATCCTGCCTGTGGAACAGGTGGTTTTTTTCTTGCCGCATATGATTTTATTTCTAATCCTAAAAATTATTCGCTAAATCAAGAACAAAAAGAATTTTTAAAATTTAATACTTTCAGAGGTTGGGAATTGGTTTCAACTACCTACCGGCTTTGTTTAATGAATTTATTTCTACATAATATTGGCGATATGAATAGTATGCCACCTATTACCAGAAATGATGCCTTAATTGCCGATCCCGGAGAGCGGTTTGATTATATTCTTACTAATCCGCCTTTTGGTAAAAAAAGCAGTATGACCTTTACTAACGAAGAAGGTAGACAGGAAAAAGAAGATCTTGTTTATAACAGACAGGATTTCTGGACTACAACTTCAAATAAGCAATTGAATTTTGTCCAGCATGTAAGAACTTTATTGAAAACTGATGGAAAAGCAGCAGTCGTAGTTCCTGATAATGTGTTGTTTGAAGGTGGTGCCGGCGAAACCGTCAGAAAAAAGATGCTTGAAACAACTGATTTACATACCATTTTAAGACTTCCTACCGGAATATTTTACAAGCCGGGTGTTAAAGCAAATGTGATTTTCTTTGACAATCACCCCGCAGATAAAAATCCTTGGACCAAAGAAGTTTGGATATATGACTTACGTACCAATATGCATTTCACTTTAAAGGAAAACAAGATGGAGTTTGAGGATTTAAAAAATTTTATTGAATGCTATAATCCTGAAAATAGACATGGGAGAAAAGAAGCTGAACGATTTAGGAAATTTACTTATAATGAAATAGTGTTAAGAGATAAGACAAGTTTGGATATCTTCTGGCTGAAAGATAACAGTTTAACAGATTTAGATAATCTTCCTGACCCCGATGCTCTGGTTGAGGATATCATTGAAAATTTGGAATCCAGCCTCGAAAGCTTACGAGAAATATCAAACAATTTAAATAAAGAGTAATAAATGTGATAGAGGATGGTTGTACATACTCAGCAATTAAAAATACTTTAATTAAGTAAGAAAAAACCTTTAGGAGTCAGCACTGTTAGGTTATTTTAAATTATGTGAAATCGAGTCTTAAGAGGATATAGATGAAAGTTTCTGAATTTACAATTAAACATTTATCAAGGATAATAAATGGTGACTGTGACTATACTCCATATTTAACTGGATCAATGCTTGTTGAATTGTTTAATCGTTATGGATTTAGAGATACTTACGGACAAGGATTCCCATCAAGGTGGTTGTATGTTGAAGAAAAAATAAAAAAGTTAAATGGATCGGTTAAATTAGCAAAAGTAATTGAGGAAATTGTTGATCCGAGATCATATTACGATACCGAATTCAAAGTGGCAGAAGCTGTTGATAAAATAAATAACATAATCTCATATGATGGATACTTGCTAATAGAAAAAGGCAAGAGATATAAGATTGTAAATACTGAAAGTGTTTACATTGAGCCTGAATCTCTTGGGGAGATCGAAAATGATTTCTTAACTGAACAAATAAAAAAATGTGATGATAAAATTTTAGAAGAAGATTTTGATGGTGCTATAACTAATGCCAGGACATTAGCAGAAACTGTAATTGTAGATATTCTCTCAAAATATGATTTAGATTATCAATATAAAGGAGATTTAATAGCTGCATATCAAAGGATTAAAAGATTATTGAATCTCGACCCATCTAATATTGATTACCCGGATTCAATAAAACAGATTTTATCTGGATTAATTTCAATTATAAATGGCTTGGCTAATATGAGAAATGAAATGAGTGATGCTCATACTAGACGATATAAACCAGAAAGACACCATGCAAAATTAGCAGTTAATTCTAGCAAGACATTATCAGAATTTTTAATTGATACTTTGATAAAACAATATAGGAAAGAAAGATAGTTTTTTGACTTAAAATAACAAGGGATATGCGACTACGGTCTTTCAATAAATGTGACAAGTAATGTTTCTTTTACACACTTACAAGATAAAAATGTGTATTAAAGAACAATCTTTTGACGTGTTATTATTATACTTTTATCATATTTTAAGAAATTACAGTATATCAAATGTGAAGTATAAAAATCCACACTTTTAGAGCGGGTTTATTTGATATTAGTAATAAAACATCATGCCTTCGTACTAAATAATAATTTATTAAAACGTTTAGATGTATCGAATTACTTAATAAATATTTGTATCTTTAGTAAAAGATTTCAAGAAAATGGAGGTTTATACAAATATGGAAAGTGAGTGTATAGTTTCAGCATGGGGAGGGTTAGTGAATATCGTAGCTCTGTTCATTAGCGTCTTTGCATTGCTTTTCATTATTTTTAGTTTCTGGTGGATGAACTGGCGAAGAGGTAAAATAATTGTTGGTCTACCTAGATCCTTTGCAGCTACTTCCAAGAGTGAAGATGATCTACTTATTGTTCAATTACCTCTTGTCTTCTATAATGATGGTGCTGCAAGCCAAGTGATTCAAAATCTTAGACTAACACTTGTCCAGAACGGAAATCGGTCAGCTATTCTGTATTTCAACAATACAGTCCATGATTTAGTCAACGTACAAAATCGCGAGTGGGCGCGTCAGTTTGCTGTTGAAGGCCGTAAATCTTATTCATCGGTGTTCGTGTTTCAACGAAAGCCCGGCAATTTTATTTTTCACAAAGGTAAATGCCAAGCAATTCTCGAAGGCAAAATTAACAATGATAAGAATTGGAAAGCTATACTAACCTTTGATTTACAAATATCAGCCAAGAGCATTAAAACTATAAATAGTGGACAACTTATACCATATGACAATGATCCAGACAGAGAGCGTGAGAATGAATAGACTAACAATTAAATGTAATAGGGGATGGTTATATTATCTCAAAAATTCGGTAACTTTTTCTTAATTTTTATAAGGGGTCTAATGCTCCAGTCCCCTGTGCCTCCTTATTTAGTTGTATTCAAATAAGAAGTTTCCTATATTATAATAGATGAGATCTTTTAAAGAATCAGGTGAGAATTGGGGTCAGGCTTTACAAGTTCACAAAATATAGAGGAAGGTTGTCTCATTGTTATAGCAAATGTTGGAAATCGAAAAAATGTGAATATGTGAAGATCCTTAGACTTCGGTTCTAATTAACTCGATTATATTAACCTAAATACACGATTCTAAAACTTATATAAGTAGAATATAAATGAAAAGGAGTTCAAGGATATGGAAGATGCTTTTTCAAGGGACAAAATTGAAAATTTACTTCGGTTTCAAGAAAAAGATTTTCCCGAGCTGCATCAGGCAGCAAAAGATGACAATATTATACTTTTTTTAGGAGCAGGCTTAGCTAAAATGTATGGATGTCTTCTTTGGAGTGAAATGGCTAAAAAACTATCAGAAGTACTATTAAAATATAAAATGATTTCCTATGCCGAAGAGGATATCTTATCTAAAGAATCTGAAATCGATCCACGAAAAGTGATAAGCATTTGTTATTCTTTATGTAAAAATGAGAGGAAAAAGTTAATTATATATGAAAAAACAATAAAGGATACAATAAAAATAAAAAAAGGAAAAAGTAGAAAAAACCTTAATGAAATATATGAACTAATATTTAGCATAAATCCTAAAGTATATTTAACAACTAATTTAGATTTAGGAATAAAAAGATATTCTTCTTTATATATTAATCCCAATCAAAGAATTTATAATTGTACATCACCATATGATAAAGGCGTGATTAAAGAAATTAGTTATCAAATATTTAAAGATGGAAACATTGTATATTTACATGGCAATTATGAAAATATCGAAAATTCAATTTTAACCGTTGATCAATATTTAGAATATTATAGTGATAAAGAAAATTTTTTAAGAAACCTTTTTTCAAATATCGATGGTTTCATTGTTTTTATAGGTTACGGGTTAACAGAGTGGGATGTTATTGAAAAAATATATAAAATATATAAATCAAATAAAGAGTCATTTAAAATAGAAATAACGGGTTGTCTTTTGAGTCCCGTGTTTACACATGAAATTACCAAATTTAAACTAGAACAATCTTATTATGAATCTTTTGGAGTAAAGTCTATCCCTTATTTAATTGATAACGAGGGATATAAAACGCTGAAACGTGTTTTAGAAAATTTAAAAAATGCATTAGATAAAACTCGGCCAACTACATATGATGTAATTAAGGAAATAGAGGAAATCTGAAAATGTTAAACAAAAAAGAATTAGAACTTTTGAATAGAATTAAAAATAGAACAGTCTATGAAAACAAATTTTTTGAAAAGAGATCTGAAACTAAATGGTTTGATGAATTAAAAAAAAGAGGTTATTTTATACCTAATCTAAATACACGACCTCAAGAAACTGAAAAAGGTTATTTCCTTATCCCCCAGTGGAATGTTTTACCATATCTTGAACGGATATCTCAACAAATTAATATTCGAGGTAATGAGAAATATATTGATGAATTACGTTTAATAATTATTGAAATCTCAAAATACAAAGATTCAGAAGGGCAACATATAGATAATTATCGTACTTGGCGATACTTTGTAAAAATTCTCTTAAACTTTCCCAATAATAAAATAACACTTAAGATTATTAATTTAATTCCTATTTGGCTTAATTCAAGATTTAGTACAATGCTACCGGGTTCAGAAATTACCAGAAAGTTTCTTCCTAAATTCTTAACAGATAATCCAGATGACATTAAAAAAGCAGAGAAAATTATTAAGTATATTACTTCAATTAAAATTCCTCCGGTAGGCAAAGAAAAGAAAAGAGATTCGAAAAAAGATAAAAAAATAGAATTATTAGTTGATTCTCATTTTTTAAAAGAAGTATTTGAAAAGTATTCTGAAGATATTGGTAAAAAATGCTCAGAGAAAGTAATTAAAGATCTAGTAGAAAAAGTTAGGAAATTACTTAAAAGAAAAGAAGGGGGAACTTACAGATCATTTTACGAAGAGTTGGATTATTTAGATGAGCCCTTGGATGTACTAACATTTATATTAAAAAGAATTTTAATTGCTAAAGCGAAGAACGATATAAATATCACTCTAAAAATACTAAAAATATTTCTTAAAGAGGAATATTTATACTTTCCCAAAATGGCACTCTATGTTATTGGTAATGATTTAGATGATTATAGAGAATTTTTCTGGAAAATATTGAATGACGATACTGAAAATTTTATTTTAAAAAATACTTCCTCTTTTGGAGATGAGTTAAAACATATATTAGAAAATCTTAAAGAATTAACTGATGAACAGCGGGAAATATTAAAAAACAAAATTGAAGATTCAGCGAAATTAGAAGATTTTAAAGAAGACCAAAAACTGCATCTCGCTTTACATAAACAGAAGTTTTATAAAGCTCTTTCCCATGAACAATATTTTAAGAAGCTTTATGATGAAATAAAAAATGTTACAAAATATGATATAGAATTACGACCTGCAATAGGAAAGGTTGAGGTCAGTTCAGGATTGGGGATTTCTCCTCTGACAAAGGAAAAAATATTACAAATGTCCAATAAAGAACTTGCTGAATTTTTATCAACTTTTAGAACTACTGATTATTGGAAAGGTCCTTCTATTAACGGGTTATCAAAAATATTAAAAGAAGTAATCAAAGAAAGTCCGGAAAAATTCATTAATGATCTGAACCCTTTTTTAAAAACAGGCTATTTGTATGTTTACGATATTCTTTGGGGTATTCGGGATGCCTGGGAAGATAAAAAAATACTTGATTGGGGCAAACTTTTTGAATTTATTAGACAATATATTACATCAGAAGATTTTTGGAATGATAAGTATACGGTGAAAGATGATGATTGGAAAGCAAATCGTTTTTGGATATTAGGGATAATTGGAGAACTTGTTAAAAAGGGTACTATAAACGATTCCCGATCATTTTCTGAAAAATATTATTCAAGAGTTCAGGAAATAATTTTTAAAATATTAGATAAAATGCTATTAGATAAAAAAGAATTATTAGAAAGTCAAGCTGAAAGAAGGGATTTTATAATATATGCATTAAACTCCACATTTGGAAAGATTACAGAAGCGTTATTTATGTTAACTTATAGAATTAAAAAATTTGAAAAAGAGATAAAGAGTGAACAACCGGTTAGTTGGGAAATAAATATTAAAAATAAATATGAATTACTCTTAGAAAATGAGATAGTTGAAAGTTATGTCTGGTTGGGAAGGTATCTAACGATTTTTTATTTACTGTTAGATAAAAAATGGACCGAAGAACAAATAAATCAGATCTCCCCTAAAAAGCAACAGATATGGGAAGCATTTATGCAAGGATATCTAAATAGTAATAAAATTGATATAAATTTATATAAACTAATGCAACCACATTACGAGACAGCGATAGAGTATAAATTTAAAGAAGAACATTCATCTGAAAGAGTGGTGCAACATATCTGTTTAGTATATTTACAAGGTATTGAAAAAATACACGATAAAAATGGTTTATTTAGAAAAATTTTAGATAAATGGAATTTATCACAGATAAAAGAAGTAATTGGCTGGTTTTGGATGCAAAGAGATTTTATTACGGAACCAATCGAAGAGAAAAAGAAACTAGAAGAGACGGTTAGAATGGGAAAAATGAGAGAACTAATTATTGATTTCTGGCGATGGGTTTACCAGAACAAATACAAAGAAAAAGAACAATTAAAAGAAGAAGCTAAAGAAATTTTATCAGAATTATCGAAACTGACTGTATTTTTAGAAAAGATAGATGGTGAAAACTATGAATGGCTGAAATTATCTGCTCCATATATTCATGTTGATTTCAATGCTCCGTTTTTCCTCAAATATCTCAATAATTTAAAGGATAAAAATAAAGATGCTGGTAAATATGTAGGTAAAATATTCTTAGAAATCTTAAAAAATTCAACTCCTGATTACGATCAAAAGGATATTCGCTCAATTGTTGAATGTCTTTATGCTTCAGGTTTTGAAGAGTGCGCTAATGAAATATGTAAGATTTATGGCACTAGAGGCTTTGAATTTTTGCGAGATATTTACGAAAAAAATCATAAAAAAATATGAAAAGTATAGATAAAATATTTTGTCAGAGACGGTTTTACTTGCTAAATAATTCAGTAACTTTTCTAATTTTTGATATACTTTTCAGTTTCATTGCTTATACAAAAAGTTCTGAAACTGTCAAATAGGGAGAGACTAAATAATTTTGTAGAGTAAATTAGGAAACTTGCGTCTATTTTTATTTATATTTTAAAAGAAAAGAGGTGTAATATGTTAATCCATAGATATTCAGTAAATCAAAGATCCATTCAAGCCTTACTAGTTGACATCAAATCAAATGAAATTGCCGTACCGGAAATTCAGCGTCCTTTTGTTTGGAATGCAATAAAAGTACGTGATCTTATTGATTCATTATACGAAGGATTTCCGATAGGTTATTTAATTGCATGGCACAATCCTTCTGTGAGACTTAAGGATGGAACTAAGGCAAAAGGGAAAAAGATACTGATTGATGGTCAGCAGCGAGTAACCGCACTAATGACTGCATTACTTGGAGAATATATAGTTGATAAAGATTATAGAAGAGTAAAGATAATCATTGCCTTTAACCCAAAAGAGCGCAAATTTGAGGTTTCCAACCCAGCTATTTGTAAAGACAAGTCTTGGATAGCTGATATATCAAAAGTCCTTTCTCCGAATGTAAAAGTTTTAGAACTCGTTAATGAATATTGTGAGAATAATGAAGGAAGCGATCAGGATGAGGTTTTTAAGAGCATTGAATCATTACTAGGCATTATTCACAACCAAATCGGACTGATTGAACTAAATTCTGATTTAGACATTGAGACAGTTACTGAGATATTTATCCGCATTAATTCACAAGGTGTTGTTCTTAGCCAAGCTGATTTTGCTATGTCAAAAATTGCTGCTAATGACATTTATGGGGGAAACGAATTACGAAAATGTATCGATTATTTTTGCCATTTAGCAGTTGCTCCTGAATTCTATCCACAGCTTGCAGATACAGATCAAGAATTTTCCAAAACAGAATATTTTCAGAAAATGTCCTGGTTAAAAAATGAAAAGGATGATTTGTATGATCCATCTTATACAGATATGTTGCGAGTTTCATTTACCTCGCAGTTTAAAAGAGGGCGCTTGGCAGATTTGGTAGCTTTGTTGTCAGGAAGGAATTTTGAAACCCGGGATTATGAAGAATCAATAGCGGAGGAATCCTTTAAAAAGCTAAAAGAAGGTATATTTAATTTTATGAATGAGACAAATTTCAAGCAGTTTGTTATGATTCTACGATCCGCTGGATTTATAGACCCGTCAATGATTCGTTCACAAAATACCATAAATTTTGCCTATATTGTTTATCTTGTGCTGAAGTATCAAAAAATAAATCCCGCTAAAATAGAATCATATATACGCAAATGGTTTGTAATGTCTATGCTTACCAGGCGTTATTCAAGCTCCCCGGAATCATCTTTTGATTATGATGTAAAACGAATTAACGAAATAGGTATTGCTAAATATATAGAAGATGTAGAGGCTGCTGAATTATCAGATGCATTCTGGGAAGCAGGTTTACCACAACAGATGAATACATCAGTCGCCAGTAGTCCATATTTTAATGTCTATCTCGCTTCCCAAGTTTATGCAAAAGACAAAGGGTTTTTATCTCGAGATATAAATGTGTATGATCTTATTGCCTTCAAAGGAGATGTTCACCATCTGTTCCCGAAGAATTATCTCAAGAAGCATGGCTTGACGCAGAATAAATATAACCAGATTGCAAATTATGTAATGATGCAGAGTGAAATTAACATAGCAATTGGCGATAAATCTCCCGCAGATTATTTCTCTAAATTGTTGGAGTATTGTAGCAATGGAAATGAAAGAACTGCTTATGGAGCGATTACAGATTTAGATGAAATTAAAGATAATTTTACTATACACTGTATCCCCGAAGGAATGGAAAATAAAAATATCGATCATTATGAAGAGTTTCTACAAGAACGTAGAAAACTAATGTCGAAGAAAATAAAGAATTACTATTGGAAACTTTAGAATTGAAGATAATTCGTCAATGATAAGGATTTAACCACAAGAATCGAGGTTTTAAGATGATTTTTTTTCTATTCTCAAAAATATCATTTAAAATCCCTGAACCTATTGCTTTAATCGAATGTTACTGCTACCAAAATGATTTTTATGCTAAATACGACCTACTTCTAGAGCATAGAGATAGGAAAATTGAGGATGTAAATAAAATTGGCGCACGTATTAAGAAAGAAGTACTTTCAGAATGTAAAAAAATAACTGAAAGTACAAAGAGCTTAAGTATATTTAAATATAATCTTGAGCAGTTTTTAGATCTGGAAGAGAAAGACAGAGATGAGCAGATTAAAGAACTAAATGAATCTGTTATTCAGGAATTGTTAAAGATCAATGGAATTGGTTTGTCTAAAGCTACAAAGATTTTACATACTCTTTATCCAAAAATCATTCCCATGATTGATAACGCCCTTCAAAAGAAATACCGTCAATTAATTAATGATGTATGGACGGAAAATAGATCCGATAAAATCTTTATTGGTTTTTATAAAAATCTACAAATAGAATCTAATCGGAAAAATTTAAATTATATCTTTGATAAATTATTGGAAAATAATATTCACCATTTAAGCAAGATAAGAATATTTGATATTCTTTGGTGGTCATACCTTAAAGCTGAAAGATTGAAGGAAGAACAGAGGATTAATTGGACTTCAATAGAATCTTAGATAAATCCTATATTTATCGATTTATATTTTGTAAACAATTTTTAAATCAATTGTAATTTTATTTTTAAACAAAGAGAGGTGGATTAGTAATGAATTGTATAATAAATAAAGATGATATTGATAACGCTATTACAAAGACCTGTATTGAGATTATTCAAGAACCGTTACTTTATTTTTCAGAAGCAGATAATCAACAATTATTAGCTGAAGGACTTAAAAAGATTGAAGCACTTAAAAAACTTTATCCTACCCTTGTTCATAAGGGAAAAAATTCCAAATCCTTCTATAAAACATCACTTTTGCATCGTGAATATGGTGGAGGGGCTGGCACAAGGATTGATATTGTTATTTTCTCGGAGAATGATGTAAAACAAATTGATGATTTAAATTTAAAAATAGGCAAGAAATATATAACACCTGAATTCGCATTTGAGCTTGGTACTGAAAAAACAATTAATATTGAAAAGCATCTAATAAATGATATTAAAAAATTAAATAAAGTGAGAAATACAGGGTATATAATCCACATTTATAAAGATAGAACTAAATCACCGACAGGTACAAAAAAGAGAGATAATACTGTAGAAAAAATTAAAAATGCTTTTAAAATTGTTTTTGAAAATAATAAATGCACAAATGGCAAAATTAAGAAATTAGCCATTCTTTTAAGTCCATTTAAAGATCAGACGTTAACAAAGGGAAAATGTAAAATATTTAATGGTAATATATGGGAAAATGTTAACGTAGCCGACAAAAGTGCTTTGAGAAAAAAAATTATTGACCAATTAAATTGAATTACAAAAAATGCTTATTACTAGGGGAAACAATCAAACCAACAGGAAAGTGAATTAAATAATGCATAAAACTATTCATCTAGCTATTTTTAATTACGGTAATTAACAGGTGATTTTAATATTTTTATGAGGGAGTGATAAGAAATGAATTATCTGACTAAATCTTTATATATGAGTGGACAACAATGCCCAAGGATTTTATGGTTTTCTTCTAGAAATCAATTGCCAGAACTTTCTTTGTATGATCAACATAAATTTGCCCAGGGAAGAGAACTTGAGAAATATGTAAAAAAACTTTTCCCGGACGGTACAGATTTAGGGAATCTTGAGCATGGTGAAAATATTAAAGAGACTCAAAATTTAATTAGTAAAAGTAAGACAATTTTTGAAGCGAGTATGGTTTATAAAAATCTTTTCTTTAAAGGTGATATCCTTGAATGCTCAAGTGATGGTTGGAATCTTTATGAAATAAAAGCTTCAACGGAAGTGAAGAAAGAGCATATTCCTGATTTAGCATTTCAAAAATTTGTTTGTGAAAAAAGTGGAATCAATATAAAAAAATGTTTTATTAAATATATTAACAAAGAGTATATTAAGCGAAATTCTATCGATCCCATAGATTTAGTATTAAAGGAAGATGTAACTGAGAAAGTCAATCAAGTTAAGAATGTTGAGGAAAATTCAGAGGAATATATTAGAATAATCGAACAAGGTAATCCTCCTGAAATATTAATATCAAAAAATTGCAATAATCCATACGTATGTCCCTTGAAAAAAGCATGCTGGGGTAATCTGCCGGAATATCATGTTTTACAGTTGACTGACTGGCGAAAATATTGGGAGTTATTTGAAGATGGAATATTAGATATAAAAGATATTCCTAAGAATGTAAAGTTATCTCTAAAAGACCAACTGATAAAAAAAGCAGTTGATGAAAATAAAATTTTAATTACAAAGGATAAGATAAGTGATTTTTTAAAAGATTTACAATATCCGCTTTACTATTTTGATTTTGAAACCTTTGATACAGCTATTCCTATATTTAATCAGTCTAAACCATACCAAAAAATCCCCTTCCAATATTCGCTTCATATCCAAGATGAAAATAATAAAGTAAATCATCTTGATTTTCTTGCACAGGGGGAGAAAGACCCTAGGCCCTCTTTATTAAGGAAATTGAAGAATGAAATTGGCAAAACTGGTGATATTATTGTCTATCATAAGTCCTTTGAAATAGGTATTCTTAAAGATTTAGCAAGAGATTTTCCTGAAAATAAAGATTGGATTGAAAATATGATAGATAGAATTATTGATCTAGAAGAACCATTTAAGAAATTGTATTATTATCATCCAAAACAAAAAGGAAAGACTTCTTTGAAAGTAGTTCTTCCCGCAATTACAGGAAAAGATTATTCAGAGGATAATAGGGACAGATACCTATTTTATTTCAAGAAATTAGGGTGAAAAATAAGTGAAAAACAAAAAGACTTTGATTGGCTTAAATTTATCTGTCTTTATAATGATGCTTGGCGTAGGAATGATTATGGCTTTGCTTCCACAAAGAATAATCGTTCTAACAGGTTCAGGAGCAACTGTAGGCTATTTAGCTTCTGCCTTTGCGATCTCATATATCATTTTACAAGTACCAATAGGTAACCTATCTGATAGATATGGTTTTAAATCCTTCTTGTTTTTGGGGTATTTAATATGTTTTATAACAGGAGTTATATATTACTTTTCCAACCATGCCAATCTATATTTTTTAGGTAGAGTATTTCAAGGCATGGGCGAAGCTCCTATATGGGCGTTAGCGCCTGCATTATTGTCGATTAAGTATCCCGGTTCGAAAGGGAAGGTAATAGGAATTTATAATGCATCTATCCATATTGGGCTTACCATCGGACCCTTATTAGGGATCCTTCTTTCCAATTATTTGATAGGAAATAAACCATTCCTATTTTATGTGGGTGTTTGTCTGATAGGTGCCCTAATTCTATTGTTTAGCGTCGAAAAGGTTAATAATAATGAATTTCAAGAAAAACAAACCATTAATTTTAGAAACATTATTGAATTGGTAACAACCAGCAATTCTCTTGCAGCTCTAGTAGGAATTACTCTTTATGGTGCAGGATATGGGATTTTTTTAACCACGATTCCTTCGTTTTTAATCATTAATAAAAATTATAATCAAACCTTTGTTGGTATATTTTTTTCCTTATTTTATATCGCCATCAGTATATCTCAGATTATTACCGGAGTATTATCCGACAAAATGGGGCGAAAAATTTTTATGATTGCCGGACTCTTGACAGCATGATTTGGCATAGCAATCTTTTCGGAATTAAATCAACCATTAATCAGTGTTGCATTAACCATTGCAAGTCTGGGTCTGGGAGTTTTTTATCTATCTTCAATGGCTTTTTTAAATGAAGTGGTTCCCAATTCACTTAAAGGAACAATTTCTGGAGCTTACTATCTTTTTTGGGGAATAGGATTTTTCTTTGGACCAATTATAATTGGTCAAATTACTAAATCAGGTTTATCTCTGGGATATCAACTTTTTTCTGCTTTTCTTTTGATAGAAGCACTAATTTTGGTATTTTGCAGTAAAGAAAAAGCGAATAACAAGGGTCAATAATTCGGTAACTTTAGAGGAAAAAATTAAACTATAATAAAAATAGGATGTGTCTATTAAATTATAAAATTATAGAGAGGTATTAAGATAATTTCTAAGGGTTATAGTAGGAGGAAATTATGACTATCTATTCTCATTCTCGCCTGGAAGCCTTTAAGGGCTGTCCTTTAAAATACAAGTTTAACTATATCGATAAGATTAAAAGAGAAGAAGAGGGCATCGAGGCTTTTTTAGGTTCTCGCTTTCATGACGTAATGGAAAAAATTTATAAAGACCTCCCCTTTAGGAAATATAATTTGGGTGAACTGCTGGATTTTTATGAGGATAATTGGGATAAGAATTATCACGATAAGGTCGTTATTGCCGCCAATGAAAGAAAAGCTAAGGATTATAAAGAAATAGGGAAGAAGTTTATAGAAGATTATTATAAGCGGTATTCTCCTTTTAACCAGGGGAAAGTTTTAGGTATCGAACGTCTGGTCACTATAAATTTAGATGATCATGGAGAATATAAATTAAGGGGATATATAGACCGCTTAGACCAGGTAAAAGACAGAACTTATGAAATACATGATTATAAGACCTCCAAATCTCTTCCGGAGCAGAGCAAAATGGATGAAGACCGCCAGCTGGCTCTCTATCAGATAGGAATTCAAAATATGTGGAACGATGTTTATCATATAGAGCTGGTCTGGCATTATGTAGCCTTTGATAAAGAGATCAGGTCATCAAGGACGGAAGAAGAATTAGATGAATTAAAAAAAAATACCATTGATTTGATAAAGAAGATCGAAGCTACCCGGGAGTTTTTACCTCATGAGAGCATTTTATGCGGATGGTGTTATTATAAGGATATCTGTCCTTTGTATAAACATGAATATATGGTTGGGAATCTGCCGGCAAATAAATATCTAAAAGATAGTGGAGTTAAATTGGTTAATGAATTTGCCAAATTGGATGATCAAAAGAAGAGCTATGAAGTAAAGATTAAAGAGATCGATGAAGAGCTGGAAGAGATAAAAGAAGCGGTGATTCAATATGCCGGAAATATAGGGGTAGAAGTGGTGATAGGGAGTGATCATAAGTTAAAGATTAGTTCAAGTGAAAAAATCAATGTGCCGGGTAAAGGGACCAAGGAGAGAGAATCTTTAATAGAGTTCTTAAGCCAATTAAATAGATTGGAAGAAGTATCAGCCTTTGATGTCGCTGAATTGAAAAAGGTAATCAAAGAGGAAAAATGGGATTCGACTATTTTAGATGAGATAAAAAAGTTTGTAGAGATTGACACAGTAAAATCAGTCCGCTTATCAAAAAGCAAGAGAGAAGACTAAGGTGAAAGGGACAGATGTCCCTATTTTAAATAAGCGGAGGATTAAACTTTTGATCGGTAAATATCAAGGTTGTCTGCTGGGGCTTGCCATCGGTGATGCCTTAGGTGCCCCGTGGGAACCTTACTTGGGGTTGAATTAATCCCCAGACCATGGATACAGAAGGTGGAAGAGTCGGATAGAATTAAAAAGGTAGCCAATGACCTGTTTAGCATCTTTCAGAACGGAAAGGAACTTTCCCCTGATGAATATCCACTATTTTAGTGGTGCTGGATTAGTAAAATGTTTGCGGTTCGTAAAAGTGCAGGGGCTAGCGGTATCATCTCCAAGGGCCGGAAGCTTTCCATCCCACATCATATTTTTCTGTTTTATTAATTGCATTAAGCGGTTTATAAAGAAATTTTTCTATCTCTTTAGCTACTGTTGACAATTTCTCAGGCGCATTTTTTATATCTTCTTTATTTAAGAATGCTTTCCACAGTGACTGTCGATCAGATTTTTCATCATAAATTTCTTTAGCAAGCAACTTTTTACCCTCTGGAACCTCTGTTTTACGGTACGCGAAAGTTCTTCTTAACGCTTCAATAAGTTTTAAACCTTCAAAATCAAATTGGTGCATCATAAGCCAAATATCATAAAAATCTTTCATTCGGCTATTAAGAAGACCTAACTTGACCATAGCCTCAAATTTCTCGCTGACCACGCTTTCTGCCGGGTAACCTTTAAGATGAGGCTTTGGAAAATCCAAAATAACAGGATATTCAATAAGTTTCGGCCTTGGATAAGTAATATCGCCAAATCCAATATCGATCTGCATGTGAATGCGTGAGCGGTCGAGAAAACCCAAAAACTTCACCCGTACGCCTTCATAATCTGCATCTTCCTTTATCCTCTGTCCTTTTACTGTTTTGGGATCAAAGACAAGACCATCAGGGACAACTTCCGTCCTACAGACATCCTTTATCATTTTCTCAATGTTCGTTACCTGATTATTAAATTGTGCCAAGAAATCAATATCGAGTGTACTTCTCCGCTCTGGAACATTCCAAACTGTAAACATTAGTGCACCTTTTAGAATGAATTGGTTAGCATATTCTGAACAGCTAAACCGATAAAGAAATCTTTCCATGCCAAAATATTGCAATACTTCCGCGAAAGGACGATGTGTTTCTCGTGCTTTATTTTGTAGCTTCGCCCGTATAGAGGCTGGTATATTCTTAATATCTTTTTTCATAACATAGCTTCCAAAATAGGTTTGATAATATTAGCAACACGGCAAATCTCCGCATATTGCATAATCTCTTTAGGCTGTACGCCTTTTTCTGTTATAGCAATCTTGAGAGCTTCTCTGGCGATGTTCATTCCGATCTTATTGCGAAATTTGAAACAATCACCAATCGTCTTGGCAAGGCTATAAACTTTAATCTCATATCCCTCAATTTCAAATTTTTCAATGCCTGCTTTCCATGCTTTGGGTGCAAAGTGATAGAATTTAACCGGAGGATAATTAATTTTATTAGCCCATGCACCACGGGGAATTGCTATATTAACATAGTGGGGTATCTCGCTGGTTGCTTCATGAAAAGCAAGCGCGGAAAGTAAACATATGACCCCCTTGGACACTTTGATTGACACAGCCACAAGATCCGGGTTGGATAGGGTAATGCCATCAGATAGTCTATATAGGGCACGATCAACTTTCTGAATTCGGCCAGAATTCAGGTTATCCTTAAGAAAAGCTTTATTAAAGCCAGCTTTGATAATTTCCTTATAGCTGACTATTCCTCCTCTTTTCTTCAGAAATTCTATAAATTCTTTCTCTTTTTTACCCATAAGAATTACCCCTATTTCTATATACTTGTTAATAAGTGTATAGCATTAGGAAATTAATGTCAAATATTATATTTTTCAATTCAAAGAGAAAATACAAGGTGTAAAAGATTAGAGGATTAAAATAGAGGATACGGTGATTTGTTTAGCCAGAAGATAGAACAGCTTTCAGATGGAGAGGTTTTTGTGGTGTAAAGGATATTTTTTTAATATATTATTTTCCAAAGGAGAGGTGAGTTATGGATATTTTAATCACTGATTTTATAGCTAAGATAGATTTTGGGGAAGCGCAGAGTTTTAAAAATTTACAGATTATTTTATATGGCCTTTTTTAAGCTGAGCAAGGAAGAGAGAATCGGACGAATGTCCGGGTATAAGAGGAGAAGAGGGTATAGGATTTGAAGGAAAAACTTATTTCTGATTGGGTAGAAAGTTATAGTTTTGATCAAAATGTAATGGATACTTATTACAGTGCGAATAAAAATATATTAAATAAATTTAGAAAGGTCTTAAAGGAAAATCAATATGTATTGACTCTTCATACCGGAGCTAATCTCATTACTTCTTTTGTGAGGACAGAAGAGATTTTTATTTATATGAATTTGAAGGACTGGAAGAAGGATATTTTAGATATCAGGCAAAAATTAGATTTAAAAGAATTGGTTAGAGGAGGAAATATTCACCTGATTCATCCTTCAACCACGGGGCAGAGAACAGGCAGAATACCTAATACGCCTAATTTAGATATTATTCTGGAAGAAGTTGTTGAATATAAGAAAAAAGGTTATTTTATAGATATTTCTAAAAATATCAAGAAATATTTTGAAAGAAAAACCAGTCAAGGCTGCTTAATGATTGAGAAAGAAAATGGACCTGATGAATATATAGATGATTTAAAACAAGATATATTTGAGAGATTTAATCAATTGCTTGAATTTCTATAATTTATGCGAATTTCACGGAAGATCTTCTGACCATATTTGGTTATTAGTTCCTCTTGAATAAATAGGGGTGCTGGTTACACTTGCCTGAGTGCTTTACAAAGTGGAAGCATTAGCTATTTCCCTTTACTGTTCTTTAAAGTTTTCTGATCACTGGGGAAGAGGGAGCTTAGCTGCGATCAATCATTCGGGAGATAGTGACTCTACTGAGTCGATCACCGGGGCTATTTTAGGAACCTTACTTGGGGTTGAATTAATCCCCAGACCATGGATACAGAAGGTGGAAGAGTCGGATAGAATTTGCCGGAGCATTTTATCACCATACTACAGTGAGCAGAGCGATTAAAAAAATTGAGGGGGAAGATGAAAAGTGATATTGCCAGAACTGACCTCATAATATCAGAATATCTTCTGACAAAATATTTTTCGGCATATAAAAAACTATTGACAAAAAAGAATAATTATGAGAAAATGTTAGGTAATAACTAACTAACTATTGAGGTGAGATTTTGAAAGTATATCGTAAACTATACAGCGTATTTGATGGTTTTATGCAAATTAAGACCGAGTGCAGGTTTTGTGTCATCGATAAATATAATATTTCACAGCTGACCTTAAAACAGATTGAATATTTAAAAAAATTTGACGAATACGAGTATGTTACCATTAGCAAATTAGCTGAAAATTTGAAATTATCCAAGCCATCAATCACCGAAATGGTCAAAAAGTTTATTAAATTAGATTGCGTTAAGAAAGAGCAATGCAGCCATGATGCAAGAGTTTATTATCTGTTTCTCACCGAAAAAGGCAAGAGGATTGCCAGATTAGAACAGATGGCCAATGAGGATTTTATCAGAAGAGTAGAAAATTGTTTAAGCGAAGAAGATATTAGTTTGTTAATAGAATTATTGTCAAAAGTGGTTTAAAATTTTATTTTTTTTGCTGTAATTGTTAGGTTAAGCATAACTAACTATTAGAAATTCTTGAATAAGAATGTGGTTAAAAAGAAAAAATACCGAGTAGGAAAGAAGCAAGGAAAGTTTGGTAAGAGGTTGGACTATGAAACGTAAGCGCAAGAAGTAGTTTCAATATAAGAAATGAGGTGAAAATCATGAAAGATAATCAGGTAAAAGATGAGTTAGTTATTATAACGATGCCTGGGCAGGTGCTATTTAAAGGAATAAAAAGTACCATAAAAATTAAGAAATCATTAGGCGAAAAAATATATTTTAGAATTAAGCAGGATGATAACTATGCTATTGTACTGCTTTTAAAAGAGGGAGGCAATTTCGAAACTTACCAGGAAAAAGATTTGTATACCATTGGAAGTCTGGTGAAAATTGAGCAGATAGTCGATTCAAAAATAACCTATGATATAAATGTAGAAGTATTGGATAGGGTAGAGGTAAAGAATATAAGTAAAGAGCAGGATTATTATATCAGCAAATACGAAATGGCGCCGGATATTGAAGATTTAGACAAAAATACGCAAAACCAAATGCTTGAATATGTTAAAGCACTCACTACTGAAATTAGCGGGAAATTTATAGGTTCTGAAAGCTATATTCAATATATCCAAAGCATGAAGGACTTGGAACAACTGATCAGTTATTTGATGCAGTTCATCAATATATCCAGTTTTGAAAAACAAGAGTTATTGGAAATTAGATCCAGAAAAAAGAAAAGTTTAAAGTTTTTAGATATTCTAATAAAACAAAAGGAAAATATCGAATTTCAAATGGAGATGAATGCCAAGTTAACCGGTGAAGTCAATAAACAATATAGAGAAAAAATGCTTAGAGAACAATTAAAAGCGATACAGGAAGAATTAAATGAAGGCAAACAGTCAGAAAGCAAAAAGAAGGATTATTTGCAGTTAATCAATGAATCTAAAATGCCTGAAGATGTAAAAGAGATTGCCCGGGAAGAATATGAAAAATTACAAAATCAAAGTCCGATTAGTGTGGAGATAAATGTGATTAGAAACTATTTAGATTTATTGACCTCACTTCCCTGGGGAAAAAGTAGCGTAAAGGAAGTAGATATTAAAGAAGCTAAAAATATTTTAGAAAAGGACCACTATGGATTGGATAAGGTGAAGGAAAGAATCATTCAACATTTAACCGTAATGAAGCTTAAGAATAATCAACAGGGTTCAATACTCCTTCTGGTAGGACCTCCGGGAACCGGAAAGAACAGTCTGGGAAAAAGTATTGCCAAAGTGCTTCAAAGGGAATATGTGAGAATAAGTCTCGGAGGAATAAGAGATGAAGCAGAGATAAGAGGGCATAGGAGAACTTATGTCGGTGCCCTTCCGGGAAGAATTATACAGGGAATCAAAAAAGCAGGAACCAATAATCCGGTGTTTATATTGGATGAGGTTGATAAGCTATGGGCTTCCAATATGGGAGACCCTTCAAGTGCATTACTGGAAGTCCTGGACCCTGAGCAAAATAACTCCTTCTCTGATCATTATCTGGAAGTTCCCTATGATTTATCTGATGTATTTTTTATCGGAACAGCAAATTCCCTGAAGGAAATTTCGGGACCGCTTAGAGATAGAATGGAAATCATTCAGATTAACAGCTATACCACGACAGAGAAATTTCATATCGCCAAAGATTATCTGATTGATGAAGTTTTGAAAGGTCATGGACTTACGCATGAGCAATTACAGATAGAAGATGATGCGTTGAAGGCGATTATAGACAAATATACCCGGGAAGCCGGGGTTAGAGGGATTAAAAAACAATTAGCAGCGATAGCCAGACATGCGACAGAAAAAATTGTAGTTGATGAGGTGGAACTTCCTTATCTAGTCAAAGAAGAAATGTTATTTGATATTTTAGGACCTGAAATTTCCACTTATGATAAAGTTAAGAAATCAAATCCGCCCGGCGTGGTTACCGGACTGGCCTGGACACCGGTTGGTGGAGATATTTTATTCATTGAGAGTGCCTTCATGCCGGGAAAAGGTGAGTTAATATTAACCGGACAATTAGGCGAGGTCATGAAAGAGTCAGCTAAAATATCTCAAAGTTTGATTAGGTCGAGATTAGTTTTAAGATTGAAGGATATCGGTTTTGATAAACATGACCTTCACATTCACATACCGCAGGGCTCTATACCCAAGGATGGACCGTCAGCAGGTGTGACACTATTTACATCAATAGCATCATTGTTTACCGGAATACCGGTAGACCCTAAAACAGCCATGACCGGTGAAATATCTTTGAGAGGGGCAGTGCTTCCGGTGGGAGGAATTAAAGAAAAAGTAATAGCAGCACATCGTTCCGGTATCAAAAAAATACTCCTTCCTTTGGAAAATAAAAAGGACCTTTACGATGTTCCGGATGAAGTAAAGAAAGATATCCAGTTTATTTTTATCGAAACTATAGAGGAATTAATTCATGAGACTTTAGGCATTAAACTGCCCAACGCAAATGAATTTCATCTTCGCATCACGGATACGATAGATATTGATACAGAAAGTGTAAAAGTATAAAACAATAAGACCAGGGGAAGTTTAATGCCT
>Ga0210022_1000260_pt1 | contig 39993 bp, 46 predicted proteins | sample CryGeymeta201520_FD_183984 | JGI IMG/M metagenome (GOLD analysis project Ga0210022, IMG submission 183984) | Groundwater microbial communities from Crystal Geyser aquifers in Utah, USA - Crystal Geyser metaG 2015-20 (SPAdes) (version 2) | ecosystem: Environmental > Aquatic > Deep subsurface >... | reverse complement strand
AAAACCGGGAAGAGAACGAACCCAAGTGTTTCAACCAAGAACCAGTAACCAAATGGAGTATTTAAATACGCCCAATTATCAGCATCGGCAATAGCGAATATCTTCAGTATAAAATATAGAAACATACCACATGCAGCCCCCTTACCGAGACCAATGATAAGCTTATCAAAATGGTCATGATCAAAATTTCCAAGCTTGCTTTTAAAAACACTGTGGAATTTCCAAGCTTGCTTTTAAAAACACTGTGGGTAATAGTACTTTCAACGATCACCATGGAAATTCCCGCAAAGACAGCCGATAAAAGGAAAAACACTGGCAATAGTGATGAATACCAGAGAGGATGGAGTTTGCCAGGGGCAACAAGATATAAACCACCAAGCGCAGATTGATGACCGCCAGCTATTATTACTCCGAAAATAGTTGCCCAGATAGCCAGCTTATTAAAGAATGCACGGGCTTTCCTTAGATTTAACCATTCAAACAGGGCTGGGCTCCACTCTATAAGACAGATATTAATATAAAGGAAAAAATGCCAACCTATTAAAAACAGGATGGAGGTAAATCCCCATGACCAGCCTAAGAGGTAAGGGATACGATAATAACGACCAAGATCGAACATAAGCGCAAATACTGCGAAGATATATCCAAGAAGGCTTGAAAGGATAGCTGGCCGGACAAAGTGATGATACTCCTTCATCCCAAAGAGATGAACTGCTGTACCAAGGGAAAGGCCAGGAGCTGCCAGGGCGATTCCGACAAGTACATCAAATCCAATCCATAATCCCCAGGGATAGTTATCTGAAAGATTCGTAGACGGGCCAAGTCCGAAAAGGAGTCGATAAATCATTACTCCAACTGCAACAGTCAGAATAACCGCGGCGATTAAATTGGGAACATTGAAATTACTGATGATATAATCTCGTGGAGTCATTCCAAGAAGTATCTTTTCTCTAAACCAGGAATTAGTGTTTTTCGCCATGGCCTTTTCCCTTCTTCTCAGCGGATGTTTCATGGCTCGTTTTTGCTTTCTTACGAGCCTTTGATATGGCATAATAGGCCCCAAAGACAAGAGGCCAGGCAGCGACTATTTCAAACATCTTTACCCCGAATAGAAAACCCTTGCTCGTTTTCGGTATTGGTGTTTTTCCGATATCTGTTCTGAGGCCAATCTCATCGAAAGGAACTGAAGACAGATAAAGCCAGCTTGTGCCTCCTACTTCATGCTCTCCATAAACATAATCAACGTATTTGCCAGGATTATTTCTAATCCTTTCATGTGCCAAATTAATCAGGTCACTCCTCTTTCCAAACCTCATCACTTCGGCCGGACAGATCTCAACACATGAGGGGACTCCGCCTTCTTTAGTAATCCTGTCATAGCACATAGTACATTTACTGACCTGAGGATTGAGAGCCTCATAATACTCATATCCCGGTACATCAAATGGACATGCAATCATACAGTAGCGGCATCCTATACACACACTGGGATTGTAAAGGACCGAACCTTCCTTCGTTTTCCTGAAGGCATCAACGAAACATGCTGACAAACAACCCGGCTCCTCACAGTGCATACACTGTCTTTTAACATATATAGGTTTCCCGTCTTTGGAGCTGATGAAGCGATTTACCACCGTAAAGTTCTCTGCATGCATTCTTCTTACTTTATCAAAGACAGATTGTTTCTGATTGACAGAAGCCTCAAACTCTTTTATTGGCCTGTTTGGATTTTTATTCCATTCATTGCATGCCCATTCGCATCTCCTGCATCCAATACATGCTGTAGTATCTACAAGCACGCCATAACGATCTTCATGAGGGGGGTAGTGAGGCTCAGCTTTCTTGGCCCATAACTTCCAGTTCCTTTCATTTGCAGTATTTAATGCATGGGCTGCCGTGCTACTGCCGATTATCGTAGCACCTGCAATCGATAATGTCCTCTTTAAGAAATCTCTCCTGCTAATTCCCATTAGATTAGCCTCCATGCCATTATTGTCTCTTTGTACTCAAAATGAAATAAAACAATATAAATACAAACATCGCTAAAACTGCTATCATGTATTCGTAGCCTTTAGGCGTCAATAATTGTTCAAAAATATACATTCTATTCTCCTTACTTTAACAGGTTTTCATCATACCCTTCTGGTTTCGGAAGGATATAAACAGGGCGCACGGCCTTTTCTTTGTGACACTCTTTACACTCTCTGGGCTTTTCGAGGTTCATCTGATTATGGCAGCTTATGCACTGGCGATGATAAACAGCGAGCAGCCTCGGTCTATTCAGATGCACAGGGTCAAAAGTAATAGTATGGCAGTTCCTGCAATTCGGCGGAGTGTCTTTCTTGAGCTCAGCTTCAGCGCGGCTCTGATGATGGCAGCCATCGCAGATGGTCTGCAACTTCCTGTGGAAATAGCTTGCCATTTTACTGTCATTAGAGATTTTGACAAACTTCTCGATAATCTTGAGATGCGGGAACTTGGCCGGGTCAAATTCTTTTTCCAGGGTCTTAATCTCCACTTCTTTTTTGACTGTTTTCATATCAAGCCCGGAAACCGTCAGACGGGGTGTAGATAAACGTTCCTTTTTACCGGTATGACAGACGGAACAGAGCTCTTTCTTCGGATCCATTGTATGCAAATCGACCGGCAACAGGTGGTAGTGGCATCCCGCACAATTCTTATCCGATTTCTTGACTCTATGGCATCCCGCACAGCTTTCTCCAGAGGATATGTCATGATATGCGTTGGCAGTACTCACCCATTTTCCGTCAGGACTGCCCATAATATTATGGCACTTCTTGCATGCATTCAAAGTTTCGTGGTGGCAATCCCGACAGGTCTTTGAATTATTTTCATGCAACTTATGATCAAAAGAAACCCCCTTCATCTTGGCATTTTCGATCTCTATTAAGGGTTTCTCCGGCTGGTCACGGTCGGGTCGGGGAACCTTCGCAAGTTCAGCAATTGTTTTATACTTTCCTGTATGGCACTTTGTACAGATAATAGGGCCTACTTTTTTCTCCCCTGTAAGACTTGCTTTCTCTTGTTTTAAGGTATAATATAAGTGACAGTTCAAGCATCTTATATGTGAAGCTTCCCTTATCGGAAGCCCTTTTTTAGAAGCAGCACTTGTTATGGCAGTTAACTCAGGACCTTTTTTCTTCCCAAATTCATGACAGTAGTAACAGGATTCCTCAGTTCCTTCTTCATATACTAATCTTAAAGATTCATCTTCTTCATGAATGTCGTATGAATGATGACACAGGCTACAGTCATCTTTGCCGAGCTTCTCTTTGAGTTTCTTGACATGTTTATCATGATATTCAAAATTAAATTCAAAGATTGGATAGCTTATTTTTGTCGATGCAAGCTCTTTTTTATGACAATCAGCACATACAACAGGGCCGGCCTTCTTGTTTTCACTGCTCTTCTTTTTATGGCAACCGATACATTCATCATGGTAGGCATTCATTACTGAGTCTTTATCTTTTCCCTTAAGCTTTTTAGGAAAATCGAAGAAGATAAGACCCTTTTCTTTATTGAGAGGGTGGCATGTATCGCACCCTTCCCCTTCTTTTTTGCCTTCCTTTTTAAATGCCTCGGTATGTTTATTGTGATCAAATATTACCTGCGGCCGTTGTAAGACACCGAAGATTTCCGTATGAGCAATGCTAATCTTATTATCAGGCTTGATCGGAGGAGTTACCTGCTTACTTGTTGTCTCAACAGCCAACGGACTTTCTATAGAGTACAGACTTCCTATCCCGTAAACGATTATGATTAGGAGACTTATGCCTACTGCTAAGGCGACTATAGACTCTTTTTTCATATCTTATCCTTCCCCGTTATTACCCTACCTTAAATTCCTCAGGAATCTCCATTGTCTCAAGTAATATGTCCCACATAAACTTGACTTCTGCATCGATATTATAAAACTTAACTACATCATGAATACCGACATGACAGTTATGGCATGGGGCACAGATGATCTTTGCACCAGTGGCCTTTATCTGTTCAGCCTTTGCCCGAGCCCCTTCAAGCCTGACGCGTTTCCATGGTGGACCAATGGCAATTTCACCTCCGCCAGCATTACAGCAGAAATTGTGCTCACGGTTTGGATACATATCTACAAAATCCTCACACATCTCTCGAATAAGGTATCTGAGCTTCTCGCCTGCACCTCTATGCCTTACAAGATTACAGGGATCTTGAAGAGTGACAGGGCCTTTAATCCTCTTATTTTTATCTATCTTTATTTTCCCTGTTGTAAGAAGCTCATAATAAAACTCAGTGGCATGAAGGAACTCTATTGGACCTTCCTTCCATCCAAGAAGGGGAGGTGCCGCATAACCCAAGCCATGAAGTGCATGCCCACACTCTGTTGTTACTATCCGTTTAACCTTTAATCGAAGTGCATCCTCATAGACTTCTCGCACAATCCTCTGCATCGTCTCTGCGTCGCGTGCAAACATGGACTGATTGGCATAGTCTGCTGTAGAAAATGTCCAGTCAATACCAGCATAATTCATAATTTTAGCCATATTGGCTATAAATTGGGGAGCTAATTTTGGCTCGGTACCGAGAACTACATACATTATCTCAGCCCCTTCTTTATCAACAGGAATACGGGCATTTTTTATCTCAGACCTTACCTCTTCTTCCTGCCACTGCAGGGTATCAATCCAGTCAGCCTGATTGATCCACAATTGGGTCAATGTAGCAGAGAGGCTGTTATCATAATCCATCAAAATTTGAGGAACTAAGCCGAGCAGGAAGCAGATGCGACGTACCATGCCAAGTTGAAAGGCTATATCTATCCCGAATGGACAATACATGCTACAGCGACGGCAGAGATTGCATTCACAAAAGACGATCCTCGCACACTGCTTCATGAATTCAGGGCTCACCTTTCCTTTCCTCTTTATCATTTCCCACAGAGTCATTCTTACTTTTGCTACAGGTGCATAGGTGGGGTCTTTATCATGTGACAGGTACCAGTGGCATGCACCAGAACAGAGTGCGCAGTGAATACAGGTCTCTAAGGGAGCTGCGAATGTCGCGGCACTTTTCCTCATATTCAAAACAGCATTAATTACCTTTTCTATTTTTTCTGGAGTAAGTTTTTTAACAGTCTCATCAAGGCCTGGGTCGGCAACAGGTTTTCTTTTATATTCTTTAAATTCACTGCTGACGACCTTTTCTAATTCTTTAACCTTTTCTACAACTGCCATAGTTATACTCCTCTATTTTTAATCATTTAAAAGTCCTTTGAATGACGATAACCAAAGTCAGAACCCATATACGCCCTCGTGAGAAAGAAGTAGAACATGTGGCCAAGCCTTGTAAAGGGAATAGCTATCAACATAAGCGATCCAAAAATCATATGGAGTATAACCATGATTTTATGAGGGAGAAGCCACTGATGATAAGCGAGGAAACCGGTGATGAAAGGTAAGAACACAATTGCGAGTATGAGGTAATCATCAGCAAAGGTAACAAATCTCACCTCAGAAGCAAAAATCCTTCTGAGAAGAAAGAAGATACATGCGGAAATGACTATCAGAGTCATTATATCAGCTAACCCCTCGGAGGGAGTCCACCAGCTTATCCCCCAGGATTCATGCCAGAGGATGTTATGTGAAAGGAGAAATATAGGGGTAAAAACCAGACCTATATGAAAAAGAAAGGTTACGATAGCTATTACAGGCCGTAATCGCCAATTACGGCTATTAAAGGGAATAAGCCAATGGAGAAGAGATCGCAGGCTATATTTTAAACTCAGATAGGGGAATACTACTTTCTGCTTCTTTGCCAATAAAATCAATGACCGTATCTTATAAATACTCCCTCCGATAAATACGATAAATGCAACCCAGACTAAAGGGCCTCTTACGAAATTATATATAGATAGATTTGTAAAAAAATCGTACATTTTTTACCTCAAAAGACTGTCATTTGACATTTTAAATTTCACCTATCGGGATCACCCTACGGTAATATTTCCCACCATCAACACAACGTGTTAATAATTTCTTTCCATCCGGACTAAAAACAGGATCCCAGAGAAACAGGATCCCAGAGAGATTCATGTCCTTTCTTTCCTACTTTACCGTCAACAACGATAAAATATTTACCATTTTTCTCGGCCTTTGCTACCACCGTATCACTGTTAGGGCTGAAAATCGGATCCCAGGCATTGTCAAAAGTCTCCAACCACGGAGAACCATCTACAACAACGGTCCACTTTTTATCATTTTTCACTACTGCCGCAACTCGTTTGCTGTTTGGACTGAAGACCGGTGATAAAACTACTTTATCAAAAGTGATGTTCCATGGTAAACCATCAACTGCTATTGTCCATCGAGAAAATGGTGAGCAGACAACTGCGGCTATCTTTTGCCCATCAGGACTGTACTTTTGACGCCATACGTTAAAGAAAAACCCCCAGATTGGCTTTCCATTCATTGCGAGTGTAGTGCCTTTCGGCGTTCTGATCGGAGCAACAACATCATTGCTGTTAGGTTTAAAAATTGGTTCCCACACCAAACCAAATGCCCCTTCCCATGTCTTCCCGTCTACTGCAATATTATATTGGACCAAACCTGTCCTTACTGCTGCAGCTACATGATTGCTATCAGGGCTAAAAACAGCCCCCCAGACAGTTAAGAACGTTTTTTCCCAGGGATTTCCATCAACAGCGACAGTCCTAATTCCTTTTAAATAAGTAAAGACATCTGGACTGGCGGGGGGTTGAACCTGAACACACGATACAGTCCTCTTTCCATCAGGGCTGACCGCAACACTTCTTGCATCGGCAAACATATTCTCCCATGTTTGCCCATTTAGGGAAACTCCAAGTAGTGGATCCTTTTTTATGTTAGCTGCAATACCTTTTCCATCAGGGGTTATTGTTAAATTCCATATATAATCAAACTTCTCCTCACACATCTCGTGATCAACAGCTATAGCCCACTCGTAACTTCTGTATACCAAAGATATAAGTTGATTATCTGGATTAAATTTGAGCGAGTATACCCTCTCAAATATCTCTTCCCAAAGTTCACCATTCACACAGGTAGTAAACTTTCCTTTTTCTGGTTGAACTACAGCGGCTATTTTCTCGCCATCATCAGAGGGGGTTAACTCACGGATGTCAATAAACTTCTTTTTCCAATCATTTATATTTACGACTAATTTTTCTTTTGTATCCCAATCCCAACTTCTTGATTCGCTCATATAGCATTTCCCTTTCTTTTCCCCGCTTAGATAATTGGTTAAATTATTGAACTATTATAAAAATATAAATTTAAATGTCAATAGAAAAATTATTCCCCCTCTAAACCCTAACTGCTATAACTTCTCAAACAGAGCTTTTCTTTTTACTCGTAGTTAGCAACAAAATTATCATAGTCGTTTAAAAAAGTCAATAGTTTTTTTATAAAAATTACAATCTAAATTTCTGGTTATTAGGATTTATATATCCAGAAATTTAAGGATATTGTTAAAATAGATTCAGAAATAATGAGAATAAGTTTATAGAGAAGGTTAGAACGTGAATGAAAATAATGGAATTGACAAAAAAATGCTGATGGTATATTATTAATAATGAAAATCATTGTCAATAAGATTGGAGGACATTTATGGAAAAGAAGAGGATAGCAGTAATAGCTTGCAAAAATATCAAAGGTATTAGTTGTGTTGGCGGCTGTCTGAAGTGTTTTAAAGGAATGGCAGAAAAGGCAGGAGAGTATGAAAGGTGGAAAGATTACGAGATAGAAGTAATCGGTATGGATGACTGTGGAGGATGTCCTGGCGTGGTAATGCCAAAGGTAAAGCTTCTTATGGAGATGTGTAAATTGTTTGACAGGGATGTGGATGTTATACATTTAGGAACTTGTATAAAGGTAGCTACACAAACTGCCAAATGCCCGATCGATTTTGAAGTCCTTAAAAAAATGATCGAGAGCAAGTTCAAGAAAGAAGTAATACTCGGCACACATCCATACTAAGTAGAGTCTGTCCATAAACTAAGTATATTTGTCATTCCCGCAAGCAAAGCGCGTCGGGAATCCTTCTTAGAAGCCATCGGAAAGATTCCGGACAAGCCGGAATGACAAATAAACGGCAAAAATTCGACTTTATAAACAGACACTAAGTACACGTTTTCATAAATATTATGGCGTAACCTGATTATAGGAGATTCTTCGGCTGCGCCTCAGAATGACAGCGTTTATCACTCTGAACGAAGTGAAGAGTCTCAATACCAAGCATATAAAAATACGTCACTGTAATTGTGAATTAGAGTACTAAGCATAAGGGGAGAAAGTATTGATGCCATGGAGAGATGGAACAGGGCCACCATGGTGGCATGGAAAGATGAAAGGATGCGGATATCGTTTAACGGTCCCGAGACACGCTATTCTGGATGTATTGAGTCAGACGAAAGAGCACCTTAGCGCTGAGGACATCTATCTGGCTGTGCATAAAGTCTACCCCGCTATAGGGCTGACAACCGTTTATCGTACTCTGGAATTACTTGTGCAGACCGGAATGGTCTTTAAATTCGATTTCGGCGACGGCAGGGCACGATATGAATTATCTGAAGGCCCACAGAGCATAGGGCATCATCACCATCTGGTATGCACAGGTTGTGGAAGAATTATTGATTATACTGATTTCATTGATGAGGAAATAGAATTGCTGAGGAAAACTGAAAAAGGCCTTTCAAAGAAATATAACTTTAAGATAACGAATCATCTGATACAGTTTCACGGCCTGTGCGGGAAGTGTAACTGAATATATTTTTTGACTTTAATTGAAAATGATTATCATTAACAAAAGAAAGGAGGTGATATGAGAATGAGAGTTGTAATATCAACAGACGGGGATTTTGTGTCCGCTCATTTCGGCAGATGTCCGCATTTTACCATTATAGACATTGAGAAGAATAGAATCGCAAAAAAAGAACTCATAGAAAATCCGGGTCATCAACCCGGGGTTATCCCCCAATTTTTACACCAGAAAGGAGTCGAATGTATCGTGGCTGGTGGTATGGGGATGCGTGCGAGAGGTTTTTTTGATGAGGCTGGTATTCAGGCAATTCTCGGCGTAAGCGGAAAAATTAACAATGTAATAAAGGAGCTTCAAAATGGGACTTTACAAGGTGGAGAAAGCCTCTGCAAGCCAGGTGCAGGTAAGGGATATGGTCTGGATAAAGCTGTATGTGACCATCCCCACGAAGAGCATGAAAAGTGTAAACATTAAAAAGAGGTGACAATATGAAAATTTGTGTAACATCACAGGGAGATAATCTGGATGCACAGGTTGATCCTCGGTTTGGGAGGTGCAAGTATTTTATTATTGTGAAGACAGACACACTTGAATTTGAGGCGGTTAAGAACCCAAACATGGATGCTGTCGGTGGAGCAGGCATTCAGTTAGGTCAACTGATGGCAAACAAGAGCATTAAGGTAGTTCTTACGGGAAATGTCGGACCAAATGCCTTTCAGACATTACAAAAGGCAGGAGTTCAGGTATTTACAGGTATATCAGACAATGTTAGAGAGGCAATAGAAAGGTTCAAAAAAGGTGAATTAAAAACAACTGACAGACCAACTACTATTCCGCACTCTGGGATGTCAGGTAGATGAGATAAAGGAGGTGATCTTAATGCCAAGAGGTCAAGGTCAAGGTTCGGGTATGGGCAAAGGTATGGGAAGAGGCGGTGGAGCAGGCGGAATGGGTGGCAACAGACGTGGTGGAGGACCAGGAGGTAATTGCATCTGCCCGAAATGTGGAGAAAAAGTTGCCCATAAGCCGGGAGTTCCCTGCTACTCAGTCAACTGCCCAAAATGCGGAGAAAAAATGATGAGGGAATAAAGATGCAGGGGTCGGAGAAATCAGTGAATAAGAACAAGGCTATCCCTGATGAGATAAGAAGACTGCTTTCAAATATCTATGCTGTGTTAGCCGGCTTAACAATTCCGGAGAATCCTTTGGAACAGAAAAAAACAGAACACTGTACTATGCCACCTGGATTTTGTTTAGCAAAATCAGCACTTAGATTTTATGAAGAAATAGAATAACTCATGTACGAACTCATGTACGATAAGGAGGTATCAATCAGGTAATGAGTAAAGAGATTAAACACCAAAACGGAAAAAGTTGTTCGATGAAGAAACTTCCCCCCAAGGAAGAAATAGAAGAACTCAAAGAAAAGCTTGCACTACAGGACAATATTATCAGGATTAAGCATAAGATAATTGTTCTTTCAGGAAAAGGGGGTGTGGGCAAGAGCACCGTTGCTACAAATGTCGCTATAGCTCTTTCCCTGAGGGAACAGAAAGTAGGAATAATGGATGTGGACATTCATGGCCCGAGTATTCCAAAGATGCTGGGTCTTGAAGGTAAATTTCTGAGAGGATCAGAAGAAGGATTGTTGCCTATAGATTATAGTGATAACCTCAAGGTAATCTCCATCGGGTTCATGCTCCGGGATCAGAATGATGCAGTTATCTGGAGGGGACATCTAAAGCATAGTCTGATAAGGCAATTTCTGAGAGATGTAAGATGGGGAGAGCTTGATTACCTCATCATTGATTCTCCCCCAGGAACAGGAGACGAGCCGCTTTCAGTTGCACAGCTATTAGAAGATGCTGATGGTGCAATAATAGTGACAACACCGCAAGATGTGGCCATTATCGATGTGCGTAAGGCCATTGCATTTTGCAGGCAGGTAAAACTTCCCATATTGGGTGTTGTCGAAAATATGAGCGGGTTTATCTGCCCTCATTGTGGTAAGACCATAAATATATTCAAATCTGGCGGGGGAGAATCAATGGCATCAGACATGGAAGTGCCTTTTCTCGGACGCATACCACTTGAACCAAAGATCGTTGACTCAGGTGACAGCGGAAGACCTTACCTTCAGTATAACCGGGAGTCAGAGACAGCTAAAGCCTTTAACAGGGTAATAGAGCCGCTTCTCGGGCTGACGCCTCAACAAAAATCTGCAGCTTCAGGAGGATGATCATATGCCTGTTTATGAGTATAAATGTGAAGGGTGCGGATATCAGTTTGAAATGACTCATCCAATGAATGAAAACCCGGTTGTATTCTGTCCTGAGTGTAAGACACGTTCCAAGAAGATTATTACCGGAGGAACGGGTTTCATTATAAAAGGTTCTCATCAAAAGGATACAGGCATCCAATGCGGAAGGGAACAGACATGCTGCGGCAAATCGGTGCCATGCGAAACAAGGCCGTGCGATAAATGATATCAAAGTTAGGTTTGGTTTAAAAAGGAATAAACAATGATCATCTCCGTTGCGAGTGGTAAAGGCGGAACGGGTAAAACTACAATTGCGGTCAATCTTGCATTGAGTCTCAATAAAGTCCAGTTGCTCGACTGTGATGTAGAAGAACCGAACGCTCATCTATTTCTAAAGCCAGATATAAAATATAAAAAAGTAGCAACTATTCCAATTCCTGAGGTTGATGAATCGCTCTGCGATTATTGTGGAAAATGCCGTGAGGTCTGCGCCTATAATGCGATTGTTGTTTTCCCAGGGGACGAAAACAGAAAAGGAAGCGGCGTTCTGATCTTTCCCCATCTCTGCCATGGCTGTGGAGGCTGTACACTGCTTTGTCCACAGAATGCCATACATGAAGTGGATAAGGAAATCGGTGTGATTGAAGCAGGCACGTGTGGGGATATGCAGTTTGTCCATGGCAAATTACATATCGGTGAAATCATGTCACCTCCTTTAATTAAGCAGGTTAAGGGATGCATCAACCCGGCCAGGACAGTAATCATTGATGCCCCTCCGGGAACATCATGTCCTGTTATCGCCTCAGTTAAAGGAAGTGATTTTTGTTTATTAGTCACTGAACCAACTCCTTTCGGATTACATGATCTCGTCCTGGCAGTTGAGGTGCTGGAAAAAATGAAGATTCCTTTCGGAGTAGTGCTAAATCGTTCAGATATCGGAGATGATAAGGTTGACCTGTTCTGTCAGGAGAACAAAATTCCTATACTCATGCGAATACCATTTGATAAAGAAATCGCCTTTTTATATTCAAGGGGGATAACTATAGTTGAAGAAAAAAAGGAATATATAAGGAAGTTCCAGGAGATGTTTAATCTAATAATGAGTTCATAAGTAAGTGCACATTATCTGTCATTCCCGCTTGTCGGGAATCTTTCTGAAAAGTATTATGAAAGAAACAAAGTAATCCGAAGAAAGATTCCGAACAAGTCGGAATGACATACAGGTTTTTGCGCCATTGTTGTTAAAATATCCACATAAAAGTCTGAAAAGCAATAATAAGCAAGGGGCTTTTAAATGAGAGTTAAACCTATAGGAATAATTCATTCACCTTTTAAATGCAAAAAGGATGCCCCGATTCAGCCCTCCAGATCAGATGCGATTGGTGAGATTGAAGTATTCAAAGAATATCAGGAGGGTTTAGAAGATATAGAGGGTTTTTCTCATATAATTCTCATCTACTGGTTTCATAAGTCAAAAGGCTATAATTTAAAAGTAAAGCCATTTTTAGATACACAGTTAAGAGGGCTTTTTGCTACCAGGGCTCCAATGAGGCCAAACCAGATAGGTCTATCTGTTGTAAAGCTCTTAAGGCGGAAAGAAAACATCCTGTTTGTAGAAGGTATCGACATAATCGATGGGGCACCTTTATTAGATATAAAACCCTACGTGCCTGATTTCGAACCTGGAGAAAAAATAAAAATCGGCTGGTTGAAAGGAAAAATAAAATGAATCCCGTTAGACCCATATATTTTAAATTCAAAGAAGATAAACGATGTGTAACATATTTAAAAAAAGTTCATTGGGAATTAAAGGAGGTCTAACGGGGTGAAACAAATAGTTGTGATCAGCGGTAAAGGCGGCACGGGGAAAACAGTGTTAACCGCATCCTTCGCCTCGTTGGCCATGAACAAGGTAATGGTAGACTGCGATGTTGATGCGGCGGATCTGCATCTTTTGGTGAGGCCCGAAATAAAGGAAAGGCATGAATTCAGAAGCGGCGTAACCGCCCGGATAGACAGGGACATTTGTCAGGAATGCGGTAAATGCATTTCGGTCTGCCGCTTCGACGCAATAAGCGAGGATTTCAGGGTTGACGCCGTCTCCTGTGAAGGATGTACGATCTGCAGTTATGTCTGTCCGGCAGGTGCGGTCGTCCTCGAAGAGAATGTTTCGGGAGAGTGGTTTGTTTCGGAAACAAAGTACGGTCCTTTCGTCCATGCCAAATTAGGGATTGCAGAAGAAAACTCCGGCAAACTGGTGTCTAAGGTGAGAGAGGCAGCAAAAGCAATTGCTGAGCAGGAAAAACTCGATTACGTAATTATCGACGGACCTCCGGGAATTGGGTGTCCGGTTATTGCATCGCTTTCTGGTGTTGACCTGGCACTTATTGTCACCGAACCGACACTTTCAGGAATGCATGACATGGAGCGGGTTGAAAAGGTCTCGAAACACTTCAGCATTCCCACAAAAGTGGTGATCAATAAGTACGATTTGAATCCGGGGAACAGCGAGGCTATCAAACAGATTTGTCAGAAAGCAGACATAGATGTGATTGCACTCCTGCCTTTTTCCCGGCAGGTAAGCGAATCTATAGTTCAGGGAATCCCGCTCGTCGAATTCACAGGGGACGGAATAGCCGGGGACATCGCTATGCTCTGGGAAAGGATCAAATAACATATGAAATATGTATATGGCCATGTGCCCTCAAGGAGATTGGGTTTTTCCCTTGGAGTAGATGTTGTGCCTTATAAAACATCTACACTTGATTGCATATATAGAAAATATATAGGTATAAAAATAGGTAAGGCAGGTGAAGCGAAGAGTAAAAGGGATAGAACGGCTTTAGAATGAGGAGCATGCGCTCACCATGGTTTACTGGCAGCTCAAAGAACTCAGGTGGTACGGAGTCAGTATGACGAAGGAGGCACGGGCAATTCTTGCAGGAATAAAGGTATCGAAACTTGAAAGGATTGCAGCGTAATTAAAAACCATGGAAACCATTGAGAATAGACCCTTTAAAAGAATTTGCATAAAAAACTTGGCAATACCAGAAATTTAAGGATATTGGATATTGTTAAAATAGATTCAGAAATAATGAGAATAAGTTTATAGGAGGATGATATGGACAAACCAACACAATATAAAATACATCCTATTGTGATGGGAACAAAGGCATTTGACAAAGGTATGATGACTTATCAATGTGGGTATGGAGAACCTTATACCATTCCCATTTATTGCTGGTATCTGGAAGGCGGAGATAAAAAGATACTGGTTGATACCGGAGAAATGGCGCCATTGCAATCCAAGGAAAGAGAAAGCGCTATAGGTGGGAAGATTTATAAATTTGAGGAAGGGCTGGCTCGCTGGTGTTTAAAGCCCGAAGACATTGATATCGTCATTCATACTCATTTACATAATGACTACTTCATGAACCTGAATTTGCCTCAAGGGATACAATTCCCTAAGCGTTTGATAATTGAAAGAAATGTTTAATACATCAATCCGAGTTGGACTGGATTTATTTGAAAAAACCTGGCCCAAAAAACTAAAAGACTCAAGGGTGGGTCTTCTTGTACATCCTGCTTCTGTTAATAAAAAACTAAACCATGCAGTCAACCTTTTTATTAAATCAAAAAAATTTGGATTAAAAGCCCTTTTCGGCCCACAGCACGGAATTCGTGGAGAAACACAGGATAACATGATTGAATGGGAAGGTTTTTTTGATAAGAAAACGGGACTCCCTGTCTATAGTCTTTATGGTAATACACGGAAACCTGAACCATCAATGTTAAAAGATGTTGATGTAATGGTGATAGATATTCAGGATGTGGGTTCTCGCTATTATACGTTCATATGGACAATGGAACTCTGCATGCAGGCATGTATAGAAATGAATAAATCAATTGTCATACTTGACAGGCCTAATCCTATAGGAGGACATATTACTGAAGGCCCTGTTTTAGAAATGGCTTATGCATCGTTTGTCGGGCAGCGTCCTCTACCTATACGTCATGCCATGACGATAGGAGAGATAGGTAACTATTTGCAGAATGAATTTTATCCATCCTTGGATTTCCATGTTATCCCTATGCAAAGCTGGAGACGGAAGATGTGGCTTGATGAGACTTGCCTGTCATGGATTATGCCATCTCCTAATATGCCGACACTGGATACCGCTATAGTATATCCCGGCATGTGCCTTCTTGAAGGAACAAATCTTAGTGAAGGAAGAGGCACTACAAGGCCATTTGAGATTTTTGGGGCGCCGTTTATAGAACCAGATTCACTGGTTAAACAACTTAAAGTACTCAAACTCCCTGGTGTTGTTTTCCGGCCGATGTATTTCCAGCCAACTTTTCAAAAACATGCAGGGAAACTCTGCGGAGGCGCTCAGATTCACGTGGCCGACAGAAACAAATTTAAACCCTTCAAGACAGGAGTTGCAATTCTCAAGGCAGTGCATGACCTTTATCCCAAAAATTTTGCATGGAGAAAGCCTCCGTATGAATACGAGGAAGAGAAGATGCCGATAGATATACTTGCGGGGACAGACAGACTCAGAAAGGATATAGAAAAGGGGGAAACCCTTAACCGAATGGAAGAATGGTGGCAGGAGCAGTGTGAGGAGTTTAATAAAAAGATCAGGAAAAAGTTTTTACTGTATAAATGAATCCAATCAACATTTTCATACTCGCTGCCGGCCTTGGTGAAAGGCTGAGGCCAATCACAAACCATATACCAAAACCTCTCCTGCCCATCATTGGGAAACCTATTTTAGAATCTATCCTTGAAAAAGTATCAACATTGCCTGTGAATAAAATCGGGATAAACCTCCATCACAAGAGAGAGTTGATAGAGAACTGGATAAGACAGTCCGAATTCAGCAAAAAGGTTAAACTCTTTCCTGAAGACCCTATTCTGGGCACCGGCGGCGCTTTTAAAAATGCTGAGGCTTTTCTGAAAAATAGCACTTTTCTTGTGCATAATTCAGACATTATTTCTAATATAGACTTGGATAAATTGGTGGAATTCCATCTGTCATCCGGAAATCTGGTAACCCTTGCTGTGCATGACTATCCTGAATTCAATACACTTGTCATAGATGAAAAAGGTTTTCTCAAGGGAATTGAAAAGACTAATCACCCCCACCCTCTCCCTCCCCCGTCAACAACCCCCTCCCCTGGCGGGAGGGGGTTAGGGGGAGGGAGAGATGAACAGTTACCTCCTCAAACTGAAACAAATAGGCTCATAGCCTTTACCGGCATTGCAGTCTATCAACCCGAATTCCTCAGTTTTTTACCTTCAGGCGTCTCCAGTGTTGTGGATGCCTGGTTAAAGGTTATGCGTGAAGGATATAAAATCGCAACATTAGATGTAAGCGGATGCTATTGGAGCGATATTGGAACACCAGCGTCTTATGCAAAAGCTATCATAGATGAACTTGGAAAGAATGGTGAGATGGTATATATACATTCTTCTGCAAATTGGTGTAGAAATGTTGAGTTGGACGGTTATGTAGTAATAGAAAAAACAAGTAATCCCCCCCAACCCCCCTTTAGTAAAGGGGGGTTGGGGGGATTTCCCGGTGAAAATTTTCTTAATCGAGGTATTTCTCTAAGGAATTGTATTGTGCTTCCGGGAGCCTCTACTCAACCCGTTGCCAAAGATACCCCCCCCCTTGCCCCCCTTGCTAAGGGGGGGATGGGGGGGTGGTCATTCGAAAATTGTATCCTCGGTCCGGGTTTCATAATAGACCTTTGTGAGTCAAAGATGCTGGGGCTATCAGGAGAAACAAACGGCTTTTTTATCGGCACCGGAGGTTCTGACAGGCAATACTACAGGGTAAAAAGTTCTGGAAGATCGGCAGTTCTTATGAAATGTCCTCCTGACGACAAGGAGTTTCAGCGCCACATAGAATATACACGTTTTTTTAAGAGAAACTCTATTCCTGTCCCTCAATTGATAGATGTGGATTCAGATAAGATGAGTGCATTCTTCGAGGACCTCGGAGATATATCTTTATATAGCTTGTTGAAATGCCCGCGTGATGAAGAACAGATTGAAAGGATATATCAAGAGGTCCTGGATATTTTGGTTATTATCCACACGGCAGCCACAGAGCATGTATCAGAATGTCTGTATCTTAAAGATAGGATCTTTGATTATGAATATCTCCGATGGGAAACAGGCTATTTTATCGAAAGATTTGTAGAGGGTATCAGAAATATCAAGATCAAAAATCTCTTAACCCTGAATGATGAGTTTCATCGACTGGCTGTGAAAGTTGACGCTTTTCCAAAGAGTGTAATCCATAGGGACTTTCAATCACAGAATATTATGATCATAAAAGGGGGAATCCCGAGAATTTTGGATTACCAGAGTGCAAGGATGGGGCCACCCGCTTATGACTTAGTATCAATTCTTTGGGATCCCTATTATCGCCTTAAGGAGATATTGAGAGATAGACTTCTCGACTACTATGTAGCTCAAATGAAAAAAATTAACCCCCCTACTCCCCCCCCTAGCAAGGGGGGGATGGGGGGGTTAATCGGGAATTATCATTTCGTTGAATCCGAATTTAAGAATTCCTTACTCCCATGCCGACTTCAGCGCCATATGCAGGCCCTTGGTGCATATGGATTCTTATCTAAAGTAAAGGGGAAAAAATATTTTCTGAAATACGTACCGGAAGGTTTGAGATTATTGAAGGAAGATGTTTCACTCTCAAAAAAAGAATATCCGGAATTATATTCTCTTGTTATAGGATTGCTTTAATTACCTCAACAACTATAAAGAATCGTTGCTCATCTCATGAAATTTTGCACTGAGGGAAAGATAACTTTCACCCGTGCGAGAGTTCAGAATCTCATCCTATTCACGACACATGCTTAGGCGGCTCAGGATGACAGATGAACAAAGGCCCCTAATACGGATGCGTTCCCAGGATTACCTCTTTGTTAAACTTTGTTTCAATCTTCTTTTTAATATCTTCAACATCAATAGGACACTTTGCAGTCTGCGTTGCCTTCATGATGCAGGTTCCGAGATGAATTGCATCAAAATCCCTATCATATAATTTCCCCATATCCATTATAATCGCAACCTTCGGCATGAGTATACCGGGACAACCACCACAGTCATCCATGCTAATAACTTCTATATCATAATCCTTCCAGCGTTCATACTCCCCTGCCTTCTCTGCAATTCCCTTAAAACATTTCATACTTGAAACCCCGAAGAGTGCTTTCTGGAATTGGGGCTCTTTTATGTCTGCCTCTCTTTGAAGAGGTATTCATAATGATTTGATTGTTTCATAATAAGCAGTTAAAAATCTAGTTAATTTTTCTTATAGATTTATTGATATAACTAATACAAACGCGGTGGGCAAATTTTATGCCGAACAGTATTGGGAAAGATATCACAAATTGTGATATCTTGAGGTCGCAAAATGCGACTTCAATAGTTTAGGATCACAATTTGTGATCTCAAACGGGAGGAAGAATGGAAGTCATTGTTCAGCAGGAAGTAATTGAGGGGAAAATCTACATGATTCGCGGGCATAAAGTTATGTTGAGCACGGACCTTGCAGAACTTTATGGAGTAGAACCAAAGGTATTAATCCAGGCGGTTAAACGAAACAGTGAACGGTTCCCGTCCGATTTCATGTTTATGCTTACAAATCAAGAGTTTGCCAACTTGAAGTCACAAATTGTGACTTCAAGTTGGGGTGGCATCCGCCGCGCTAATCCTTATGCCTTTACCGAACAAGGTGTGGCGATGCTTTCGAGTGTTCTTCGGAGCAAGCGCGCTGTGCAGGTCAATATTGCCATAATGCGTGCGTTTGTGAAGCTACGCGAGATGCTCGCAACCCATAAGGACCTTGCGCGAAAACTCGAAGAGATGGAAAAGAATTACGACGCTCAGTTCAAGGTCGTCTTTGACGCCATCAGAGAACTCATGACACCACCTGATACTAAGAAAAGGAAGATAGGATTTCGGAGGGAAAAGGAGAATTAATAAGGAGATGGAGCAGTTAAATATTGAAGCAGGGGAGCTTGAGGAAAGAATTAGCAAGAATATAACAAGGATGATAGAGGCACAGTAAATGGCGGCTGACATATATCAAGAAAAGCCCTTGCATGAAGTTTTGGAATTTTATAATGGTAAATCTGTAAAGCCAGGGGGGACAGGTTTATATCCCATATACGGGTCAAATGGCATCATAGGAGGAAGTGATGATTATAAATACGAGAATGCTGTAATTCTTGGTCGTGTAGGTGCATATTGTGGTTCAGTAGCATATTGTCCTACTAAATTCTGGGCTTCTGATAATACGATTGTTGTCACTCCTAAGAAGGGGGCGGGTGATGTTAGATATTATTACTATCTCCTCACTCACCTTGACCTTCACCGCTGGGCAGGTGGAGCTGCTCAACCTCTGTTGACCCAGACAGTTCTGAAAACTGTTGAAGCACCTATTGCGGAATCAGATACTCAACAAAAAATCGCCTCCATTCTCTCCGCCTATGATGACCTGATTGAGAACAACCTGAAACGGATTAAGATTCTGGAAGAAATGGCACAGATGATTTACAGAGAATGGTTTGTCAACTTCCGCTTCCCAGGGTATGAGAAGGTAAAGATGGTTAAGTCAGACATGGGGATGATCCCAGAAGGTTGGGAGGTAAAAAAGGTTGGCGATATTCTTAGCACTTTAGAGTCTGGCTCTCGCCCAAGGGGAGGGGTAGACCCGAATGAGCGTGGTGTTCCAAGTATTGGAGCGGAAAATATATTAGGGTTAGGACAGTACGACTATTCAAAAGAAAAATATATTAGAAAAGACTTTTTTTTAAAAATGAATCGTGGTCATATCAAAAGCGGAGACGTGCTACTTTATAAAGATGGAGCTAAGATAGGTCGAAAGTCTTTGTTTAGAGATGGATTTCCGCATGAAGTATGTTGCATTAATGAGCATGTTTTCATACTTCGCACAAATAGTCTCTGTACACAGAATTATTTATATTTTTGGCTTGACCAGCCAGAGATGACTAATAAAATAATCAACTTGAATGCTAATGCAGCTCAACCCGGCATTAATCAAGCTGGTGTCAATGGGTTACCAGTGCTTTTACCCTTCAAAGAATCATTAGACATGTTTGAGGAAACTTCTGAGCCAATTCTTGCAGAATTATTTAATCTATCAAAAAAGAATAATTTGCTCCGCCAGACCCGCGACCTTCTCCTCCCAAAACTCATCAGTGGGGAGATTGATGTCGAAGGATTAGATATAAACATAAGCCATGAGGTAACAAAATGAGCCAAATCTACAACATATACTGCGATGAAAGCTGCCATATGGAACATGACCATCAGAAAGTTATGGTATTAGGAGCTATTTGGTGCCCGTTGGACAAGGTCAAAGAAATATCAAAGAGAATCGGGGAGAAGAAAGCTGCACATGAATTGAGTTCAAAATTTGAAATCAAGTGGACAAAGGTATCACCTGCAAAAACTAAATTCTATCTTGATATAGTCGATTATTTTTTTGATGACGATGACCTGTATTTCAGGGCACTTATAGTACCTGACAAAGATGTGTTAAGGCATGAACAGTTTGGACAAACCCATGATGAGTGGTACTACAAAATGTATTTCGATATGCTGAAAGTGATAATTAATCCGAGCGACAGATACAGAATTTATCTGGATATTAAAGATAGCCGTGGCGGAAGAAAAATCGAAAAGCTACATGAAGTGCTTTGTAACTCAAAATATGATTTTTCGCGCGATATTATCGAACGAGTGCAAATCGTTAGGTCTCATGAGATAGAAATATTGCAAATAGCGGATCTTCTTATCGGGGCTGTTTCTTATTTGAATAGAGTGTGTTCAGGCAATGTTGCTAAAGAAGCAATTGTTAGGAGAATCAGGGAACGTTCCGGTTATTCACTCGAAAGAACCACCTTGCTACGCGAAAACAAGATGAATATATTCAGGTGGAGTGCATCGGAGGCAAGTGGTGTCTGATCTCCCGGAGTGGCTTCCTGAAATTATTTCTGTTGACGGAGAGTGGGAAAATGTCCTTGTGATTCTCTACAGCATTTTCAGGAAAGATTTTGTAGATGGTCATCTTAAGTTGAATAATGCCCCTGTTTGGTGGGACAGACGCGTTCTTGAAAATGCTCAGTATGAAGAGGGGTTCTGGCATCTCATATCGAAAGATGATGATAGTAGCAATGATCGTCTATTTGATCCAAGAAGAGCAGAGCGTTTACCATGGTGTAGGCCGACTATAGATCATTTCAATGATGCTTTAGTTAGTTATTGGGATTACAAGACTTCAAAGAGTCGAATAGTAACTTATCTTTGGCTTAAAGATTTTGATTACGTGATTATCTTTCAGAAACGTAAACTTGGTATAGGGACGGTTTATTTTCTTAAGACTGCTTATTATGTAGAAGGAGATTCAACAAGAAAAAACCTCCAAAAGAATTATGAAAAAAGGGAACTATAGAAATGCAAATGCCGCCCTTTCGGACGGCACAGATCTCTTTCTACACATGGTAGATGAGGCTAGTTTTAGCTTAGTTTAAAAAAGATAGAATGTCAATAGGTTTTTTAAATAATGAATAATTACAATGAGATAGAATTAGTCGAACAGCCGGCCATAGAGTTATTCCAATCATTTAACTATGCCCATCAGAACTGCTACCATGAGACTTTCGGCAAGTCAGGAACATTAGGCAGAGAAACCCCTTCAGATGTTGTTCTTATATCAAGACTGAAGCAATCCCTTATAGCCCTCAATCCCTCCGTATCCTCCGAAGCAATTGACCTTTCCATTGAAGAACTGACCCGTGACAGGAGTGTCTTAAACCCTGCGAATGCAAACAGGGAAATCTACAAGATGCTTCGAGATGGAGTTAAGGTTCCTATAAAGAAGGAAGACGGGAGTGAGGAAATAGAAACCATAAAAGTCATAGACTTCAACAATCCTGAAAAAAATGACCTCTTCCTTGCCTCCCAGTTCTGGATAACAGGCGAGATGTACAAAAGAAGGGCAGACCTTGTTGGTTTTATAAATGGTCTACCCCTTATTTTCATAGAGCTGAAAGCCGTTCACAAGAAACTTGAGAATGCCTTCAAGAATAACCTTACTGACTACAAAGACACTATTCCTCAAATCTTCTGGTATAACGCCTTTGTAATCCTTTCAAACGGGGCAGAGTCAAGAATCGGCACTATCACAGCAGATTATGAGCACTTCAATGCATGGAAAAAAATAAACAGTGAAGGAGAGGAAGGCATAGTTTCGATTGAGACAATCATAAAAGGAACATGTGAAAAACGCAGACTTCTGGACATCCTTGAGAACTTCATCCTTTATCAGGACACTGGAGGGGCATTAAACAAGATAATCGCCAAATACCATCAATATCTTGGTGTCAACAATGTCATTGAATCCTTCGAAAGTATCAAAGAGAATCAGGGGAGGCTTGGAGTTTTTAGATATTAGAGAAAGTGTGTCTGACCGTTCGGACATCATTGTGATAACCGATGAAGCCCATAGAACTCAATATGACCTTCTTGCTCTCAACATGAGGACAGCCCTTCCAAACGCTGCCTTTATAGCCTTTACGGGAACTCCTCTTATGGTTGGAGAGGAACTTACCAAAAAGACCTTTGGAGATTACATAAGCATCTATAATTTCAAGCAGTCTGTCGATGACAAAGCAACGGTTCCTCTTTATTATGAGAACAGAATCCCAGAGGTTCAACTTAAGAGCGAGGACTTAAATGAGGATTTAGAAAGCATTATCGAAGAGGCGATGCTCGATGACAGGCTTTGATGTGAAGCCCCTTTCGACTATCTACATTGACAAGCCCCTCCGAAATCATACCCTCATGCAGACCATTGCACGGGCAAACAGAGTATTCAGGGATAAAACAAACGGATTGATAGTTGATTATATCGGCATATTCAGAAATCTTCAGAAGGCATTAGCAATCTATGCAGATACAAGGAAAAGAAAAGGGGATACCCCTATAAAACCAAAGAGTGAGCTTATTAAAGAGCTTGAACAGGCGATAAAAGATACAGAAACATTCTGCAAGAAGAAACAGATTGAAACGGAGAAGATAATAAAAGCGGATAAGTTACTTAAGATTAAGCTGATAATGGATGCCACTGATGCCATATTAACAAATGATGATTCAAAAAAGAATTTCCTGCTTCTTGCCGGCAATGTCAGGAAGCTCTTTAAGGCAATCCTTCCCGATCCTGCTGCAAATAAGTATTACGCGGAATATTCTCTTTTTAATGTGATAGCTGACAAGATAATAACTGAGTCTGGTGATGTAGATATATCCCAGGTCATGAGTAAGGTTGAAAAGGAGTAAGGTTGAAAAGCTTTTGGATGAATCCATAGGGGCTGAGGGGTATATAATCAGTGAGCCTCTTGCCCCATATGGAGAGCACGTCACTGACCTCTCAAAGATTGATTTTGAGGCTCTGAGAAAGAAATTTCAAAGGGAACGGAAGCATATACAGGCTGAAAAGTTGAGGGGAGTAATCAACAGCAAGCTCACTCAGATGGTAAGGCTGAACAAAACACGAATAAACTTTATGGAGAAATTCCAACAACTGATTGATGAATATAATGCTGGGGCAATAAACATTGAAATTTTCTTCTATCGGCTGATAGACTTTGCCAAACAACTCAATGAAGAGGAGAAAAGAGGGATTTCTGAGAACCTTACAGAGGAAGAACTGGCTCTGTTTGATATGCTCAGTAAACCCAACTTGAGCAACAAGGAAAAACAAGAGGTCAAATTAGCTTCACAGAAACTCCTGAAGGCATTGAAAGAGGAAAAGTTTGTTTTGGATTGGAGAAAAAGACAACAGACAAGGGCTGATGTTCTATTCACTATAGAGACCATTCTTGATAAGATGCTTCCCAGAACTTATACCCCTGAGATTTACAGGCAGAAATGCGACGTTGTTTACCAGCACGTTTATGATTCGTATTATGGTGCGGGGAAGAGCATATATACCCACGCTAACGCTTGAGAACTTTTACGACGTAATAGATAAAGCTTTATATTGCAGACAATTCAGATTATTTGTTGATTAATGCTTTCCGGAAGAAACACACATAATTATCAGGTCACACGGAAGTGAGGAGTACTGTGAGAAAGTTAACTATGTCTGAACCCCGCCGGAATCCCACTTTCTATGTGTTAGCCGTAATAAGAGCTTGTTCCTTACAGGGTAAAGTCTTGCATCTACTGCTGCCGGGAGTGGCAGCTTTGTCGGAGTAAGTGGCAGGTTTGTTTTGCACACACCCCTTAATCCCCTCTTGATAGAGGGGAAAAGTAATTATCTTAATCCCATTACCGGGATTCACAGGAAGGCGTCTCACAGGGTGTTTTGCTGCCACAGCAGGTTTCGCTCTTCCCGCAGCGCGGCTGAAGAGGGGGTTCGGAACCGGCGCTCTTTAAAATAAAGCCGCTTCCTCCTGAAATGATTCTCCGTATTTTACCCTTGCATTCAGGACATATTTCTATCGGAAGATCATGCATTGACTGGCTTATATCGAATTGCCTGCCGCAATCGTCACAAATATATTCATAAATCGGCATTCTATTCTCCCGATATGCTGATAAATTTTTCTTCAAAAAATTGTGAGCGAAGCGAATAACTCTTAAAGGAAGGGGGAGTTACTTTTTCGCTTCGCTCACCGATGAGCCCGGACAGGAACCTTGTTACAATCTATACAAAAGTTCTTAATTGCAAAAAGGATACCAGAGGCTTAAAAAAAGTTTTTACAATGAAATCAATAGATTAGCATCTGGAAAGGCATGGGGAAGCTATCGTTGCTTGCAAAACTGCAATGCTATTGCAAAGATAAATGCAATATTGCAATATACCTACAATTCTTTGATGTCAAGTCGTTTTATCTTTCTCCAGAGGGTGCTCGGATCTATTCCCAGCTCTCTTGCTGTCTGCCTGCGAAGCCCCCGGTTCCTTTTCAATGCCTCTTTTATTATGACCGCCTCGGACCGTTTAAAGCGATCCTGCAAAGAGATATTATTATCATCGCCGTCTTTGGGTGCGGTTACAGTTTCTCTGAATTCCCCTGGAAGATGTTCAACGGTAATCTCGCCCCTTCTGCACATAACAAAGGCATGTTCCAACAGGTTCTCCAGCTCACGGATATTGCCGGGGAAATCATAAGTCATAAAAAGGCGGATTACATCGTCCGAGATTCCCGTTCCGCTCTCGCCATGAATAAGGACAGTACTTTCACTTTCGGCAATATCGGGCAGTATGTCAAAGATTGACTGGATTTCAAAATTCTTGCTGATAATATCTTCAACCGAATATTGACGGGAGATTTCTTTCTTGAGAGCCTCCAGAGCGGATAGATCCCGGAATGTTTCCACGCCGCCGATAATATTGCCTCTTTCATCTTTTAAGACCGCTGTGCTTATAGATACGGGAATGACCTTTCCATCATGGTTGAGGATATTCACCGGCCTGTCAATGATTTCTTTGCCGGTCTTTAAGGTATCCTTCAGCACACAGGCGGCCTGACAGACATTGGCATGAAAGACATCAAAGCATTTCTGACCGACCGCTTTTTTTGCGGCAATCCCGGCAATCCGCTCAGCAGCACGGTTAAAAGAAGTAATGTTCCAATCTCTATCTACAGTAAAAACCCCGTCTGCAATACTGTCTAAAATAATTTTTGTAGTAATTGATTGATCCATCTTCTTTTATTTGAAATCAGTATCTCTCGATTATCCCTTTCATCCGCTTTTGTAGATTGTGCTTTATCTGCTTTGTCAGAAAGCCACCCTATCCACAGGTTTTTTCTATCATTACTATTCCTTTCAATGTCCACAGTCCGAACCGTGGCCGTGTCCAGGGCAACATTGTTGCATTGTAAGCTCAGACAGATTTTCGCCCTTCAACATTTCGATATTCTCATTTACCGTCGGCGCATTTGCCCGAAAGACCTTGATCCCTAATTGATTCAGCCTGTTTAAGGCGCCTGCCCCGATCCCTCCGACTACCACTGCGTCAACCTTCTGATTATCCAACGCCTTCATGGGATTGCAGACCCCATGTTCGTGATGCTGCTCTTTGTTATTGACAATCGTTACATTATTACCGTCGGTTTCAACAAATAAAAAAACCGGCGCAGAACCGAAATGTCCATAGACTTCGCTTTCCAACCCTTCAGCTTTTAATACCGGGAAACATACTTTCATCTCTAATCCTCCTTTTGATTTGTATCTATTTTTAATGCCTTCCCTTTTAAAAGGCATTCTGCAACCTTCCTGCGGGCCTCATATAAGATCCGTCCAAAAGTCTGTCTTGAAATCTTCATCCTTACTGCTGCATCTTCATGGTATAGTTCTTCATAGTCTGCAAGCCTGATAGCTTCAAGCTCGTCCATAGAGAGCACAACCTCTTCGAGATCCATAAGGGGTATCCCTCTCGGCTTGAAATATGTGGCGTCCGGCTTGCATTTGATACAGCGGTATTTCTTCGGTCTCGACATGGTTTAATTATAAGCATATGCTCATAATTATGTCAAGAGAAATCCAATAAGACATTTTTGGCAAGTATATATTCCAGTTACTATTTTTTATCTATTGATTTATATATAATAATATGCTAATATTTGAATATATGTAGTCGTATTAAGAATCCAGGATAATTTATGAGATCACTCGGACAGAGAATAGAACTCCTTAAGGTCATTGCACATCCTGTAAGGATAAAAATTCTTGAGGAGTTGACCAATGGCGTAAAGTGTGTCCGTGATTTCGAAGAGTTTTTAGAGATCAGTCAGCCGAATATCTCACAGCATCTTTCTTTACTCAGAAATCACAGAATAATTGACTACTATATCGACGGGAGGCTCAGGTGTTATTTTCTCGTTGACCCGATAATCCCTGACCTTCTCGAGATCCTGAAAAAAGATTACCATGAATCACTTCCCGGACCTGAATGTTGCCCTGTAACAAAGAAAGGTAAATATCCTGGTGACAGGAGAAGATAAATTTTTTGTCTCAATAAAAGGAGGTCAGGATGAAAATCGGAATCCTTATTTCAACAAATGACCCGGAGACAATCTGGAATGCGTTTCGTTTTTCAAATCTCTGTCTAAACACTGATGATACAAACGAGGTTACAATCTTTTTGAATTCAAAAGCAGTCGCATATGAAAGTTATGATTCAGAAAAATTTAATATCAAAGAACTGGTAAAGACCTTTGTGCTTAGTGAAGGTAAACTTCTGGCATGTGGAAAGTGCATTGGCTTCAGAGGATTGAGTGAAAATGAGTTCTGTGGTAAAGGCAGTCAGAAAGATCTGTATGAAATGCTTATCACGAGTGATAAGTTGATCAGTTTTTGAGGTAAATTATTATGGATTGGCCATTTCTCATAACTCTCTTCCTAATAGGTCTCAGTGGTTCCTTTGTCTCTGCCATGACAGGCTTGGGCGGCGCCATTATCATTGTGCCTGCTCTACTTTATATCCCGCCACTGGTAGGAGTTGGCAGCATGGACATGAAACAGGTATCAGGGATTACCATCATCATGGTGTTTTTTACTTCTCTTATCGGCACCTTGACCCACGGTCAACATAAATCAGTCAATAGACCTTTAGTTTTTACTATGGGGATTACCGGCTTTCTCACTTCTTTTGCCGGGGCCTATATATCCAAATTCACAAAGGCACATTTCCTCCTGGCTATTTTTGCTGTTATGGCCTGTATTGCTGCGGTAATGATGTGGATTCCTCGAAGAGAACAAGGCGAGAATATACCTGCCGAGGAAGTGCAATTTAATCACGTTATTGCAATCATCATTGCCTTAATAGTAGGATTCGTAGGTGGCATGGTTGGTGCCCCTGGTGCTTATATATTTATCCCTTCAATGATTTATATCTTGGGAATTCCTACAAGGGTTGCTCTGGGTAGCACTATGGGAATAGTCTTTGTTTCATCAATAGCCGGAGCTCTGGGAAAGCTGATTACATTTCAGGTACCTTATATATTAACAGCCGCGGTATTGGTTGGTACTATACCGGGTGCGCGGATGGGCGGCCTTTTCAGCCATAGGGTTCCTGTAAAACTGCTCCGCCGTTTTCTGGCTGTAATCATAAGCTATGCCACTATTCGAATGATCTACGACGCCCTTAAATAAACGTTCTTCTCCTTGCAGTAAGTTATCATAGCGATATACAATCTTCCCGAAAATCAACAGATAGTTTCAATCTCTGCTAAAATATATAACGACATTAAATTGAGGAGGTAAAAATGGACATCAAATTGACCAGTCTTTCCAGTTGCTCTGGCTGAGCATCAAAATTGGGTGGGAAACCTTTAGCTGCATTGAATATTGCCATGTTCCCTAATCAGACAGAATTTTTTCCTTACCTGAAGAAAATAATGCAGGGCGGTATTGATAAATTGACCGAGGCAGGAGTATCAATTATTGGAGGGCATACGATCAGAGATAAAGAGCCAAAATACGGATTTGCAGTTCTTGGGATTATTCATCCGGATAAAATCCTTGATAACTCAAAGGCAAAATCAGGAGATGCCTTGATACTCACTAAAAAGATCGGGACAGGTATTATCTCAACAGGAGTTAAAGCAGGTCTCTGCAGTGAAGCTACTATAGAAGAGTTCACGATTTCTATGGCTGCCTTAAATAAAAGAGTAAGTGAGATTATGAATGTTCTGCGCGTCTTTATTCGATCCATGTTCCATTTTTTGAAGATGCTATAAGGCTTGCTGATAAATCTATAATACCTGGCGGGACAATAGCTAATAGTCAAAGCTTTAGTCAGTATGTCAAATGGGGCAAAGAAGTGTCAGACACTACAAGAATCTTGATGTGCGATGCGCGGACATCTGGTGGTTTGCTTATTTTTGTCCCTGGGGACAAAAAAGATAAACTTGTCACAGCCCTGCAAAAAGAAGGTATATTAGCAGCTTATATCGGTGATGTTTATGAAGGCATAAAAGACAATAAACTGATATTCGTAGATTAAACCTGATATCTTCTAAATAATAATCGGGGAGTTACAGCTATAAAAGAGCGTCAAGACATTTTTTGCTAACAGTTTAAGCGCTGAAAACAACTAATCCTTTATTTCCTCAAAATCTTTGCTGCTTCTTTTGCAAAATATGTGAGGATTAAATCAGCCCCTGCACGTTTTATAGATGTAAGTATCTCCATCATAATACGTTTTTCATCAATCCAGCCGAGTTTTCCTGCTGCCTTAACAAGTGAGTATTCACCGCTCACATTATAAGCAGCAACAGGTACATCAAAGGCATCTTTTACATCAGAGATTATATCGAGGTATGCGAGAGCTGGTTTAATCATAATAATATCTGCTCCCTCTTCAATGTCAAGGGCAGCCTCTTTTAATGCTTCCCTTCTGTTTGCAGGGTCCATCTGATACGATCGCCTGTCACCGAATTGTGGTGCAGACTCTGCTGCCTCCCTGAACGGCCCATAAAATGCTGATGCATATTTTGCAGCATAAGACATGATAGGAACTTCTGAGAATCCTTCCTCATCAAGTGCAAATCTGATCGCCTCAACCCTTCCGTCCATCATATCCGATGGAGCAACCATATCTACGCCTGCCCTTGCATGGGAAACAGCCTCTTTTGACAATAGTTCAAGGGTCGGGTCGTTTTGAACCTCACCATCTTTTACTAATCCGCAGTGGCCGTGGCTTGTGTACTCGCACATACAGACATCTGTGATTACATACAATTCAGGTATTGCACCTTTAATAGCCCTGACCGCATCCTGAACAACACCATGCTCATCATAAGCACTCGATCCAGTTTCGTCTTTATGTTCTGGAATCCCAAAAAGCAGAACAGAAGGGATACCGAGGGAATAAACCTCTTTAGCATTTTTGACTACTTCGTCAACAGACTCCTGAAAACATCCAGGCATTGAGGAAATCTCTTTTTTTATACCTTTGCCAAAGGTAACAAAAAGGGGATAGATAAAATTATCAGGAAAAAGCGAGGTTTCCCTCAGCATTCTCCTTATAGTCTCGGTTTTTCTTAACCTTCTTGGTCTGTGTATCGGAAACATTCAGTTATAGTGAATTCTTTATCCGCAGGAGTCACAACCTGAATTGCACGCTGAGACACCACCTGTAGAGATAAAGCCTTCTCCCTCATCACCAGCGTAATAGTCGAGCTGTTTTCCTGCGAGGGTTTCTACTGTTTCTCTATCCATAAAGACTTTCAAGCCATTTTTTTCAACAACCTCATCATTTGGCATTTGCTCTTCTTGTAGGTTGAGGCCATAAGAGGGGCCACAGCAGCCTTGCCCGGCAACGTATATTCTGATCCCCCACTTGTCCTTACCTTCAATTGACAGTATAGCCTTTGCCTTCTCAGCAGCCTTATCAGATATTGTCAACAATTAACACCTCCAAATGTTTATTAATTTAGAATAAATAATTATTCCCCAAAAAGCAAACTTTAGCTTTTTCAGTTAGCAATTCTCGGTGAAAATATCAGGAGATTGCTTCGTCGCTTTGCTCCTCGCAATGACAGTTTGCAAAAAATGTTTTTGTCATTGCGAACCCTTTACTCTTTGTCATTCCGAGCGGAGCGAGGAATCTCGTCTTTCCGTTCAGGACAGACTCCGTGAAGCAATCTCAAGTGTTTGTGCATTCACCGAGAATTGTTGAACAAAATTGTTGTTAACTTGACAAAATTGTCTTCATCTTTTAGTGTATAAACATACGGTAACCGTTTGCCGTTTATAAACAACTTCTATTGCGGAGTAAATAAAATGTGCAGACTTGCTGCAATAACATCAAATGAATATTTCTCGCCAATGGAAAACATCCTTGCCCTCGAGACAATGAAGGAAGGCCACGATGGTTCCGGTCTGGGCCTCACACTAAAGGATCTCGGTGGTGAATTTAAAGAATTTAAAAAGTACCCTATTCTCTCAGGAATATGCTCCAAGAAAGGTTCTAAAACATTGAACGACTTTATGGATAAGGCGGGCTTTAAACTTAAGGATATATGGGCACCAAAGATAAAGCACGTAAAAGGCATAACTCCTCGTGATCATTATTTTGCAAGGGTATATGACTATCCTACGTCTTATAAGCATAAACCGATGAGTGAAAAAGAAGACCTCCTTATGAATATACGTGTGGTGCTGAGAAAGATCGGCGAACCCGATGAATCAATATTTGTCTTCTCATTCTATCCTGATGTCCTTACCTTGAAAGAGGTTGGCGACCCGCTTCAGCTGGGTGAATTTTTTGGTCTCGACAGAGACAATATTAAGGCAAAAATTATATTAGCCCAGGGCAGACAAAACACAAACTATACCATATATCTTTACGCCTGCCACCCCTTTTTCATTCAGGGATATTGCTCGATGACAAATGGTGAGAATACAGCATTTGTACCCATAAGGGAATTTTTAATGAGCAGGGGCTTCCCGGGTTATGTCGGATATAACAGCGACAGTGAGGTATTTACGCATATCCTTCATTACACAGTCAGGCAGCTCGCTTTCCCCCTGACTTATTACAAGGATGTGATTACTCCGCTCAAGGCTTCAGAAATCCAGACGAGAGACGACAGAGATGCACTGAGGCTGATCAAACAGTCGTTAAGACCTCTATGTATTGACGGACCGAACGTCATCATAGGGTTCGTTCCCGATGGAACATGCTTTATGGTGCACGATTCTAAAAAACTTAGGCCCGGTGTTGTTGGCGGGGTAAAGGGTAAATATGCATTAATGTCTGAAGAATGTGGACTTGACAGGGCCATCCCCGAAAGAAACAAATCAGAGGATATATTCCCAATGAAATATGACATGGTGATGGTCAAGCCTCATGCAGAGGAGGTTAAGGTATGGAACCAGCTACAAGGTTAGACCACAATCATAAGCTCTCATTAAGAGAGTTTCCGTATATAATCCGCTGGAGGGACGACAGGTGTAAGAGGTGCGGCAGCTGCACAGCGGTATGTCCTGTTAAGGCGATTGAACCCACTGTTAAGGTTCAGAGAATTATTCAGTCTGAAGGACCTGTGCCAACTCCAACAGCAGTGAGAAGAATCGTTCATGTTATTGAACAGGTAACAGATATGGAGAGGTATTGCACAGGATGCGGAGCCTGTACACTTGTATGTCCGAATGAAGCGATAGAACCTGAATATAATCCTCAGAATAAATTTCTCCATTTCAAAAACAGAGGTGGAGAGGGATATAAAAGAGGTGGGAGAAAAAACGATCCATCCATATCAACCCTTGACAGACTTAAATTCACAAGGATTTCAATGCTTACAGACCCAGCTCTGGATGCTGGACGGCATGAATTCCGTGTCAGGACACTTCTGGGGAGGATTTTACCTCCAGATGAATTGCCCTTAAGGAAGGTAAACGGCAAGCTTGTTGTTGATAAAGAAATTGATAAATTTATTCCACCTGTTCGTGAAATATTTCCGATAATGATCGGCAGCATGTCAGTGGGAGCGCTTTCACCACCCATGTGGGAAGGACTTGCAATGGGTGTTGCATACCTGAATGAAGTGGAAGGGCTTCCGGTTGTGATGTGTACCGGCGAGGGCGGAGTGCCCCCCAGGCTTTTAAAATCAAGGTTTTTAAAATATATAACCATTCAGATCGCATCAGGATATTTTGGATGGGATGAAATCATCCATGCAATACCTCATATGGTTGAAGACCCTGCTGCCATTGAGATTAAATACGGTCAGGGTGCAAAACCTGGAGATGGTGGCTTGTTGATGGCACAAAAGGTTCTTAAACTTATAGCCAGCATTCGTGGTGTGCCGCAGTTTGTTGACCTTGCTTCTCCTCCAACTCACCAAACGGAATACTCCATAGAAGAGGCAGTGGCAAAGATGATCCAGTCTATGTCCATGGCATGGGGCTTCAGAGTGCCTGTTTATCCAAAGATCTCTGGCACAAAGACAGCGCGTGCAGTCCTCAACAACCTTGCAAGGAACCCTTATGCAGCCGCTCTATCGATTGACGGGGAGGATGGCGGGACGGGTGCTGCATACAATGTCTCACTAGATAAAATGGGGCACCCGATAGCTTCGAATATAAGAGAATGTTATCTTGACCTTGTGAAACAGGGAAAGCAGAATGAGCTGCCTCTTATCGCGGCCGGTGGTATTGCCAAGAAGGGCAATTTAGCCGCCAATGCAGCAGCACTTATAATGCTTGGTGCGTCAGCAGTGTCGGTTGGTAAGTATATGTTGCAGGCTACTGCGAACTGTTTTGGTGACGAATATAATCGCTGCAATTTATGCAATACCGGAAAATGTCCGAGAGGCATTACAACACAGGATCCAAAGCTTTATAGAAGGCTTGATTCTGACAAGGTTGCCGAACGTGTTGTAGAAGTCTTCAAGGCTGCCGATGTAGAGTTGAAGAAAATATTCGCTCCAATGGGCAGGAGCACTGAACTACCCATCGGCATGTCTGATGGCCTGAGTGTAGATGACAAAGCAATTGCGGAAAGATTGGAAATAAGTTATGCGTGCTAAGAAACCATACACCAGAAAAAAGAAAATAGAAAACAGAAAAACAGAAGTCAGCCCACCTACCCACCCCTCCCCCTCGAGGGGGGAGGGCAAGGGAGGGGGTGGGAACTCTGAACTCCGGGCTATCACCATCCATGGCATCATTAACGGCAAAAGAGTACCTTCACGTATTCTCGAAGAGCAGATACAGCAGGCGGTAAAGGACGGAGCAAGGGAACTTCATATTATTACTGATGGACAGCATGGCATCGGCGGCAGGATCTGGCCGAGGTCCGCCTCAGGCGGAAGGGGCGAAACTGTAAAAATAACTGTTGAAGGTCCTACAGGTCAGAGACTCGGAAGCATGGGAATGTTAGGCACTGAAATCATTGTAAAGGGAAGTACATCCGACGACACGGGATGGATCAACTGCGGCACTAAGATAACAGTATTAGGGGACGTAACGAATGGCGCATTTAATGCAGCGGCGCAGGGAATTCTTTACGTTCAGGGAAGTGGTGGTGCAAGATGCGACACAATGACGAAGCACAATCCGAGATTTGACCCTCCACAAGCATGGTATTTTAGAAATGTCGGGGACTCATTTGCAGAGTTCAAGGCAGGCGGCATAGCAGTCGTTTGTGGTGTTAATCCAAGGAACCCTAACAACATCCTCGGCTACCGTCCATGCGTTGGAATGGTAGGCGGAACAATCTACTTTAGAGGTCCCATTCAGGAATATAGTGAGAGGAATGTCAAGCTCCTTGATATTACACCTCAGGATTGGGAATGGCTAAAGACTAATATGAAAACATTTCTTGAGGCTATTGACAGAATTTCACATTATGACGAACTTACCCGTTCATCTGATGACTGGAAAAAATTCATTGCATACACACCTCAGGAGAAAAGGGCTCGTAGATGGTTCAAGATGTCCACCTCAGATTTCAGGAATAATTTCTGGGAGAAGGAGGTTGGACAGGGTGGTATATTTGCACCATATATGGACCATGAACTAACAATATTACCATATATAACAACGGGAAAAGACAGACGGAACAAGCCTGTCTGGGCAAATGAGAAATATCTTCCTCCCTGTGTATATAACTGCCCAACTCATATCCCATCTCATAAGCGGGCAGCACTTTTAAGACAGGGTAAACACCATGAGGCACTTGAACTTGTCTTACAATTCAGTCCTTTGCCTGCAACAGTATGCGGACAGATATGTCCAAACCTCTGTATGCAGAGCTGCACACGGGGGCAGCTTGATAAACCCTTAAGTATAGATAAACTTAGCAGCCTTGCACTTGATTTACCTGCCCCTAAAAAGGCTGAGCCCACTGGTCATACCATAGCCGTTATCGGTGGGGGTCCTGCTGGATTGAGCGCTGCATGGCAGTTCGGATTAAAGGGCCATACTGTTAACCTTTATGAAGCAACAGGTAAACTCGGCGGTAAGCTTGAGCTTTGTATACCGAGGGAACGTCTGCCACATGAGATACTTGAAAAAGAACTTTCAAGATTTCAGGAAATAGGTGTCAATATTCACCTCAATGCAGAAATTGGTCAGAAGAAGTTTGAAGAGATTTACAAAGACCATGAGATAGTTGTAATAGCATGCGGTGCACATAAACCAAGGATTATCCCATTCCCAGGATCTGAACATATAGTGTCAGCATATGATTTTCTTAAAGGTATTAATATTGGTGATGTTCCAGACCTGAAAGGCAAAAAGGTCGTTATTATCGGCGCAGGTAATGTAGGAATGGACGTGGCCTCACAGGCGTATAACTGCGGCGCCTCATCGGTTATAACAGTTGATATTCAGAAGCCGGCAGCTTCCGGCAAGGAGATGGAAACAGCACTTGCAAAAGGTACGCAGATAATCTGGCCTAAATTCACCGACCGGTACGACAATAATGAGAAGAAGCTTTACTTTAAAGACGGAACATCACTTGATGCAGACCTTCTGGTAATGTCCGTAGGTGATGTTCCGATATTAGACTTCCTGCCGCCATCTATCCATACAGAACGCGGATGGATAGCTGTAAATGAAATCGGCCAGACATCTGATGTTAAAGTCTTTGCCATTGGTGATGCAACAAGATTAGGCCTTGTTACACACGCTATTGGTCAGGGTAGAATAACTGCTGAAACAATTCATTATCAGCTTATGCACGCACCCCGCTGGCCTGAGATTAAGCAGGTTATTCCTTACGAACGCATAAAGACAGAATATTACGATGTATGCCGTGGTGAATTCACCTCACCAGAAAAGGAGGCTGAGAAGTGTCTATCCTGTGGCAAATGCCGTGATTGTCGCATCTGCGAAGTTACCTGTTATTGGGGTGCAATAAGCAGGGTAGAGCATGAAGACGGTTCATACGAATATGTTGTTGATGATGAAAAATGCATCGGCTGCGGCTTTTGTGCAGGCGTATGTCCATGCGGCGTCTGGGAGATGGTCGAGAATATATGAAATATATATTGACCCGAATGATGTAGACATTGCTCAAAAATTTATTTAACTCGATGAATTTATTGAAAATATCTTTATTTGTTATATTCACTAAAATATACCGAAACCCATCAGTTAAGGCTACATTAAGGTATCGAAAAATAAATTTTTTCACAACATCTACATCATTTCAATTGCATTATTTGAACTTATGACACAATTACTTATAAGAGAAAATCGCATCCTTTCTGCACTCCTCGAGGTAAGCAAAGTCCTGAACTCTTCTTTTGAACTTGAGAAAAATCTCTCGCGGACTATGAACGTCCTTGGAGATTTCCTTGAGATGGAGAGAGGCTCTGTCTTTTTACTCGACCACTTTACTAAAGAACTTCGGATTGTTGCTGCCCACGGTCTTACAAAAGAGCAGATAGAAAGGGGAAAATATAAAATCGGCGAGGGAATAGTGGGCCGGGTTTTAAAAAAAGGTTCCCCTATGGTTATCCCCAATGTCGGAGAAGAGCCCTTATTCCTTAACAAGACAGGCTCGAGGATCAGTAAGAACGGGATTTCATTCCTGTGTGTTCCGGTTAAGTTTAAAGGTGAATCTATCGGAGTCTTGAGCGCCGACAGGATTTTTAAAGACAAAGCTATAACCGTTGACGAAGATATCAGGGTATTGGAAATAGTAGCATCAATTATTGCCCAGTATGTAATTCTCTGGAAGCATTACAAAGAATCAGAAAAGGAAAGGGAAAACCTGAAACTTGAACTTAAAGGCAGATACAGTCTTCCAAATATCATCGGCAGTTCAGATAAGATGCAGCAAGTATTCGAGGCTGTGCATCGTGTGGCCCATTCAAAGGCAACCGTCCTTTTGTATGGGGAGAGCGGTACAGGGAAAGAGTTGATTGCAAAGGCTATTCATTACATGAGCCCAAGGACTAAATTGCCTTTTGTAAAATTTAACTGTGCATCAATACCTGAGGGATTACTCGAGTCAGAGCTTTTCGGACATGAGAGGGGTGCATTCACGGGTGCGATAAACGCGAGGAAGGGGAGATTTGAACTTGCCAATGGAGGGACGATACTTCTTGACGAGGTCGGCGATCTGCCGATTAATCTACAGCCAAAGATATTACGCGTGCTTCAGGAAAGGGAGTTCGAACGCGTTGGCGGTGAAAAGACAATAAAGGTTGACGTAAGACTTATTGCTGCAACAGGCAGAAACCTTGAGGAACTCGTTTCGAAAGGGAAATTCAGAGAGGATTTATACTACAGGTTGAATGTCGTGCCGATATTTATGCCATCGATCAGAGAGAGGAAGGAGGATATTCCTCTTTTGATAGAGCATTTCATCAAACGTTTTAATGAAGAAAATATGAAGGACGTATTTATATCACCTGAGGCTCTCAGGTTATTAGTAGATTATGACTGGCCCGGAAATGTCAGAGAGCTTGAGAACACTATGGAGAGGCTCGTCGTAATGTCCGTCAAAAACACAATCAGCCCTTCAGATCTTCCAATAAATCTGAAATTGTTACCGCCGAAAGAGGTCTTGCAAAAAGAATCTTTAAAGGCAGGTATTGAAGACATTGAGAAATCAAGTATTTTTGACGCCCTCGAAAAAACCGGCTGGATTCAGGCAAAAGCAGCGAGGATTATAGGTCTTACGCCAAGACAAATTGGTTATAAGATGAAGAAGTACAGGATAGCATCGCCGATTGGTTTGCAATAAGTTTTAATGTCTAATATTTCCGCAATTCGTTCACCACTAATAACTAACAACGTCCAAATGTCATATTGTTGTCAAATTTAGGGTCAGGTCTTTAACACCGATTTTCACAGAATCCTAAGCGTCATAATTATTTAGGCCTACAGTTACGAAAGAACCAGTAGTATTAACCAGTTACCGCCTTTCAACCCGGAATATTCATTTTAATTGTGACGCTTAAAATAGCCATATTGCGCATATAATAATCATAATCGCATCAAATGATTATAGTGAAGCCCCTATAAAAATACGCATTGACGCTAATTTATAGCTATTTTGTAGTTGCTATTAAAGTAACTTAGCTGTATACTATCAGCATTATAAGCGTCATAATAAATATATGATAATGGCAATTGAACTGAGAGATTATTTCATCAAAGATCTACCTCCAAGACAAAAGCAATACGAAGCAATACGCGCCGTTGCCTTCAATGAAGGGACTATAAAGGACATTGCTGCGCACTTCAGGTATACACCGCAAACGTTGAGAATGTTAATCAGCCGGCTTGTACGAGATAAACTTCAGCTCTTCCCCGATATAAAAAGGGGGCCGAAAGGGAGGCATATCCCCTCAGAGACAGAGAAAATGATTATTCAGTTGCGCCGGAAGAAGATGTTGAACTCCAGGGAGATTACGGAAGAACTTAACCGATCAAACATATCTATTGGCGTAAGGACAGTGGAAAGGATACTGGGCGATGCAGGCTTCCCGAAACTGCGCCGCAGAACAGATAAAGAAAGAGGGCTTAGCAAAGAAGGCACAATAATACCGAAGCGTTCCGTGAACCTGTCCCTGAAGCCGCTTCAGCCGTTTCGGATAGACTGCCAGGTGGCCGGCATCTTTTTGTTTCTTCCCTATATTCTGGATACCGGTATCCTTGATATCGTGCAGGGATGCGCTCTTCCGGAATCCGGCGACATTGGGAAACAGCAGGCAGCCTTATCCATGTTATTGCTGAAACTGATAGGCAATGAACGGCTGAGCCATATAAAGCAGTACAGCACCGATGCGGGATTCGGGGTTTTTGCCGGATTGAATGTGTTGCCGAAGCCCACTTATATGTGCTCTTACTCCTGCCGCACTAAGGCCTCTGTTGTTATGAAATTCCAGCAAAGAATAATGAAACACTTTAACAAGCTCTACCCTGATTTGTATCAGGGCAAGACCATCAATCTGGATTTCCACTCGATCCCGCACTTCGGAGATGAATCCGAGATGGAAAAGGTTTGGTGTGGAACTCGTGGCAAGTCACTGAAGGGAGCCAACACGTTTTTTGCTCAGGCCGGCGAAAGTGATTTGTTGATATATACCAGAGCAGATATCAAAAGGGCCGAGTCTTCTGAGGAAATCAAGAAGTTTATTGATTACTGGGGAGGGATAAAGGGAATCGTAAAGGAAACGCTGGTATTTGATTCGAAACTGACACGCTATGACATCCTCTATGAAATAGATGCAGATGACATCAAGTTCATTACCCTGAGAACACGCAGCAAGAGACTTATAGAAGAGACGATGAAGATCCCTGAAAAAGATTGGCAGAAGGTCTATTTGCCGATTCCGAAACGAAAGTACAAGCATGTTAAAGTCCATGAAAGCACGGTAGTATTAGTCGAAGGGCAGAAGGCTTTCAGACAACTAATCGTGAAAGATCACGGGAGGGCCGAACCTACTTTTATCATTAGCAACAACGAGAAGTTAAAAAATGCGGACATCTTGACCATATATGCCAAGAGGTGGCACATTGAGAATAAACTTTCAGACATAGTGAAATTTTTCAATTTGAATGCTCTATCTTCTCCGATCATGATCCGCATCCATTTCGATTTGCTTTGGACAATTATTGCGGATACGCTTTACCTTCTTATGGCAAAAGATTTAAGAAGGTTCGAGAATTGTTCTCCTCAAAAGCTTTTCAAACAGTTTATCGATATGCCCGGACAAATTGATTATGACGGAAACATATTCACAGTGAGAATCAGAAAACGGGCAACTACTCCTGTGCTGTTGGGAATTGAGAAATTGAACAGAGAGATATTTGTCCCATGGCTGGATCATAAACCTCTGAGGATTATCTGGACGCCATAAGAAAAATGACGCTTAAAACCCCTGTGAAAATCGGTGTT
>Ga0210022_1000259_pt1 | contig 39996 bp, 41 predicted proteins | sample CryGeymeta201520_FD_183984 | JGI IMG/M metagenome (GOLD analysis project Ga0210022, IMG submission 183984) | Groundwater microbial communities from Crystal Geyser aquifers in Utah, USA - Crystal Geyser metaG 2015-20 (SPAdes) (version 2) | ecosystem: Environmental > Aquatic > Deep subsurface >... | reverse complement strand
GTAGCTGGAGAAGAAGTATTAGCACCTATGCCGGGTAAGATACTCCAGCTAAAAGTATCGGAAGGAGATAGTATAAAAGTAGGAGATACTTTATTAATCTTAGAGGCAATGAAGATGGAAAATGAAATTGTAGCTGATACCTCTGGAAATGTAAAAAAAATAAATGTAACCGCAAATGATATGGTTGATACAGGCGATATCTTGATGGTGATAGGTTAGGATAGAAAGGAGAATTTAAATGAATCTTTTAATGAAAATCCTTTCTTTATTTACTCTTTCTGGTTTTGCCGCACTTACTAAAGGTAATATAATAATGCTTCTGGTGGGAGGAGTATTATTATATCTTGCTATAGCAAAGAAGTTTGAGCCTTTGCTTCTTCTGCCCATCGGCTTTGGAGCAGTATTAGTGAATTTACCTTTAGCTGGGTTAATGGAGGAAGGAGGTCTTTTATATTTTATCTCCTTTGGGATAAATCATGAAATATTTCCTTGTTTAATATTTATGGGTATTGGAGCAATGACGGATTTTGGTCCCTTACTTTCTAATCCTATAACTCTCCTTTTGGGAGCAGCAGCTCAAATAGGTGTTTTTATTGCTTTAATCGGGGCAGAAATTTTAGGCTTTACTATTCAAGAAGCAGCTTCCATAGGAATTATTGGAGGAGCGGATGGACCAACGGCTATTTATCTTACCGTGAAAATGGCTCCTCATTTATTAGGGGCAGTTGCAGTGGCAGCATATTCTTATATGTCATTAGTTCCTTTAATTCTACCTCCCATAATGAAATTATTGACTACCCCTGAGGAGAGAAAGATAGTTATGAAACAACTCAGGCCAGTATCTCGTGCAGAAAGGATACTCTTTCCCATTATTTCAACCGTTTTAATTGGTCTTTTATTACCACCTTCGGTTCCTATTATTGGTATGTTAATGTTAGGAAATTTATTTAGAGAGAGTTTAGTAGTGAATAGATTGTCAAATACGGCTCAGAATGAATTGATTAATATTGTTACTATATTTTTGGCTACCTGTGTTGGAGCTACCATGCAAGCCAAATATTTTTTAACCTTTCAGACTATTAAAATAATAATTTTAGGTTTAATTGCTTTTGCTTTTAGTGCAGCGGGGGGAGTTTTGTTTGGGAAGTTATTAAATAAAATTACTGGCGGAAAGATTAATCCTTTAATTGGTGCTGCCGGAGTATCTGCAGTACCTATGTCTGCAAGAGTGGTTCAGAAAGTCGGTCGAGAAGCAGATCCAAAAAACTTTTTATTAATGCATGCTATGGGCCCTAATGTATCAGGAGTAATAGGAACTGCGGTTGCTGCTGGAGTAATGTTAGCTTTATTGAAATAAAGCTAACCTTAATATTGCCTATCGTGAAAAAAATAGAATCAAAAATAGGAATCTCTAATAATATGAAGATAGAAAATAATAATTCTTTAAAAAATACTGATTCTTTACAAGAAGGAAAATTGTTAAAAACTCACCCCCTGAAGATTACCGATACCACTTTGCGTGATGCCCAGCAATCATTAATAGCTACTCGGATGACTATCGAGGAGATGGTGCCTATCTGTGATAAATTAGACGCAGTGGGATTTTATTCCATGGAAATCTGGGGAGGGGCTACTTTTGATAGTTGCCTGCGGTTTCTTAATGAAGACCCTTGGGAGAGATTGAGAACTTTAAGAAAGCATCTTCCTAATACCAAGCTTCAAATGTTATTACGGGGACAGAATATATTAGGTTATAAACATTATTCTGATGACGTGGTAACCGAATTTATAAAAAGGGCAATAGCTAATGGGTTAGACATTATCCGCATTTTTGATGCTCTAAACGATATTCGTAATATGGAGACTGCTTTTAAAGTAGTTAAATCAGAGGGTGCTCATATTCAAGGAGCTGTCTGTTATACTATAAGTCCAGTTCATACCCATGATGCCTTCGTAAAAATGGCTCAAGAAATGGAGCAGATGGGAGCAGATTCGATTTGCATAAAAGATATGGCCGGCTTAATTTCTCCTTATGAAGCTTTTGCTTTAATTAAAGCTATTAAAGAAGTTGTCTCCATACCCCTTCAACTGCATTGTCATTTTACCAGTGGGATGGGGATGATGGCTTACTTAAAAGCTGTAGAAGCTGGAGTAGATGTGGTAGATACAGCGATATCTTCTTTAGCTCTTCAAACCTCTCAACCTGCCGTGGAACCTTTGGTGGAAACTTTGAGGGGAACGCCTTATGATACTGGATTAGATTTAAAACTGGCTTATGAAATTTCTGCTTACTTTAGAAAAGTAAGAGAAAATCATAAAGAAATGGAGTCTAACGTTCAAGATCTAGATACGCGAGTATTAACTTATCAGATTCCGGGAGGAATGCTGTCTAATTTATCTGTTCAACTAAAGCAACAGAAAGCAGAAGATAAATATGAAGAAGTTTTAAAAGAGATTCCGCAAGTTCGAAAAGAATTAGGCTACCCACCATTAGTTACACCTACCAGTCAGATTGTGGGAACTCAGGCGACCTTAAATGTTATTTTAAAGGAACGTTATAAGATGATTCCGGAAGAAGTTCGTAAATATATTAAGGGATTTTATGGTCGACCACCTGCCCCTATTGACCCAAAAGTTTTTAAGAAGGCAAAGATTAATAAAAGTGATATAATTAAGTGTCGACCTGCTGATTTGTTGAAGCCTGCTATTGAAGATGCAAGAAAGAAAGTATCTCATTTAGCCGAAAGTATGGAGGATATTTTATCCTATATTTTATTTCCGGAAGTAGCTAAAGATTTTTTGAAGAAGAAAATTGCTAAGAAATATCACTTAGGTATGGAAATATTAAATGGTAACCATAATTATGATGAAGAAGGATATGGAGTGTAATTTAGTATATAGTATACAGTATATAGTATATAGTAAAGAAAAAAGAAGAAGCCAAGATTCAAAATATTAAATAGCGTATAGCGGGTAGTAAAAAAGCGTAAAGCGTAAAACCAAAACTTAAAACTTAAAATTGAAGAAAAAGTTTTGAATTTTAAATTATGGTTTTACGTTTTTCGTTTAAAGTTTTTAGTTTATGAATATTTTTACTTCTAATTCTAAATATGCTAAAATATTTTAAGATTATTAGATATTAAGTAAAAGAAAAGGAAATATTATCATGCCTAAAAAATCTTATTCAATTTTAATTTTTTTTATTATAGTGGCTTTAGTAATTTCCGGGATTATAAGTTTTCATCGTTCCAAAATGGAAAGTGATTTTAAACAAGTAGAATTGGTGATGAGTCTAAACGAATTGAGAGAATTGTGTTACCAGGAAGGTTATGATGAAAATGAATGGTTAGTTAAAATAAAAAACTCTGGGATTAATTCTATCGCGATTCAAGAAGATACTCTGGAAAGTCTGGCCTTATCCGAAAAAATACTTTATTTTTCTGGCCAAGAGTTTAATAAATTAAATTTCTTTTTAAAAACAATTGATCTATTTGAAAAATATCAGTCTTTACCAGGGGAAACTTATATTATATTTAAAGACAAAAACGATTATTTTCGTATAAAAGATAATCTACAAAGACAATTAGGAGAGAATTTAGTAAGAGATCTTACCATTTTTCCTTATAAAGGTTTAAAGGTAAAAGGGAGTGAAGAAAAACTTGCTGATTTAAGTTTAGGATTTTCTGAAGAAGATATTGAATTAGTAAGAAATTTAGGCTTTCAGGTTATCTTACGTTTAAAAAATTTCTCTCCAATGAATAAGGAAGATATAGATTTTAAATTTAAAGAGAGCGATGAAGCAGGAAAGATTTCAGGGATAATTTTTGATGGTGAAACAGCTTTGGGTTATCCTTTCCAAGAAAATTTAATTTTTACTGCAAAAATTCTAAAAACAAAAGGGTATCCCTTCGGAATTATCGAATTTACTGGTCAGAAAGGAATTGAAACAATTGCCCAATCAGCAAGCGAATTAGCAGTTAGAGTTCATAGTATTACCAAAGAGGAAATGGTGATTATTCCCAAACAGGAAGCCCTAGATAGATGGATTAGAGCAGCTAAAGAAAGAAAGGTTAGAATCTTTTATATCAAACCTTTTATGAAGTCTGACTCTGATCTTATCGAGGAGAATTTATCTTATATTAGAGCTATAAAGGAAAATTTAAAAGCGAGTGGTTTTAGCACCGGAAAAGCCAGTTTACTTTCTGCCACCTATCAAGAACCAAAGATATTTGTTCTTTTATTGATCCTGGGAGTTATTTCAGGTGGATTAATTCTATTGAAAAATATTTTTAACTTAAAAAAATATCAAGAATATTCTCTACTATTTTTAGGAATATTATTTTCTCTCTTTCTCCTCTTTTTAAATCAAGAAATCTTTTTAATAAAATTGATGGCCTTACTGGCAGCTTTAATATTTCCTACTTTAGCTATCATCAGTAATGAAAAATATTTCTTGGGAAAAGATAATCTTAATTTAGAAAATAGTACAGCTTTTCCTAAGAATAATCCCGGATTTATTCTAATGATAAAAGAAGTTTTGTCTGGCTTCTTTAGAGTTATTTTAATTACCTTTTCCGGTGCTCTATTAATAGCAGCTCTGTTAAGCAATAATAAATTTATGCTGGGGATAGAGCAATTTAGTGGGATAAAGATATCTTATCTAATCCCTCTTTTTTTAGTTTTAGTAATAATGTGGTTAAAAATGAATGCCGGTAAATTAATGATTTTAGAAAATATCAAAAAACCTCTCCTGATTGAACAGGTAATTATAATGTTCTTTTTTGCTGTATTTTTGGTAATTTATATTTCTCGTTCAGGAAATTTCTCTTTTCTTCCCGTATTGAGCATTGAAGAAAAGATAAGAATCTTTTTAGAAAAAACTTTAATTGCTCGTCCCCGAAATAAAGAATTTTTAATCGGTTATCCAGCTCTATTATTGGCCATGAGTATGAATTTTTTAAAGGTAAAAGAATTTAAAATTCCGATAATCATAATCGGGACTATCGCTCCAGTCACTTTAATTAATACCTTCTGTCATATTCATACTCCCTTTTTATTTTCAATGTTACGTACTTTTAATGGAGTATGGTTAGGTTTAGGGTTAGGATTAATAGTGATTACTATATTTTATAGCATCAGAATTTCAAAGAAATTCCGATGCTAAAAGTTAAATTCTTTTTGAATAAGGAATGAATTTTAACCAGATTGCAGGATAGGAAAAAAATCAATTATGAAAGAGTCTAAAACCATAGTAAAGATAATGATTTCCGGTTATTATGGTTTTAATAATTTCGGTGATGAAGCTATTCTTAAATCTATGGTTAGAGCCTTTAAAGAAAAGATACCTCAAATAAAAATATTAGTTCTTTCCCAGAATCCTGTACACACCTCTCAGGCTTACCAGGTAAAGGCTATAAATCGACTGCATTTAATTAGCATTTTGAACTGTTTGCGAGATACCAATCTTTTTATTAGTGGGGGAGGGGGATTACTTCAAGATTCAACTGGAAAAGGTTGGAGTATATGGTATTATCTCGGGTTGATATTAGGAGCAAAAATAATCAGGGTACCAGTTATGATTTATGCCCAGGGTATCGGCCCGATTAGCCAACCAGTTAATAAGAAATTAATGAGATGGATTTTAAATAAGGTTGACTTAATTACGGTGAGAGATAATTTCTCTAAAGAATTGTTAGAAAATTTAGGAGTAGCGAAGCCTTCCATATATGTAAATTCTGATCCCTCCTTTTTATTAAATAAAAAAGATATTAACTGTATTTTAAATCATTACCCTCATATTCAGAAATTAATGAATTCAGATAACCGTCCGATAATCGGAGTATCAGTCAGAAAATATAAGGGTAATAGGTCAGATTTAAAAATAATGTTTGCCCAATTGGCTGATTATTTAATCGAAAAATATAAAGTAAAAATTGTTTTTCTTCCCTTTGAATTTGATGATGATGTGCAGGTTAGTGAAGAGATATTATCTTTGATGAAAAACCAGGCTGATATCTTGAAAATAAAACTTGAACCGGAAGAGTTAATTTCTATTCTATCTCAATTTTCTTTGCTGATTGGAGTTAGACTTCATTCTATTATATTTTCCAGTATGGCTAACCTTCCTTTTATTGCTTTTAAATATGATCCTAAAGTTAAAAATTTTGTAGCGGAGTTGGGCTTATCTGAGTTATTATTAGAATTAGATAATGTTTCTTTAGAAAAAATTCAAGAAAAAATAGAATATATTAGAGAAAATAAGGATAGAATAAAAGAGATTTTATCTGAAAAAGTAAAGGATTTAAAAGAAAAAGCTCTAATTAATAATAATTTGGTTTTTAAACTTTTAAAGATTTAACTATTGAGGTTATTATTGGATATGATCAGGATGTTTCATGTCTATAAAACTTATCACCCTAAAATTCAGGCTTTAATAGATGTTAATATTCATATAAGAAAGGGTGAGTTTGTTTTTTTAGTGGGTCCTACCGGGGCCGGAAAGAGCACTTTTTTAAAATTGATTTACCGAGAAATTATTCCCACTAAGGGACAGGTAATTATTGATGGTATAAATATATCTCGACTTAAACCCAGTTATATACCTTATTTAAGACGTAATATTGGTATTGTCTTTCAAGATTTTAAATTATTATATAATAGGACGGTATATGAAAATATTTCCTTTGGATTAAAAGCAATTGGAGCAACTAACTTTGAGATAAGACAACAGGTTAAGAAAGTTCTTAATTTAATGGGGCTAGAACATAAAAAGAATGTTAAATCTCAATTGCTTTCAGGAGGAGAGCAACAGAAACTATGTATTGCCAGAGCTATTGCCAATGAACCATTAATATTGTTGACCGATGAACCTACCGGTAATTTAGACCCTGATACTTCCTGGGAGATTATGCAGCTCTTATTTCATATCAATATACGAGGGACTACTATTATAATGGCTTCTCATAATAAACTTATAGTAGATAAAGCTAAAAAGCGAGTGGTTAGAGTTGAACGAGGAAAAATAATAGAAGATACACAAAGAGGGATATATTAAGATGATTTTTGAGAATATGGGATTTTATTTTAAAGAGGCTTTGCTTAGTTTTAGGAGAAGTACTTTAATGAGTCTGGCAGCTATTATAAGTATTACTACTATTTTAATGGTGGTCGGAGTATTTCTATTGATTTACCTAAATTCTAATCTTTTTCTAAAAAATATAGAATCTCAGTTAGAGATTGTAGTATATTTAGAAGATGATATTTCTAAGACTGAGTTAGACAATTTAAAAAATACTATTGTTTCAGTAGACGGAATAAAAGAAGTAAAATTTATATCTAAAGAGGAGGCTTATCAGCGTTTATTAAAAGATTTGGGAGATCAAAAAGATATATTTACTGCTATAGAAGTAAATCCTCTTCCAGCCTCTTTTGAGATAAAGGTAAAGGACTCTAAGACGATTGAACAAATTGCTAATCGAGTAGCTAAATTAAAAAAAGTAGAAGAAGTAGATTATGGTCAGGAGACTGTGGAAAGATTGTTAAACTTTACTTATATATTTAGAAGAGCTGGAGTTTTAATACTAGTACTTTTAGTCTTTGCTTCAATTTTAATTATATCTAATATAATGAGAATTACTGTGTATGCGAGGAGACAAGAAATTGAGATAATGAGCTTAGTTGGAGCTACCTCCCAGTTTATTAAATGGCCCTTTATAATTGAGGGTTTTCTACAGGGTTTTATCTCTGCCATTCTAGCTATAATAATTTTATATAACTTTTATTTTTTTGCGATAAATAAAGTACATCAAGTCATTCCTTTTTTGCCCATGGTAGGGAATAAAATGGATTTATTACCCCTAGGCCTAGCAATTGTGTTGTTGGGGAGTTTAGTAGGAATTTTGGGAAGTATGTTTTCAGTAGGGAAATATTTAAATGTTTAAGAAGAGATTAGTTTTGGAGAGGAATAAAAAAATATTTTCTACTTGGATATTAATTTTAATCTTTATTTTATTTGCTGTTTTATTTGGATATGGGGAGAGTGAAAGCTATAATCAAAAGATAATAGAGGAAAACGAGAGATTAAAAAAGATAGATCAACAGATTAAAACGGTTAAAAATGAAATTAATAATTTACAAAAAAAAGAAAGTGGTTATTTAGAAGCACTTCACAAAATAGAAAAACTGTTACAAGACGCCGAGAAAGAAATGCAAACCACAGAAAAAGATTTAAAACTTGCTCAAAAAGAGATAAAAATTGCTGAGGATGAATTTGCTCTTGAAAAAGATAAATTAAAGAAAAATACCAAAGTATTAGAAAATATACTAAGAGAAATATATAAATACCATAGAGTTGATTTTTTAGTAATTCTATTTACCAGTCAAAGCTTTTCTGATTTTATTACTCGTTATAGATATGTAAAAAAAATTTTATCGTTTGATGTTCAAATTATCAATGATATTCGCCAGCAGATAAAAAAAACAAATGATAAAAAAATGAGCTTGGAAAATAGAGAAGAAATATTAAGTTTATTAAAAAAAGAAGTGGAAAAAGAGAGAGAAAATATCCAATTTTCCATTGAATCCAAAAAATCTATAATTCATAAAATAGATTCTCAAAAAGAAGCATATTTAAAGTCCTTGAAAGAATTAGAACAATCTTCTCTAGATATAAAAAATATAATTGAAAGAGTTTATAAGGAACAGAAAGAGGCCTCTCAAAAAACTCCCCTCAAAGAAAGTTTAGTAATTACTCTAAAACCTAAAAAAGGAATTCTAAGCTTACCTATCCAGGGAGAAATAATTTCTCAATATGGAAGACAAAAAAATACTGATTTTAATACTTACACTTTTAATTCGGGGATTGATATTAGTGCCCCTTTAGGAGAGGTAGTTCATGCGTCTGGTTCAGGGGAGGTAATTTATGCTGGATCGATAAAGGGTTACGGACAGATAATAATTATTGATCATGGAGGTAGAGTTACTACTCTATATGCTCATCTTTCTAAAATTTTAATAGCGCTTGGAAGTAAAGTAAAAAAGGATCAAATTATAGGTAATGTAGGTGATAGTGGTGGAGTTCCTTCTCCCAGGTTGCATTTTGAGGTTAGAGTAGAAGGTAAACCTACTGACCCTATGGATTGGTTGTAAATATAAATATTTTTAAGATTCGGTGGTGAATAATTTGATAAAAAGAAAGAAAATAATTACTTTAATTTCGATTTTTGTAGTAGTTTTTATCATAAGTGGTTTTTTGTTTTATAAGGTCAATAAAGCAGAGGAAAATAATAAGGAGGTTTTATTTAACCATATAGAACCTTTTTTCGAAACTTTAAACCTGGTAAGAAGTGAATATGTAGAGAAAGACCTGGATATAAATAAAATAGTCCAGGGGGCTATTAAAGGTATGCTTAAAGCCCTTGATGACCCTTATACCCGTTATATGGATCCTCAAGCCTTTAAAAGGGAACAGGAAGATATGTTTTTAGGATATTTTGGCGGATTAGGGGTGATAATCTCTGTAAAAGATGATCAGATAATTATAATTTCTCCTATTGAAGATACTCCAGCCTACAAGGCAGGAATAAAGGCTGGAGATAAGATAGTAGAAATAGATGGAAAATCAACAGAAGGAATGGAATTAGATGATGCAGTTAATATTTTAAGGGGAGAAAAAGGTACTGAAGTTACCATAGGAATTAAAAGAGAAAAGGTAGAGGAAATTTTAAAATTTAATATAATACGAGACATTATAGAGGTGCAAGCGGTAAAAGAAAAGATAATGGGTGAGGAAAATAATATTGGCTATATAAGAATTACTACCTTTAATGTAAATACTAAGCCAGAATTAGAAGAGGTTTTGAATGGGTTTAAAAAAGATAGTAATATACAGAGAATTATACTCGATTTGCGTAATAATCCAGGGGGGCTTTTAGATAGTGCAATTGAGGTAGCTAGCGAATTTATAAAAGAAGGACCGATTGTTCATATTAAAGACAGAGAGGGAGTAAAAGTTACTATACCATCCAAAGGAAATCAATATCCCCCATGGCCCTTAATTGTGCTGGTTAATGAAGGAAGTGCAAGTGCATCTGAAATTGTGTCTGGAGCAATTCAGGATTCTAAAAGAGGGAAATTATTAGGCGAAAAGACCTTTGGTAAAGGCGTGGTTCAGCAAGTCTTTAATTTGAGTGATGGTTCAGGAGTGGTTATTACTACCTCTGAATATTTTACTCCTAATGAACGATCTATAAATCATATCGGGATTGAACCGGATATATTAATAGAAGCAGCAGAAGATAGTGAAGAAGATGTACAATTAAACAAGGCGATAGAATTATTAGAAAAGAAAAGTAAAGAAGAAACTATTTTAGCAGAGGTTTTAGAAAAGAGTAAACCAGAATATTATGAAGTAAAAAAGGGAGATTCCCTCTGGAAAATTGCTGAAAAATTTTATATTCATAGCGAAGGATGGATAATAATTTTTGAAGCGAATAAAGATAAAATAAAGAATCCAGATTTAATTTATCCCTATCAAAGGTTTACAATCCCTAAGAAATAGAATCGTATCGCGTAGAATAGAATAACAAAAATAAGAAAGTTCATAATATAGTTTTTCGTTATTATTTTTGAAGTTATATTTAAGAAAGGATTTTTTATTTTGAAACAAAATCATCAGTTAATTATAAATATTATAACCTTAGTAATTATCTTAGTAGCAGCCTTTGAAATTTCCCATTTATTAAATAGATCTTTCCCAGAAGAAAACAAACCTCAAAATACTAAAGATGCTGCCTTAATTACTAATAATGAAAAAAAACCTGAAACAAACCACCCAGAGGAAACTATTTATGATAGTGAACAATATGTAGGTTCTATAGTTAATGATTTAATCTCTTCAGAGGATGAAGTATCTTTTTCTCCTAAAGTAGCCTTTATAATAGATGATTTAGGATATGAAACAGAGATTGCAAAAAAAATACTGGAATTGGAATTTCCCATAACTTTATCTATACTACCTTTTCTTAAATATTCTAAATATATTGCTGAAGAGGGTAAAAAAAATAATAAAGAAATTATGTTACATTTACCTATGGAACCGAATAATTCTTCTGTAGACCCTGGACCAAAGGCAATTAAATCATATATGTCAGAAGAAGAAATCAGGCAATATGTTAGAGAATGTATATTTAATTTTCCTTATGTATTGGGCCTGAATAATCATATGGGTTCAAAGATCACAGAAGATAGAGGAATAATGAAGATAATTTTAGAAGAGATTAAAAGATATAATTTATTTTTCATAGATAGTATGACTAGTAAGAATTCTATTGCTTACCAGGTTGCAGAAGAAATGGGAGTTAAGACTGCAAAAAGATCGGTCTTCTTAGATAATGAGAATGATATGGAATATATTAAAGGGCAGATGTTAGAGGTTCAAAAAATAGCCTTAAGAGAAGGAGAGGCTATTGCTATTGGTCATGATCGTATAAATACTTTTTACTTATTAAAGAGGATGATTCCTGAATTGATTAGAGCAGGTATAGAAATAGTACCGGTATCCGAATTGGTTAAATAAAACTTTAAATTGTGTTATCATAATTTTTATATTATAATAATGTTGTTTCTTTTTAACGATAGTATATTAAGGGACTTTGTTTATTGGAAAAATCATAGCTCGTAGTCGGAATATACTGCTGTTGTATAAATTTTAGAAAGTAGAGGCGTATTGCAATACGCCTCTTAACTATATACTAAATACTATCGACTAATTGACAAATATCAACACATCGTGAACTTAAAAATATCAACACATCGTGAACCTTAATGGTATTTTATATCAACACATCGTGAACTATACAACTTAAAATGTTCTATACTGACCTTAAAAAAGGAGGTCAGTTATGAACAGTAAAGAATTAAGAGAAAAAGCTATAAAAAGATACGAAAATGGTGAATCTCCTAAGGAGATCTACCAGAGTCTTGGTAAAGGCAAAAGCTGGTTCTTTAAATGGTTAAAGCGTTACAAATTAGATGGGAAAGATTGGGCTAAAAGCCACTCTCGTAAACCCCATCAAAGTCCTAAAAGGATGGATAAAATTATGGAACAAACGGTAATTGAAACCAGAAAGCGTTTAGAAAAAAAGCCTTATGCTCAGATAGGAGCATTTAACATTTGCTGGCATCTAAAGCAAGAAGGGAAAAATCCTCCTTCCCTTGCTACCTTAAATAGAATTATTAAGCGAAACAACTTAGTGCATAAACGCTTAAAATATTCCCCTAAAGGGGTTAATTATCCTGCTTTAGTGGTGACTCATAGTAATTACGTACATCAAATGGATGTAGTTGGCCCTAGATATCTAAAAGAAGATGGAAGATTCTATTCGGTAAATATTATTGATGCCTTTGACCGCCGGAATAGTACCAATCCTGAGCCTAGACAGAACAGGATAGCGGTTAGTAAAGGTTTATTATCTTCCTGGCAGACCTTAGGTATACCCCTCTATGAGCAGATGGATAACCAACTCTCTATGCGGGGGAGTAATCACTACCCCCATTCTTTTGGACTGGTTATTCGTCTCTGTCTTTATGTAGGCATACAACCTCTCTTTATTCCTCTAAGAGAACCCTGGAGGAATGGGATTATCGAACACTTTCAGAATGTCTTTGATAAAATGTTCTTTCGGGCACAATATTTTAAAGACTTTGCTTATCTTTGCCGGGAGGCTAAAAATTTTGAAAAATATCTTAATCAGAATCATCATTATAGTACCTTAGGAGGTCTTACTCCAAACCAGAAGTGTTCTGGAAATATCCAGCTTTTATCTGCTTCTTTTAGGCTTCCTAATAAACTTAGTATTTGTCCGGGATATGTACACCTTATCCGCTTTATCCGTAGTGATCGCATTTTAGATATCTTTGGAGAAAAGTACGTTATGCCAGGTGAAGTAGAGTATGAATATGTCTGGGCTACTATTGATACTGCCAAAGAGAAATTGTTTATATACCATGATTCTAAATTAATAGTAGAATATCCTTATCCTTTACCAAAAAGCTCTATTGATTTATCAAGGTTCAATCTCTAAAGTTCGCTATGTATTGATACTTTGTTATCATTAGGAGTTCGCTATGTATTGATATTTTATGTTATTAATAAGGGTTCGCTATGTATTGATACTTAATAACTATTCACTAACGACTAAAAAGGGAAAGGAGATAATAGAATGGAATATAGGAAGCCTGATGAAATTGTAGAATTATTTAAAGAAAAATTTAATAATAAAATCATTGATCATAGGATAGAAACAAAAACAGCTGGCTTAAAAAAGAATAGTTATAATATAATACGACTACAAATAAATTCAGAAGATCTTAAAGATGCAGTAAAACTCTTATTTACATTACATTTTCCACATTTAGCTATTATTTCAGGAAATGATGTAGGCGAAAAAGTTGAATTGATATATCATTTTTCTATTTACTATGGAGAGAGATTTAAAGAAATATCAATAGATTTAGTTATTCATTTATCTAAGAAAGATCTAAGGATACCAACAATTACCGATTTAATTCCAGGAGCTCAAGTTACAGAAAGAGAAATGAAAGAAATGATGGGGATTATATTTGAAGGTTTACCTGATTTACCCAATTTATTTTTACCACAAGATTTTTTAAAAGATATCTATCCATTTAGAAGAGATGAAAAAGGAATATATCCTTTAAGTAAGAATGGAAATTATGTAGGTAATAATATAGTTAAAAAAGAAGAGGTGAAGAAAATTGAGTAAAGAGACTTATTCTATCCCCATAGGTCCGGTTCATTGTTCTCTAAAAGAACCGATGACTTTTAATTTTGAAATATATGGAGAGCGCATAGAAAAGGTAAATTTAGCCCCCGGAGATAATCATCGGGGAATAGAATTTATGGGTATGCAAAGAAATCCCATACAAATTATCTATTTAGCTGAAAGAATATGCGGCATCTGTTCTGCTTCTCATCCTTTTGCCTTTTGTCAGGCAGTGGAGAATGCCGCTGGAATTGAAGTTCCCGAGAGAGCTCAATATATTAGAGTAATTATTGCCGAGTTAGAAAGAATCCATTCTCATATTTTATGGGCTGGGGTTGCCGCTCATGAATTGGGTTTTGATTCTGTTTTATATTTTTCCTGGAGGGCGAGAGAAGAAGTTTTAGATCTTTTAGAATATTTAACCGGGAATAGAATCAATTATGGAATATTTATGATTGGGGGAGTAAGAAGAGATATTAGTAAAGAGCAAATACCTCGAATACGAAAGACTTTAGATTATTATAAGGATAATTATGGAAAGATAGAAGATATATTTCTAAACGATCCCACTATTGCCTTAAGAACAAAAAATATAGGTATATTAACTAAAGAAGATACTCTAAGGTTATGTGCGGTAGGTCCTACTGCACGGGCATCGGGGATAAAAAAGGATGTACGCCAGGATCAACCCTATGCTGCTTATGCAGATTTAGAAGTAAAAGCTATTACTCCAGATGTATTAACCGGTAAAATAAATGGTGATGTCTACGATCGAATAGTGGTCCGATTATTAGAATTAGTACAATCGATACAGATTATTGAACAGTGTTTAGATAATATGCCTTCAGGTGAAATTATTGCGGAGAAAAAATTAGTTAAATTACTTAATCAATTAAAAAAAGCAAAAGATGAAGGAATTGGTAGACATGAAGCACCTCGAGGTGAAGTTTTCCATTATGTAAAATTAAATGAATCAGAATTACCTGAGGTCTGGAAAGCTCGTGCCCCTACCTATAATAACTTAATGACCTGGGTTCCCATGCTTATTGGTCAGCAAATAGCTGATATACCAATTGTAATAGCTTCTATCGACCCTTGCATTGCTTGCATGGATAGAGTGACTATTTTAAATAAAGATAATGATCAAAAAAGTATATTAACCAGGAAAGATCTACATGAATTGAGTGTGCAAAAGACCAGGAGGATTACTCCATGAATGATCTAGTTTTATTGTTGTTAAAAATAATAGGAGCAATTATAATTGCTTTTTTAGGAGTAGTAATAGGTTTATTCTATAAAGGTATTGATAGAAAATTAGCGGCCAGAATGCAGGCACGAGTTGGTCCTCCCCTTAGGCAACCCTTTTTAGATTTCTTTAAATTAATGATTAAAGAGAATATTGTTCCAGAAAATGCGGTACCCTGGATATTTAATGGTGTACCAATTATGACTTTAGTTTCTTCTATCAGCATTTTATTTTACCTGCCTATAAGTAATATTTCCCCTTTGCTAAGTGGATATGGTGACATTATCTTGATTATTTATTTATTAACTTTACCTGCAGTCGGAATGGTGGTAGGCGGTTTTGTATCAGGTTCACCCTATGCGAATATAGGAGCACAAAGAGAAATGGTAATGATGATGAGTTATGAGTTGCCTTTAGTAACTACGGTGGTTGCTTTAGGATGGAAGCTAAGTAAGGTTTATCCCCAACTGAATGTCTTTTCTTTAGCGATAATTAATGCCCATCCTATTTGGGGATTAGTTGGGCCATTGGGCTTTGTAGGGGCGATTCTTCTATTAATTACTTTGGCAATAGTTACTCCAGGTGAGTTATCTAAGATACCTTTTGATGTCCCAGAAGCAGAGACGGAGTTAGCTGGTGGATTATTAGTAGAATATTCGGGAAGAAATCTGGCTATATTTAGTTTGGCTGATGCGGTAAAGACCATAGTAATGACTTCCTTAACGGTAGTTTTATTTTTTCCCTATAATTTATCTCCTTTATTTGCTTTAAGTGGGGTATTTGCTTTAATAATAGACCTACTATTCTTTTTAGTAAAATTACTCTTAGCAATGTTTATGGAAGTAACTTTTATTAGAGTTGTAGTTGCACGCTTAAAAATAGATCAAGTTTCTTATGCTTATTGGGTACCTTTATCACTTATAGGATTACTTGGTCTGGCTTTAATTGCTTTGGATACTATTATAGTTTGAGGTGATAATAAGATGCCCACACCAATGGGATTTGAGTTGTTAAAACAGTTATTTAAAAAACCAGCTACCAATGTATTTCCGATTACCTATTATCCTGAATCGATCTTAAAATTATTGGAAAAAATTGAAAAGGGAGAAGCAAAGATACATCCTCCTGTAGAAATACCTGAAAAATTTAGAGGAAAGATTGTTTACGATAGGGATAAGTGCATAGGTTGTAAATTATGTATACAGGTTTGTCCTGCACAGGCAATTGAATTTATTCCCGATAAAAAGAAGATTAGAATTCATATTGATCATTGTATTTTCTGTTCTCAATGTAACGATATATGCCCGGTAAATTGTCTGCATATGAGCGATGAATTTCTTCTTGCTGATACAGATAAAAAATCATCTAAATTGATTGTAGAATAAGATTAATTGTAAGGTTATAAATAAAAAAATATAAGAATAATAATTCTATAGTTTATTAATAAGATTGAATTTTTTATCTCTTAATATTTTTATTATTTTTAGGGAACTCTCCAAAATTTCAGGGCTGATAGAAGCAGAATAATCAATAATTTTAGGTTGTATACCGATAAAAATAATTTCTCTGGTAAGTTTTTCTAAATAAGAAATTAAAAAAGAAAGAGGAATATTATGGGTAGTTAGGTGCATAGTATTAATTCTATTAGGACTGATTATTCTAAACTCACCTGGTTCGAGGTCCATTTCTACTACATCGATGAGTACTACAAGAGTGGGCCTATTTTTTTTAATGAGGGAGGTAAAATTTTCAGGAGCAACCCCACAATCAAGGGAGAGCCAATGGCGATCTTTAAAATTTCTGGCAATAATTGATCCTATTCCATCATCACCTCGAAGTGTATTTCCTATACCCATTAGAATATAACTTTTTAAATTCATCTGGTTGTTCCTTTTATTAATTAGCCTATTTACCAATTCTCCTATTGATTAATTGGTTAATCGGGTAATTGGTAGATTGGTTAATTGGCAAATTGGTTAATTGATGGTTAATATGCTATCATAGTAAAAAAGATTTGACAAATTAAATCATAAATAAGTAAATTAAAATAGAAAAAAAGAAGGATTTTTACAATTAAGGTAGAATAAGTAAAGTATATGATTATGTAATCTAAAAATAATAAAAAAACTTTTATTTAAGGTATAGGAATTTTAATAATTCCTATACCTTAAATAAGGAATATAATTTATTATTATAGGGGTGTAATAAATATTGAGTTAAGGGCGAATTAAGGGGTTTTCAAGGGGAAGAATTCCCCTTGAATATCTTGCCAGTAGTTAAGATAGGAGTATGATTTTATATGAGAAATATGAGAAAAGCGAGTAGGATTTATAAGAGAAAAAGTAGAAGTAATCTGGAAACTTTTATCATCTTGATCGGTGCAATTATAATTTTGGGAGTAGCATTTCATTTAGCCAGAGACAGAAGTTATATCCCCCCTGAAAATCAAATAACTATAGAAGAAAAAAAAGAAGAAGCTCCGGTAAGAGAAGTTCCTGTGGAGTCACCCTCAAAGATAACAGTTGAGAAAATTAAAGAAAATACAGAGCTAAATACTCCTCTTACTGAGTCGAAGGTAGTCAACACTCCAAAAGTAGAACCTGAAGCAGAGGTAATAAAGGAGTCCGAAATATCGTCAGAGAAGAAAGTGTATACTGTTCAGGTAGGGGCTTTTTCCACTGAAAAAAATGCCCAAAATTTAGCTCAAGAAATAAGAGATAAAGGATATCAGACTTATGTAGTTAAGGGAAAAACTCTTTATAAGGTTCAGGTAGGAGAATTTAAAAACTACCAGGAAGCTCAAAATATTTCCCAAAAATTAAAAGAATTAGGTTATCCCTTTTTTATTACTTCTAGATAACCAAAGGAAATTAAATCTTGACACAAAAGAAAATACCTTATGTAGCAATTAATCGTTTATCAATATATTATCGTTGTTTAGAGAGAATTAGCGAAGTAAAAAATTTAGTGAGGTAGCAAAAAAATTTGACAAACTAGCAAGACAAGAGTAATATAAAAAAATTAAATAAAAAGAAAAGATTTTTACCAATGGCTAAAGTATAATAGAACAATTTTTAAAAAACAAAATGTTGTTATTGTTACACAAGGACAAGGAGAAGTATAATTTTGCAATATATTTTTTCCAGTAATTTCACTAAATTACTCGAGAACCTGAAGAGTGACTATGAGATTTACATTCCGGTTAAAAAAGGTGAACAGCGTTTTTATAAAAAGTATATTGACTTCACTGATGATATTGTTATCGGTGAGGTGCGAGCCTTTGAACCGCTAAAATCTTTTTTCTTCCGTGCACGTGAAATCGTTGCCGAAAACTTCAAGTCTGATATTCCTCATACAAGCCAAAAACCTTATTGTATAGTTGGTATGAAAGCTTGCGATCTTAAAGGATTAAAAATACATGATTATGTATTCAAAAATCATGATTTTCAAGATCCTTTCTATATTAATAGGCGTAAAGATAACCTTATTATTTCTGCCGATTGTACTTCTGCTATAGATACATGTTTTTGTCTTGCCCTAAATGTTAAACCTTATCCCCTTGAAAATTTTGATATAAATCTTTCTGAGGTGGGAGAGGATTTTATTGTTGAGGTTGGCTCGCCAAAGGGTAAGAGGCTTGTTGAAAAATATTCTTTTCTTTTTGAAGAAATAAAAGATAAATTCCTTTCCCAAAGAAACGAACAGAGAGAAAAAGTTACTAAAGCAGTCGAAAAAAATATAAAAGAAAACAAAATTCCTCAACAGGATTCATTTAAGGGTATTATTGAAAGAGGATATGAATCAGATATATGGGCTGATGAAGCAGACAAGTGTGTTGAGTGCGGAGCGTGTAATACAATCTGTCCTACTTGCCACTGTTTTTTACTTTATGATCAGAAAGATGAAAACCGGATGGCTCGTTTGCGTATCTGGGATTCTTGTATGATAAAAGATTTTGCTCAAGTTGCAGGGGGGGCAAATCCTCGACCAGAATTATGGATGAGATTAAGAAATCGATTTGAAAAAAAATTTGATTTTTTTTCAAAAGTTGCTAATATTTATGCCTGTACAGGTTGTGGTCGGTGCATATCTGCTTGTCCTGCAAAGATAGACATTAGGAAAATTCTTAATAGATTGGTGTATGATGTATAAGATTAAAAATCCGTATAGGCCTATTAGGGCTGAAATTACAGGAGTCATATCTGAGACACCTACAATAAAGACGATAAGGATTGTACCAGAAGAACCAATAACATTTGAAACAGGCCAGTTTATAGAACTTACCATTCCGGGGATTGGTGAGGCTCCTTTTACCCCCTCATCAAGGCCTGCTATGAAAGGCATAATGGAACTAACTGTTATGAGTGTAGGCAAGGTTACCAAAAAGGTTCATGAACTTAAAAATGGTGATATTGTAGGTGTGAGAGGACCTTTCGGGAAAGGTTATCCTATAGATAGGTTTAAAGGCAAGGAGATATTAGTTGTAGGCGGTGGATGCGGATTTGCTCCTCTTAGAAGTTTGATGTATGAGCTTTTTGATAGGAGTGGAGAATTTAAAAAATTATTTTTTAGAGGTGGTTGCAAGACACCTCAGGAGTTGCTATATAGAGGTGAAATAGCTGATTGGGCCAAACGAAAAGATTTAGATATAAAACTTAGTGTAGACAAAGGTGATAGCGGGTGGAAAGGGAATGTAGGTGTTGTAACTACTATTCTGGATGGCATAGATATGGATTATGAAAGTGGTATTGCCATTGTTTGTGGGCCACCAGTAATGATGAAGTTTTCGACTAAAAAACTACTTGATATAGGCTTTAAAGAAGAGAATGTATACCTTTCTATGGAGAAGAATATGTCATGTGGTATAGGAAAATGTGGTCATTGTAGATTAGGGATATACTATGCTTGCAAAGATGGTCCTGTTTTTAGTTATGATAAGGTAAAAGATTTTTCAAATATATGGGAGTAGAAATGTACACCAGCGCAGAACAAATTCATCAGGGAAAATTAAATATTAAGCCGAAAAAAGGCAAGGATTTAAGACTTTTTATAGATCTTGATATTTGTAACTCTGGTGAGTGTAAAGAGTGTGTTATCAATTGTAGTTATTATTATCATCCAAATAATAATGGGATTATTTCTATAATAGAACTGGTAACATATGCATTGGTATGCCGTAAATGTGAAGAGCCGCACTGTGTTAATGCTTGCCCGGTAGAGGCAATTGAACAACAAGAAGATAAGTTATTGATAAGACATAATATGAGATGTATAAGTTGTAAATCATGTTCCTATGCTTGTCCTTATGGCACAATATATCCAGAAAATGTTCCGCTATTAATTCATAATTGTGATTTTTGTTTTGAGAGAAGGGATCAAAAGGATGAGATATTATGTGTAAAGAGCTGCCCTTATGGTGCATTAGGTTTAAAGAAAGGTGATATCGGACTGGATGAAAATAGTTTTTTAGTTGGTGATAATATTATAGTTCACTCAACTCATTGGAATAGGGAGAAGGCATGATTTACATATTTTATTTTTTATTTTATGGTTTTTTTTTAACAGCTATTATCGGACTTCTAGCCAGTTGGATAGATAGAAAGGTTACAGCCAGGATACAATATCGCGTTGGCCCACCTCTTTTGCAACCATTGATAGATATTGTAAAGCTTCTAGGTAAAGAGACACTTATTCCAGCAGGTTCATCAAAGATAACGTTTTTGATGGCCCCAATTATTGGCTTGGCAAGTGTGATATTAGTATCTACTTTATTATGGATAAATAATATTAACCCGGCAAAAAGTTTTTTAGGTGATTTAATAGTAGTATTATATTTTTTAGTAATTCCTTCTGTAAGTATTATTATGGGTGGTTTTGCATCAAGAAATCCACTTGCAAGTTTAGGTGCATCAAGAGAGATGAAGCTCGTATTAAGTTATGAGCTTCCTTTTATACTTGCGATGTTAGTTACGGTGATAAAATCTGGGTTTACTTTTAGGCTTGGTGAGATATTAGCTTTTCAAGCACAGAACGGAGCGTTGGTTAGAAGTTGGTCTGGTGTTTTAGCTTTAATTGTGGCCATAATATGTATGCAGGCTAAATTAGCACTAGTCCCTTTTGACATCCCTGAAGCAGAAACGGAAATTAGCGGTGGCGTATTAATAGAGTATTCGGGTTCTGGACTTGCTATTTATAAACTTATGAAGAATATGCTTCTGTTTACACTTCCATTCTTTTTAATAATTGTATTTATAGGTGGTTTAAGATTTGATGGTATACATCTCTTGTATGGTGTGTTAAAATATATTTCATTAGTCGCCTTGATGACAGTTATAAGAAATACCAATCCCCGGGTAAGGATTGACCAGGTCGTCAAGTTTTTCTGGGGGCCTATGACTATAATTGCTATAATAGCTGTAGTATTGGCATTATTAGGAAGATGATAATATGAGTATGAAATTAAAAGCACTTCTAAAATCGGCGTGGGTATTTCATTTGTCCACCGGGAGCTGTAACAATTGTGATATTGAAATACTGGACTGCCTTACTCCGAGATTCGATATTGAGCGGTTTGGTATGCTTCTTGTAGGGAGCATAAAACACGCTGATGTTCTTTTAATTACTGGTTCAGGTAATCGGAAGTCGATGGAAAGGGCAAAAAGACTATATGAACAGATACCAAAGCCATGCCTTGTAGTAGCAGTAGGAGAATGTGCTTTATCAAGAGGTATGTTTATTCATAGTTATAACTGTCCTGTTCCGATAGATAAGGTTATTCCTGTAGATGTTTATATACCGGGTTGTCCCCCAAAGCCAGAGGCAATAATTGCCGGTGTAGTAAAATTGATTGAGAAAGTTAAAAAAGGTACTGAGAAAAAGTCATCAGTTTAAGGTATAGGAATTTTAATAATTCCTATACCTTAAATAAGGAATATGATTTATTATTATGAAGAATATTAAAGACAAGATATTCAAGGGTCTAATAAATATTGCGGTGAGGGTGAATTAAGGGGTTTTCAAGGGGAAGAATTCCCCTTGAATATCTTGTCTGTACTAATTATCATACTGAATGACAAAGGAGCCGAAGTATGACACGGGAAGAAGTTTTATGTGATTTAAGAAAAAAATTTAAGGATGACATAATTGAAGTTTTAGATAAATCTCCTAAGAGAGTATATATCGAGATTAAACCTGAATCAATAATTCAGGTAGCAAGTTATATTTTTAAAGATTTAAAAGCTAGGTTCAATACCGCCTCTGGTGTAGACACACGCTATCATATGGAAATTCTTTATCATTTTTTGATCGAAGATATTAATCTATTGATTTCTTTAAGAGTAAAATTACAAAAACCAAAATTAGAAATAGATTCTCTTTCAACTATATTTGAAGGTGCAAACTGGATAGAAAGAGAGATACATGAAATATTAGGTATAAATTTTAAAGGCCATCCTGATTTGAGAAGACTTCTTTTACCAGACGATTGGCCAGATGGTGTTTATCCATTAAGAAGGGATTATAAAGAGTGGGATAAGAACGCTATCAGAGATAGAGGGGTATAATGGCAAAAACAATAATACCAATAGGTCCATATCATCCATTACAGGAGGAGCCGGAATTCTTTATACTTACTGTTGAAGGAGAAAAGGTTGTAGATATTGATGTGCATATTGGCTATAATCATAGAGGAATAGAGAAACTCTCTGAGACAAAGACATTTGATCAGTCCACTTTTGTGATAGAGAGAATTTGTGGTATATGTTCAACAAGTCATCCCTTTGCCTATACGAGAGCAGTAGAGGATATTATTCCTATAGAAGTGCCAGAGAGAGCCAAATATATAAGGACTATAATAGCTGAAGGTGAAAGGATACACTCACATCTCCTATGGTTAGGTCTTGCCGGCCACTTCTTAGGATATGATACTGTATTTATGTGGACATGGAAGCTAAGAGAAGAGATTCTTGATGTGATGGAGATATTAACCGGGAACAGAAATAATTATGCTATGTTTAAGCCCGGAGGGGTAAGAAGGGATATAAAATCTGAAGATATACCAGTGGTTATTAAAAAGATTGATTCTATCGTACCTACATTGGAGATGCTGAAAAAAGCAGTTATAGACGATCCGGTTATACATGCTCGGACGAAAGGAATAGGCGTTCTTTCAAAAGAAGACGCTATAAATTATTGTGCACTTGGACCCACTGCAAGGGCTTCGGGTGTAGCCAGAGATGTGAGAAAAAACTCACCTTATGGAGCTTATGATAAAGTAGAGTGGGATATGATAGTTACCCATAACGGTGATGTTTTTGATAAATTGGTAGTAAGAGTATTAGAGGTCTTTGAGTCAATAAAGATAATAAAGAACTGCTTCTTGAACCTACCAGGCGGTGAAATAGATGCTAATATTAAGGATATTCCTCCAGGGGAAGGTATAGGACATATAGAAGCGCCAAGAGGCGAGTGTTTCCATTATGTAAGAAGCGATGGAACAAACAGGCCTGTTCGTCATAAGGTCAGGGCGCCTACATTTATGAACCTTCCTACATATAAAGCTACTGTTATAGGTGAGGACATTTCAGATGCGACGATAATTTTAGCTGCTATAGATCCTTGCTATTGTTGTACAGAAAGAATGACTGTATGTAACATAAAGAGGAAGAAGATATATAGTGGGAAAGATTTAATTAAACTTTCTCGAGAAAAAACCAAGATATTAAGAAATAAGATGGGTGTTAAATGAATTTAACTACGCAATTTTTTAAATTCGATAATCTATCAATGTTTGTGGGAATATTTATTGGAATATTTTTCCTGCTAATTATTATTTATTCTTTTGGGTTTATGTCGCAGAAAAAAAGACTGATTTACTATTATTCTTATTTAATCCTTACTTTTATAAGTTCACTCGGTGCTGTCTTTTCCAATAACCTTATTCTCTTTATGGTATTCTGGGGATTTTTAGGACTTCTTTTATATTTATTAATCGGATTTGGTCAAACGGAACATGCTTCTTATACGGCTAAAAAAGCATTTATAATAATCGGTGGCACAGATGCCCTTATGCTTCTTGGGCTGGCTATTATTTGGCAACTTACAGGTTCACTTCAGATGGATAGAATAAACATAACATTAAATACAAAGATAGCGGTTTTAGCATATATGTGCCTTGCAGTAGGTGCTTTTGCCAAGGCAGGCGCTATGCCATTTCATACTTGGGTTCCAGATACCGCCCAAGATGCCCCCACACCGGTTACTGCCTTTTTTCCAGCATCACTAGATAAGCTTTTGGGGATATACTTCCTTGCCAGAATTTCCCTGTATATGTTTAAAATGAGCCCAGCTTTAAATACTGTCTTAATGATGATAGGCAGTTTTACTATTGTGGCTGCGGTTATGATGGCACTTGTGCAACATGATTTAAAGAAACTTTTAGGGTATCATGCTGTAAGCCAGGTCGGTTATATGGTCTTAGGAATTGGTACAGGTAATCCTATCGGTATAGCAGGTGGATTGTTTCATATGCTAAACAATGCTATATATAAATCCTGTCTCTTTCTTTCAGGTGGTGCAGTGGAAAAAGAAGCAGGAACAACTGATCTTGAGAAGCTGGGTGGTTTTGCTAAGATTATGCCTATTAGCTTTATTACATTCTTAATAGCATCATTGGCCATATCAGGAGTTCCTCCTTTAAATGGGTTTGCATCGAAATGGATGATTTACCAGGGTATAATAAAGACAGCTGGTAATGGTAGTCATCTCTGGATAATATGGCTTATTGCAGCTATGTTCGGTAGCGCCCTTACCCTGGCGAGTTTTATGAAATTAATCCATGCTGTATTTTTAGGTCAATCGGTTAATGAGAAATTTTTATCTAACCAAACATCGATGAATGGTGGAGTGATAAATAACAAGCCAAGAGAAGCTAGTCCAGCTATGTGGATTCCTCAGGTTTTTCTTGCAGTTCTCTGTGTAATATTTGGTGTATTTGCTTACAGAATACCTCTTAAAATGTTTATCTTCCCAAGTTTAGAAGGGAAGGTAGAATTCTTCGGTATATGGAATGCAAGTCTTGCTACTATTTTAATAATTGTGGGGATTATAGTTGGTGTTATAATTTATTTTTTGGGCACAATCACAAAAACTAGAGAGACAGAAGCCTTTATTGGTGGAGAAATATTGGAAAAACAGACAAATATGAGGGTTTCAGGAACCGAATTTTATGATACAATAAAAGACATAACTCCCTTAGATACTATTTATAAATTAGCCGAAAGAAAAGTATTTGATATTTACGACATTGGCACTAAAATGACCTTTGGATTTAATAAGATTTTGAGCTATTTACACAATGGTATACTCCTTACATATCTTTCCTGGTGTCTTTTAGGAATGATAATACTATTTTATATTTTATTAAGGTAATGAGATGATAGAATTATATATTTTATTAGTGCTTATGATTGTTGGAGCGATAGTCACGATTGAGTTAAAAGACCTGCTTGCTGCTGTAATATCTATTGGAGCTGTTGGTATGGTGCTTTCGATAGTTTTTTTAATAATTAAAGCACCCGATTTAGCTATTACACAGATTGTTGTTGAAATGTTGTGCTTTATTATATTATTAAGGGCGACCTTAAAAAAAGATCTTCCATTTTCAACAACTGGTAGTTGGCTTTTTAATACTTTTGTTGCTGCAGGTTTTATTGCAATATTCTTATTTGTAGCTGTAAAAGCCTTTAAAGATTTACCTGAATTTGGCTACCCTATTATGAGAGTTGCCAATATATATCTGAAAGAAGGGTTAGTTAAAACAGGTGCATCTAACCTCGTTTCTTCAATTATTCTTGATTTTAGGGCCTATGATACTCTAGGCGAGGCTACGATATTATTTACCGCGGTAATAGGTGTTCTAACTATTGTTCGGCGTATAGGCAGAAAGAAAAAAGATGAGATTGTGGAGGAAGACGATGAGTAAAGAACATGATGCAGGTATGTCTCTAATTGTAAAAGTAATTACTCGTTTTACTGTAGGACTTATACTACTTTATGGAATTTATATAGTTTTACACGGTCATATATCGCCTGGGGGAGGATTTGCTGGTGGAGTTATTATAGCACTTTCTTTTGTAAACCTTATGCTTGCTTATGGTAAAGATGTGGCTTTAAAGAAACTTCCTAGAAAAACAATTTCGTTTTTTGAAAGTACCGGTGCCCTTCTATTTTTAAGTATAGCTCTAATAGGATTTTTTGGTGGATACTTCTTTTTAAATTTTATATCAAAGGGAGAACCTTTCAGGTTATTTAGTGCAGGTATTGTACCTTTTTGCAATATAGCCATAAGTCTTAAAGTTGGCGCCGGGCTTTTTGCTATATTTATCGCCTTGGTATTATTAAAATTTGATTGGGAGAAAAAAGAATGATAATATATTTGCTTTGTCTTATGCTTTTTTGTTGCGGACTTTATTGTATTTTAGTAAAAAGAAATATAATCAAGATCATTTTGGGAATTATTATAGCAGAATATGCTGTGAATCTTTTCTTTATACTAGTAGCTTATCGTATGGAAGGCAGGGCTCCAATTCTTTCATCTGAGGTTGAAATTGTTAATATGGTTGATCCTCTTCCTCAAGCACTTGTTCTTACTTCAATTGTGATTGGGCTGGCAACAACAACATTGCTTGTGGCTATCGCAATGAGAATATATGAAAAGTACGGGACGTTTGATATTACAAAAATTAAGGAGTTAAAGGGATGATAGCTATATCTCATATAATACCGCTTTTTGTGGCTATATCTCTATTAGGGGCATTTATAATTTCAATAATTGGTAAGAGGTTAAAATGGATACCAGATGTAATAGGAAACATAACCACACTCATTTTATTAGGTCTTTCTGTTTTAGCTATGTGGACGATAGTTACAAAAGGTACTCTTGTATATAGTGTTGGTAGCTGGAAGTTACCCATTGGAATAGCTCTTGTATTAGACGGTTTGACGGCCTTTATGCTAATAACTGTAAATCTGATAGCGTTTTCCGTTTCCATTTATTCCATAAGTTATATGGAGAGATTTACCTCGAAATGGAAATTTTATACCTTATTCCTGTTGATGGTGGCTGGGATGAACGGGGTAGTGGTAAGCGGTGACATATTTAATCTATTTGTATTTTTAGAAATAGCCTCTGTTGCAAGTTATGCCTTAGTTGCTTTTGGTACAGAACGTCATGAGCTCGAAGCAGCGTTTAAATATACTGTAATGAGTAGCGTAGGTTCACTTTTTCTCCTTCTTGGAATCGTATTTTTATATAGTTATACCTCTACATTGAATATGGCGGATATGGCGAATATTCTGGCTCAAAAAAGTGCAAGTAATATTATCATCATGGTGATCGTCTTATTTATTACGGGGTTTGGGCTTAAGGCAGCGCTTGTTCCTTTTCATGCCTGGCTTCCGGATGCTCATCCTTCTGCACCAGCTCCAATATCGGCAATGCTTTCAGGGGTATTAATAAAATCACTGGGAATATATACATTATGTAGAATTTTTTACAATGTAATTGGAATAAACCCTACCCTCTCTTCAATACTTATGATACTAGGAACCCTATCCATGGTTATTGGAGTATTTTTAGCTATTGGACAATGGGATTTTAAGCGACTTCTAGCCTACCACTCTATAAGTCAGATTGGGTATGTTATTCTAGGGATTGGTCTGGGCACCCCACTTGGTATAATAGGGGGTTTGTTCCATCTTTTTAATCACTCCGTATTTAAATCATTGCTATTTTTGAATTCAGGGGCGGTGGAATATGCTACCGGTACGCGAGATTTGAAAAAAATGGGAGGATTAATTGCGAAAATGCCTGTTACCGGTACTACAAGCCTTGTTGCCTCTATGTCAATTGCAGGTATTCCTCCTTTTAATGGTTTCTGGAGTAAATTAATTATTATAATTGCAGCTGTGCAGGCTAATCGCTTAGGATATGCTTTCTGGGCTGTTTTAGCAAGTATATTAACTTTAGCATCTTTTACGAAGGTTATGAAGTATGCCTTCTTTGGTAAACCGAGAAAGAGATGGAGTGAAGTAAAGGAAGTGCCTATTTTCATGAAACTAGCGATGGTAACTCTAGCGATTATTTGTGTAATTGGAGGGGTTTTACTTATTTCTAATATAAATCAAATTTTTCTTAAACCTGCTTCTGACGTGCTTTTAGAAGGCACAAAATATGCTGATATAGTCTTTAAGGGGATACAGTAGATGAAGAGTAAAATAATTATGTTTTTCGTAGCATTTATAGTATGGTGTCTTTTAGATTGGGTGCCAGATTGGCAGCACCTTATTGTTGGTGGATTTGTTTCTGCATTTGTTACCTTTATGATAGGAGATTTATTTATAACCCGGCCACATGTATTAAAACATCCGTTGCGGTATTGGTATTTTTTTGCTTATTATTTACCTATATTCTTATGGGAATGTTTTAAGGCAAATCTGGATGTTGCATATCGTGTTTTGCATCCTCGGTTACCTATAAATCCGGGAATAGTTAAGGTAAAAGTTGAATTAAAAACAGATACAGCCTTAACGTTTCTAGCCAACTCCATAACCTTGACTCCTGGTACAATGAGTGTTGATATAGATAAAGACAATGGTATTCTATATATACACTGGATTGATGTAAAGACAAAAGATATTGAATCGACCACGAGAATTATTGTTGAACGTTTTGAAAAAATATTGAAAAAGATTTTTGATTAGAGGATAGGATATGAAGATATTTAGATGGTTTATAGGTATGATTTTTTTAGTGGGGATTGTTATTTTAATTATAATACGCCCGCTACCATTTCTTTTTTATCCCGACCTTCCCTATATTGGGTTTTTAGGTAGAGCCCTTTACATAATTATTCTAGCCTGTATTTTATGCCTTTACCGAATATGGAGAGGTCCAACCGCGGCAGACAGGATAGTTGCAGTCGACATTCTAGGCATTATGATTGTTGGGCTATGTGCTATTTTAACTATTTCAACAGGTAGGCCTTGGTATATAGATATAGGCATAGCATGGGCACTTCAGAGCTTTATATGCGCACTTGCACTTTCTAAGTATTTGGAGGGGAAAGGATTTGATGATTAATATTATAGGTTTGATATTTATCAGTATAGGTCTAGCTTTTGATTTCTTTGGGTGTCTGGGGCTTGTACGTCTTCCAGATGTATATTGTCGTCTGCAAGCAGCTACAAAGTGCGTTACTCTTGGTACTTGCAGTATTCTATTTGGCACATTTCTTATAGTAGGATTTACTGCTGCTGGATTAAAATCGCTTTTATGCATAATATTTATTATTTTAACCGCTCCCGTAGCAGCACATACTATAGCCAGAGGTGCACACAGAGCAGGAGTAAAACTCTGGAAAGATAGCATTGTTGATAAATATGCGGAAGATAAAGAGGGAGAAGCTTAAAGCAAGATTAAGAATTAAGTAAGGATATAATTATAATATGAAACTTCCCAAAGTAAGAGAATTGATAGAGGCAATAAAGGCACTTATCCAGGGACCGTATACTTCTAAATTTCCAAAAGAACCACATATAGCTCATCCAAATTTCAGGGGTCAGCCTGAATTTAATCAAGATAAATGTGTTGGTTGTCTTGCCTGTAAGGAAGTATGTCCTGTAGAAGCTATTGCCTATAAGGATATAGTCGATAAAGACAACAATGCCAAACGAATTATAATCCATTATACGGATACCTGTATATTCTGCGGGCAGTGTGAAGCTGCATGCATTGTTAATCACGAAGGAGTTAAATTGACCAACGATTGGGAACTTTCATTTTTTGACCGGAGCGAATCCGATGAGAGGATAGAAAAGGAGCTGCAGCTCTGTGAAATTTGTGGAAAACCTATTGCCTGTAAGGATCATTTAAAATGGATTTCTGAAAAAATAGGTGAATTATCCTATTCAAATCCTACCCTATATTTATCCCACCTAAAAAGCCTTGGCATTGTAGATGAAAATATTATATCAGCGTTGAAAGATAAGGGACGTTCTGATCGAGTAAAAATTCTATGTGCCCGCTGTAGAAGAGAGACTACCTTAACTACAAAGTGAAAAATATAAAATGAATGAATAAAATTTAATGAAGAAATTATGATAGATGGAAAAAGATATAGGGCACACAGAAAATACCTTCAAAGATATCCTTAAGAAAAATATAATGATTGATGTATTAACTGTTTCAGCTACTTCAGCTTAAGAGGTGGCAGATAAGATGGTTAAAGATGGAGTTAAAGCCATCTTAATTTTTGCCCCTACCTACATAATATTACTACTAGAAATTAAGTTACATGATGTTGATTTATCTATTGAATTTGAAGGGTTGACCTATTACTTATCTTCATAATAAAATTATTTCTATTTTAAATTTGTGATTTTTTTCACAAAATTATTTGTAAATGTTTTAATTAATATAAGAATTGTTGAATAAGTATTTTTTAAGAAAGAAATATGAGTTTAGATCAAAAATAACTATTAAGTAAAGTTTCCAAAAATATTAAAAATTAGAAATTAGAAAGGGATGATAAAAGATGGAAGATCTTATGATAAGCGAAGTAACTAACTGTTATGAGAATAAATCAGAAAATCTTATACAAATACTTCGAGAAATTCATAAAAAACAAAATTATATTACTCCTACCCAATTGGAAGAAGTAGCTCAAAAGTTGAATCTTCCTTTAAGTAAAGTGTATGGAGCAGTCACTTTTTATACCTTGTTAAGTCCAAAGCCCAAAGGAAAATATGTGTTAAGAATTTGTTCCAGTACTCCTTGTTATATGGCTGGAAGTGAGAATTTATTAAAGTATCTTAAGGATAAACTCAAAATTCAAGAAGGAGAAACTAGTGCAGATGGACTTTTTACTTTAGAATCAACTAGTTGTTTAGGTATTTGTGCAGTTGCTCCAGCAATAATGGTAAATGATAGAGTATATGGTGATTTGAATATTCAGAAATTGGACCAAATAATTGAGAGGCGTAAAAGAGGAAAAATAGAAAAAGAAAAATTTGTTAGTTTAAGAGCAAATATTTTAAGCAATAAAGAAGGGAGGATAGTTTTACAAAATTGTGGAATTATTAATCCAGAATCAATTGAAGAGTATAAAATGAGAAACGGATATGCTGCTTTATCAAAGGCAATTATTAAGATGACTCCTCAAGAGGTAATTAAAGAAGTAAAGGATTCAAAGTTAGTAGGTCGAGGAGGAGCAGCCTTTCCCACAGGTTTAAAATGGGAATTTACTTTTAGAGCAGCAGATAAACCTAAATATATTGTTTGTAATGCAGATGAAGGAGAGCCAGGAACTTTTAAAGACCGTTTAATTTTAGAAAATGATCCTCATAAAATTGTTGAAGCAATGGTTATTGCGGGGTATGCTGTTGGTGCAGAATATGGTTATATTTATATTCGAGGAGAATATAACCTTTCTATAAAGAGAATAAAACAAGCTATCGAGATGGCAAAAGAACAAAATTATTTAGGGAAAAATATCTTGGGGACTAAATTTTCTTTTAATCTAGTAATTAGAGAAGGGGCAGGAGCATATATTTGTGGCGATGAAACTGCTCTAATGGAATCTATTGAAGGTAAAAGAGGAGAACCAAGATTAAAGCCTCCTTATCCTCCTACCTCAGGGCTTTGGAATAAACCAACAGTAATAAACAATGTAGAAACTTTAGCTAATATTCCTTCCATTATTTTAAAGGGAGCAGATTGGTATAATAAAATTGGACTAGCTGAAAGTACCGGGACTAAAGTGCTCACCCTTTTAGGAGATATAAAAAATCAGGGAGCAGTGGAAGTGCCCTTGGGTACGAATTTAAAAGATATTCTTTATGATATTGGTGGCGGTATAAAAGAAGGGAAAAAATTGAAGATGGTTCAATTAGGAGGTCCTTCAGGAAGTTACTTATCCCCGGATATGATAGATATATCTTTAGATTATAAGATTTTATCTCAAACTGGCTTAACTCTGGGTTCGGGTGTGGTATTAGTCTTATGTGAAGATAGGTGTGTGGTAGATATAGTAAGAAATATAGCCCGCTTTTTCCAACATGAATCTTGTGGAAAATGCACCCCTTGCAGAGAAGGTACAGCAATAATATATCAAATTTTAACTAAGATAGCTCTGGGAAAAGGTGAAAACAATGATTTAGAGACCCTGAAATTATTAGGAGAAATTATGAAAGATGCCTCTTTTTGTGGATTAGGACAGACTGCTCCAAATTCTTTATTAAATACTTTGCAACTTTTCCCTGAAGAATATCGGGAGCACATTCAAAAGAAGGGTTGTCCCTTGAATGTATGTAGAGAGTGATAATAATATTTATTATATAAAAGAAATAATTATGTTTTATAAGAATTTTAAATTATTTAAATTAGGAGAGAGAAGGGAAGGAAGGCTATAATGACAGAAGTAAATTTGACCATAAATGGTCAAAAAATAATAGCTAAAGAAGGAATAACCATACTGGAAGTTACTAAACAAGCAGGGATTAAAATACCTACTTTATGCACTATGCCTGAATTAGGGTTTTCTCCAGGTTCTTGCCGAGTTTGTGTGGTTGAGGTTGAAGGTGCACCCACTTTATCAGCATCTTGTATGACTTACATAAGAGAAGGAATGGTAATTTATACTAATAGCGAAAGGGTTATAAAAGCACGCAAAATTGTTGTAGAATTATTAATTTCTAATCATCCCTTAGATTGTATGACTTGTGAAAAAAATGGTGATTGTGATTTACAGAATCTTGCTTATGATTTAGGCATTAAAGAATCAAGATTTGGACGAAATGATAAGGAGATACCTTTAGACGAAACCAATCCCTTTATAGTAAGGGATTTGAATAAATGTATTTTATGTGGTAGATGTGTAGAAATATGTAATGAAATTCAACAATCACATGCTATCGGTTTTGGTTATAGAGGCTCTAAAACAGAGATTATAGCGGGATTAGGAAATAGTTTGGGTTTTGAAACAAAAATGACCCCTGGTTTTAAGGCTAAAATAAAATATTCAAATTGTGTCTCTTGTGGGCAGTGTGTGGCTGTTTGTCCCGTAGGTGCTTTGATTGATAAAGCTGCTCAAGGAAAAGGAAGGGCCTGGGAATTTACTAAAGTAAAGACTACCTGTAATTACTGTGGATGTGGTTGTAATTTCGACTTTAATGTAAAAGAGGGAAAAGTAATAAAAGTTACTTCTAATCCGGAGAGTGTAGTCAATGGAATTAATCTATGTGTTAAAGGACGTTTCGGTTATGATTATATTCATCGAGATGACCGTTTAACTACTCCCTTGATTAAGAAAAAAGGTAAATTTGAGAAAGCCAGCTGGGAGGAAGCTTACCAATTAATTAGCAGTAAGTTTACCCAAATTAAAAAAGAAAGTGGCAGTGATAGTTTAGCCGTATTATCTTCAGCAAAATGTACCAATGAAGAGAATTATCTTTTAATGAAATTTGGACGTGCAGTTTTAGGAACTAATAATGTTGACCATTGTGCTCGTTTGTGTCATTCGGCGACTGTGGCTGGTTTAGCTCAAGCCTTCGGTAGTGGAGCAATGACTAATTCCATCGAAGAGATTGCCCATGCTTCAGTTATTTATCTTACCGGTTCTAATACTACCGAGAATCATCCTATAATTGCTCTGGAGATTAAAAAAGCAGTTACCAAAAATGGAGCAAAGTTAATTGTGGCTGATCCCCGAGAGATTGAACTGGTTAAATATGCTACTTTATGGCTCAGACAAAGACCAGGAACTGATGTAGCTTTATTTAATGGATTAATGAATGTGATTATTACTGAGGGTTTAGAAGATAAGGAATTTATTGCTCAAAGGACAGAAGGTTATGAAGAATTAAAAAAGGCTGTGATTAAATATACTCCAGAAGTCGTAGAAAAGATTACTGGCATACCAGTAGAAGATATCCGAAAAGCGGCCCGGATTTATGCTACTGCCCCCACCGTCTCTCTTATTTATTCAATGGGGATTACCCAGCATACTACCGGAACCGATAATGTTTTGTCTACCGCTAACCTTTCTATGCTTACCGGGAATGTAGGCAAAGAAAGTGCCGGGGTTAACCCTCTACGTGGGCAGAGTAATGTACAAGGAGCTTGTGATATGGGAGCATTGCCGGAGGTTTATTCTGGTTACCAAAAAGTTATTGACCCTCAAATTAGAGAAAAATTTTCCAAAACCTGGGGAGTAGAACTATCCGATAAAGTTGGATTAACTGTAGTAGAGATATTAAATGCTGCCTACGAGGGAAAAATTAAAGGCATATTCGTTATGGCAGAAAATCCTGCTATGTCTGACCCTGATTTAAATCATGCTCGAGAAGCACTAAAGAGAACGGAGTTTTTAGTAGTTTCTGATATTTTTGTGACCGAAACTGCTGAATTGGCAGATGTAGTTTTACCAGGAGTTACTATTGCTGAAAAAGATGGTACTTTAACTAATACTGAAAGAAGGGTGCAAAGGATTAGAAAAGCTGTTGAACCGGTAGGTGAATCTAAACCAGAGTGGCAGATTATCTGCGAATTAGCTCAAAAGATGGGTTATAATATGAACTATAATAATCCGGGAGAAATAATGGAAGAGATTGCCCAGCTTACTCCCATTTATGGAGGAATGCATTATAACCGATTGGATAAAGAGGGATTACAATGGCCTTGTCTTGATGCTAATCATTCGGGAACCAAATACCTGCATAAAGATAAATTTAGTAGAGGTAAGGGGAAATTCTCTGCTGTAGAATTTAAAGAAGCAGCTGAACTGCCCGACGAAGAGTATCCCTTACTCTTAACTACCGGAAGGGTATTATATCACTTCCATACCGGTACTATAACTCGAAGGTCTAAAGGATTAGATGAAATTTATCCTGAGGCATTAGTAGAAATTAATCCCCAGGATGCAGAAGAACTAAAGGTTAAAGATGGAGAATTTGTAGAAGTAACCTCTCGCCGGGGAAAGATTAAAGCTAAAGCAAAGGTTACTGAAAAATCAGGAAAGGGAGTTGTTTTTATGAGCTTTCATTTTCATGAAGCTGCTGCTAATTTACTTACTAATGCTGCCCTGGATCCAGTTTCTAAGATTCCAGAATATAAAGTATGTGCTATTAAAATTAAAAAAATATAAAAAAATTAAAACTAATTAAAAGGAGAAAAAAATGGATTCAAAAAAAGAAACAACTCAACACATCAGATACATTTTGCCAGGGTTTCTTTCACCTGGTGGAATAGCCAATGCAATGATTGCAATAGGCAAGGCTAAGGCTAATTTATCAATATCTCGTATGCTTCTTTTAGGAATATTAGCTGGGGCATTTATTGGTTTTGGTTCAGAATTAGCCACTATAACTACTTATGATATGCCAAAATATCTTGGAGTAGGTTTTACTAAATTTATGTTTGGAAGTGTTTTTTCAGTAGGACTAATGTTAATTATAATTGCCGGGGCAGAACTATTTACTGGAAATAATTTAATTTTAATGAAAGTATTAAATCGTGAAGGCGATCTAGGAAAAATGTTTAAAAGTTGGTTTTGGGTGTATGTAGCTAATTTTCTTGGTTCCTTATTATTGGTTCTTATTATGTTTGGAACAGGACTTTGGAAGACAGGTGATTTTGCAGTAGGAGCAAAAGCTTTAGCAATTGCCAATGGAAAAGTCAATCTAAGTTGGTTGGAGGCTTTTACTCGAGGAATTGGTTGTAATTGGCTGGTGTGTTTAGCTGTATGGATGTCAGTAGCTGCTAAAGATATAATTGGAAAGATTTTTGGAATCTATTTCCCTATTATGGCATTTGTAGCAAGTGGATTTGAACATTGTGTGGCAAATATGTATTTTATTCCAATGGGATTATTATTAAAGGGGAATGCTACTATAGTAGCTACAGCAGGACTAGCTGGTAAATTAAGTAACCTTACTTTACAAGGATTTTTTGTAAATAATTTAACTCCAGTTACCCTGGGTAATATTGTGGGTGGATCACTTTGTGTTGCAACTGTATATTGGTTAGCTTATTTGAAAAAAAGTGAAAAATAAAGCAAGCTTAATAAATAACATTAATAAAAATAAAATAAGATAATAATTAGAGGGTCAATTTTTCACTAAAATTTGACCCCTTTTTATTATATTTATTTTCTTAGAGAAAGATAGTGTAAAATTTTAGTAGGGAGTTTTTAAAAAGAAAGGTTTGCCAAAAAATAAACTATATTTTTTGTTAACAAAATGATATTATATAAGGTTATGAAAATTAAAGATAAAAGATATTTTTCTTTAACCGCGATTATATTAGCGGGAGGGGAGAGCAGCAGGGTAGGTTTAAACAAAAGCAAAGATCAGATGAAATTAGCCGGAAGGCTTTTAATAGATTGGGTTATATCTACACTTACTTCTCTGGATAATTTAACCAAAGAAGATATTATTATAGTTGGCTCTAAAGAGAAATATTCTAATTTTAAGAGAGTATTTAAGGATATTTTTCCCCAAAAAGGTCCTTTGGGAGGGATATTTTCTGGCTTAAAGGCCTCTACCTCCCAGTATAATTTATTAGTAGGTTGTGATATGCCTTTTATAGAGGTAAAATTACTACAGTATATGATAGAAAATATAAATACTTATGATATGGTTATTCCTTGCCATGGTAAGGGATTAATTGAGCCTTTATGTGCAATTTACAGTAAAAGTTGTTTAGAGGTTATAGAGAGAAACATAAAAGCTGGAGTGTTATCAGTTAGAGAAATATTTCCCCACTTAAAAGTTAAATTTATTAAAGAGGAAGAGATAAAAAGATTTGATGCGGGACTTTATTCTTTTTTTAATATTAACTTTAAAGGCGATTTTACTAAGGCAGAAGAATTAATAAAAATGAGGAGAATAAAATAATTGTCTAGAGAAGCAAAAGGGATAATGGTAAATATAATTCGAATTAAAGAGAATAAAAAAGAAAATATTTTAGATTTAGTAGCCAGAGAAACTACTTTTACCATCTTATTAAACCAAAAAAAATTAGTTACTTTAAATTGCACTCCCGAGAAATATAAATATTTGGGCCTGGGTTTTCTCTATACCTCAGGTATTTTACGAAAAAAAGAAGATATTGTATCTTTAGAGATAAATAAAAAACAAGGTCTGATGGATATAAGGATGGAAGGTACCTCTTTATTACCAAAAGATATTAGCAGTAATAATTTATGGTTAGGAATTTGCCAGCAAGCAGAAGGAGAGGGCAATCCATTTTCATTTATCGATACTTCTTTAAAAATTAATCCTGGTTTGGTTTACTCTCTTATTTCTGAAATGCAAGAAAGAGCGGATTTTTTTAAATTGACCGGAGGAGTACACAGCTGCGCTTTAGCTGATAAAAATGGGTCTATAATATTATTTAGTGAAGATATTAGTCGTTATAATACTATTGACAAAATATTAGGAGAGGCTTTTGTCCATGATATCTCTACAGAAGATAAAATAATTTTAACCTCTTGTCGAATAACTTCTGGAATTTTACGGAAGATTATTACTGGGAAAGTACCGCTGATTATTTCCAGAGCTGCTCCTACAGATCGTACTATCGAGTTAGCCAAAAGAGCAGGTGTAACTTTGGTAGGATTTGTCCGTGGAGAGAGAATGAATATTTATAGTCATCCCCAGCGAATAGGAATTTAAATTTTACTTTAATAAGGAGCAAAACAAATTATGCCAGAGGAAGAAATAATTGTCGCTATCGACCCTGGTACCAAAAAGTGTGGCTATGCAGTAGTGGATTCTAATTTAAATGTTTTACAAAGAGAAGTTACTTTAGCAGAGAGAATAATAAATAGGATTAAAAATAGTTTTAAAGTTTACAATATAGAGGGGATTATTTTAGGAAAGGGCACTAATTATAAACAGATAGAAAATAAATTAAAAAACTATTTTCCTCGATTAAAAATTATCTTAATTGAGGAAAATTTCAGTACTTTAGAGGCAAGAAAAAAATATTTTGAAGCCTATCCACCTCGAGGTATTTCTAGACTTATCCCTTTATCCTTAAGAGTACCCCCTTGCCAATATGATGATTTTGTAGCAGTACTATTAGCAGAAAAGTATTTTAAAAATAAAAATAGTAGGGGCAGACCTTGTGTCTGCCCGTAAAAAGGCTCATTACATATTACTTATTACTGTATTTTGACGCGATATGCGATATGCGATATGCGATATGCGATACGAATAAATGGAGGTAAATACATTGACCAAAGTAAGGGTTTTTACTAATATTTTGAAGGCAAATGAAAATATTGCTCAAAAAAATAGAGAAATTTTTAATAAGAATAAGGTATATACGATTAATTTAATGAGTTCACCTGGGTCTGGAAAGACCAGCCTATTAGAAAGGACTATAGATTCACTAAAGAATGAATTAAGGATTGCAGTTATAGAGGGCGATCTTCAAACTACTAAAGATGCGGAGAGAATAGAAAAATATAATATCCCGGTGACTCAAATAAATACCGATGGAGCTTGTCATTTAGATGCTAATATGGTAGCTAGTGTATTAGATTCCTATAATTTTAAGGAAATAGATCTTTTTGTTATTGAAAATGTGGGCAATTTAGTCTGTCCAGCAGGATATGATTTAGGAGAAGAGGATAGAGTAGTGATGGTAAGTATTCCTGAAGGAGACGATAAACCAATAAAATACCCCTTGATATTCCATAATGCAAATGTATTAATAATAAATAAGATTGATCTATTACCTTATACTAATTTTAATAGGTTAAAAGTTAAAGAAGATGCCTTAAATATAAATCCCAATTTAAAAATATTCGAAATTTCTTGTCAGACTGGGGAAGGCTTAGAAAATTGGTTTATCTGGTTAAAAGAGCAGGTAAGTAAAAAGAAGAGGTGAAAATTAGAGAGAATATCATAATCAAAGGTATAGTTCAGGGGGTTGGGTTTCGCCCCTTTATTAAAAAATTAGTAAAACCTTTCCATCTATACGGGTGGGTGCTTAATTCTAACCAGGGTGTAGAGATTGAGGCAGAAGGAGAAGAAAAAGAATTAGATAAATTGGTCCAGGACATTTACGAGAAACTTCCCCCTTTAGCTCGTATCGAAAAGATGGAAATTACCAAATTGCCACTTTTAGGTTATAAAGGATTTTCCATTAAGAAGAGTATAGTTAAAGAAGAAGATAGTTTTGTCTTAGTTTCCCCGGATATTAGTATCTGTGAAGATTGTCTACAAGAATTATTTGATCCTCATAATCGACGTTTTCGTTATCCTTTTATAAATTGTACTAATTGTGGCCCCCGTTTTACCATTATAAAAGATATACCCTATGACCGTGAAAAGACTACTATGGGCGTTTTTAAGATGTGTCCTCAATGTCAGAATGAGTATGATAATCTGGAAGATAGAAGATGCCATGCTCAACCTAATGCATGTGCTGAGTGTGGTCCAAAAGTATTTCTTTACCGCAATAAAAGAAAATTAAAAAATATCGATCCTATAAAAGAAGCAATTAGATTATTAAAGAAGGGAAAAATTGGTGCAATTAAGGGATTAGGAGGTTTTCATTTAGCCTGCGATGCTACTAACCATAGAGCAGTATCTAAATTACGTCTTTTAAAAAATAGGGAGGCCAAACCTTTTGCTCTAATGTCTCTCAATTTAGAAAAGATTAAACAATTTTGTGAAGTTAAACCGGAAGAAGAAGCATTGCTGATCAATCGAACTCGGCCCATTGTTCTTTTAAAAAAGAAGAAGGATAATTTAATTTCGCCAATGGTGGCGCCAAACAACAATTATTTGGGAGTGATGTTACCCTATACCCCCCTTCATTATCTTTTATTAAAAGAAGAAATATTAGCTTTAGTTATGACCAGTGGTAACCTTGGAGATCAACCAATAATTAGTGAT